>JACSEL010000040.1_pt1 | contig 14152 bp, 12 predicted proteins | sample 8223121 | NCBI WGS metagenome assembly JACSEL01 (sample SAMN15704502, study PRJNA253121) | viral metagenome | isolation source: viral DNA from sea star tissue collected in USA, Friday Harbor USA, Seattle... | host: Pycnopodia helianthoides | collected 2013 | reverse complement strand
GCTACCAGTGAATCGGAATCACTGCTACCAGTGAATTGGAATCACTGCTACCAGTGAATCGGGATCACTGCTACCAGTGAATCGGAATCACTGCTACCAGTGAATCGGAATCACTGCTACCAGTGAACCGGAATCACTGCTACCAGTGAATCCCCGTTATGGGACGGGGGGCAACATATCCGGGTTTATTGTACCGTAAGGTGCCTATTGAACACGCCTGTGCGCGGTTCTTTTCGTACGATGGGGCCACGGTTGTACTGTGTGGTTACTTGCAGGGCCTATTCCCCGAAAGGGGAAAAAAGAAGGGCCGGGAGGGCTTTTGGGTTTTTGGTGGAGGGGTACTGGGGCTTATTTTGCCTTCTTTGTTCTTTTTGGCTTCTTGGGCTTTTTGGGGCGTGCCTCCCCTTCTGCGATCAGCCGCTTCCAATCGCCTGCCGTGCTTTCGGTAAGGCCGAGGGTGTCCTGGTAGTCGGCCGGCGCGATGCCCGTTACGGCAATGGGCGTGTGCGTGTATTTTTCTATTGCGGCAAGCAAGGGCCTTTCGCCGGGGCTGCAAAAGGCGACGGCCTGCCCCTTTTTTGTCCCCCTGCCGGTGCGGCCTATGCGGTGCACGTAGTTTTCGGGATCGTCCGGCAGGTCATAGTTGACCACAAAATCGACGTTGGGGATGTCGAGGCCCCTTGAGCTTACGTCGGTGGCGATCAGGGTTTTGTCCGTGCCGGAGCGGAAGCCGTCCAGGGCCTTGTTGCGTTCCTGTTGGTCCTTGTCGCCGTGTATGGTTTGGGCGCGGATCTTGGCGCGGGCCATGGCGGCGAGGACGCGCCCGGCCCTTACTTTGGTGCGGACAAATACCAAAACCTTTTTGCCTGGGTTTTCGGCGATAAGCCTTTCCAAAAAGAACCGCTTGTCGTCCATTTCGATAAAGGCGACGGTGTGGGTTATGTTCTTGGAAACGGGGTCTTTGGGCGAGATGTGGATGCGGATGGGCTTGTGGACGAGGGCGTAGGCGATTTTCTTTATTTCGCCGTCGATCGTGGCGGAGAAGAAAAGGGTCTGCCTTTTCTTGGGCAGGAACCTGATCAGGTCCTGGATGTCCTGGATGAAGCCGAGGCCGAGCATGCGATCCGCCTCGTCGAGGACGACGGTCTCCACCCGGTCGAGGACAAGATGGCCTTGGCTTACGAGATCGAACATCCTGCCGGGGGTGGTAACGACTATGTCGGCGCCCTGTGCGAGCCCGTCAATTTGCGGGCCCTGCCCCACGCCGCCAAAAAGGCAGACGGCACGCACCCCCGTGCCTGTGGCAAGCCCCTTGAAAGCCTGCGCGATCTGTATGGCGAGCTCCCGGGTGGGGACCATGACGACGCACCGGACCGGGCCGCTACGCCCGTCCCGGTTGCCCCGCCAAAGCCGCTCGATGACAGGAACGGCAAACGCGGCGGTCTTCCCCGTGCCGGTCTGCGCAATGGCCAGGAGGTCCTCGCCTTTCAGGATCGGGGGGATGGACTTGAACTGTATGTCGGTAGGCCGCTTGAAGCCCTGGGCCTTTAGGTTCTGCTTGAGCACGGGGCCAATGTGGTAATCTTCGTATTTCATGGGGGGCAAAGGTAGGGCGAGAGGGCCGGATTCCCGTTTGGTGGCGGGCAGTGTTATGCTTTTTTAAGCCTTGCGGCAAAAAAGAAAGGGGATCATGGACAGGGCCGCCCGCCGTACGCCCCGGTCCGGGGCTTATGGCGGGCGGCCCTGAAAATTGGGGGACGGGCCTATCGCGCCAAAGCGGCAAGCGCCTTTTTATAGTCCGGCGCCTGGGCGATTTCAGGGACCTGCTCGGAATAAACGACCCGGTGATCCGCATCGAGGACGATCACGGCACGGGCATGCAAATGTGCCAACGGGCCGCCGGTGATGGCCAGGCCATAGTCCCGGCCAAACTTGCCCGTCGCAAAGTCGGACACCGTCTCCACGCTGCCGATGCCCTCCGCGCCACAAAACCTGGCCTGCGCAAAAGGCAGATCGCGCGAAATGCAGAGTACTTTGGCGTTGGACAGGCCGGCGGCCTTTTCATTGAACGCCTTGACGGAAGCGGCGCAAACGCCGGTGTCGAGGCTAGGGAAAACGTTGAGCAGGACTTTCTGGCCCTTGAGGGCGGACAACGAAAGTTGCGAGAGGTCGTTCCTGACCAAATCGAAGCCGGGCGCCCGGGCGCCGCTGGCGGGCAAGCTGCCAATCGTCTGGATCGCCTTGCCCTGGAATGTAATAGTAGCCATAGTTAATATGTTTTGGTTTATGCCCTAAATATAAGGGAATTAGTTTGGGGTTGGTTAATATTGAGCCACGTACCCCTATCAAAGGAGGGCGTAACACAATTAAACCATATAAAGATGAAAAAAGAAGATAGTTATCAGTACGATCAGTTCAACACAAAAGCAGCAGAACAAGGAGTTGCTGACGCACAATATAATTTAGGGAAGATGTATCAGTGTGACGATGACAATGGCGTAACCAAAGACTACAAAAAGGCTTTTGATTGGTACACAAAAGCGGCAGAGCAAGGACATGCCGAAGGGCAATTCAATTTAGGAGGTATGTATTACAATGGCCATGGCGTACCCAAAGACTACAAAAAGGCCGTTTATTGGTACACAAAAGCAGCAGAGCAAGGACATGCCGAAGGGCAATACAAGTTAGGGTTTATGTATCAGTATGACGATGACAATGGCGTAACCAAAGACTACAAAAAGGCCGTTTATTGGTACACAAAAGCGGCAGAGCAAGGACATGCCGAAGGGCAATACAAGTTAGGGTTTATGTATGAAAATGGCGACGGCGTAACCAAAGACTACAAAAAGGCCGTTTATTGGTACACAAAAGCAGCAGAGCAAGGATATCCTTATGGGCAATTCAAGTTAGGGAATATGTATAGCTATGGCGTAACCAAAAACTCCGAAATAGCCGCCTATTGGTGGGGAAAAGCCTGCAAAAATGGCAATTCTGATGCTTGCCGTAACCTGAAAACACTACAAGGCGGGTGAGCGGCAAAAGAATAAAACACAATTAAACCACATAGAGATGAAAGAAGTAATTTTAGTTTTTTTAACCTGCCTGTTCGGCAACATGGCCTTGTCCCAAGACGATACCGCAGGGGATTGGTATGACAAGGGATATGGGTATTATAATGATAAAAATTATGCAAGAGCCACCCGTTGGTTTAAAAAAGCAGCAAAACAAGGGCATGCCAAAGGGCAATATAATTTAGGGGCTATGTATGCCAATGGCTATGGCGTAACCAAAAACTCCGAAAAGGCGGTTTATTGGTACAAAAAAGCAGCGGAACAAGGAAATGCTGATGGGCAAGTCAGTTTAGGGCTTATGTACGGGAGGGGCGATGGAGTAACCAAAGACCCCGAAATGGCGGTTTATTGGTACAAAAAAGCAGCGGAACAAGGAGTTGCCGAAGGGCAAAACGGTTTAGGGGCTATGTATGCCAATGGCGTAACCAAAGACCCCGAAATGGCGGTTTATTGGTGCAAAAAGGCAGCAGAACAAGGGCTTGCCCTAGGGCAACACAATTTAGGGCTTATGTATTACAGTGGAAATGGCGTAACCAAAGACCTTGAAATGGCCGCTTATTGGCTTAAAAAGGCAGCAGAACAAGGAGAGTCTTCCGGGCAATACAGTTTAGGGTTTATGTATGAAAATGGCGACGGCGTAACCAAAGACCCCGAAATGGCGGTTTATTGGTACAAAAAAGCAGCAGAACAAGGAGTTGCCGAAGGGCAATTCAATTTAGGGAATATGTATGAGAGGGGCGAGGGCATAACCAAAGACCCCGAAAAGGCGGTTTATTGGTACAAAAAAGCAGCAGAACAAGGACAGGCCCAAGGGCAATACAAGTTAGGGTTTATGTATGCCAATGGCGATGGCGTAACCAAAGACCTCGAAATGACCGCCTATTGGTGGGAAAAAGCAGCAGAACAAGGAGACCCCCAAGGGCAAGCCGGTTTAGGGACGATGTATTACACTGGCAATGGCGTAACCAAAGACCCCGAAATGGCCGTTTATTGGTGGGAAAAAGCAGCAGGACAAGGACAGATCCACGGGCAATACAATTTAGGGCTTATGTATTACAATGGCGAGGGCGTAACCAAAGATTACGAAAAGGCCGCTTATTGGTACAAAAAAGCAGCAGAACAAGGAGACCCCCAAGGGCAAGCCGGTTTAGGGTTTTTGTATGCCATGGGCCATGGCGTAACCAAAGACCCCGAAATGGCGGCTGATTGGTACAAAAAAGCAGCAGGACAAGGAAATGCTGAAGCACAATATAATTTAGGGAAGATGTATGGCAATGGCAATGGCGTAACCAAAGATTACGAAATGGCGGTTGATTGGTACAAAAAAGCAGCAGGGCAAGGACAGGCCGAAGCACAATATATTTTAGGGAATATGTATGACAATGGCCATGGCGTAACCAAAGACCCCGAAATGGCGGCTGATTGGTACAAAAAAGCAGCAGAACAAGGAAATGCCAAAGGGCAACTCACTTTAGGGCTTTTGTATACCCTGGGCGAGGGCGTAACCAAAGACCTCGAAAAGGCCGCTTATTGGTGGGAAAAAGCAGCAGGACAAGGACAGGCCGAAGCACAATACATTTTAGGGAATATGTATGAAAATGGCCATGGCGTAACCAAAGATTATGAAATGGCGGTTGATTGGTGGAAAAAAGCAGCAGGACAAGGACAGGCCGAAGCACAATATATTTTAGGGAATATATATGACAATGGCGAGGGCGTAACCAAAGATTATGAAATGGCCGCCTATTGGTTGGAAAAAGCCTGCAAAAATGGCAATACTAATGCTTGCGATAAACTGAAAATACTACAAGGTAAGTGAGCAGCAAAAGGAGATAACACAATTAAACCACATAGAGATGAAAGAAGTAATTTTAGTTTTTTTAACCTGCCTGTTCGGCAACATGGCCTTGTCCCAAGACGGTAGGGCCAAGGATTGGTATGACAAGGGATATGGGTATTATAATGATAAAAATTATGCAAGAGCTGCCCGTTGGTTTAAAAAAGCAGCAAAACAAGGGCACGCCAAAGGGCAGTTCGATTTAGGGAGTATGTATGAAAATGGCCATGGCGTAACCAAAAATTACGAAATGGCTGTTTATTGGTACAAAAAGGCAGCAGAACAAGGGCATGCCAAAGGGCAATACAATTTAGGGGGTATGTATTACAATGGCGATGGCGTAACTAAAGATTACGAAAAGGCCATTGATTGGTACAAAAAAGCAGCAGGACAAGGGGATGCTTCCGGGCAATTCAATTTAGGGATTATGTATGAAAATGGCTATGGCGTAAGCAAAGATCCCGAAATGGCCGTTGATTGGTACAAAAAAGCAGCAGAACAAGGGGATACCTCAGGACAAAGCAATTTAGGGACTATGTATCAGTATGGCAATGGCGTAACCAAAGATTATGAAAAGGCCATTTATTGGTACAAAAAAGCAGCAGAACAAGGAGAGGCCAAAGGGCAATACAATTTAGGGCTTATGTATGACGATGGCTATGGCGTAAGCAAAGATCCCGAAATGGCTTTTTATTGGTATAAAAAAGCAGCAGGACAAGGACACGCCCACGGGCAATTCCATTTAGGGGCTATGTATGCAAATGGCTATGGCGTAAGCAAAGATCCCGAAATAGCTGTTTATTGGTTTAAAAAAGCCTGCAAAAATGGCCGTACTGTTGCTTGCGATATCCTAGAACAACATAAAACAAGTGAGTAGCAAAAGGGTTTAAATCATTAATGATTTCGTTAAGTAGCCTGGACGGGCCGTGGTTATTACGGCAATGGGATGGTGTACGGGCTATCCCTGCTCATCGTCCTTGTTAAAGCAGAACCCCCTTTCGTCCGTATCTTCCAGGAAATCAACCTCGAGGCCGATGAGGTACATCACGTGTTTTTTTTCGATCACGATAGGCACGTCATGATGGGAATAAGTAATATCCGATTCCTTGGGCTTATCAAATCCTAGCGCATAGCCCATCGCCCCGCAGCCCCCCCCCCTGATGCCAATGCGCAAGGCATAACCTTCGGGGATACCCTTTTGGGCCATGATGTTTTTCACTTCCTTTATCGCCTTTGAAGTGATTTGCACGGGTTCAAGGTTCATTTTCCTATCTTCTGTCTTTCCGTGGCAAAAATACTTACTTTTGGGTTACATTAACCAACCCCCCCGACCTTGGAGGCACTTATAGAATTTGCGAAAATCATCCTGCCCGCAGGCACCGTCCTATATGCCATGTTCGCGACCATACGGATTTTTTTGAACAAAAAACATGAAAAAAACTCATGGGCCCTAAAGGTCAAGAACAGCGAGACCGTCCTGCCGATCCGCTTGCAGGCCTACGAGCGGGTTTGCCTGTTTCTGGAGCGCATAGCCCCCAAAAACCTGATCGTAAGGCTTAACGCGGGTGAGATGACCGCGCACGAGTTCCAGCAAGTCCTGCTCCACGGGATCCGGGAAGAGTTTGGGCACAACCTCTCGCAGCAGGTGTACATGTCGGAAGAGTCATGGAACCTAGTCAAAAATGCGGTGGAGGAAATTGTCATGCTGGTCAATGAGTCCGCCGGCGGGCTGCCTCCCGAAGCAAAAAGTATTGATTTGGCCAGGAAAATATTTGAAAAAGAGATAGAAAAACAAGGGCTGGGTACGGACGTAGCCCTTTCTTTCGTTAAAAATGAAATCCAACAACTATTTTAACCGGTACCATGGGCAAGAGATCGAGTTTTAAGGAATACCAAAAAAAAGCCACAGAAGTCCTTAAAGACAATAAGCGGGCACAGGGCTTGATAGTTTCTGCCAGGCAAAAGCTTGTGGGCGTACTCAAGGACAATGATAAATTAAAAGGGTTCTCTGAAAAGATATATGTTATGGTCCGCATGGTCAGGGCCCAGATATCCGGTGAGTACCGGGAGTTCCCATGGCGTACCCTGTCCATGATCGTCGGGGCCCTGGTTTACTTTGTGACGCCCTTGGACCTTATCCCTGACCTTATCCCCATGCTCGGTTTGACGGACGATATATCTATTGTTTACTGGATCTACCGTAGCGTACAGGGGGACATTGAAAAGTTTGAGTCCTGGGAAAAGGCCATAGTACCCGTATGAACATCAAAAAGCTAAACCGGTACGGGATTATCGGCGGTTTCGTCCTTGTTTTTTTGGCCTCCCTTCATTTCGTGCGATCCTATCGGTCGGGCACGCCCAAGTGGTTCTATTTGGTCATGGTTTGCGGTATGGCTATCATTCTTTTTAATACGCTATTCGCAAAAAAGAAGAATCACCATTAATAAGGCTATCCCTACCCGTCCACGCGCTCTAGCAGGGTACGAAAAGCCACGAACCGATCCTTGAACTTTGCGACGTGTTCTGCCTGAAGCGGACCGGCATGTTTTTCCTCGTATTTATTGATGCGGTCGATGCTTTCGGCAAAATATTGGACGGCATAAGTAACGGAGTCTTCTTCTGCGTGCGACAACAGTTTAAATATTTTCCATTCCACAAACATCCCCGTTCCCATCACCTTGGGGACGTGTTCCCCTTTCATCCATTCAAGCCAGACGGCCTCTGCGCCCTTGTCGATGCTTACCGTAACGTTATATAATACCATAACCGCAAAAGTAAAGGGTTTTGATATTTTCTGAAGGAATATGGCGAGCCCCAAAGGCTATGGCTAGGTTACTTTCGCCTCCCGATGCCGGCAAGTTATAGGGTATGATCATATAAAACCGGCCGTAGTACGCATTACGGCCGGTTTTAAATAGCTAGTGATGATCCGGTTAATTACCCCAGTTATTGTTTTGCTTCAATTTGGTATTGAGGACAGTCTCTGTTGAAGGTATGGGGTGCAGGTAATAGTAGTCCTGAAAAGCCGGGGGCGTGCCGAACCAAGATACGTAACCTTTGGCAGCCCCATCCTGAACGGGGATTTTTTTCTTCAAATCCTGGGCCACGATATACCTTCCCAGTTTTTCTTTTGCCGCATAGTCGTTCATTTTCTTCCATCTCCTTAAATCGTTAAAACGAAAACCCTCGGCCATCAATTCTACGGCACGCTCCCTGCGGATTTCCCAAAGAAGGGGGTGCACGGACGGGTCCCTTCTTGGATCGAAGCCTACATTGATGCCCGCTACTGCCATAGCTGCTACCTGGCCCCTAGGCCTAAGTTTATTGATTGTCTGATCCGCAACCGATTGATCGAACTCCCCAAGCTCGAATTTGGCCTCAGCATAATTAAGCATTACCTCGCCCATCCTAAAGACCGGTGCGTCCGCATGATCCCTATTCTGAATATGGTCATTTAGCCTGTTATAGTATTTGAAAAGCTTATAACCGGTCCTGCTCACATTGTAGCCTTGCTTATTGTTATGATCCCTCCAATGCGGTACCCGCCTTACGATAAAGGCATTCCAGTTCGAGGTAGGCAATCGCTTATGATCATCGTCCGATAGTGTTTGCATCAGGTCAATATACTCCCGGTGGACAGGTTCTCCCGTATGAGACCATTCCGTAACGTTTTTATTGCCGGGCGTCTTTACCTCAAAGGGTGGTACGGTAATGAAGTACATCCTTCTGTCCCTGTCCCTAAATTCGCTGTACGGATCCCTTTCTAGCATGGCACCGCCCACAAAATCAGGATTGGCGCCCACGGGAGTCCCATCCGTATAAAGGAACATGTCTGCCGCTTTTTTTGTAAGGTCCCAATTACCAGATGAGTTCCTTTGCCTTGAGGTAAGGGAATGGGACAATACATCGGTCTCGTATATTTTGTACAGTAGTATACCGTTTACCCCATCCAAAGAAGCACTGTTGAACACTTCATCATAGTTCGGGTGTATATTGGGGAAAGTACCGATCAATGCTTGGGACGCATCCGCACTGGCCCTTAGGTATTCTGTTTCGCCCCCCAAGGCATGGTATTTCCTCCAGGTGCCTTCAAAAAGGCCAAACCGGGAAATCAATGCTTTCACCACATCGGTATTTACCGTATTTTTTCCATCGTTCTTCCTAATGTTTTCCAAAGCATAATTGAGATCGCGCAGGATATTAGATGCTATTACATCCCTTGAGGCCCTTTCGTCATACAACTCCGTGCCCGATTCGCTGAGCACTTTGTCTATCCAAGGCACGCCCCCGTACTTGGAGAGTAAATCAAAATAAGCCAACGACCTAAAAAACAGCCCGGCACTTCTCCAGTGCGCCTGTTCTGCCTCTGTCAATTCAGAAGCCCCTAGGTTTTGCAACATAATACCTACCCTTCTGATCTGGGCATACGGTTTTGTCCAATTACCTGAACTAGTAGGCACATTTATTCTTTGCCACAACCACTTACTAGCCCCGCTGGCATCAAAAGCCCTGCTGTTGCTCAAAAGGTCCCCATCAAACCCCGAGCTAGGCACGGCCAAACCGTAGCCCGCAAACGCGCCGTCGTATAACCCCCAAGAATAGGTCCGAAAGTTGTCATCTGTAATAAAGGCCGTTCCTTCAACCAAACTATCTTTGGGCGATTTTTCTAAAAACCCTTCATCACATCCCGTGAAAAGTATTAGCACTAAAAAATATATCTTTTTCATAATTGATCTTGTTTAGAATGTAACATTTATACCTACGGCATACTTTTTCAGGTATGGGTATGTCGCCCCGCTTCCTAGGTTTTCTAGTGCCGGGTGTAGCCCATCGGGGAGGTGGTCTTCGTTAAAAAGATTTTCCCCGGAGAAATAGGCCCGCAGGTTATTTACAAGTATCCTGTCCGTAATTCGCTTAGGGAAGTTATAGCCTAAGGTAACATTTTGCAATGCCCAGTATGCACCGTTAGATAGGTACTTGGTTTGTGTCTTGCGGCTACTTCGATAGTTCCCCCCGCCATCTTCATAGACCCTTGGGTAAAAGGCATCTGTGTTTTCAGGGGTCCAGTAGTCCAATTGATGGTCGAAAACATTATAAAACTGACTTTGAAATGGCCAATAAACAAGGTTATCTACCCATAAATCCCGTTTACCAACACCCGCTACACGAAAACTGAGGTCAAAGCCCTTATACTCCACATTTCCAAATATACCAAACTGATACCTACTTGTAGCGTTCCCAATAATTTGCAAATCGCCCGGATCCCCTAGTGTGCCAGTACCTGAAAACACTTCCCCATCCCCGTTGACATCTTTATACTTTATATCGCCGGGATTTGGGCTTACCCCACGGAAAGCAGGGATACCCTCTTTCAATGTACCGCCGGTTAAATTGTCATTAAGGGTTCCCCCAACGAAATCATCCACGGTATAATACCCATCGGTAGTATAGCCCCATATCTCATCTGTTTCCTTGCCTTCGTAGTAACTCTTGTAGTCATCACCGAGCGCCCCTTCTTCATTGTTAAATTTGGTGATTTTCGTTTGATTGTCATACAAATTGAAGCCCAGGGAGTATTTAAAATCACTGATTTTATCCCTCCATGCTACCTGAAGTTCCCAGCCGTTGGTTTCCAGATCGGCAACATTTTGAAGAGGCCCGCCGGTGCCTAGCAGGGCCGGCAACTGAACGGCGCCCCGGGCCAACATGTCCAATGTTTTTCGGACAAACCGGTCGTAATTCACGGTCAGTTTATTATCGATAAACCCGGCATCCAAACCAAAATTCAATGTTTGCACCCGTTCCCAAGTAAAAGATTTGCTTACCACTAGTGGGGGCCGAAGGGAAATATAACGTTGGTTAGCATTTGGGTTTAGCCATTGGGACTGGTATGCGTCGAGGGACGGCAAAAAGGGATATACATTAGCGGTCTTATCTTTTTTTAAGATGTTTTGGTTTCCTATCTCCCCCCAAGAGGCCCGCAATTTGAAACCGGAAACTATATCTTCCATGGGCCTCATAAACGGCTCGGACATGAGCTGCCACCCGGCCGAAACAGAAGGAAAGAACCCAAACCTATTGTCCGTAGGGAACCTGGACGAACCGTCGTACCTGCCGTTCAGTTCAAGGAAGTACTTTTCCTTGTAGTTATAGTTGATCCTGCCAAAATAACCCAATATCGCCCACTCGGTAAAAGTGTCATCCCCCGTAGCATCGCCCTGGCCCAAAGAAATTGACGGCAATGAAGTACTGATGAGGTCATTCTTTTGAAGTGAAAAGTACTCATAGTTCTTATTCTCCCTATTTAGCCCAATTAGTACCGATGTATTATGATTTCCAATTGATTTTTCATATTTGGAATATAAATTCAGCGCGAAGTAATTTGAATTCCCGTTTGTCCTTCTATAAAAAGTGGTCGCCTTGGTGGAGAGAGGCGTTAAACGGGTAGCTGAAAACATTTTAGGGTTACTGTTCGAATACCGGTTATTGGCATCGCGGTTTTCATAAGTATATTCCGAAGTTACGGTTAAGCCTTCCACTGGCTTAAAATCCAATTTCCCTGTCAACCGTAGGTTATTTTTTTGTCTTTTGTCCGGTGCTTTTAGCCTCACAATGTTTGTGGGGGTATCGTAAGGCAAAACGGTGCCATCGTCCAAGGTATGATTGCCCGTTGGCGTAAAAGACTTGTAAGTAACCGACTTATAATATTCGGATTTGGGGTCCAGCCGGGTGCTTGCAACATAGTTTGTCGATAGGCTTACGTCTAGCTTGTCCGATACTTCCGTCTTTATGTAAGCATTCAAATTATACCTTGTGAAACGATCTTTATTCGTGACAAGCACGCCGTCTTCGTCGCTGTAGCCGAGGGACAGCCTATATGAGGTTTTTGAGCTTGTGCCCGAAAGGCTAAGGTTATGGATTTGCAGAAACCCGGGATCGCCCAAAAACTCCCCCAATACGTTATGTTCGGCCAGTGGGTATTTAATGCCGTCGTCCTGGGCATAGCCGAGCGGGAATTTTTCAGGGTTTTCCTCATATTGTCCCATATAATCGAGCCAGGCAGGCAAATTCTGGCCGGTCCAAAAGTTTTCGTTGCCCCAGTCGTTCAAGGCCCTGACGAAATCGCCCGGGGCGGCCGGTTTCGGGATTTCCGTAGGCTCGCTTACGCCGAACGTATTGCCATAACGGAGTTTTGCCCCCTGGCCCCGCGCCGCTTTTTTGGTGGTGATCAAAACCACCCCAAAAGAAGCCCGCGCGCCATAAATAGAAGTTGCCGAAGCATCTTTAAGCACGGTTACCGACTCAATATCACGGGGGTTTATATCGCCTAGCCCTACCGGGGCGTTGTCCATCAAAATCAATGGCTCCCCGCCGTTTATAGACTCAAAACCACGTATTTTAATGCCCGTGCCCGTGCCTGGCCTGCCTGAACCGTAGGTAATTTCCAACCCGGGGACAGCGCCTTGCAATGCCCGTGCCGAATTATTAACGGGCCTGTCGCCCAATACTTTCGCCATAGATGCGGTAGTCGCCGCGCCGGTAACGTTGTGCTTTTTCTGTGTGCCAAACCCAACTATCACGATTTCCCCCAAGCTTTGGACGTCCGGCGCCATCTTGACGTCAATTACCGATCTGTTATCAATGCCGACTTCTTGGTTTTTATACCCAATATAGCTAAAGACCAAGGTTTCGTTTTCGCCTGCGGTAAGGGTGTAGGATCCTGTTGCGTCCGCCACGCTCCCGGTGGCAGTTCCCTTGATCTTGATGTTTACCCCGGGCAGGGGCGCCCCATTTTCATCGGTTACCTTGCCCGAAACAGTGATGTCTGCCCGTGCGGCCGGTAAACTTTCTTTTTTTTGGCCCCCTATTGTAATGGCCCGGTTTTCGGGCAAGGAAGCATTGCCCGGGGCTCGGCCTATTGCCATTTCCCCGGCGCTGCCAACTGCGTCCGCGCATGCGGAGGCGGCAATCCCGAGGGAAAACGCCAGGACGCATGCGGCCGGCCTAAATTGTAAAGAGTTTCTCATACACTAAAAATTTATTGGTTATACATGTTAATTTCCTGTGGTTTGAACGCCAGGCCTGCCTTTTTGTGGGAAATAGGGAGCGTGGGGAAAGACCGTAGGCTTATACCGTCCCTGAAATGTAACCCACGATCTTTTCAAATGCAAGGAAACCACCCGGTGATCGGGGTTTTTACGGACCATTGCGTTGCTTCGGGCTACAATTGGGCTGCTTCGGGCTGCAATTGGGTTGCTTCGCCCTACAATTGGGTTGCTTCGGGCTACAATTGGGTTGCTTCGGGCTGCAATTGCGTTGCTTCGCCCTACAATTGGGTTGCTTCGGGCTACAATTGTATTGCTTCGGGCTACAATTGTGTTGCTTCGGGCTGCAATTGGGTTGCTTCGGGCTACAATTGTATTGCTTCGGGCTGCAATTGGGTTGCTTCGGACTACAATTGCGTTGCTTCGGACCACAATTGTATTGCTTCGGACCACAATTGTGTTGCTTCGGGCTACAATTGCGTTGCTTCGGACCACAATTGTATTGCTTCGGACCACAATTGTATTGCTTCGGACCACAATTGTGTTGCTTCGGGCTACAATTGGGCTGCTTCGGGCTGCAATTGTGTTGCTTCGCCCTACAATTGTATTGCTTCGGACCACAATTGTGTTGCTTCGGGCTGCAATTGTGTTGCTTCGGGCTGCAATTGTATTGCTTCGGGCTGCAATTGCGTTGCTTCGGACTGCAATTGGGTTGCTTCGGACTACAATTGCGTTGCTTCGGACCACAATTGTATTGCTTCGGACCACAATTGTGTTGCTTCGGGCTACAATTGGGCTGCTTCGGGCTACAATTGTGTTGCTTCGGACCACAATTGTGTTGCTTCGGGCTACAATTGGGCTGCTTCGGGCTGCAATTGTGTTGCTTCGGGCTACAATTGTATTGCTTCGGGCTACAATTGCGTTGCTTCGGGCTGCAATTGTATTGCTTCGGGCTGCAATTGGGTTGCTTCGGGGCGATCTTGTGTTCCTACGGGTCGGGATTTCGTTCCTACGGGGCGGAATTGGGTTCCTACTGGGCGATCTTGTGTTCCTACGGGTCGGAATTGGGTTCCTACTGGGCTGGATTGGGTTTTTCCTGCCTGTTTTTTGTTGCCTGGACCGGGATTTACTGGATTAAAGGATTTAGGGGATTAAAAAAACCTTTAATCCAGTAAATCCCGGTCCAGGCAACAAAAAAC
>JACSEL010000039.1_pt1 | contig 14190 bp, 10 predicted proteins | sample 8223121 | NCBI WGS metagenome assembly JACSEL01 (sample SAMN15704502, study PRJNA253121) | viral metagenome | isolation source: viral DNA from sea star tissue collected in USA, Friday Harbor USA, Seattle... | host: Pycnopodia helianthoides | collected 2013 | reverse complement strand
GTGTTTGGGTGTGTTTGGTTTTTGTTTGGGTGTGTTGGGTGTGTTGGGTGTGTTTGGGGGCTTGGTTGCCGGGAGGGCGAGGAGTTTCCTTGCGGATCGGTAGAGGCTTTCGGGGTCTAGGCCGCATTCTTTGTGGAGTTCGGCCTGGGTGCCGTGCCCGATGACGCGATCGGGCAGGCCTAGCCTGGTTATTTTGCTTTGGTAGCCGTTGTCGGCCATGAACTCCAGGACGGCGCTGCCAAAGCCGGCCTGGAGGCAGCCGTCTTCTACGGTAATGATGTATTTGTATTTTTTGAATGCTTCATGGAGCATCCCTTCGTCGAGGGGCTTGGCAAAGCGCATGTCAAAGTGCCCGGCTTCTAGGCCGTCGTTCTGTAAGGCTTCGCAGGCTTCTGCGGCATGGTTCCCGATATGCCCAAGTGTGAGGAAGGCCAGTTCGTCGCCGTCTTTCAGTTTCCTGCCTTTGCCGATGCCGATTTCTTGGAATGGTGTTTCCCCGTGGGGCGCGGCGCCGTTGCCCCTGGGGTATCGGATGGAGAAGGGGCCTTGATCGGGGAGTTGGGCGGTGTACATGAGGTTCCTTAGCTCGGGGGCGTCCATGGGGGCGGAGACTACCATGTTGGGGATGCACCTGAAGTAGGAGAGGTCGTAGTTGCCGTGGTGTGTGGGGCCGTCGGCGCCGGCAAGCCCGGCGCGGTCCAAACAAAATACGACGTTCAGGTTTTGGATGGCCACGTCGTGGATAACTTGGTCATAGGCCCGTTGCATGAAGGTGGAGTAGATATTGCAAAAGGGGAGGAGCCCCTGTGTGGCGAGCCCGGCGGAGAAGGTAACTGCGTGCTGCTCGGCAATGCCTACGTCATAGGTGCGGCCTGGCATGGCTTTCATCATGATGTCCATGGAGGAGCCGGAGGGCATGGCGGGGGTAATGCCGATGATTTTTTCATTGGCCTTTGCCAGCTCGACGATCGTGTGGCCAAAGACTTCCTGGTATTTTGGGGGCTGGGGCGTTTTATGGTCTTTCTTGTGGATTTCCCCGGTGAGCTTGTCAAATATCCCTGGCGCATGCCACTTGGTCTGGTCTTTTTCGGCCAAGGGATAGCCTTTGCCTTTTTTGGTGAGGCAGTGGAGTATCTTGGGGCCGGGGATGCCTTTGAGGTCGTTGAGGACGCTTGCCAGGTGGTTCACGTCATGCCCGTCGATAGGCCCGAAATACCTGAGGTTGAGGGATTCGAAAAGATTGCTTTGCTTGAGCAGGAACGATTTTACGCTGCCCTCCAGCTTTGAGCCGATCCCTTGGGCATCGGGGCCGAATTTGCTGATCTTCCCAAGGATGTTCCAGACCTCGTCGCGCATTTTGTTGTACGTTTTGGATGTCGTGATATCGGTCAGGTAATCCCTTAGGGCGCCCACGTTGGGGTCGATAGACATGCAGTTGTCGTTGAGGACGATCAAGAGGTTCGAGTTGGATGTACCGGCGTGGTTCATGGCCTCGAAGGCCATCCCGCCTGTCATTGCGCCGTCGCCGATTACCGCGATATGCTGCCTGTCTTTTTCTTGTTTGTGGCGGGATGCTTCGGCCATGCCGAGCGCTGCGGATATGGACGTAGAGGAGTGGCCTACGCCAAAGGCATCGTATTCGCTTTCTTCTCTTTTGGGAAAGCCGGAAAGCCCTTTGTAGAACCGGTTGGTGTGGAAACGGGCCCTGCGCCCGGTCAATATTTTATGCCCATAGGCCTGGTGCCCTACGTCCCAGACCAAGCGGTCTTCGGGGGTATCGAACACATGGTGCAGGGCTACGGTCAGTTCCACTACGCCTAGGCTGGCGCCAAAATGCCCGCCGCACACAGAGACTATGTCCACGATATATTGGCGGAGCTCACCGGATAGCTGGACCAATTGGGCAGCATCCAAGCTCTTCATGTCTGTGGGGGAGTTGATTTGGGCAAGTAGCTTGCCGGGCTCGATTTGCATAAATATCTTTAAGTGTACCGTTATAATTTCAAAGTGCCAAAAAGTGGCGCCGTGTGTGCCATAAGGCGAGGCGCCCGCAAAACTAAACAGATTTAGTTGCTTATGACGCATTCAAAATTTAGGTTTGGGGCATGGATAAACTTTTAGCGCTTGTGTGTTTGGCATTGTGCCCGTCGGGCATTTTTGCCCAAAAACCTTATACCAAAGATGCTGTTGGCCTAGATGTTATGATCGGGCAAATGATACTCACGGGGATTGGCGATTTTTCTCGCCTGCCAAAAGATGCGGGGATCCTTGAGGAAATCCGGACAGGGAAAGTTGGCGGGGTCATCCTTTTTGAAAAAAACATTGACACCGATAACCCCAAAAAGCAGTTGGGACGAACCATAGACATGCTTACCGGGGCAGCCGATATCCCCCTTTTTGTAAGTATCGACGAGGAAGGGGGGCGGGTCAGCCGCCTAAAGCCAAAATATGGTTTCCCAATCACAAAACAGGCCCGGGAGCTTGGGAGGCTGAACAACTTGGACACTACAAGGGCCTATGCCGACAAGACGGCATCGACGCTCAAAGCGTATGGTTTCAACGTAAACTATGCCCCCGACGTGGACGTAGCGATCAATCCCGATAACCCTGTTATTGCCAAACTAGGGAGGAGCTATTCCGATGACCCGAAAATTGTAGCGTCCCAGGCACAAACGGTGATCGATGCGCACAGGCAAAACAACGTGCTGACCGTCCTCAAACATTTCCCAGGGCACGGGAGCTCCAGGAACGATTCGCACCTTGGCGTTGCCGATGTCAGCGATACTTGGCAGTTCTCAGAGCTCATGCCGTACAAATGGCTCTTGGATTCGGGAAGGGTCGATGGCATCATGACTGCCCACATTGTAAACAGGCACTTGGACCCCTCCAAGCTACCGGCCACATTGTCCCCATATATGATCAGCAATATCCTACGGGGGACACTAAATTACCAAGGGGTCGTTTTTACCGACGACATGCAAATGCGCGCCATATCAAAGAATTATGGTTTTGAAGAATCCATTAAGTTGGCGATCAACGCCGGGGCAGATGTGATGCTCTTTGCCAACAACGTGCCAAGCAACGAAAGAAGGTCCCCTGCGCAAATACATGCTATCATTGCCGGATATGTGGCTTCCGGTGAGATCACAAAAGAACGGATACAGGAATCTTATGGCCGCATAATGCAGCTTAAAGCTAAATTCAAATGAAAGGGAGTATGAAAGGGATTATCCTTGCCGGGGGCGAGGGCACTAGGTTGCGCCCGTTGACGATTGTGGCCAGCAAGCAGATATTGCCGGTTTATGATAAACCGATGATTTATTACCCATTGTCCGCATTATTGTTATCGGGCATTCGGGAAATCTTGATCATATCGACCCTGCGAGATATGCCCTTGTTCAGGGAATTACTTGGGGATGGCTCACAAATTGGCTGTGCTTTTGAATACGCCGTTCAAAAAAAGCCAGAGGGCTTGGCCCAAGCATTTATTATTGGGAAAGGATTCATTGGAAATGACAAAGTGGCCCTTGTACTGGGCGATAATATCTTCTATGCGTCAGGCTTGTCTAAAAAATTGCAAGAATGCAACGATCCTGATGGAGGTATTGTATTTGCCTATCATGTCCAAGACCCTAAGAGATACGGAGTCGTAGAATTTGACAAGAACCGCCAGGCACTTTCAATTGAAGAAAAACCGACCCGCCCAAAATCAAACTACGCAGTCCCCGGTTTGTATTTTTATGACAATCAAGTAGTTGAAATTAGCGAATCAATCAAGCCCGGGCCCAGAGGCGAACTCGAAATTACAGAGGTCAACAATCAATACCTCAAACAAAAAAAATTGCGCGTTCAGGTTTTAGATCGCGGGGCGGCCTGGCTGGATACCGGCACCTTTGACTCGTTAAATGAAGCAGGGTCTTTTGTACAGATCATAGAACAACGGCAAGGGTTAAAAATCGGGTGTATAGAGGAAGTAGCCTACAAGATGGGCTATATCACAAGCGATCAATTGGAGCAAGTAGCAACACCTCTGGTAAAAAGTGGCTACGGGGAGTATTTATTAAATCTCTTGAAGGAACAATGAATATTAAACCACTTGACCTTGAAGGTGCTTACCGCATAGAACCGGTCATTCATAAAGACAACAGGGGGTATTTCTTTGAGTGGTTCAACCTTCAGTACCTTAAAGAAAAAACTGGCGTGGAGTTTAAGCCTGTCCAGTTTAACTGTTCTAAGTCCGTAAAAGGCGTTCTTCGCGGCATGCATTTTCAATTCGCCCCGCACGCACAAGCCAAATTGATCACGGCCACAAACGGCGAGATCCAGGATGTTATCATAGATGTGAGAAAGAATTCGCCGACTTTTGGAAAGCATTGCTCTACGATTCTATCAGGCAAAAAAAAAGACCTGCTATATATACCCAAAGGATTTGCCCATGGTTTTTTGGTGCTATCTGAGGAGGCAGGGGTATTTTATGCCATCGACGATTTTTACGCCCCTGGACACGAAGGGGGAATTTGTTATAATGATCCCGAACTGAAAATAAACTGGATGTTGGGGGAAAATGAAATTATTCTGTCTGACAGAGACCTTACATACGGTGCATTTAAAAGTGCCCCATTAAAATTCTAAACTCCGATGACCAAAAAAAGAGTGCTAATTACTGGAGGTGCCGGATTTCTTGGCTCCCATCTTTGTGATAGGTTTTTGAAAGAAGGATGCCATGTAATAGCCATGGACAACCTCATTACCGGTTCGCTGGAAAACATAGGACACCTCTTTCAACGAAAAGACTTTGAGTTCTACAACCATGACATTTCCAAGTTTGTTCATATCCCAGAAAGCTTGGACTACATCATGCACTTCGCCTCACCGGCAAGCCCAATAGACTATTTGAAGATGCCCATTCAAACCTTAAAGGCAGGTTCATTGGGCGCTCACAACCTGCTGGGGCTAGCTACGGCCAAAGGGGCACGAATGCTTATTGCATCTACATCTGAGGTTTATGGCGATCCTTTAGTCCATCCCCAGACAGAAGGCTATTGGGGGAATGTCAATCCTGTTGGCCCAAGGGCGGTTTATGATGAAGCCAAGAGATTTCAGGAAGCTATAACTATGGCCTACCACACTTTCCATGGGGTGGAAACCCGTATAGTTCGGATTTTCAACACTTACGGTCCCAGGATGCGATTAGATGATGGACGTGTTCTCCCTGCCTTCATAGGGCAAGCACTTCAAGGTGAAAACTTGACTGTATTTGGTGATGGGTCCCAAACCCGTTCGTTTTGCTATGTGGATGATTTGGTTGAGGGTATTTATAGGCTATTGCTTAGCGATTGTCATGATCCTGTCAATATTGGCAATCCCAGCGAGATTACGATCAATCAATTTGCTGAAGAAATTTTGAAGCTAACAGGCAGGAAGTCAAAAATTGCTTACAAGCCACTTCCTACGAATGATCCAAAACAACGCCAGCCAAATATCAGCAAGGCGAAAGAGGTTCTGGGCTGGGTGCCTAAATTCTCCAGAAGCCAAGGGCTGAAGCCTACCTTAGAGTATTTTAAGAACAAGATAATTTAAACGATACAAAAAAATAAAGTAGCCGTCATTGGATTAAAAAAAGCATCCCTTCACTTTTTGTAAAGTATCTAAAAGAAGGAGTTTTAGAGGTGTATGTGTTCCGATTAGCAATTATTAATTCAACAACATGAGTTTTGATTTTCACGAGGACAGAGAAAAGTATTTTAATATACAAAAGACAAATACGAGCAAATACATTATCCCTTTTATTGATCAATTCAAGAAAATAGACTCTTCCCTGAAAGTGCTTGAAATAGGTTGCAGGGATGGAGGGGTACTTTATCCATTCTTAGCACGCGGATGCCATATTACAGGCGTAGAATTATCAGAGAAAATGCTGTTACAGGCTAAAGATAGATATAAAAAAAGCATTTTAAAGGGTGAAGCAGCGTTTATAGTGAAGGATGTGCATGATTTTGATCCTTCCGAAAAATTTGACATTATCATTCTTAAAGATGTAATTGAGCATGTTTACAACCATGACAAGCTCATCAAAAAATTAAAGTCGTTAATGACCCCTGATGGGGTAATATATTTTGGGTACCCTCCGTGGCAAAACCCATTCGGAGGGCATCAGCAAGTGGCTAAACACAAAATATTATCTAAAGTTCCATACTACCATTTACTTCCTGACTTTTTGTACTATGGAATTTTGAAATTGGCCAAAGAAAAATCATACTATTTCTTAAGGACGACAAAGGAGACTAGGATTACGATTGAAAAATTTAGAACGCTCATTCGCACTAACGATTTAAAGATATGGCGTGAGGAACTTTACTTAATAAGCCCGATGTACGAAACAAAATTTGGGCTGAAGCCAAGAAAACAATCAAGATTTATCAAAGCAATTCCATATTTTAGAAATTTTCTAACTACAACTTGCGACTGTCTAGTTGTTTCCCCTACGCACAGTAAAACAATTGCTAATAAAAAATAAAACCCATTAAAATAAAAAACTCGTTTACTTGAAACATTGTTTTCAAGAACGGGTTCGGTTTAAGCCCGGTGCTAAGCTAGATTCAATAATGCGTCACATGGCAAAGGCCGCAACTTGGAGTGTGGTTGCATCGGGTACTACTTTTATTTAACCTTACTAATGTTCGGGAGTCAGACGGATCATTGGGAAAAGCTACCGGGTAATCTTGATCGAATCAGTTCTAAAAATGGTCTTTTATTATCAAGTCCATTTTGGACTGAAAGACAGACAAGGTAATATACAAAAAGAACGAATGCCTAATAGTAGATTCCATCAAGGGGAAAACTTTAGAGCGTTTCCAGTGAGCAACTAGAAATAAATCGATGTCCGGCAATGTATTTTATCTGATAATAATTTTAATCCCAAGTCTGTATTTTGCTCATGAAAGGCAAGTGGTCCGAAAGAAAAATGACTGGTTGCCGGTTTCAGGTTATACCAAAATTGGGGATAATGATCAAAAAATAAAATCCCCCCTCACTACAACAGGGCTACCTGATCTGCGATAACATAGAACTGCTTGGCTTCACCACAGCAGTGTAAATGATGGTAAAAGCATCTTGATAGAAGGCGCTCAATCATAACCACCTTTATTACAATTCCACATGAGGCATACAACGGACAAAGCTAAGACTATGATCAAAAAAATTAGTTATAAATTTAGGTGTCGGTACGATTCACCGAAATGAAGAAGATAAGGACCGGTGATTATCTCTGGATGTAGAACCTTTAGACGGCATCAAAGAGTTTATTAAATGAAATGGTGAATTCACAGTGAATATTGCATCGGTTTGTGCCTACTATGGAATGAGACCATAGTCGTAGAAGCGGGAAGCGAAGTCCTCATCAAAAACTCAGATACTTATGTGATTTGCAATAAAACCAGTTTACTTAACCCGCATTTTCTGGTTACTTGCAACATGGAAAACTGAATCCGGCTTGAAAAGCATGTTCCAGGTCATTTACGGGGCGTTTCACAGGAAAAGTGAAATTATACGTCTGAGCGACAGCAACGGTTCGGCGAAGTGGTTTGCCTTTTGGGGTACGAACTTTAGGCAGTAAGCCGTGCATCCCTTTTTGGGACAATCCAAAAAATGGAAAAACGTAAGATCGGAAATTCAAATTTAAACCTTCAAGGAAGCTATTAAACCATATTTTAAGGCCGATCAATTAAAATTAAAGTCCCTGTGCGAAGTCGCCCTCCTAATCTCCCTCGTAAGGAATCAATTAAATACCTCATCTTTTTTTTATCGAACCGGCTCATTTAGGGAAATAATATTTACTAATCTTGTTGCGAAATTAAATTAAGTAGCCCCATGCATAAGATACTTTTAGGCATCTTACTATTAACCCTTTCCCTAGTTCTCATTTCACAAGCCCAAACTCAAAGCATGTCATATCTGCAGAATTTGCAGAATCTGAATATTGATGACCTAACCCCGGAACAAATGGCTCAGTTGGTACAACGACTTGAAGCCAGTGGCATGAGCGAGGAACAGCTTATTCAGATGGCTAAATCAAGGGGTATTTCCGAAGTGGATATCGCCAAGCTTCGTGGTAAAATCTTGGAAGCCCAAGCCTCCAAATCGATGAATCCGTTTATGACTGAATCTAGGATGAGGGTTAGCCCAATCGATGAAGCTGTCGAGGATGAATTAATACTGCCCTTTGAACAGATGATTCAGCAAGAAAAAGAGGATTCATTAAAAATCTATGACGAAGGACTCGAAGTTTTCGGACTTAATTTTTTTGGGGAATCTGAATTGACTTTTGAACCTAACCTCAACGTCCCCACACCGGCCAATTATACATTGGGCCCAGGAGACGGGCTTTACATTGACATTTGGGGTGCCTCCGAGCAAAATTATCAGCTTACGATTTCACCGGAGGGTTCTATTAGAATTCCAAACATCGGCCCTTTGCATGTCAGTGGGCTGAAAATGGAAGCAGCCAAACCGAAAATAATTGCCAGGCTAAAGAAAATATATAGCACCATTGGGAAAAGTTCTTTTGCTGATGTCTCTTTGGGTCAGATTCGTACCATCAATGTGCATGTAATTGGGCAAGTGTATAGGCCTGGGACTTACAGCTTGGGTTCTTTCGGTACGGTCTTTAATGCCCTATACAATGCAGGCGGCCCTACCATAAACGGGTCTTTAAGACAAATAGAAATTTATAGGGATAAAGCACTGCTGACAACTTTCGATGCTTACAAATTTTTTTTAAAAGGTTCAGGAGAAAATCCAACCTTAAAGGATCAGGACGTTATTGTTGTTAAGCCCTATATTAACAGGATTAGGTTTCAAGGTGAAGTCAAAAGACCTGCAGCTTATGAACTCACCGAAAACGAAACTTTTGAAGACCTGCTTTTTTTCGCCGGTGGTTTTTCAAAAAATGCTTACAATGGAATACTAAATGTTATTCGGGCAGAAGGAAATTTCAGGACCGTTAAATCCATCTCACCTGACCAAAGAGGAACATTTGTCATGCAAAATGGCGATGAAATTGTAGTCCCTACAATTTCAGATGAATTTGTAAGCCGTGTAACCATAGAAGGTCCAGTACTTAACCCAGGTGAATATGAGCTCATGGATGGCATGTCATTATTGGATCTGATCAAAAAAGCAGATGGACTTCGTGGGGATGCATTTATGGCACGGGCCGTTATTATTCGCCGAAACAATGACTTTTCCCTATCTAACACATCTTTCGATCCTGGTAAAGTGCTGAACGGTGAGGAAATGATAGAATTGCAAAACAACGACATAGTTAAGTTCCAATCCATTTATTCTCTTCGGGAAAATTACGAACTTACCATTGAGGGAGAGGTGTTAAGCCCAGATACTTTTGAGTATATCGATAAAATGACCGTCGAAGATTTGATTTATCTGGCAGGCGGCTTTAAGGAATCGGCCGCAAGGTCTTTTGTGGAGGTAGCACGAAGGATCAATCCGGACAGCGTTAAAAACATCAATCGATCTGCCAACATATACAATTTCCCGATAAGTAAAAACTTGGCCCTTTCCGAAGAAGATTCAAAATTTGAATTGAGACCTTTTGATTTGGTTGTCATTAGAAAAAGTCCATTTTTTCAAGATCAGGAAATTATCGAAATAGAGGGTGAAGTTAAATTTCCAGGAAAGTATGTATTAGAAACAAAAAATGAAAGGATATCATCCTTAATCCAAAGATCGGGCGGCTTATCAAATTACGCCCATGCCGAAGGAGCCTCGCTGATTAGAAGAACCGAATATTATAAAGACAGAGGAAAAGGTATAAAAGACCCTAATTATGACTTAACCGAAATAAAGAAAAAAAATTTAATCTCCAGACTCCGAAAAGGAAATTTTTCTGTCCAAGAAGAGGAAGAAATTTTTAAACAAAAAGAGTCCATTGGCATTAATTTATTAGAGATACTGAAAGACCCAGGTTCAAAATACGATTTGATAATGAGAAAGGGAGATATAGTGAGCGTACCTGGGGAATTTCAAACGGTGCGTGTCAGGGGAGAGGTACTTTACCCTAATAACATCATACATGAACATGGTGCAAATCTTAAATACTACATTGCCAGTGCCGGGGGGTTCGATCAACAAGCCAAAAGGTCAAGACCTTACGTCATATACGCCAATGGTTCAGCTGCTCAAACCAAAAGTTTTTTATGGATAAAAAAATACCCGAATATTGAACCTGGAACGGAGATTATTGTACCTAAGAAAAGAGAAAAACAGCACTTAACCGCACAAAATTGGATAGCCATGACATCAAGTGTTGCCACTATTGCGTTAATCATTAGTCAAATTTCGGGAAAATAAAAATGGCAGGGGAAACAGAGAATAAAATCATCCAAGAAGACGAAATAGATCTTGTCGAACTAGCTAAAACTATTTGGGCAGGACGCAAGCTGATAGCTAAGACCACTGGGGTTTTTGTTTTGATTGGTTTAGTGATAGCATTTACCAGTCCAGTGGAGTATGAGGCTTCGTGCAAATTATTACCAGAGAGCCAAAAAGCTAAAATGCTGAATTTAGGTGGACTAGCAGGGATAGCAGGGATAGCAGGAGTGGATTTGAGTAGTATGGCAGGAGGTACTTCGGAAATACTAACACCCCAACTTTATCCAGAGATAGTCAATAGCCTGCCTTTCATTTTAGAAGTAATGAACGACACAGTATATTTTGAGCAAAAAAAGCTTAAAGTTACCTCTTTCCGTTATTTCAAAGAAGTTGCAAGACCCTCTTTAATAGGATCTATAATAAAGTATTCCGTTGGGCTACCCGGGTTGATAAAAAGAACTATTATAGGCGATGCAAATTTATCTAAAAATACCTCCTCGTTCTTTCGAGTTTCAAAGGAAGATTGGGGACTAATAGAAAAATTTAAAAAACGCATCACGGTTGAAATAGATGATGAAACTGGTATTATTGAAGTAATAGCGGAAATGCCTGATCCTTTTGCTGCTGCACAAATCACAAAAAAAATTGAACTTATGCTTACCGAAGCAGTAATAGAATACAAAATCGATAAGGTTAGAAAAAATCTTGAGTTCACCCAAGAAACTTACAACGAGTCTCAAAAAGAATTTGAAAACATACAATTAAGGTTGGCTCGAATTTCTGATAGAAATCAAAATGTGACCTCGGCCACAGCCGAAATCGAATTGAAAAAAATTGAACATGAATTTGATATTGCCTTCAGTGTTTACAAAAGTTTATCAACAGAAGTTGAAAAAGCTAAGATCCAATTAAAAAAAGAAACACCGGTATTTACTGTTTTAGAACCCGTTAGGATACCCGTAGAGAAAATTAAACCCATGAGAGCCATCATTCTAATTATATTTATGGCCATTGGTTTATTTTGTTCCTCCACCTATTTGACAATTAAGATGTTTTTGGAAAATTAGAGATAAAAAAAGAGTTCTTATTACTGGTGCAGATAGATTTATAGGAAGTCGCTTGACAGGACTTCTAGTAGATCGAGGATATGGTGTGAAAGCATTTTGTTGCTACAGCTTTTTCAATTCGTGGGGCAGTCTTGATACGATTCCTTAAGACCTTTTTGGACGAAATTGAAATTTCACTGGCGATATTAGGAATCCTAATGTATTTAGGTTCGTTCTGTCATGAAAGATATAGATTTGGCATTTCATCTGTTCGCACCCATTGCAATTCTATTGGTAGTGTAAACTAGAACCCTGTCCATTTGTTAATGTTGATTTCTAGGTTTAAGCCAATAGGCAGTCTACACCGAAATTTAATGACTAATTGTTGTACTGTGAAGCCCCAGTCCTGTAATGGCAAAGCCCACTTTTTTTCAATATTTTCAGTGATCAAATACACCAGTTTTTGCAAGGTCATATCAGGAGTGAAAAGCCCTTTGGTTTTAGTAACTTCCCTGATCTGACGGTGATAGCCTTCTACTGCATTGTCAATTAGCTTCCCGATCGGGGCAGTGTATTGGGAATAATCCGTTAGCTTGTCTCAATTATTTTTCCATGATTTGATCAACTATCGGGCATTTGCCCTGCCTATTTATTAGACACGCTTCCCAGTCCCATTCCATATCTTTGGTATTGCCCTGTAGGCAGACTGATAAATCCTTTTTGGTCTTTACCGTCCATATACTTGTATGGATTATGGGGTTGGTGGACAACACAACTTGATGTAAACACTCTCAATAGCCTGAATAAAGTCCTTTAGGTTATCCGTGCATGCGATCAGGATGTATTCCAATCCATGGTTATGCAGGTCTGGGAGTACTTGTAGTCAGAATTTTGCCCCTTACTTCCTGAGACGTATATACCCAATACTTCCTTAACCACTGTTGCAAATGCCAAGGATGTTGTACAAGGGCTTATGCCCAACTTTACCTCCTGAACGGACTTTGTATTGCATCATATCCAGCCATACGATACAATAAAATAGCCCTAAAGACTGTTTTGTTAGGACTTTGCCTCTAGGACAGTCCGGCGTACCGGTGATCTGACCGTATACCATATGGGAAGTCCCGATGCCGTACATTTCTTTGATATGGGAACTGGTGTCCCGTAAGATCATCCCTAAAACCATAAAGGCCTATGTATTTTGCCCTGAAGCTTGTCAGCAAGTACGGCCTCACGCTTTTTGAGTATCTGAGGCCAAAGCTATCCCAGCGATCTTGAGGTGTCTCTGGCTCAAAGAAACCGGTTGAACTTTTGATCTTTTTCTTGCCGCTCCCATTACGCTTATTGCCCTGTAGATCTTCTGAACCCAGAGGCTCTTCCTTCTCTGATTCAAGTGCCTTACTCTCTAGTTGACCTAATTTTTCTTGGGTCATCATATATAAGCTAATCGTTAAAAACTTATTTAGACAGAGTTTAACTTACATTCTACAATTTTCAAGTAAACAGAAACTAAGCAAAAAAGAGTTTATAGGGAATGGATTAGAAATTTTCCGAAGTTACAGACACAAAATAACTCTTTCGGAAAGAGTTAATTGTACTTGATTCCTTTTCAATAAGATACGGGTTGCTTTTAGGTCCCTAACGGACAATTCGACTTGCAAAAAAGAAAATTTGACTCTCTTGGTTTAAACAAGTACTTTCCTGATGACAAAGTGGTATTCACTGGAGAAAATCCCCAGTAACTTGAAAAAACAAAAATCAAACGTCTTGAAAGGCTAAACTTTAAGACAGAATAAGCAATTTATTTTGTAGATAGAGAATTTACGATAAATTGCGACATGCGATACTGAAAAGTATCTAATATGATAAATATGAAACATATTCAATTTTAATTATGAAAATTTTATATCTCATACCTGCGAGAGGTGGATCCAAGGGAATTACAAGAAAAAACATTAAGCCATTGCAAGGAAAACCACTTATCTGCTATAGCATAGATGTAGCAAAAAAAATGACCTCTGATAAAGATATTTGTATTTCAAGCGATGATGATGAAATCATAAGGGTAGTGGAAGACTACGGATTGAAAGTTGATTTTAAAAGACCTGCTGAGTTGGCAACCGATCATTCTGGAACGGAAGACACAATAAGACACGCATTGAAATTCTATGCAGATAAAGGCATCGACTATAACGTAGTTGTATTGTTGCAAGCGACTTCACCATTGAGAAATCATCGTCATGTTAAAGAATCGCTGGATCTGTTTAGTAATGAAATTGACATGGTCGCATCGGTAAAATATACCAGTTCAAATCCATATTTTGTATTGTTTGAAGAAAACGAAGAGGGTTATTTAGAAAAATCTAAATCAGGGAAATACATTCGCAGGCAAGATTGCCCCATTGTATATCAACAAAACGGGGCTGTTTATGTAATTAATGTCAAGTCATTAGAGCAGAAAAGGATGACCGAATTTAAGAAGGTGACCAAATATTTAATGAATGATATTGTGTCCCTTGATCTAGATGAAAAATTGGACTGGTTCATTATTGAACAAATTTTGAAAAACAATTTTATAGATGAATAAATCAATAGCGATAATTGAATCAGGTCAAATAGGAAGCAGACATTTACAATCTTTAGCACTGTTGGAATATACGTCACAATTCTTTTGATTGATTCAAATGAATCAAGTCTTAAACTCGTAAAAGAGAGATTTGAATCAGTGTCAGGATTTGAAAAACATGTTTGTTCA
>JACSEL010000038.1_pt1 | contig 14442 bp, 9 predicted proteins | sample 8223121 | NCBI WGS metagenome assembly JACSEL01 (sample SAMN15704502, study PRJNA253121) | viral metagenome | isolation source: viral DNA from sea star tissue collected in USA, Friday Harbor USA, Seattle... | host: Pycnopodia helianthoides | collected 2013 | reverse complement strand
GTGTTTGGGTGTTGTTTTTTAGGTCGGGGAGCCAGAGGTTCTTTTCTTTCAGGTCAAAAGAAATAGTCTTGGCACCCATCATACCCCGCCTACTAGGTCACGGCAGATATGATGGGTGCCAAGACTATTTCTTTTGACCTGAAAGAAAAGAACCTCTGGCTCCCCGACCTAGAAAATATCGATCCCAAGGCGTTGGCTGCCGCCAAAATGATGTGGGTCAACTACCCTAACATGCCTACTGGGCAAAAGGCATCAAAAAAACTGTTTGCCAAGTTGTCAAACTTTGCACAGGAACACAACCTCCTAATGGTAAACGACAACCCGTACAGCTTTATTTTGAACGATGGCCCTATAAGCCTGTTGTCGGCACCGGGGGCGATGGGGAATTGCCTAGAACTAAATTCCATGAGCAAGGCTTTCAATATGGCCGGCTGGAGGGTAGGCATGGTTTGCGGACGAAAAGAATATGTGGATGCCATCCTCAACGTAAAATCCAACGTGGACTCGGGCATGTTCAGACCGGTGCAAGAGGCTTCCGTAGAAGCGCTCAACCTGCCCACCGCCTGGTTTGACGAACTAAACGCAGGGTATAGGAAGAAAAAAGAATTGGCAACGAAAATACTGGACACCCTAGGCTGTGCATACGATGACAAACAGTCCGGCATGTTCATCTGGGCAAAGATTCCCGAGGGGGAAAAGAGTGAAATGTTCATAGAGGAAATCCTGCAAGAAAAGTCCGTGTTCATACCCCCCGGCACCGTTTTCGGCACAAACGGGGAAGGCTATATCAGGATATCACTTTGCCCCAATAAAGAAATGTTCGGCACGGCCATCCAAAGGCTGAAAATGGCAAAAACATGATCGTATCGATGATTGGGCTGGGGTTAATCGGCGGATCGGCAGCCCTGAAACTGAAAAACAGCGGCCTCGCAGATCAAGTGATCGGCGTGGACACCAATAAGGATAATGCGACGAAAGCCAAAGCACTTGGGCTGGTAGATAAATGCCTAGCGCTAAAGCAAGCAATCCCCATAGCTGATCTAGTGGTACTCGCCCTTCCGGTAGACACTATCAGGGAGTTATTGCCAAACGTGCTTGACACGATAGCCCGGCATACAACGGTACTCGACCTAGGCTCTACAAAAGCCAAGATTTGTGAAACGGTCCGAGACCACCCTAACCGAAAGAATTTCGTCGCAGCCCACCCGATCGCAGGCACTGAAAACTCCGGGCCAGAGGCAGCTTTTGATTCCCTCTTCAACGGAAAAACAGCGATCATCTGCGATGCCCGGGAAAGCCGAAACGCTTCTTTCCAAACGGCCAAAACCTGCCTAGAAGCCTTGGGGATGCACGTGGTAGAGATGGACAGCAAGTCCCACGATTTGCACATTGCGTACGTCTCGCACCTCTCGCATATCAGCTCGTTCATACTGGGGCAAACCGTATTGGAAATAGAAAAAGACGAAGCCAATATTTTCAACCTGGCGGGCAGTGGGTTCGAATCCACGGTCCGCCTGGCCAAAAGTTCGCCACAGATGTGGGCACCCATTTTCAAACAAAACAAAAAGCACGTTTCCGACCCCCTAGATGCCTATATAGCGAACTTGACAGCGTTCAAACAAATGATCGACGGAGGACAGGAAGATGCCATGACCGGTTGCATGGAAAATGCGAACGACATCCGAAGGGTATTGGATCGCATCAATGATAAACCAAACAGAAAAAACAAATCAAATTATTTAGATTACTAAAAACATGGACGTAAAATTAACTTTATCCCCGCTAGAAAGCTGGTTCAAGGTGCTAGGACAACCATTGATTATATCCGGGCCTTGCAGCGCAGAGAGCGAAGAGCAAGTATTAGGAATAGCCAGGCAGCTGAAAAAACACACAAATGCCAAAGTGTTCAGGGCAGGGATATGGAAGCCAAGGACCAGGCCCGGGGCATTTGAAGGGATTGGCGTGGTCGGTTTGAAATGGATGAAAAAAGCCAAAGAAGAAACAGGTCTGTTAACCGCCGTAGAAGTGGCTACCGCCGAGCACGTAGAACTAGCCTTGAAATTTGGGATAGACATTCTTTGGGTAGGCGCAAGGACCACCGTAAACCCCTTTGCAGTCCAAGAAATTGCCGACGCACTAAGGGGGCACGACATGCCCGTACTCGTCAAAAACCCGATCAACCCAGACCTCCAGCTTTGGATTGGCGCTTTCGAGAGGATCAACCAGGCAGGGATCACAAAGCTAGGCGGTATCCATAGGGGCTTCTCCCCAATGAGCGGATCCCGATATAGGAACGACCCGTCTTGGGAAATCCCAATCGAATTAAAAAGAATTGTTCCCGCCTTGCCTATCGTGAACGATCCAAGCCACATAGCGGGAAACAGATCCTTGATCGAGCCATTAGCCCAAAAAGCATTTGATATGCAGATGAACGGATTAATGATCGAGTCCCACATTGATCCTGATAATGCCTTGAGCGATGCCAAACAGCAAATTACCCCCAAAACATTAGGGGCCATTTTGGACCGCCTGATCATTAGGGTGCCCAAGACCGGGAATGCCGGTTTTGAGCTGAGGCTAAAAGAATTAAGATCTAAAATCGATAAAATCGACAATGAACTATTAGAAGTTCTAGGGGCGAGGATGCAAGTGGCTGAAGAAATAGCGTTGCACAAAAAAAAACACAACATTACCATCCTTCAGGTCGATAGGTATGAAGAGATTATGAACAACAGGATCCAGAAGGGAAAAAGCGTACTGCTAAAAGAGGGTTTTGTAAAACACTTGTATGAATCGATCCATAATCATTCCATCAAAAGGCAAACCGAAATTATGAATAGCAAAGGGAACGCCGGCGAAACAGCCTAAAGGTTTCCCAACCCAGCCCCCAGGCCGGATCCCCAAATTGGGGACGGCTTTTTTTGTGTTTTCCCGGCTCCACCTCACCCGCCCATATCAAAGGCGACCCCAACGCCTTTGCCCAAAGAAAAGAACATAGTAAAAAACAATGGTTTTTGGCTTTGAACAAGCTTCAAATCCTGCTTCAAAGTGTCGGCGTTACTGATTATGCGCCGCAGGCGTTACTGCTTATGTACCTTCAACGTGGGGCAAAAACCCTAAAACAAAAACAGCACCGGGGTTTCCCCACGATGCTGTCAAATATCCTGTCCCTTGTAAAACCTAGAGTTTATCTAGGACGGGCAAAAATCAATTTACGATTATCCTCCGTACCAGCGTTTTGTCCCCACTTGCTATTTGCAACAAATAAGTGCCAGGCGATAGGCTAGCAACACTCAGGGAAATCACACCGCCCTTTTGCGTACCATAGTCTTTTATGGCCCTGCCGTCCAAAGACGAAAGTTTTACGCGAACATCCTGCACGGGCTGGAGGTTAAGGTTGATAACCTCCAATGATGGGTTCGGGTAAAGGATTACTGTCGCCTTTTCCGTACCGGGAAGGCCTAGTACGGTATTGGCATTAGGCGCGTGCTCAATACTGAATACGTCCGATCCCGTATTGCCATTCCCTGCCTCGTCGGTTACCGCGCCCCCAGCAACTTTTACCGTGACCGTGCCGGCAACAGAGAGCGAAACGGTTGCTTCGTATGTTAAAGCATTCCCCGCTTTCGGCTTCAGGCTATTTGCTTTAAGGGCGCCGCCGGTAACGGTTATATCACCCGCATCAAAACCTATGGGAGGTTCGCTGAACGTAACCGTGATCAGTACCTCGTTGAGGCCGGTAGGGCTTTTTTCTTTGGAGGCGATCTTTACGCTAGGCCGTTTCCCGTCATATACAATACTAAACAGATCTGTGGCAGTATTCGAGTTGCCTGCCCGGTCGGTTACCTTGTTAGAAGAAAGGCTTACCGTGACCTTGCCGTCCTTTTTGGCCGTGGCATCTGCGGTATATACAGAGCCACCCGTTCCTTCTTTAAGGCTTCCGGGTACAATAGTAGCGTTGCCGAATGTTATATCGCCTTCCAAAAAGCCTTGGACCGGTTCGCTAAACGTAAACGTGACCGGTATCCCGGTGAGGTTGGTAGGGCCTTGTGCCGTGGAGGATATCACTACCGTAGGCACTGTCTTGTCAGAATCAATACTGAATACCCCCGATCCCGTATTCCCATTCCCTGCCGCATCGGTTACCGCGCCCCCGGCAACTTTTACCGTGACCGTGCCATCACCAGAGGGCAGCACAATTGCATCGTATATTGAAGCATTATCCGTTTTTGCCATCAGGCTACTTGCTTTAAGGGCGCCGCCGGTAACGGTTATATCACCCGCATCAAAACCTATGGGAGGTTCGCTGAACGTAAACGTGACCGGGATGTCATGAAGATTGGTAAGCCCAGCTTCCGAGGAAGAGACTAACACGGTAAAGTCCTCGCCATCTGTCCCGGGAGATGGTACATCGTCATCTTTTAGATAAGAAATAGAATAGGATGATGCCTCGTTTTGATTCCCTGCCAGATCGGTCAGCATATTCTCATCAATGGATATATTGATTGTACCAGTTTCGAAGTCAGGACCAACCGTTAATATTGAACGATATAATGCTGGATATTCACCTAGGGTACTAGTCATTTCTAAGTCCCCAGCAGTGATACCAGAAGAAACAGATAGTAAATTAGGGGGGATATTTTCTTTCACTGCTTCATTAAGTTCGATCTGAATAGGGATTGATTTCTTGGAGGTAGCATCTACTATTGATGAGGAAATAGTCACGACAGGTACTCCCACGTCATAGGTAAAGCTAAATAACGCATCTTCATCGCCACTCACAACAAGTGCATTCCCCGCCAAATCGGTTACGACACCGTAGGAATTAATATCTACATCTACGACAATATCTCCAGATTCACCTGACGCCACATCCACGGTAAACATAAATACAGTGTTTGATCCCTCTTTTGCCTGCAGTGTTTCGTCATCCGCCGTGCTTATAGCACCATTAGTGATAGACAGATCAACAGCCGTAAACCCTTCGACCTCCTCGTTAAACGTAATCTCAAAAGGGATTTTTTGCGCGTTGGTACGGCCATCAGAAAGTAACCCTGTTAACGTTGAAACGATCGACGATATCCCAGGTGCTTCCGTGTCATATAAAACAACAGGACTAGTAGCTTTTGGGTTTGGCTTCTCGGCTAATGATGCATCTTTAACCGTCCCACCTTCAAGTGATAGGGTGAATTGAGAACCCGTAGGTTGAACTTTTACAGTATATGTAAGAGGAGTTTGATCATTTCCATAAAATTCGCTTATCGTACAACCTTCACAGTTTAGATCTCCCTTCACAAATGATTTCCCATTAGCATCATCACCCGTGAATATTGGCAAGCTAAATTCAACCGTGAAATAGAATTCGTTACTATTGGTAGGGCTGGTTTGTCCTTCTCGAGGTTTGATGCTCACTGAAAATGCCTTATACGTAACAGCAAATAAATTATCATCAGCGGCAATGCCATTACCTGCCATATCGGTCAGTGCACCCTCAGCAATGGATATGACAAATTCAGTATCCTCATCCTCAGTGATTGTTAAGTCTGTGGTATATACATTAGGTTCATCCTGTACTGGTGTTAATTCTCCAATAGTACCCAAACTAACAGATAGGGCACCCTTAATTTCATCGGGCGACTGTCCCTCTACCGCTTCACTAAGTTCGATCCGAATAGGGACAACTGTCTTGGAGGTAGGGGAAGTTTCACCTGAAGTGATCGTTACCGTAGGCGGGGTTGTGTCATAAATAACAACTGAAGATGACTTTGCCGTGTTTACAACGCCGGTCAAGAATGATTTTACAGCACCATCCGGAATGGTTATTTGGACATTCCCTTCACTAGTAGGCGTCACCGTTACGGTATATGTATTAGATGATGATGCATCGTCAACAACTGATTCAAAAGTACAAGACTCAAAAGTCATATCCCCCTGCACAAATTCATCTACCGCCTGATTAAACCGAACCTGAAAAGAGATTGGGCCCGCATTGATAGGGCCGGCGATTGCTTGACCTTGATCATCAGTTGGGTTTCCGATCGTCACTGTAAGTGGGTCCGGCTTATACGCATAAGAAAATAAGTCGTCGTTGGCATATACATTACCCGCTAAATCGGTTAGTCCAGTGATTGTTATAGTGCTTGTACTAGAACTAGATTTGTCCCGTATTGTTAAGGTTGATGTAAATTCCGTAGAAGAAACTTTCTGTACGCTGGAAAAGTCGGCATCCGTAGCACTCAGGAAATGCAGAAATTCAGCTTCAGTGAATGATTTCAGGTTGACATCAGTAATGACAAACCGAAGGGCTATTTCATAGACACTGGTCTCTCCCTCGCTCAAAACACCATCTGTCATTGAAGTGATTACTACCTCAGGCGAGGTTTCGTCTTTGATAATATTCAGTGTAGGGGCATTACCCTCATTTGCATTCCCTGCAAGATCAGTTACAGCACCCTCCTTAATATAAAAGTTAAAATCAATATTACCCGGAACATTGAGGTTAACTGTATAGTTGTTAGTACCCGCTGATTTAATTACTTCTGCAACGATACCTTGACCGTCAGGAAAATACACATCGCTGGCTTCCAAATCAGAATGCAGAGCTTCGTTAAAGGTAACCGTAATCGGAAAACGAGGGCCCTTGGTATAAAAAGGTGAAGACCCTGAAAGCGTATAGGTAGGTGCGGTCCCGTCATATGTAATACTTAATATGTTTGATTCCGTATTCATGTTACCTGCCGCATCGGTTACCAGGCCCGCAGGGACTTTTATCCCGATCATTCCCTCAGAAGTGGCCGTCACAGTTGCCGTATATATTAAAGGGTCGTCGGTTTGCAGTAAACCTGAAACGACTAAAGAACCACCATCAGAATCAGTAGCCGTTATATCTGTCTCGTCAAAACCTTGAATTGAACCACTTCCAGCATCAGCAAATGTAATCTTGATCGGGATTGCAGCAACTTTGGTATAGGCATCGGACGCACCCGTTTGTAATCCTATTAATACAGTAGGTGCTCTCAAATCATATAGAATAGCTGAAGATGAAATTTCCTGGTTGAGTTTACTAGCATCACCAAATGCGGATACACTACCCCCCACAAGGGTTATTATGACATTATCCTCCTGATCAGGCATCACCGTTACGATATATCCATTAGGAACATCATTGCCCACCGGAACAATATCGGTTACATCACAATTCAGACAAGATATATCTCCCGCCACAAATGTGCTAGCATCTATTGCCTCGCTAAATGTAAGCTTGAAAGCGATTCGCCCGTTGACAGCTTCGATTGGATTGCCATCAGGATTAGTTGGCGCGTCGATCCGTGCCGTAAGTAATACCGGTGCAGAGTAACGAATATCTTTTAAAACTTGTGTACTTTGATTGCCCGCTAAATCGGTTATTGAAGGAACTTTTACGGCAATGCCAGTACGATCAATAGCTGGATCAGCAACTCTTAAAGTTACGGTATAGTGTTTAGGATTAAGAGGATCTTTTACAACTTCAATATTGACACCGTCACCGTTGGCCGAAACGGTAATGTCTCCCGTAATATCCAAATCATAAAAATCCAAGTTGTCATCATCAATATTAATATCTAAGGAGGCTACCCCATCTGTCCATTCAATAGCATCTGCTGTTCCTGTACCAACAATCGTCACAACAGGTGCGGTCCCGTCATATGTAATACTTAATATGTTTGATTCCGTATTCATGTTACCTGCCGCATCGGTTACCAGGCCCGCAGGGACTTTTATCCCGATCGTTCCCTCAGAAGTGGCCGTCACAGTTGCCGTATATATTAAAGGATTAACAACGTCTTGCAGTAAACCTGAAACGACTAAAGAACCACCATCAGAATCAGTAGCCTCTATATCTTTCGATTCAAAACCTTGAATTGAACCACTTCCAGCATCAGCAAATGTAATCTTGATCGGGATTGCAGCAACTTTGGTATAGTCGGACGCGCCCGTTTGTAATTCTATTAATACAGTAGGTGCTCTCAAATCATATAGAATAGCTGAAGATGAAATTTCCTGGTTGAACCTAGTAGCATCAACAGCTGAGGATACACTACCCCCCACAAGGGTTATTATGACATTATCCTCCTGATCAGGCATCACCGTTACGATATATCCATTAGGAACATCATTGCCCACCGGAACAATACCGGTTACATCACAATTCGCACAAGATATATCTCCCTTCGCAAATGTGCCAGCATCTATTGCCTCGCTAAATGTAAGCTTGAAAGCAATTGGCCCGTTCGTAGCTTCTGTGATTACATCGCCATTAGGTTTAGTTCCTGCTACGATCTCCACCGTAAGTAATACCGGTGCAGTATAGTCAGGGATATCTTGTAAAAATTCTGCATTTTGATTGCCCGCTAAATCGGTTATAATACCTGGAGCAACCCTTACTTGGATGCCATCAACATCATTAGTTTTATCAGTAATGGTTAAAACTATGTTTAAAACTGAGGTATAGCCATTAGGGCCTTGTTTAAGTGCAATACTGGCACCGGCATCTTCGCCACCGCCGACCAAAACGGTAATACCTTGAATAAATACATTCGGATCAAAGGTATCAGGCCGGTTACTCTCAATAATACTAATATCTAAAGAGGCTCTCCCACCTGTCCATTCAATAGCATTTTCTGCTCCTTTACCAGTGATCCGCACTAAAGGTGGGATACCGTCATAATTAGTAAGTGCAGACGGCGTGCGCGAGTTTTCAACACCGGTTAATAATGAGGCTACAGCTTTTTCCTTAAGGATTATTCGGATAGGCTCAACATAGATCATAGGTTCGCCCACCTTTACATTATACGTCGTATGATCGGAAGGATCGACAACAGCGACTTCTAAGACGTTACAATTCGAGCAGGTTATATCCTCTTTCGTAAATACATTATCACCAGCCGTGGCATCATGCTTTATCGCTTCGGAAAATACAACCTTGAAATAGATTTCATCAGCATTGGTAGGGGAATTGAGAGCTGTGCCGCCAGCATCAGATGCAACTCCGATCTGTGCCGTAAGTGGTGGTGCAGCGGCTTCTTCCTGCGTTATCTGACCATCTTCGACAGTATTTATAGCGGCCTGGCCCAGCGGATCGGTTTTAAAATTCTCACCCGATCCCTCTATGGGTTGTTGAGCATAGCCTGCAAAGCCAAGAAGGGCTATAAGTACCAAAAATGCGATATTCTTCATGTTCACCGTCATTAAGAGTATATAGTTTATGTTAAAAATTTGCAAACATACGCATCTAATTTTAAAAAACAAGCAATTGTTAATAAACTCCCCCCCCAAGAACCGTTGGGCCAAGCAGGCGCAAAAGGCTTTTTTTGGCGTTGTGCCGGCCGTTTATTCGCTGTCCGGCCAGGCTTTTTTGACCAACTGCGGCTCCTCGTGAAACCCGTTGCAATCGGTGCATTTCCCCAGGGAAGATGTAGTACAATCGGCCCCTACGGCCTCTTGCGGCTCATTGGCATCCACCCGCGTGCCGTCCTCAGGCCCGGCCCCGGACAAACAGGTAATGATCGCCATATATTTTGCCTTTGCCTAGTCTGCCCTTCCATGCCCTTAATGATAGGGGCATCCAAAAATAAAGGTTAATCCCCCCTGCCAAAGTGCCCGTCGCCCGGTTCCCCCGTGCCCGTTATGTTACCGCCCATCGTGTTCGGTGCCCGTGCAAAAGGCCTTGCGGACATAGGGGCCGGGCAGCAGGCGAAAGATAACCGGCGAAAACAAAAGCAACGGCGCCGCCCTTGTCAACCCCAAGGGCACAGCCTACAAGATCGCGGCCCCCGTGCACGCCAAGCACGCCACGATCATCGCCATGCCCCCGATCCCCCTTTCGGGGAATAGGCCCTGCAGGCCCCCACGCCCGCACAGGCCCGGTGCCAAGGCATTGGCCCCCCTCCCAAAAAGGTATTCAAATGCCCCCCTTACCATATAAATACCCTCAGTATCCCAGATCCCGTGCGGCCAGGGTGACCGACCGCAAGCAGTGCTAGTGATTCACTGCACCCAGTGAGTCACTTTCACTGCACCCAGTGAATCACTTTCACTGCACCCAGTGAGTCACACTCACTGCACCCAGTGAATCACTTTCACTGCACCCAGTGAGTCACACTCACTGCACCCAGTGAATCGGATTCACTGCTACCAGTGAATCACTTTCACTGCACCCAGTGAGTCACTTTCACTGCTACCAGTGAGTCACTTTCACTGCTACCAGTGAGTCACTTTCACTGCACCCAGTGAATCACTTTCACTGCACCCAGTGAGTCACACTCACTGCACCCAGTGAATCACTTTCACTGCACCCAGTGAATCACATGCACTGCTACCAGTGAATCACTTTCACTGCTACCAGTGAATCACTTTCACTGCTACCAGTGAATCACTTTCACTGCTACCAGTGAATCACATGCACTGCTACCAGTGAATATGATTGGTTTGTGCATAATTTTACTAGGTTTGCCCATGCCAATTATGTTTTCGCCTATGGTGTTGGATGACCGTATAAAAGCCTTTGAGGCGCTCGGGGCCCGTTTGAAAAGCCTTACTTCCGCAGAGATGGAAGGGCTGTCGGCACGGGCGCGGCACGAAAACCCCTGGTTCACGGGGGACAACGTCAAATTGGCGATAGAAGGCATCAACGCCTTTCTGGACGGGGAAAGCCTAAAAAAATGGCTCGCCCCGTACGGCCCGTGCAAGGGAGGGGCGAAAAAAGTCGGGGTGGTCGCGGCCGGCAACATCCCCTTGGCCGGCTTCCACGACGTGCTTTGCGTACTGCTGTCCGGTCACCGCCTGATGCTGAAAACAAGCCCAAAGGACAGCGTATTGTTGCGCTTCGTGCTTGGGGCACTGTCCGGGATCGAGCCCCGGTTCGAAAGCCAGGCGGCCGTCGTGGACCGCCTGAACGGGGCGGACGCTTTTATCGCCAGCGGGGGCGACAATTCCGCAAGGTACTTCGAGTACTACTTCCGTGGCAAGCCGCACATTATCCGCAAGAACAGGACATCGGTAGCGGTCTTGGACGGGTCGGAGGGCGCGGCGGACCTGCATGGCCTGGGCAGGGACATATTCCAATACTACGGGCTAGGGTGCCGCAACGTGTCCAAGGCCTTCGTGCCCGAAGGCTACGGCTTCGAACCTTTGCTGGATGCCATGGCACCCTTTGCAGCAGTGGCAGAACACCACAAGTACCGCAACAACTACGATCATAACAGGGCCATCTACCTGGTCAACAAAGTGCCCCACCTTGATACGGGGTTCATGCTCCTAAGGGAAAGCGACGGGCCGGTATCGCCCATTTCGGTGCTGTATTACGAAACCTACACCGACGGGCAGGCCCTGGGCAAACTGCTTGAAAGAAATGCGCCCAAAACACAGTGTACCGTAGGCCAGGCCGCCGGCCATACCCCCTTTGGGCAGGCACAAAAACCCCGGCTTGGGGACTATCCCGACGGCGTGGACATCATGCGGTTCCTATATGGGGTATAAACCGGCACAGGGTTGGCGGGAACAAAAAAAACCATCCCCTTTTCAGGGAATGGTAGGTTCGTTTCCGATGGGCCGGGCGGGCACCTGCACGGGAATAGGATTGCCCCGGGACACGCTGTTCAAGCGTTATATCACGCCGGGCCCACAATTAGGCAGAAAACCCGGCAATACCTAAAGTTTAGAAGCCCCTAAAAAAACCTCTTGGTTAGCCATGATAAACGCATCCAGCTTTTCTACGTCCCTTTTATCAAAAACCCTTCTTGCCCTTTTCACCAGTTCCTCGTGAAACAAGCTTGCTTCTGTTTTTAAAGTGCCGAGCCCTTGCAATAGTTTTTCGTAATCGCCGTAACGTTCCTCTTTTGAGGCCATCATCAACGACATTTCCAGTTCGCGTATTTGCTTCTTGAACCCGGGCACTTTAGCCTGTGCTTCGGAAATGAACCCCTTGACTTTTTTTAGGGTCCCTTCACTAATACCCAAATAATCGCCGTACTGGTTTGCCAAACCTATAAAACAAGGCATGCTCGATAAAAATATGGCCGGTACCTTATGGGGCGGGTTTTCTTCAAAAAGCTTTTTATCGCTTGCCTGGGGAAACACATTTGCCGCCGCAAAAAACAACAAAAGAACTGTCAGTGTGTTTTTAGTCATGTTCATGGTTTTTATGTTCTGTTAAATGGTTAAAATTTATAATTGATACCCACGGTAAAATTAATGCCTGTTCCGGGAATAAACGTGGTTACGTTAGCCGGTTTTAATACAGGGGGGGGCGGGTCAATCACCACGTCCCGTATCAAGTAACTTGAAGCGTATTTTTTATTGCCGATATTTTTCCCCTCTACAAACAAGCTCCATTTTCTTTTGTCATAGCCTAAGCGGGCGCCTAGTAATTGATACGGTTTTTGGAAAACCGTATTTTGATGGTCTGTTGGCGTTTTTTCCGGTAACCATTCTGTGTTTAGGCCAACAAAAATCCCATTTGGATGTTTGTATTCCAAAGACAAGTTAATATAGTGCTTGGGAATACCGGCAATTTGTTTGCCCTTGTATATGCCTTCATCAAAATAGAAATTACTATAATTATAAACCGTCTTAAGGTTTATTTGATCATTGGTTTTGGAAAATATGTTTTTGAGGAGTACTGCCCCAAAGCCTAGCTCCAATCCCTGATGGACGGTTTGGCCCGGGGAGTTCCTTGTAGCCCCTGAAATCCCGAACAGATCGGTGGTGGTCAAAATTTCGTTCTTTACCCATGAATTATAAAGGCTTATATCCCAATCCACCCTTTTTAAACTTCCCCGTGTGCCAAGCTCCAGGGTGGTTGCTGTTTGCCCGTTTAGTTTTACGGGTTTAAACGACCCCGGGCTTTTATTAGGGTTTCCTTTAGATTGGTTAATAAGCTCGTCAAAAGTAGGTGGCTCGTAACCCCTACTTATATTGAAAACGAGCTGTTGCTGGTTTTTGAGGTTGTAAACCAGTCCCAATTTTGGGTTAAACCCAAAATAGCCCTGATTTAAAGAAGAATTTGCAGAAGCGAACGTGCCGTAAGATTTTGTGGCGAAATTAAAAAAAGGCCTTGTTGCAGGTTTATCAAAACCCTCTTTGTTATCCCTGCCGTTACTGCTTAGCTGTACACTTATTACCCCTAATAATTTTGACGTGAGTTTGTATTCGTCCTCAACATAGAAAACAACATTTCTCGAGGCCAGCCCATTGGACGAATACCGCTCTCCTTTTGCCCCGCGAACGTTTACAAAATGTTCCCTGTACATTTTTCCGATGCCTGTTTGCAACCCTACCGATACTGAATTTTTATCACTTTTAGAGTTAAATGACAGGTGAAGCCCAAAATCATTGCTTTTTGAATGCCGGATCCCTACCGCCATAGGAAACAGAAAAGTATCATCGCCATATTGGTACTGTAGGCCTAAGGTTAGTTTATTGTTGGTATTAAATTGATATACAGATTTGCTGGCAATCCTAAATAAGCCCGAAACCCTCCCCGGCTTGTCCCGGACCACGTTCGGCCCAATACTTACAGGGGGTTTCACGCCGGCGCTTAACTGTTCCGGGCCATCTTCTATCTGTGCCCAGGTCAACGGCCCGGGAATATCAAACCTTACGTTTGTATAGGTAAGGTACAGGCGCGATTCAAAATTATCGTTAAACCTCCTCCCGAAATTAAACGAGGAATTAAACCTAGAACTAGTATTGTATTCCCTAAACCCTTCCGCACGGTTGAAAGAAACAGAACCGTACAAATCATTTTTACCGAAAACAGTCCCCGAAGAAACGCTCCCGCCCATGTAGCCAAAACTGCCCCCTTCTATGCTCAGTCCCAAAGGGGACGCATTATAACCGTTCTTAGACACTAGGTTTATCGCCCCCCCAAAGTGGCCGCCCCATATTTTAAGGCATTGGCGCCCCTAAAAACTTCTATATAATTAGCGGCCCGCGGCTCTAAGATACCAATGATATAAGAACCATCGGAAAAATTCGTGGTCATCCCGTCTTGGAGCAGGTTGATCCCCCTGCGCTGCGGGTTGCCCTGGATCCCCGATCCACGGATATTCAGCCTCGGTTGGTCATTCGCACCAAAGAACTCCTGGATAATCACGCCGGGCTGTAATTCCAGCGCATCCTTTAAGGTAAGGGACCGCCGCGTGCCGAGCCCTTCCATTGAAACTACATTCGTGCCCCCGGGAATGGCCTTATGCCTTAACCTCGCATTGAAAACATCGTTCCCGACGATACTTGGGTTAGAGGTTACGATAACTTCCTTTAATTCATAAGTAGTAGGATCCAGTTGGATTTGGATGGTAACCATCTTGTTGTTTTTAAAATCAATACTTATCTCCTGTTTTTCAAACCCTAGATCAGATACCAACAGGGTTATTTCATCTGATGCCGTTTGTAGCTCAAAAG
>JACSEL010000037.1_pt1 | contig 14568 bp, 21 predicted proteins | sample 8223121 | NCBI WGS metagenome assembly JACSEL01 (sample SAMN15704502, study PRJNA253121) | viral metagenome | isolation source: viral DNA from sea star tissue collected in USA, Friday Harbor USA, Seattle... | host: Pycnopodia helianthoides | collected 2013 | reverse complement strand
GATGTTAATTGTATCATATCTGCAAAACTAGTACATCTACTAACTAAAGATTCTATACGCCCTTGATATAAATTAGGTGCACATATAGCATAATTCATATTTACTTTTGTTAAATCGCTATTAGGTCTAGTCATGTTTTCAGCAAGTTTCCATTCAAGCATTTGGGGAACTCCCATTACTTTAGCACCACTAAACAAAACCTCTATACTTCTTGAAACTCTATTAAAGTTATCACTTTCAGGTGGATTAAATGTATCTGGTTTTTGTAATGTTTTTTCTAATCCATTATCAGTTTGTTTGATTTTAAAAACTTGATCAATAAATGTTTTATATTCAAAAAACAATATTTGAACTAAATCATTATCGTAATTAGGATTAGCTATATAACCATCACGACCAGGGTATCTAACCATTTGTTCCATTTCTTTATCGGTAAGAGATGGAAATCTTTTTTTAATTTCAGCTAAAGTCATAGACTTTATCTCGCCCACATAATATATATCTTCGAAGTTAGGGTCATTGGTGTAAGAATAAACTAAATTAGCAGGGTCTACGTAATCAACCACAACGCCTTCTGATTTATTAAAAGCTGTTTTAATAGCTCCTATACCTATAGTAACAACATCTTCTACAATTCTTTTTTTGGTTAAATCATATTTATTAAAATCAAGCAACTGATTAACTAATTCTTCTTCAGCAATTTCCACAGACTGCTTGTAATCAAGCTGCATGTGCACTTCTAGTTCTTCTTTTGATTGAGGAAGAGTTTCAGGATTTTGAGAATTAAATAAATTTAAACCAGTTTCTTGTTTAATAGAATTCAAATAATCTTGAGCCATCATATCTCTCATTATGCCTTGAGCATATTTTGTTCTTTGACTTAATGAAAAAGGATCTTGAGCATAAGCTTTTATATCATAATTTTTAGCCGCAATACCATTAACTACTATGTCTACAAATTTAGGTATAATAGGAACTGGCTTCCAGTCTAAATTTAAATAAGACAAATCACCATTAATAGATAATTCATCTTTATATTTTTGCACACTCTGCTCTCCACGAGCGTATAATCTTAAATTGTGAAATTGTTGATAACCTGTATTCCATCTACTACCATTTACTCTACCACCTCTAAACCATTCATATTCAATAGCTTGCCCGACTAATAATCCATATTCTAACGTTTTCTTTTCCTGTTCAGATACCATCTGATCTGGAAACGCACTATTAATACCAGTGTTTAATTTCATCTATTAATTATTTTTGATTCATTACCTCTATTATCATACTTGGAAAAGTTTAAATTTACAGGTTCTTTTATAACTTCAGCAACGGGTCTATATTTATTTTTATTACAAGCCATTATGGCTAAGCCAGAACTAATTGAAGCATCGTGTTTAGTTCTATTGTTTATATCAAAAGCAGCCCAATCCTCTAATGTTCTTTGAAAATACATTGTTCCATACTGTTCATTGTTATAACCAATAAACATTTCTATATAAGCTTCAATAGCTGCTGCGTGAGCTTGTTTAACATCTTCGCTTGAATTAGGTATACCACCTATTTCTTTTTCTGTTACAGATAATTTATGCATTGTTTTATCTGGTCTATTCATAGAGTAACCTCTATAACCTCTTCTTTTAAAATGATATAATAATCTAGGTTTATTATTCTCTGCTAATATAGGCATGCCATAAAATACGCAAGCCATAAGTACATCTTCAAAAAATATCTCAGCAGTTTGAGGTCTAGCTATATATTCTAAAAATAATAAGTTAGGTGGAGCGTCGTCCATACTAAACTTAGTTAAACCATGTAATGAACCTTTAGAACCTCTACCATCAACTGTTCCTGATATATCATAACTGTCACAACCAAATGCTCCCATGTGTTCATTGCCAGGAAATTTTCTACCATTTTTAACAAGAACTCTATTTTGTTGGTCTTTGTTTGGTACCCATGAAACATAAAACCTACCTTGATTACTTGGAACAAACATAACGCTTGTATCTTTAATCCCATCTTCCCATTGAAAATTACCCTGTGTAACAACGTTAGAGTGTTTTAAATCTTCATTGTAATCTATTTGTTCATAGATCTTTGTAAGATTAAACAATGATTGTTTCGTTTCATCTCTGAATGCATGTTTCTCTGTACGTGGAAATTGTCTATACAATTCATTGAGTGCATCAGGATCGTTCTTAAGGCCATCTACTTCATTCTCCCAGTGTTCTATTACACCTATTTCAATTGGGAAGCCATCAGGTCCCTTCTTTTTTTCCGTGGGTGTCTCAAAGACAGGTAATCCATAAGAATCAATGTATCCCTCGTAGTTCCATTCCATAGGTATGAACAGGCTATATAATCCCGAGCTAGTCTGCCCATTGCGGTTTCTTCTGGTAACGTTTGAGTCATCATATAATTTTTTGTAATTTCTACCGCCTTTGTCAAGAGCATTGCTCGTTGATCCCATCATACACTTACCTATAATTCTAGAACCTAGTCGTAAACAAGTTTTTGTAACCCTCCAGTTATTTAATATATTGTCAGGTTTTTCCCACTTACCAGATTCATCGTGTACAAGTAGTTTTAATTTTTCACCATCATAACTGTTGTCTCCTGTGTTCTTCCAGTCAATAGTTGTATCTAATCCTTCTAATTCCTCTAGCTGTTCGTTGCTATCTAGTTTACGTCTTGTAAATCTACTAGCTGGAACTCTGTAAGCAAGTTCTGTTTTTGGCCGATCCATACCGTCTTGAATTGGCTTGAAGAAAAACGGGTAGTTGACGGAAATGGGTACGATTTTATCGGTAAACATTTTCTTCGCATCAGCCCCAGACTTTGATAAGACACCGTATCTAGCATCACTAGAGATAGTGGCAAGGTTGACTGTTTCGCCAGATGCCATGAATGAAAAACCAGACCGTCTGTTTTTGAGGTAGCACATTCCGTAGCAGCGTGTATCTGCTTTACAAGCTTCCCAGAATATATAGAATAATCTGTTTGCTTCTCGAAAGTCTGCTTGCCCAACATCAATCTTGGACCACTGCAGGTACATGTAATGAGTACCAGTAATATAAGTAGCTTTGCCCTTGTTAGTAAACCAATAACCTTCGTGGCGCCTGGCAAATTCTCTATCAATATACGCATACCATTTTTCTTTAAAATCATCTGGATATTGTTTCCAGTCAAATATTGTTTTAATCTTAGCTAAAGTTTTCGGGTACTCATGTGTCTGCCATTTGTCAGCCTCAGTGAAAACTTCGTTTTCTTTTGGTAAAGCTATTTTAAGGTTTTGTATTTCATATACTTCACCTATCTGTCCTGTCTTAGATATTACAATAACATCATACTCTTTATTGTAACCATATTCCCACTTTTTAGATTTGTTTAATCTTTTTATAGCTTGTGGTTTTATGTGATCAATTACCTTATATAAAGTTTGTTGATACATTATTTAGATCTTCTTTCTGCAAAACCTCCAAAAGCTTTAGCTTTAACTTCTTCTTTTGGTTTTTCGTTTATCATATCCTCCTCTTCTTGAATACGATTAAGTATTTCAAAAGCATCAAATATTGCTAGCTTTTTAGTTGCAGCAGCATTTTTTAATCTATCAGCTGATATATCATCGTCAGAATCTATTATAGCTTCTTTAGCTACCTTAATAAGTTCCTCAACTGCTATGTGCCCAGCGTGGATTATATTCTTCTTCGTTTCCTTGACGTTCATGTTTAATTACAATATCATTAGATTTCATACAATAAAGACGTTTGCCATCAACGACAAAGTCATATTCTCCATTAGGTGTGTAACCAACTAAGTCTCCCTCGTTAATTCCTAGCACTTCTAACGCACTATTACCATATTTTAATACACCAATAAGATATTGCTCTTGATCAGACACTGTATTGTCATTACTTTTAATTGGACTTACAAAACACCTATTGTTAATAGATTTCCATTTGTCTTTTCTTTTGTATAAATATACTTGATCTAATTGAACAAAATATAAACCGTCTTTAAAATAAGACTTACTATTTTTTTCTTCACCTCTCATATTGTACCATCTTCTGAATACATTGTGATGAATCATTATTAAATCACCTTTTTTTATAACAGTGTTAACCGATAAAGGCACTTCAATAACCTTAGCTATATTGTTTACAGACTTAAAAGTTTCTACTTGAGTATTAATTATAAGGCTTTTGTCACCTACTTTTACTTTATTATTATATCGATGGCCAACTGGCTCAACGATAAAATCAAATAAGCTTTTCACTAATATTCTAAATCATACTCAACGGATATAGCCATGTTAGAATTAAACTTCTTCCACGGCAATACCTCGTCTTGTTTTTTGATGTAAATATTATAAGAATTGTCTTTAGTATCAGAAAGTATATGAGATATTGTGTGACCACCATATACTGACTGCCCTAACGAGTAGTGCATAGCATCAGTTTTATAGTCAGAACCAATACTTATCTTTCTAATTACAGATGACATTATTTCTTATCCTCTTCTTTTTCAATTGGAGTATACGTTCCATCTTCTAAATTAATATTGATAGATCCGTACTCTGTTTCAAGTTCTTTTTTAAACTCTTCAGTCTCTTTGTTAACTTCTCCAAACTTTCCTAATACTTGGGTTTTTTGGGCTTCTAAAAATCCGACTTCATTTAATAGCTTGTTTAACTCTTTTTGAAAGCCTTGAATTTTTTCTAATTGGTCTTTTTTAATTTCCATTTTTAATTTAATTTGATTATTTGCCTATTGATTTAAATTTCTCTGCACCACGTGAACCGAAATAGGCAACATAAACGGTTATAAGTAGTGATTTTAAAAGGTCTATCCAACCGGTATCTATACCAAATGATATATCAAACCCGTCTAATAGAATAAAAATTACAAGTGATATTGTTAAGAATATCAATGTCATTGGCCTTGTGTTTTTTGAGAGCCATGAATCCGATTTCATATCGCTTGACCAGCGTTTAGATACCTCTTGTAATTCTATAGTGTCTTGCTCTAATAACTTAAGAGCTGTTTCTTTGTCTTGTGGTGTTAAGTCTTCATCTTTGTCTATCAAGTTCTTAACCATGCCTAGTGCACCTTGATCAGGCAATATATTACTAATCACATTTATAATACCTGATTTACCTAGTAGAAATTTACCTACTTTAGTTTCTTTAAATTTCTTTTTTGGTTGTGACATAACTATCCTGCTTTATAAGCTTCTATTTCCCAAGGTAATTGTTTATTAGCCTCGTTAAATTTAGACCTAGGGTATTTTTTTCCTTTAAAATATACGTTCTGTTCATCATAATCTAATTCACCACGTTTCATTTGTTGCATGTGAACGTTTTCATGATTAACTGTATCTGTCATTTGTTTAGGATCTTTTATATCTTTATTAACTAAGATACATCCTTTTTTATCAGCTCTACCTAATACAACCTCTTCCATCGGTACATTTACTACCGGCGGTGGATTTTTTTCAAATGGTGGAGTTAGTTTAAAGCTCATATAATAAAATTAAAACAGCCACAGGGAATTTAACCCTGTGAACTGTATTAATAAATTTCTAGCTAATTGCTACTTGTGAAAATACTACAAAAGTAAGAGCTTGTCCAGTTGCACTAACCGTAGCTGGAATACCACCTACTTTAGATATACCGTTTCCTGGAGAACCATACCATGCATCAATTAAAGAATCTAATACTGAAAACCCTGCAGCAGCAGCTGTGTGAGTTAATTGGTATTCTATACCGTCTTGACATAAGATGTGAGATAATGTTGCTGGACTAGTTTGAGGAGCTCCAACAGTTCCTTGTTGAATAGATATAATTTTATCTATTGCGATTACTTGTTTAGACGTTACTGATGTTGCAGCTGTTCCGCCTGTGATTGGGATTTCTAAAAAACCTGCCATAATAAATTGTTTTTGTTTTGTTAATAATTAATTGTTAATTGGTATAATCGTAATGGTATTATTGGGTTTACTTCTTAGCTTTTCTAGCTTTAAGATTTGCTATTCTATCTTGCTTAGCTTTAGCGCCTAGCTTATCACCAGATTTTAATTTTTGTTTACCTTTAAATTCTTGTAATTCAATTTTTTTATCTAATCTAGCAGATCTTTTTAATTTACGAGCAGCTTTTTTAGCAGCTCTTTTTTCTTGACGACCTTCTTTTTTTAACTTTTTACCTTCTTCAATCTTACTTTTACCTATTTCTTTTGAAGGTTTTCTTTTTGATTTTGGTTTTATAGTAGTGTTTAAAGTTTTACCTTTAGGATCATTACTTACAAAATTACTATTAATCATTTCTCCTTCTGCTTCAGAACTTAACTTTGCTCTTCCTATTTCTCTAACTGATTTTACTTTTCCTTTATTAGCAGCACCATCAGAAAACTGTTGAAAATCTTCTTTTTGAACACCAGGCTCACCGTTGTGCATTGGATCCATTTTAGCAGTTCCTTTATGTTTACCATATTTTTTCATACCTACAGACTCTCCTGAAAGATACTTAGCCATACCTTTACCAACTACTTTACCATAATCACCTGGTCCTGGCATTCCACCTGGAAAAGACATTTGATTTTTAGCTGATTGTGACATTTTTGATTTGTGTGAGATATTTACTCCACCACCAATACTTCCTTTTGACATTTTTTTACCTATTCCCATGATTAGTGTTTCATATGTTTAGAAATAAAAGATCCGTCTTTCGAATCTGATTTAGAACCTGCTTGCGCATTTTCTGCGTAATGTTTTCTTGCACTTTTAGAAAGTGACTGATTGCTTGCTTCTTTTACGTCGTAAGCTGTTTTTTTACTAATGTTCGGCATAATATTATTTTTTTTATTTATTATTTTAACTTAAAGCTACTAAACCTGATATTCCACCACCAGTGTCCGTAGCATAAACTTGAACTACACTTACAGGTAATATTGATCCTTGAATAGGGTTAACAAACTCTATCACTTCGTTATTTATTGTATGTACTTTTATTTTAGACTCTGAATCGTAACTATATGTAAGAGTTGAATTAGCAGCTATACTTTGAGCTGTAGCCAAAACATAGTTACTAACATTTGTTACACTTGCTATTAAAACTCCAGCAGCTGGTAACGTACCACCAGTTACTCTCATACCTACTTTGATTAATGGGTTAGGTGATGCTAAACCAACAGCAGTTGCATTTGATACAACAGTGTTATCACTAGTTGTTGTCACTGGCAAAGTGCTAGGTGAATTACCTATGTATAAATTATATTGTTTCCAAGCCCCTTGTGGAGTTGTTGCTTTTGTTGCACCATCTAATAACAATGTATCGCTAGGTGTTACCGGTATTGCTGACATATAAGAGTCAGTGTAATAATTTCTAATCATAATGTTTTATTTTTTTTTTTTATTTAACATCTCCATCGTCTTCTAGCGGCCTTACCTCTTTCACCAGTCCAGCCTCTAGATCTAGCGCAGAAAGATTTTCTTCTTCCAGCATCTTTACTACCAGGTTTAGCTTTACCTGTAACAGCAGTTTTAAGCTCACTACCAGGATTTTGTTTTTTATATTCTTTAACACCTTTAGCAGTCATACCAGCACCTTCTTCTGTAGACCTAAAATTTCTTCCTTCACCTTTAGTTGTTTTTCTAACTTTAGCGAAAGGAGAATTATATTGTTTATAAGGCATTATATTATTTTGTATTTAGTTTTATTATTCTCTTTATAAGCTTGAAGACATCGTCTTCTATTTGCATCTTCTGATATATAGCTTACATGCACCCAATCAGGGTTTTTATCATCACCAAACTCCCATATAATTTGATCAAAATCTAAATTGCATTTAATGTATTCAAACATTTCAGCATTAGTTTTATGACCATAGTTATCATCTAGGTCAATAGCACAACCAATACAATGTTGTGATGTTGTACTTCCGCCAATAGCAGAGTTCAATTTGGGTGAGCGATAGAAACTATTAATAGCGATTGGACCACCTACAAATTTACGTAGAGGTTCAAACACTTGTTCCGCAATAGTTTTCATGTTAATTAAATCTAGTTCTCTAGGTATATTGTCAATATTTAACCTAGTCGCTGTGTGAGATTTAATGCCTTCTTTAAGTGATATGTGCTCACTTATTCTATCACTCATTATAGTGAGTTTTTACTTTGTTAAACTTAAACCTGGTATACCTTTACTCATTTGACTTTTATAAGTCTTAGTAGTAACTGGTCCTGGGCTATAAGGTGTCGGTGCTTTTAACACCTGCATACAGTTTTCACCATATCTTGAGTTGCCTTTTGCTAAAGGTCTACCTACTTCTGATAAGGGTCCGTCCCATATTGTGTTTTGTCCTAATTGTCCTGGTTGTTTTGCCATAATATTTTTTTTAATATAAACTATTTATTCCTTGTTCATCTATGTCTATCGGTGTTGCCAAGGATGGGTTCATAGCAGGTTTTATACCTACTGGATCTAACTCAGATGAATCTACTGCTCTTCCGCCTCTATCAACAGATGACGTATCTGTTAAGCTTGCAAAACTATCCATTTGACTTTTACCCATAAAACTTGGATCTGGTCTAGGAACATCTGCACTAATGTCTGGTTCTTTAGAAGATGAATGTGTGTGAAAAGGTTTTGATGTATCTTGTTTTGGTGATTTTTTTGACTTTCCACCTATTGCAGCTCCAATGACTCCAAATAGTCCCATTACTTAAGCTTAGCTTGTAGCTTAGCTATTTTTTTAAGAATTAACTTGTTGTAAGAAGAATCTTTTTTTACAACTTCTTCTTTAACTTCTTTTTCTTTTTTTCCCATGATTATCTGTTTTTATCTTTATTAACATTGTTTATAGACGTAATCATTACTTTGTCTATATAGGTTTTACCTTTCATTATTTTATTTCTAGCTAATGAAGTCGGTATATCTTCAGTACCAAGCATGATACGGTACATTCGACTTATTAGTTGTTTACACTTAAAGGAAACTTTATAGATATTATACTTTTGGGTTGTGCGGTTATGTTTTCTCCATACCAGTATCCAACCTTCTTTAAGTAATCTGTTCCAGCGTCTGTTGTCCCAACTATAAGAATATGTACCGATTTTAAAATCTTCTCTTGTGAAAAGATCCATGCAATCGAAGTATATAAGTAATTCTAAATCTGCATCGTTTAAATCGTAATTCTTACAAGCCCATTTTCTAATAATCCTGTAATGTTTTAAAAGATTAAGATCTCTAATGTCACTAGCTTCTAATCTCACAGCACAACTACTACGTTGGCCATGTTAACGACTTGATATATCTCTTTGTTAATTTCTATTTGATGACAGTTGTTTTTATCAAAATAAATTACATCATTTTCATTAACTCCAATAACATTGCTTCCAGCTGATAACACAGTACCTTCAGCATATCTTATATCTTCTCGTTGTTTTTCTGCTAAGAAAAGACCTCCCTTTGTTTCAGAGACACCTTGCTTAGTCATGTTAACTATTAAATTATTCCCTATTGCCTTCATTAACTCTAAGATTATTGATTACACAATTGGTAGATAAAATAGTTGTTGCTACTGATGCAGCATTTCTTAATGCACTTTTTGTGACAAGTAAAGGATCGATAATCCCTGACTCAATCATATTAACCATATTTCCTGTAACTACATCTAAGCCTTTTCCTTCAGCTAAAGATATTTTCTTGTCAACTATACCTGCATTACTTAGAATGGTCTTAAAAGGTGCGTGAACAGCTCTTAAGAGTATGTTTTCATAAGCATTAGAAGTCTTGACTTGTTGTGCAGCATTTAATAGTGCAATACCACCACCTGGTACAATACCTTCTTTTATTGCAGCTTTAGTTGCACATATAGCATCTTCAACTCTATCTTTCTTTTCTTTTAATTCAACTTCTGAATTAGCCCCTACTTTTACAACAGCAACTTTACCTGATAACCTAGCTAATCTTTTTTCAGTGTTAACTACAATTCCTGGGTGTTTAGCTGTTTTAAGTTTAGCTTTTAAATCTTTTATTAGTTCTTTAACCTCTTCACATACTTCACCAACATGTAGTATAGTTTCCATTTGGTTAGTAACACTTTTTTGTATCTCACCTAAATGCTCAGGACCAATTAAATCAATATCGTCTCCTAAGTCTTCATTTATAATAGTTGCTCCAGTAAGTAAAGCTAAGTCTTCTAATGTTTCTTTTTTATTAACTCCATAGACAGGTGCGTCAATTAAGTTAACTTTTATATTACCTTTTAATTTGTTCATTGCTAAAGCAGACATAACCTGTTGGTCTACATCAGCTATAATAAGTAATGATCTATTTTGTTTTATAGCGTATTCTAAGACGCTTTGTATTTTTCTAACGTTCTCAACTTCAGATTCAACTATAAGCACTAGAGGCTTGTCTAGTTCAGCCGTATTGCTTTCTTTGTTTGTTACAAAATGTATATTCTTTAAACCTCTTTCATATTGTATACCATCAATTGTTTCAAACTTAGTTTCTGGCATGTCTGAAACTTCAAGTATAACAACACCTGTTTCATCTACAGATCTAAAAGCATCAGCAATAATTTTACCAAGCACAGGATCATTGTTAGTGGATATAGTAGCCACTTGATCAATCATATCTCCTTTAACTGTAGTTACTATTGAGTTTAAGTAATCAACCACCTTCTCTGTAGCTGTAGTTATACCTTGCTTTAAATCTCTAGCATTTTCTTTTGTTACTACTTTGTAAGCTTCTTCTAAAATAGCGTGAGCTAATACTGTTGCGGTTGTTGTACCATCACCAGCTTCTCTCACTGTTTTTCTAGCAGCTTGTTTAAGTAGTGTTGCTCCCATGTTTTCAACAGGATCAAGAAGTGTAATAGCATCTGCCACTGTTACACCATCTTTTGTAATAATAGGTTCACCGGTTTGATCTTCTAACATAACACACTTACCACTAGCCCCAAGAGTGGAGCTAACGGCTTGTGTAAGTTTTGTAATACCAGCAAACACATTGTTTTTAGCATCTGAACCAAAGCTCAGATTCTTTACAATTGCATTTGACATAATTTAATTTAATTTAATTTGATTGATTGATATTATTTAAACGTCTTAACTACTTTAGGTCCTTTTAAGAAATCTACTTTCTTTCCGTAGTGATCAACACTACCATCGATAGCAGCTTCTGCAGCTTCCATAGTTTCACGTCTTGTTACATCGTACCATTTGTCTTTTTCTACAAGGTCACGGTGTTCGGTTTGAAAATAACCATTAGGTAACTGAACTATCCTCCAATGTTTCTTTTTGGATAAATGTTTCCAGATGTTAATAGTTTCCTCGGTAATCTGCGGTGTTTGTGGTTGGCCCATGCTTGAGCTCAACGAATAAAAATAAGTCATTGTTTTTGGTTTTTAGGGTTAAACTTTATTTTTGGTTAATATTGCTTCGCTAGCAATATAGGTTTAGTTATACTATCACTTGTTTTTTACAAAACTTACACTACTCAACTGGTGGAATAGGTGGGTTTTGCCATGTAAAGTATAAATCTTCATTTACAGGTGTAATTTGCTTTTGAATTTGAGCTTCAATATTAGCTGCCATAGAAGGTACATCTAATGCTCCTTCAAGCCAACCGATCACTACGTTTTCAAAAGCTTCAGTATCTGCGTAAGGTACAAAAGGTTCTCCAGCTACATAAGTAAAGCTTTGAGCACCTATTTGACTTGCTTGATATTGTTGTCCTCCAGATTCTTCAGAACCTGAGTATGTCCAATGAACAGTAAAGATTACGTTGTCTTCACCTTCTGCCTGGATATGAGCGTTCATTTGGTTAATTGTCCATTTGTAAGTAATTGCCATTTTTATTGTTTTAATTTATTTATTTTAAGGTAAGCATGATTCATAAGTTACCAAACATTGTAAGTTTGCGGCTGTATCTGTATTAACATTAGATATACTTCGCAATACCGTACTACTAAAAGATAAACCGTAACCTCCGTTTGTTCCACCACTAACTAGAGTGTTTATCACGGTTCCAGCTGATCCACTCCATTTTATTGTAAATACACCATATGAAGAAGCATCGGATTGTGTGCATAAATTTAATTGATAAACACCAGCTGGAAATCCATTAAAATCAATAACGTTGGTATAAGTAAACGCTACTTGAGTGTAATTTGCATAAGCATAAGACATATTTCCTTTAACAGTAAAAGTTGCTTGCGGTATAGATGTTATATCAGCATCAGATAGTTTAATACCTACGTTACCACAAGTACCGTCAGCGTGAAATACATTAACAGAACCTGATTTAATATGAAGTAATCCACTAGGTGAATCTGTTCCGATACCAACTTTAGGTGTAGTTCCTTTTGCTACGTAAAATATTTGTTTTAATGTACCTCCTCCACTATATAAACCATCAACAATTTGCAAAGCAGCATCAGATGCTATATCACCAACACTTTTGTTTAAATATCCTATACCTAGTCCGTAATCTATTGTTACTTTAGACCTGTGCCCTTTGCTACCATCATTTGAACCAGAAAATTTCCAAATACTAGTTAAATATCCAGATCCAGGTGATCCTGATCCAGAAAAACTAGCGACAGCTTGTACACCAGGCCAAGGAGTGGTTGCAGAACCTGGGTTATTACCTTCTATAGTCCCAAGCCACGTTCCTTGTCCATTAGAAGCAGCATGTTGTCCATCATCTTGAAATTCAAAAGCACCTGTTTGAGGATTTTGACTAGTAATTCTCAACGCTCTTGTTTGTGTTGTTCCATTAACACCAACAGAATAACCTCTATTTACTGGATCAGTTACTATTGGGCCATTTACACTAAGTCTATTATTTGTACTATCCCATTCAAAAGCAGAATCATTTGAAATATTTGTGGCACTTGTCCAAAAAGCAACTCTGCCAGCGCTACCAGTTCCCGTAACATCACCTTGTGAGAAACCTGTTGCTGTTAAATTACTTAAACCACCATTTCTTGTTAAAGTTAATGTTCCACCTGAATACGAAGCCCCTGTTACATAAAAATTATCAGCATCTTCCCAAGTTGGAGGTGCATCACCATTAGATTGTAATAATTGCCCTGAAGTTCCATAAGCCGTACTTGTATTACCAAAAGAAAAACCTCCATCTGGAGTTATTTTTAATCTTTGTAAAGGTGAATTACTAACATCTGTACCATTATAAGTTGCAAACTCTAAACAACCTTGGTTTCTATTTGATGTTCCCGTTGGGTCATCGAAACCTGTATTACAATTAATAGAAGCTCTTACACCAGCTACATTTGAACTAGAAGTATCGCTTCCATAAAATTCTATACTTGATAATAGCTGATCACTAGATGTTTGAGCATCATAATTTTTTAATTCTAATAATGGTGGATTTCCTTCAATACTTATCTTACCATTATTGCTACCAGTTCTTTTAACTGTTATTGTATCGTTAACCTCTAAATCACCATTAAAATAAGACTTAGTAGTTGTAGTAGCTCCTCTTCCGGTTACAGTAGCTAATGTATCTGCTTCAGTAGAAGTTATAGTAAATTTACTTGCATTTGTTCTACTCACTGTAGTTATACCACTTCCTACAAACTCTACATCATCAGTTGAAGCTGGATTAGCTCCTGTTAATCTTAATTTAGTTGTGCTAGCTGGTATGCTTATAGAATAAGTTGTATTATCGTTATTATCTTCCCAAGGTACATTAACATAAGCTTTCTCACTACTTAACTCAACTGGATAGTTTTTACCAGATTCAGTATAACCTATTTTTATACCACCACGCACAGTGCTAGTAGCTAAAGGTAATGCATAAGTACTTGCTATTGTTATCGTTCCATTATTGCCAGATATTGATATATCACTACCATCAGCAAAAGTAACCTCACTAGTAGAACTATCACTACCTGTTAAAGTTATTACTTTAGTATTACCACTTGCTATACTGTATGTTGTATTATCACCAGTGGCATCATCTCTCCAAGCTGGATTACCTGATGTATCTGTTTTCCAAACTTTACTAGCGACAGCACCTGGGGCAGCTACATAACCCGGAACTGTTTTTGTGTTAGCATTCCAAGTGTTGTTGTCAGTTGGAACAACCCAAGTTGCATCAGCTCTTAAAAATTTAGCTTCATCACCAGCTGCAGAAGCAGGAACAGCTCCTTTTGTTCCAGCCACGGTTGCAGTCGCTGCACCCATAGTATCTATACCTATAGTTGCGATACCACTTGTTGCCGCACCTGTTATAGGGGCTGTTACTTTTATTTCTGTAATATCACCTTGCGGTACTGACACCCAAGTTGCATCACCTCTTAAAAATTTACCTTCTGCGCCAGCAGGTGGAGCCACAACCAAACCACTTGTTCCAGCCACAGCAGCAGTGGCGCCTGAAAAATTACTATATGTTGTGTTAGGTGATGTTAATGTCATTACATAAGGATCAGTGTTTGTTCCAGTCCCTGTTAAATCAGTTGCTCCAGGATCACCTACAGCTGTAACAAATTGTAAATATTCAGTGTTTAAAACTGTTTTATCAACATCACTACTAT
>JACSEL010000036.1_pt1 | contig 15224 bp, 9 predicted proteins | sample 8223121 | NCBI WGS metagenome assembly JACSEL01 (sample SAMN15704502, study PRJNA253121) | viral metagenome | isolation source: viral DNA from sea star tissue collected in USA, Friday Harbor USA, Seattle... | host: Pycnopodia helianthoides | collected 2013 | reverse complement strand
GGTTTTTTTTTGGGCATTGGGCGGGATTTAGGCCAGGCATTCGCCGAAAGGCATTTTGGGCATTGGGCGTGATTCATGCCAGGCATTCGCCGAAAGGCATTTTGGGCATTGGGCGTGATTCATGCCAGGCATTCGCCGAAAGGCATTTTGGGCATTGGGCTAGATTCATGCCAGGCATTTGACGAAAGGCATTTTAGGCATTGGGCGGGATTTAGGCCAGGCATTTGACGAAAGGCATTTTGGGCATTGGGCGTGATTTAGGCCAGGCATTCGCCGAAAGGCATTTTAGGCATTGGGCTAGATTCATGCCAGGCATTCGCCGGAAGGCATTTTAGGCATTGGGCTAGATTCATGCCAGGCATTCGCCGAAAGGCATTTTGGGCATTGGGCTAGATTCATGCCAGGCATTTGACGAAAGGCATTTTAGGCATTGGGCGTGATTTAGGCCAGGCATTTGACGAAAGGCATTTTAGGCATTGGGCGTGATTCATGCCAGGCATTTGACGAAAGGCATTTTAGGCGTTGGGCGTGATTTAGGCCAGGCATTCGCCGAAAGGCATGGAGGGGGGGGCTGCCGAAGGGGTTGGGGAGGGCGGTTTTGGGCTTTTTTGGCGGGGGCTTTTTGCCTGGGCTTTTTCCTTTTTTGCATGATGGTGATTTTGGGCCCTTCGGGCTTAACTTGCCGTGCGGGCAAACGAATGGGGGCCGGCAAGGCAACGGTTAGGAGAATAGGCATGGGCAAGAAAAGGGCATGGGTTTACCTGGGTGGGGATTCGCTAAAGGGCGCGGGCCGGTGGGGGCTATGAAAACAAGGGCAAGATGGGCGGGGCGCAGAACAAGCTAACAAAATTTATCGACCTGGGGCTTATGGCCTACCAAGAGGCGTGGGACTATCAGGCGGCCTTGTTCGAGGCGACCGTGGCACTGAAGGCCGGGAATAGGAAAAAAGGGCCGTCGGGGCAACGGGCCACGCCGAACTACCTTATTTTCTGTTCGCACCCGCATGTATATACCTTGGGCAAGTCGGGCAACCGGGCGAACCTTTTGCTGGACGGGAAGGGGCTGGAGAAGAAAAACGCGGCGTTTTACAGGACAAACCGCGGCGGGGATATTACTTACCACGGGCCGGGGCAGATCGTGGGCTATCCGGTGTTGGATCTGGACAATTTCTTTACGGATATACATAAATACCTTCGGTGCCTTGAGGAGGCGGTTATCCTTACCTTGGCGGACTATGGCGTGGCGGCGGGGCGGATCGAGGGTCTGACGGGGGTATGGGTAGGGTCAGGGGCAGGGGGGCGCGGCGCGGGGAAGGCGCGGAAAATCTGTGCGCTGGGGGTAAGGTCGAGCCGGTGGGTAACCATGCACGGGTTTGCGCTCAACGTGCTGACGGATTTGGGGTATTTCCAAAATATCGTCCCCTGTGGGATAGGCGACAAGGGGGTGACTTCGCTCGGGGCCGAAATAGGCGGCACGCCCGATATGGCAGGGGTGCAAAGCAAACTGAAGGGGCATTTGGCGGGCTTGTTTGGGTTTGATTTCGGGGAGGGCCAGGGCGACGGGGCCGGCTAGTAGATGAGGTGGTGATCGGCCAGGTATTCTGCGATCTGTACGGCGTTCGTGGCGGCGCCTTTCCTGAGGTTGTCCGCTACGATCCATAGGTTCAGGGCGTTTTCCCTGGATTCGTCGTGCCTGATCCGGCCGACGAATACGCCGTCCTTTTTATGGACGGTGAGCGGCATGGGGTAGGTGTTGTTTTTTACGTCGTCTTGCACGACTAGCCCGGGCGCTTTGGACAGTATGTTTTTTACTTCGCCTAGGTCATAAGGGTTGTCAAACTCGATGTTGACCGCCTCGGAGTGGCCCCCGATCGCGGGGACCCGTACGCAGGTGGCGGATACTTTCACGTTCTCGTCGCCAAGGATCTTGACCGTCTCGTTGGCCATTTTCATCTCTTCTTTGGTGTAGCCGTTTTCTTGGAAAAGGTCTATGTGCGGCAAGACGTTCATATCGATTTTGTGGGGGTAAACCATGCCGGGCGTTGCGCCGCGCCGCTCTGCCATCATCTGGTCCACGGCGCCCTTGCCCGATCCGGTCACCGACTGATAGGTGGACACGACGACGCGGCGGATGCCGTACCGCTTGTGCAACGGGGCCAATACCAATACCATTTGGATGGTGGAACAGTTAGGGTTGGCGATGATCCTGTCGTCGATCATAATGGAATGTCCATTGATCTCGGGCACGATCAGCTTTTTGGTGGGGTCCGCCCGCCAGGCCGAAGAATTGTCGATCACGATGGCGCCGGCCTGTGCAAACTTAGGTGCCCATGCTAGGGACACGCCCCCGCCTGCGGAGAAAATAGCGATGTCCGGCTTGGCCGCTAACGCCCCGTCCAAGCCCATGACCGTATGCGCTTTGCCCGGGCTGCCGATCACCTCGCCCACCGAACGGGCAGAGGCGGCCAATAATAACTCACCGTACGCAAAATGCCTTTCTTGAAGGACTTCCAGGATTTCCCTGCCTACCAAGCCCGTTGCCCCTATTACCGCTAATTTCATTTTTATGCTTTTTAATGCTTTTTAACGCCCCATACAAAATTACTATAAATTCATTGGGAACGGGAACGGCGCTTTGGTATTTCCCATATTGTGCGGTTATCTGTATTTTAGTAGTTGGTATCCTAATTAAGCTATGAAATACGCTTTGGCCTTTTTTGCGCTGTGTTTGGCCGGTGCTTCTGCGGCACAGGTAACCGATGATTTTTCGGACGGGGATTTTACGGACAATCCGCCCTGGCAAGGGGACGGGCTAGGGTTCACCGTAACAGAAGGCCAATTGAACAGCATGGGGCCTGAGCCCCACTCTAAAGTTCATTTATCTACGCCCAATGCGATGATTGACGGTGCGACTTGGGAGTTTTTAATCGACTTGCGGTTTGCACCTTCCGCAAACAACAAAACAAGGGCCTACCTAGTCTCTGATCGTCCAAACTTAGTAAATGGCCTTAACGGCTATTACATTGAGATTGGACAGAGTGGCACGGACAGTATCAGGTTTTACCGGGAAGACCTCGCGCCAAAGAAAAGTACGTTGCTGTTTACGGGCAGCAGTGCACTAACAGGGAACGTGACGGTCAGGATACAGGTGACCCGGTCAGGCGCGGCGGAATGGCAAATAAATGCGGACACTTCGGGAGAGGCCTCTTTTGCGAGCGAGGGAGCGGCATTTGTCGATAACACCCATACCGTTACGTCCTTTTTCGGGTTTGTATGTTTCTATTCCGAAAGAAGGAGGAATTTGTTCTTCTTTGATGAAATAAGGATAACTGCCGTTGCGCCCCGCTTCGGCATCACGTCTTTGGGCAAAGAAGGCAACAAGTCCATCCGCATCACCTTCAACCAAAAAGTAGATGGGGCTACGGCCGAGGCCGTGACCAACTACACCTTGGACTATGGTTTTGGGAATCCCGTCTCTGCGGGCAGGGACAGGGCCAATTTAGACGAAGTGCTGCTCACGTTTGCCGATGCTTTCGCAAATAACGGTTACACACTCAACATCGACCGGGTACAAAACCAGGCGATGGACGAAACGATCGGCGATGCGGAACGTGCATTTGGCGTAGAGCTACGGACACCGTTCAGGAATATCGTTATCAACGAGCTGTATGCTAATCCGGACGTTGCCATGGGCTTGCCCGGCAGTGAGTTCCTGGAACTTTACAACGTGTCCGATCAAGCCATCGGCATGGGCGGCTTTGAGATCAAAGACAAGGCCCTGGGCGGCTTTGTCCTTGAGGCAGGCGGCTATGTCATCCTGACTAAAAGCCGTAATGTGGCAGACTATTCAGGATATGGGGAGGTTATTGGCTTGGCCGACTCATGGAACCTGGCCAATAAGGGTGAATCCCTTGAGCTACGGGACAATTTGGGCAGTCTAGTGGACAGCGTATCGTATAGCCCCGATTGGTATGGCACGGTCGGCGACGGGACGGGGTATTCCCTTGAGCAAATCAACCCGGAACTGGCCTGCAGCCATGAAAACAATTGGAGGGTGTCGGCCGACGCAGGCGGGGGCACTCCCGGCGCCCAAAACAATGCCTATGAAAATACCCCGGATGAAAAGGGCCCCAACCTCATAAGGTTCATTGCGGCGAACGCCAATACTTTCCTCCTTACTTTCGACGAACCAATGGACGAAACCTCTATGGGCAGCGCCACCTACACTTTCGACAATGGGATCACCGAAAATGGTATTTCACCAATAAGCCCCGGCTTTCTGACAGCTGCGGTGAGGGTTGCCCCTGATCTGGCAAATGGGACCAAGTACACCATTACCCTCACCGGGGCAACCGATTGCGCAGGGAATGCCATTCAAACCAATAGCCTGTCCTTTGCCTATGATACCGACCCGCCCGTACTTAACCGGATAGTGGTGAGGGCATACAATAAGATTAATGTAACCTTCAATGAAGGCCTAAATAAGACCGTGGCCGAGGACGAAGGGAATTATTCGTCCGATCACTCAGGGGCCAACCCAACTTCGGCTATTTTGGGCGAAGGGGATGAGACAAGCGTTAGCCTCACCTTCGCAGACGGGTTTGTCCCGGGCATAAAAAACACCCTGACCATAAACAACCTAGAAGATTTACAAGGCAATACCCTGACGAAGGCCCTTGCCCCTGTTTTTACCTTGTCGCAAGAAGTGGACAGGGTCCGGGTAATGGGCATCAACCTGCTTGACGCTTATTTCAGGCAAGTTCTTGAACCCGTTAGTGCCGGCACAACAACCAATTATTCGGTAAGCAATGGCATTGGCTCCCCGTCCGTGGCATTTTTGGACACTTCTAACGATAGGCTTGTCCATTTGGCTTTCGCCAATAATTTTGATGACAATAAAACCCTGACATTGTCCATATCCGACATTCAAAATGCGGGCCTAGATTTCCTGACTACCCCCGATCTGACATTTGTCTATGACACTTCCCCCCCTAAACTCGATACCGTGAAAGTGGTTTCCCCTTTCTCCCTAGAAGTAGTGTTTACCGAAAGCGTGGATGAGCAGTCTGCCGAATCCAAAGAGAACTATGAATATGACGGCATCTTCCCAACCCAAACGGCTTTGCAAACGGATCGGGAAACGATCATCCTAGGTTACGAAGAGGGTTTTGAGCGTGATATATCCTATGAATTGTCGATCGATGAGGTAAAGGACCTTTACGGCAATGAAATAAAAACCAAGCTCAAGCAAGAATTTGTCTATGACGTTTTTGCGCCGGAACTAGACAGTATAATTGTTCGATCTAAAAACGGGATAATCCTGTGGTTCAATGAAAATGTAGGGCAAAATATAGCTGAAAACCCCGCTAATTATTTGATAGGCGAGGGTATAGGCCAGCCCGCTTCGGCCTCGCTCGATTTAGAGCATCAACATATCGTGTACCTAGGGTTGCTTGCCGATCTATCAGAGTCTGCCGGTATCCGTTTGGATATTGCCACTATGGTGGACCAAAGGGGCAACACGATAGCCGAACCCATTTCTTCTTTCTTTAGTTATGATTTTTTCGGCGTGGCCACGATCCGGCCTACCGGTCGAAAAACCATACGGGTTGAATTCAACAAGCCTCCCGATACGAGCACTAAAAACACATTGGCGAACTACTCCCTTAATGGACAGGCAGCCCGTGCGGTAAGTTTTCCAGAAAACCAAATAGCAACCCTCAGCTTCATTTCAGACTTTGTGGATGATAGCGGGAACACGCTAAGGATAGAAAACATCACCGATCAAAACTCCAATGGTTTGCCCGTTAGTGAATATGGATTTGATTTTGATTCAAGGATCGCCTTGGCCGGCTTAGTGGGCGACCGCACCGTCTCGCTCGTTTTTGAGATAGCACTGGACGCAGGGCAAACTTTAAACTTGGACGGCTTTCGTGCCTCACCGTCCTTGGGCAAATGCTTTGTAGCCGTAATTGACCATGACAACCCCGATATTCTTCGACTGACTTTCGAACAGTCCTTAGAAAGGGACATTGAATATTTGGTTTCTTGGCAAAATTTGGTCAATACTTATCATAATGTGCTTCCCGACTATTTCGCCGCTGTTATTAATGACCAAACCCCTCCGTCCGTTACCGCCCACTTAGTTGTGGACGCAAATACCATCTGGATCAAATATTCTGAATTGCTCAATGAAACTTCTGCGGAATTCCTGAACAACTACCACATTGCCCCGGCTATCGGGCATGCAACGGGAACAAAGTATAATGGGGCAGATTCTACTGTCCTCTTGGGGTTCCCGTCAGGCTTTGCAGAAGGCCCGGAATATACTTTGACAATAAATAACATTGAAGACCTTTCGGACAACGCATTGATGGGCCATACAATCGCATTTACTTTCAAGATGCCGAATACGCCCCGCTTTGGAGATCTGATCATTACTGAAATCATGGCAGATCCTACGCCCGAAGTCGCACTGCCTGATGCAGAATACATAGAAATATACAATACCACCGATCAAACCATTTCTTTGGGAGGCCTGAGCGTCGTAGATGAAGGAGTCCATGCCACGGTTGTTTCGGGAAAGATAGAAAGCGGAAGCTATCTTATCCTTACCCGTACGTCTTCGGTTGCGGCGTTTTCAGGATCGGCTGCGATCGGGGTCGCCGGCTTTCCATCGTTCAATAACTCCGGGGAAATCATTTCACTCTACACCGGGGAAACACAAATCTTCAGCACTTCCTACTCCCCCGAATGGTATAAAGACAGTGACAAAAAAGGGGGTGGCTGGGCTCTGGAGATGATAGATACCGATAACCCCTGTGGAGAACTCAATAATTGGACGGCATCTGTCAATGAAACCGGTGGCACGCCCGGCCAGGCCAATTCGGTCGCAAACCCCAACCCCGATAATTTTGGACCTCAGGTACTAACCTCCATAGCCTTGGACGAAAGTTCCATAGAAATCCAAATGAACGAGAAACTGCATCCGGCCCGGTTTGAAAATTCCGTAATCTCTATCTTTCCTGAAAAAACAATTTCCCGCAAAGAATTGATTGCCCCCCGGCACGTACGCATTAGTGTAACCTTAGCCGAAAGCTTAGAAGCAGGCCAGTGGTATGAAATTACGATCGACCATGTTAGCGACTGCAAATTGAACACGATCCAATCAGCCGATAGCCCAATAACTTTCAGGCTACCGGAAGAAGCCGGGGCCATGGACCTGATCATTAACGAGGTACTGTTTAACCCAAGGGACGGAGGCGTAGATTTTGTGGAAATTTATAATAACTCGGAAAAAACAGTCAACCTAAAAAACTGGGCGATCGGCGACAAGCTAAATGATCCCAAAATAATTACCGTGGGAAACCTTGCCCTGAACCCAACCGAATACTTGGCACTGACCACTGATCCCGCCGTTCTAAGTGCCAACTACCCTAAAGGGGATGCTTCCCGGTTTGCAACCATGAGCAGCTTCCCCAGTCTGTCGGACACGGAAGATTCTGTGATTTTGACGACCGGCGAAGGTTTAGTGATTGACCAAATGAAATATCGGGACGACTATCATTTTAATTTGCTCGATGACGATGATGGGGTTTCGCTTGAGCGCATATCGTTTGAAGTTGAAAGCAACAACCCGGACAGCTGGAAATCTGCGGCCAGCACAATAGGGTTTGCTACACCGGGTAAAATCAATTCCCAATATCATGAATTGGCTCAAAACCCAGCCACAATATCTGTCGAACCAAAGGTTTTTGTGCCTGACAATACAGGAATGAATGACTTTACAACAATTAGTTATCAAATGGACCAACCAGGGAACTTTGCCAATGTCCACATCTACTCCACCCACGGAGTCCTGATAAAAACGCTCGCAGAAGGCGAAACCCTATCAACTAAAGGGTTCTTTACATGGGACGGGATTGCAAACAATGGCACCCGGGCAGCAGTTGGTTACTATGTGGTCAACTTCGAAACCTTTGATGGGCAGGGCCACAAATCCGTACAAAAAAAGACAGTCGTACTAGGTACCAGGTTTTAGCCGTACGTAGTCCCATTTTCATGGGATCCCCCTAGTGTGGCCTACGCTTTTGCACCCTGTTCCGAGGGCATAGACCCGGGCATCTCGCATGCATAGATCCGTTAGCCCTGAGCATTGAATAAAATCTCTGTATATAGTACTCATCAGGATATTCTTGACCGGCCCTTCTAAGCTCATACCATCAATAACCTGTCCTGCTAAAGTCACCTTTTGGGCTTGAATCCTGTAACCAAATAAAAGAAAAAGCAACAAATGTGGCCCAATAAGCCTTTTGTGCATAAAAAACGGGCATCCCTGATACCCATGTTTTTAATTCTATCATAGAACCAATGACACGAAAGTACCGGAAAATGCCCGGTAAGTCATAATTCAAAAAAGGGCTTTTATTGATCTGGCTTTTTCCCTGGGGCAGGTTTCTTAGGTTTTGAAATAGACTCCCTCATTTCGGTATCGGCTTTGATATTGTCCATTTTGTAATAATCCATAATACCCAGGTTCCCATCCCTGAACGCTTGTGCCATGGCCTTTGGCACCTCGGCTTCGGCTGCGATGACTTTGGCCCTTGCATCCTGTGCTTTTGCCTTCATTTCCTGCTCCACAGCTACTGCCATGGCCCTTCTTTCTTCAGCCTTGGCTTCGGCTACTTTCAAATCGGCCGCGGCCTGATCTGTTTGCAGGTCGGCGCCAATATTTTTCCCAACATCCACATCCGCAATATCAATAGATAAAATTTCAAACGCTGTGCCCGCATCCAATCCTCTGGTCAATACCAGTTTTGATATTTTATCCGGGTTCTCCAGCACTTCTTTGTGCGTAATTGCTGAACCAATGGAGGTCACGATCCCTTCCCCAACTCTCGCCAAGATGGTGTCTTCGCCTGCCCCCCCTACCAACTGGGCAAGGTTAGCCCTTACGGTAACCCGGGCCACCGCAATTAATTGAATACCATCAGATGCCACGGCCGCCACCCTGGGGGTCGTGATTACTTTTGGGTTTACCGAAATCTGAACGGCTTCAAATACATCCCTGCCTGCCAAGTCAATAGCCGCAGCCTGATTGAATTCCAAAGCGATATTGGCCTTGTCGGCCGATATAAGGGCCTTGATCACCCCGGGTACATTCCCCCCGGCCAGATAGTGTGTTTCTAGTTCGTTCGAACTTACATTTAGCCCCGCCTTTGTTGCCGTAATCTGCTGATTGACAACTAGCGAAGGCGGGACTTTTCTTATCCTCATAAATACAAGCTCGGCCAACCCTACGCGAACACCAGAAAACTGAGCCGTGATCCAGAGGTTAACCGGCACGAAATACAAAAAAGTAAAAAATAAGACAATGGCTCCGAAGAGCGACAAGATGATTATCATACTATTCATTATAGGTATTATTTTATAGGTTCAATAAATATTTTATTCCGCTCCAGCTTAACAATTTTTATGGGTTGATTTTCCCCTACAAAATTACCGTGCGAAGTTACTTCATATTCTTTGTTGTCAAATTCTGCCTTGCCGATTGGCTTCAATGAAGAAATAGATACTCCTTCCTTTCCAAGAATGAGGGCTACCACCATATCTTTATTGACCGAAGTACCCATCACGCTTTCGTTTGAAAACTTCTTCCAGACCCCTGATTTAAAACATAACAGAACGGCCACCAAAGTGGCCAAAAACGATATTTCCAATACCATGTGCCCACCTTCCGCACCATACGACCCATAACTTCTATACACCCCATAACTCCCTATCAGAAAGCCCAGAACCCCAACTACAGTGATGCCGGGTATGAATATGATCTCTGCGATAACGAACGTGATACCGGAAAGGACAAGAAATGCTATGAGAATATAATCGAGCAATACGGATGATATTAAATCAAAGCCTAAATATACGAAACCGAATTCGGCTTGTGCGGGGATTTAATCTTTAGGATCGTAAACATAAGAATATAGGGTTTGGTTTGGGACAAAAACACTATGTTTTTAATAGTTCTTCGCAAATACCACCCTGCCTTTGGACGGCTTGCCAGAATAAACACATTTTCCGTTTTCTTGCGTCTGGCCTATTGGGATACAACGGATGGTCGCTTTCGTCTCATCCTTTATTTTCCCTTCCGTTTCGGCAGTGCCATCCCAATGCGCATGCACAAATCCCCCTTCCTCACTATTTATGATCTTCTTGAATTCACCGTAAGTATCCACCATAAATGAATGGGACTTCCGGTAATCCAGGGCCTTGTTATAAATGGTCTCCTGAATATGATCTAGCAACGATGAAACGCTTTGGGTAAAACCGTCGCCCAACGGCATGCTATTCTTCTCCAACAAATCTCTTCTTGCCACTTCTGCGGTTCCGTTTTTCATATCCTTTGGCCCTATTGCAATCCGCACCGGGACTCCTTTCAATTCATATTCAGCAAATTTCCAACCTGGCTTGTGCATTTTTCGATCATCAAACTTCACGCTAATACCAATCTTTTTCAAATCAGTCTTGATTTTTAGGGCCACCTCGGAAATTTCTGCCAGTTGTTCATTACTTTTAAATATTGGAACAATCACCACTTGGAATGGTGCCAGTTTTGGGGGTAAAACCAAGCCATTATCGTCCGAGTGCGCCATAATCAACGCGCCCATCAATCGTGTGCTTACCCCCCAAGAAGTACCCCATACGTATTCCATGGCTCCCCCTTCCTTATTAGCGAACTTTACATCAAATGCTTTCGCAAAATTTTGTCCCAAGAAATGTGAGGTCCCTGCTTGCAATGCTTTACCATCTTGCATCAGCGCTTCGATACAATAAGTACGTTCAGCCCCTGCAAAACGCTCGCTTTCTGTCTTCAAGCCTTTCAATACGGGAAGTGCCATATAATTCTCCGCAAAGTCTGCATAAACATTCATCATTTGTACCGTTTCATGCACCGCTTCTTGTTTTGTTGCATGTGCCGTATGACCTTCCTGCCATAAAAATTCCGCAGTTCTCAAAAACAAGCGAGTCCTCATTTCCCACCGAACCACATTCGCCCATTGATTAACCAAGATAGGCAGATCCCTGTAAGATTGGACCCAATTTTTATAGGAATTCCAAATCACAGTTTCAGAAGTTGGGCGAACAATCAATTCCTCTTCCAACTTGGCATCAGGGTCAACCACTAAACCTAAGCCATTCTCATCATTTTTCAACCGGTAATGAGTAACTACGGCACACTCTTTGGCAAAGCCTTCTACATGTTCGGCCTCTTTACTGAGATATGATTTTGGGATAAATAGTGGAAAGTACGCATTGGAATGGCCGGTGTCTTTGAACATTCCATCTAAAGCAGCCTGCATTTTTTCCCAGATCGCATATCCATACGGTTTAATGACCATACATCCCCTCACAGCCGAATTTTCAGCCAAATCTGCCTTTTTCACTAACTCATTATACCACAAAGAATAGTCTTCACTGCGCCTTGGTAATCCTTTGCTCATGTTGATTTATTAAATTTGGTGCAGATATTGCTTTTTCCTAATTTTAGAAAAAATTCAATACAAATATAGTATGTTGCCCATTAATTAAAATCAATGTCTTACCAATTAAACTCAAGTCGTTATGGTACAAAAAAAATTCAAATTCACTACTCTCCCTGCAGTTATCCTTCTGATGGGGCTTGGACAGGCCGGATTCGCTCAAGACGAGTATGACGACATGTATTTTTCCGCAAAAGACCGAAAGAAAATAAAGCACACCGAAGAGATACCTGCCGATGCAAGCACAACGTACCGGTCTTATTCCAACAATACTTATGGAAATGCATCCTATTCTGCTAAACAGGTAAACCCGGAATACATAGAAAAATATAAACAGCAAGCACGTCAGTCTGCCAATGGCATTAATACCAATGCCAAATCTTCGGAAAGTGGCAATTATCAAAGCCCATCATATAGCAGTCAGGACTACTACGTAGAAAATAACACTCCTCGTTATGACAATCAATTATTCTACAATGATTCCAAATACAACAGACCAAGCAAACCAACGGTAGTAAATAACTACTACGGAGGTAATGAGTACTACACCAATCCCTACTATGGTGGAATTAATTTCAGGAATTCTTCCTTTAGATTTGGGTATAACACCTTTAGTGGCCGGTCTTATGGAGTGGGATTAAGTTTTGGATGGGGAGGTGGCTTCTATGACCCATTTTCTTGTCCAGTATATAGCTATAATCGCTACAGATGTTACAGACCATATTATAGAGGATATTATGACGGTTACTATGCTGGAGAGACCGACTATTCCGCACCCTCAAGAAATGTGACTCGGGGCACTCGCTACAGTCGGGGTTCGTCAATAACGAGAAGTGAAAATATTTCCAGAATGTCTTCGATCATATCCACCAGATCATCTGCCGGGGCCAGTACCAGCGATGGGAGAATAAGTAGTTCTACTCAAGTAACATCAAGGACAGGTAGAAATGCTGTAAGGAGCAGTACGCAAAGCCGATCTGCAGCTTCAAGAGATACCAGAGATTATAGCCGTTCGCAGAATGAATATTTGAGAAAGGCTAATGTAAGTACATCAAGAACAAGATTATCTGATGCATCTAACCGAACTTCTTCCATATCTGCTTCAAGATCCAAAGAGGCTTACCCAATTAGTAATGCAAGAACTTCAAGATCGGGAAGAACATCTTCATCAGTGAACAGTAGAAGCACATATAAACCAAACCGTTCTGCGACTTCTCCATCAAGGTCGGTACGAAGTTCATCAGCCAACGCAAGAAAGTATGGCACGCAACGTTCGCCATCTTCGAGCGTTGGCAGGAGTTCTGTATCTTATTCCAGAAGCCGGTCTTCTACGCCAAGCAGATCCTCCTCAGCTCCATCGCAATCAAGCAGAAGCAGTATGAGTACTAGTAGCCCAAGTAAAACTAGTTCTTCACCAATCCGATCCTCAGGCTCATCAAGCAGGTCACCGTCCAGAGGTAGATAAGTAGCATTCGCCCAAAATAGTTGTCACATGAAAAGGCTGATAATTTTAGGTTTAATACTCATCTTGTACCCATTTTCAGTTCACGCTCAATTTGACTACTACAATGATGCCTTGCGATTTAGCAGAGCTCAACCTATCGGTACTGCCAGAACCCAGGCTCTCGGTGGGGCTCAAGCGGCACTTGGGGGAGATATTAATTCAGCATACGCCAATCCAGCTGGACTGGGTTTTAACAGAAGTTCGGTAATGACTTTTACCCCGTCAATAAACTTTTACAATAGTGAATCAGAATATTTTGGACAATTTACGGATGATCACAAGGCTAACTTCAATATTGCGAACCTGGGCGTTATCTTTAATTTTGCGTATAGTGATATAGAGAAAAGTAAGTTTAAAGGTGGGTCTTTCTCAATTACCATGACCCGTGAAAATAATTTCCACAGTGATGTACGGTATGATGGATACAACAACACTGATCCTCAAAATGGTGTTAGCAGGTCTTCCATCGTAGATTCTTGGCTCGATCGGGCATGGGGTATCCCGGTAGATCAACTGGAGAATCTTGGCATTGTCTATGATGCACGAGAGCATTATTTGATCAATGATTATTTTGAGCCTGAAGATCCGGGTTTTACAAGATACGATAAATTCATAGGAGATTTTCCTCGTCAAGTCGAAATACTTAATACGAAAGGCAATCAATACCAATGGGATTTTGCAGCAGGAGGAAATTATAACGATATACTCTATTTTGGGGCTAGCCTGGGTATTAATTCCATAAATTATAAGACCGGGTCTGTCTTTACTGAAAGTAATTTTGTCTATAAAAAATCTCCTGATAATTCCATAGATCACTTGTCCACAAAAAATGAATTACAAGTAAGAGGTACTGGGGTAAGTGGAACCTTTGGCATGATAGCCCGGCCTGTAGATTTTTTCAGGATTGGGATAACGGCTGTTACCCCTACCTACTATGCCATGAATGAGGAGAGTTCAGAAGATCTATTTACCTCCTACAACAACCGGGAATATCCTATCACAGCAGAAACTTCTATCACTCTTCGGGACTTTTATAATGAATACTTTAGCGAGTCGAAATATAATATAACCACACCGTTCAAACTCACGGCTGGTGTTGCCATCTTCCTTGGTAAAATTGGATTTATATCCGCAGATATCGATTTCATAGATTACCCTGCGGCCAAATTGAAGTCCAGTGATTTCAACGTATCAGAGGATAATCAAAGCGTAAAATCAATTTACCAAAACACAGTGAATTTCAGATCCGGCAGTGAAGTTCGTTTAGGTGCTTTTAGACTTAGAGGTGGATATAGTTATGAAGGTGATCCATATGTGAGTAGTGGTATCGACAATAGTATTAGAAAAATATCAGGGGGAATTGGCTATCGAAATAGAGAGTTTTTCGTTGATGTATCAGCCGTTCATTCCAAATGGAATACAACTAGAAGCCCATATACCATTTTTGATGATGCTAATTTGAATAACAGCCCAACCGCATTCACAGAAAACAAGAATTTAAATGTATCGGTAACCGTAGGGGTCAACTTCTAACGGATTCTAGATATTGGATAATATCCTCAAGATTGGAATTGGTAGTAAATGCGGCTTTCTCGTAGTGAGGAAGTCTCTTTTTATACAGCGATGTAATATCTTTTTCTAAAGACTCATCATCCATTTGTTGTACTATCGGACGGCTACTTTTATCCTGTTTCATATGTTCGATTAAAGTCTTTATCGGTATATTGAGAAAAATAGTTGTGCCTGACATTTTCATTAAGGGCATGTTGTCATAGAAACAAGGTGTTCCTCCTCCGGTGGCAATTACAGCTGTTTTATTTAATCGGACAAGCTTAAGTAAAACAACCTTTTCCAAATCACGGAAGTATCCCTCACCCGCCTGAACAAAAATATCGGGAATAACACGACCGTCCATCCGTTCAATCTCATGATCAAGATCAAAAAAATCCCTGTTCAATTTTTTAGCCAATCCTTTCCCTAAAGTAGATTTGCCGGAACCGGGCATGCCTACCAAAAATATTTTCGATGAGTGTCTCAAACAATTTTATTAGTTACCCCCTTATATTGCATTTTATGAAGTTGTGCGTAATAACCATCTTTTGCAAGTAATTCATCGTGTGAGCCTGTTTCTTTTATTTCCCCTTGCTCTAATACAAGGATTTTATTGGCATGCTGTATGGT
>JACSEL010000034.1_pt1 | contig 15868 bp, 9 predicted proteins | sample 8223121 | NCBI WGS metagenome assembly JACSEL01 (sample SAMN15704502, study PRJNA253121) | viral metagenome | isolation source: viral DNA from sea star tissue collected in USA, Friday Harbor USA, Seattle... | host: Pycnopodia helianthoides | collected 2013 | reverse complement strand
ATTATTAATTATTTTATTCAAAAGGGCATAGACATCCATAGTGTGGACGACAACGGAAATGGGATATTTAATCATGCAGCAAAAGCCGGGAATGAAGATTTTATGAAACGATTGATATCAGAATATCAGGTGAACCATAAAAAAAATTCTGTCACGAACGAAAATGCACTACTTTTTGCAAGCAGGAAATATAGTCACCACGGAGGCAAGGAGACAGATATTTCCTTTTACCGATACCTTGAAGGGCTAGGGTTAGATCCTTTAATTGTATCAGAAAAAGGAAATACAATTCTCCAAAACGTTGCCAGCAGATCTAAAAATATTGAGACTATCAAGTATTTTATAAATAAAGGGATAGATGCTAATCAGGTTGATGAATCAGGAAATAATGCTTTAATCAATGCTTCCTCAAGGCAAAGTAAGGAAATCATTGAAATGCTTCTTGAAAAGACGAAAGATATTAATTGGAGAAATAATGAGGGCATGTCAGCTTTTAGCCGTGCCTTGAAATATAACCAACTTGAAATAGCAAAATTCCTTGAGAAAAAAGGGGCAGATACGAAGGTCATAGATAGTCAGGGATTTGATTTGGGTTATCATTTGGTTGACAGGTTCAGAAGCAATAGAGAAGATGCCTTTAAAGAAAAAATGAAATATCTTATCAGCTTAGGATATGATGTGCGATCAACCCAAAAGAACGGCTCAACATTATTACATGCTGCCATTAATAAGGAAAATATAAATTTGTTAGAATATTTATTCGAAAAACAAATTGATATTAATGCCAAGGATAATCATGACCATACCATCCTTCACTATGCAGCAATGCAGTCAGGCAACGAAAAGATTTTAAAGTACCTGTTAGATAAAGGGGCAGACAAAACAATTATAACATCTTTCAATGAATCTGCCTTTGATCTGGCTGATGAGAATGAGTTATTAACCCAAAATAGTGTAAATATTGAATTTTTAAAAACAGAAAGAAAATGAAAAAATCCATCGTTTTAATTGTACTAACAATAGCTCTTTTTACGAGTTTCGTTTCTACAAATACAATAAAGTACAAGTGCCTTATTCAACTTACAAATTACGGAGGAGAAGGTGCTTATGTTATCGCATCTGTTATTAATCCATCGGGAGAATACGAGCAAACGCTGTCTGTAAGCGGTGACGATGAAGAATGGTATCAGGATTTACCTCTCTGGTTTGAATTTTACAAATCCAAAAAAGAGAAAATTGACGGTATTACAGGAGCATCTATTCAAAGTGGAGGACGTAAAATCGTAGTTTTAGAAGTTGATGAATTAAAATTAAATAAAGGTTATAAACTTCGTTTTGAAAGTTCAGTGGAAGATGAGAAATATTTTGAGAAAGATATTGAACTTGATATAGTGAACGATATGGTGAATAAAAAAATAGATGGAAGTAGTGGCTACATACGATACATCAGGATTATGCAGAATTAACTGAAGGTATGACTATCTCTTTATGGAGACTCAGTCATTTATGGATCGCCATTGTCTCTTCCATATTTCTCTTTATAGCAGCAATCACCGGCTTCATATTATCATTTGAACCTGCATACGAAAATTTTAATTCTTATACGGTTGATGAAGCCGGTGATTTGTCTGTTTCGGACGTACTTGAGAATGTTAAAAACAGATATAAAGAAGTTTTAAGTATTTCTAAGGATCATAATGGCTTCATTTTGGCTTCAGTGGTAACCGATGGAGAGGATCATACCTTTTATGTCCATCCATTCACAGGGGAGAAAATGGGAGATATTATTAAAACTCCCTCCATATTTGACTTTTGCAGATCACTACACCGCTCCCTGTTCCTAGGTAAAATCGGTCGGTTTCTTGTTGGTGCAACGTCTATATTTCTACTTATAAGCAGTTTTACAGGCTTTCTTCTCATATTAAAAAAACAGGGCGGACTTACTTCTTATTTTAAGAAAATCATAAAAGATGATTTCTATAAAGATTACCATACCCGTATGGGAAAATTTATGATCCTGACGATCCTAGTGATCTCATCCTCTGGGGCATGGCTTTTTTTAGAAAGGTTTTCAGTGATTTCATCATTTCAGCTTAACCATGAAATTAATTTTGACGAACTGAGCGAAAGCCCAAAATTACCGGTAAAGGAGTTTGATGTATTTAAGGAGAATAAGATTTTTGATTTCAAGGAATTAATTTTTCCGTTTTCTGACTATGTAGATGATTATTTTGAACTGAAACTACACAACAAGGAACTTCTGATCAATCAAATTACTGGAGAAATAATTAGTAGTATTGATTATCCTTCTATCACGCTATTCTCTAAATTAAGTTTTCGGTTGCATACAGGCGAAGGCAATCCTTGGTGGGCTTTCCTGCTTGGCCTTAGTTCTATAAGCATTCTTTTTTTTATATATAGTGGGTTTGTCATCTATCTCAAAAGAAAAAAACATTCAGGCATAAAAAATCCTTACAAGAAACATAGCTGTGCTTTCATTATTTTGGTTGGTTCTGAACATGGGAATACACTACATTTTGCGAACCAGTTTCATACAGCCCTCATAAAAAAAAAATGTAAGTCTTATTTAACCGAAATGAAATCCTTTGAATCTTTTAAGTCTATGCGATACTTAATCGTGTTTACCTCAACTTATGGCTCAGGAGAGGCACCGTTCAATGCCAGAGGTTTTTTAGAATTATTTAATAAATCAATACAAAAAACAAAATCATTTTATTATTCTGTGTTAGGATTTGGATCTTCCTCTTATCCTGATTTTTGCAAATACGCTTTTGATGTTGATAATATGCTGTCTAGCTATCCTACGGCCTCCCCCCTGCTAAACATACATACTGTGGACAAACAATCTGTTAATGAATTTTTTGAATGGAACAAAAAATTTGAAAAGAAACTAAACATAACATTAGATATTTCTATAAATAAAAAAGTCAGCAAGTTAATTCCCCTTGTGGTTACCAAAAAAGTGTTTTCAGAAAGCAAAATAAATGGAACATTCCTTTTAGAACTGGCTTCAATAAACGGTGGCATCAAAAAATTCCAGTCTGGGGATCTTTTGGCAGTCCGCCCCAGTGAAAACGATGAGGAACGTTTATATTCTATGGCAGTAACAGGTAAAAAATCAATTGCTCTTAGTATCCGAATCCATCCCTATGGGCTCGCTTCAAATTACCTTGCGAACCTGGGCATAAATAAATCGCTGGAAGTTTCTTTAATAAGCAATCCATCATTTCATTTACCCGATAAGGCACAAGAAATTATAATGATCGCTAATGGGACAGGGATTGCTCCATTTTTGGGTATGATAGAAAACAATAAAAAAGCAAAAATGTCCCTGTACTGGGGCGGACAAAACGATATTTCTTTTGGGCTTTACAAAGCCCAACTATTTGAGGCTAAAAATAAAGGTAAATTGGATCGGTTGGCTACGGCCTTTTCGCAGGTTGCTGAAAAAAAGAAATACGTTCAGGATTTGTTGTTAGAGGACGATATGATTATTTCAAAATCCTTAAACAATCATAGTACAATTATGATTTGTGGTTCACTGGCTATGCAAAAAGGCTCGGAAGAGGTTTTAAATAACATTACCTTAAAAAACCTGAATAAACCACTAGATTATTTTAAGGAACTACAATTGATCAAAACGGACTGCTATTGATGTCTCAATGGCATGCCGTAATCTCACTTTCCCCAGATTTACTGTACGTCAATGGGAACAACGACAGAAAAGATTCGGTTTTCTTCCCGCAATAACCCATCTAATTCTTGAAATCAAGTTAAATTGAACCCTTAAAATTTTATTTACCACTTCCACTTTACGCTGGCCATGAAGATTTTTTTAAAAATCATAAAGATAACGTTTTTGGCCATCCTAATTACGATAGGGGCATTATTGGTGACGGGGTGGGCCATGCAAGATCGCATTGCAAAATATGCTTTGAACGAGCTAAGCGATACTTTTGAATCCCCTTTGGCTGCTGAGCAGGTGACTTTTTCTTTGCTTGAAGATTTCCCACTGGGAAGCATAAAATTTGAGAAGTTGTGGATCGGATCTTACCAGTCGGGTGGGAACGATGAAATTCAACCGATCGACACCCTTGCCAAAGTGAACAGCCTGTTTGTAAGCGTGGATACCAAGGATTTGCTTGACGATATTTTTACCATTAGAAAGGTAGAGCTCCAAGGTGGGTATGTGAAATATAAAATCGATGAAAACGGGGTTTCCAATTACGATTTCCTGCTTAGTGCCGATAGTACCGCAAGCGAACCCCTGAACCTTACCGCTGAGGATATTATTCTCAGCGACTTCACCCTTACCTATCATGATGATCAACAAAAAACAAGGGCTAAGGTTTTCATTTCCAATATTAATGGGTCCGTTGAGCTGGAAAACCCAAGGACTTTTGCCAAGTTGAAAGGTGACCTACAACTCTATGGGCTTTATGTTCCCGGTACCCATCTGGACCGGGTGCAAGCCGCCAATTTGGCCCTTGATTTCACCCTCCGGGACGACACGCTTAATATTCACGCGCTCGCCGTAAAGACAGCAGAGGTCACGTTTTCTACCCAAGGCGACTTTGTTCTCGGTAAGCAAATGTATGCCGACCTGACCGTTAATATCCAGGCACCTGGTTTGGCTGCATTAACGAAGTATGCACCTGAAGACCTGCTCGATTCGTACGGGATCAGCCAAATATCAGGTGCCATAGGTTTAACGTCCAAGGTGAAAGGGGTAATCGCCGAGGGGCAATTGCCGCATTGTGAAATAAGCGTGGACTTGTCCAAAGGCAGTCTTAGGTGGCAAAACTACCCTCCGGTATATAATATTGAATTACATGCGGATGCCGACAACGGCCCGTCAAACAGCAACAGCACCACTTCGGTCCGGTTGTCAAAAATGGCCGCTGATTTTAGTGGTATCCGGGTTAACCTGAATGGTGATCTTAGCAACCTGGACGCGCTCAGTTATGATCTCGCTTCCCAAATCGACATTGATTTGGATGCCTCCGGGCCGCTGATTCCAGACAGTCTGGTTCAAAAAGCAGGCGGGAGAATACAAATACAAATGACCACAAAAGGAACGATGCCCGACTCTGTCAATAGTGAATTTGTAGAGGCCGCATTGAAAAATACCGAAGCACGGGTTACTTTTGACCAACTCACACTGGCGGCCGATAGCCTGATCCATTTGCACAAGCTTTCCGCCCAGTTAAACTACGCCGATCATAAGATCGGCCTTGAGGGCCTGAACGTTCACCTACCCGCTTATAAAATCCACTTGATCGACAACAGTCTAAAATTAGAAATACAAGGGGACATTTTACGGCCTGCATCGACACTGCTAAATATCCCATCTTTTCATGTAGCCAGTGCCGACGGCTCGATCGATGGGGCGGCCACCATCAAAGGCCTCGAACAGGTTGCTTTCTCGATAAAAAGCAACCTAAACCTTGACCTAGGGGACCTACAAAGATTTGCCCCGGACACCTTGGCCATAGATATAAAAGGTAAGATCGTGGCATCTATCCAATCCCACGGCAAGGTTAACCTCAATACCCTAGCTTCGGACATGGAACCTATTTTGTACGATCAAAGCGACTTTGACCTCACGCTTAGCGATATATCCCTAGGCATGAAAGATACGCTGTTCAACGTCCGGGATTTAAGTGGGCGCATCGTAAAAAAGGACCACGAAATAACACTGGCAAATTTTGGCGGCACCTACCAAGGGATAGGTTTTAAGGCAGAAAACACGACCATCCAAAACCTGTTTAACACGGTTTTGAGGAACCGGCCCGGCACTTTGAAAGTAAACGGTATTTATCGCCTGGGCCATTTGGACTACGCCCTATTGGGGGCGTTTGCCAACAGCCAAGGAGCGGCGGGCGAAACGGCGGCCACCCCCCCCACCGCTTGGGACTATGATATTAAAGGCCAGCTTTTTGCCAAAAAATTCAACTATGAAAATACGGTGGCCACGGGCATTGAAGCCTCCTACAACATACGAAGCACCACGGACAAAATAACGGGCAATTTACAGATCGGCAACGTGGACTATGACGGTACCCTCCTGAACGGCCTTTCTGCCAGCTATACGGTAAGCACCTCCACCAACGAGGCCAAAGGGGAGTTTACCGCAAAAGACCTGTCCTACAAAGACGTGGCGCTCGGGCAAATCTCCGCGCTCTACAATATAAAAGACACCGTATATACCGTAGATCGGCTGAAGTTCCTCGGTTTTGGTGGGCAGGTGGCATCCTCCATCAAGGTGAACCTTGGCGAAAACGACAGGATGGAAATAGAGATGCAGAACAACATCCAAAACATAGACATGAGGAGGATGATGAAGGAAATGCACGACTTCGATCAGGACGAAATGACCCATGAGAACATCAGTGGCATCCTTTCCTCGGAAAACCTGTTTTTGAGGATGGCACTTATAGGCGACTCGATCGTTTACGACGACATCCGCATGACGGGCGACCTCGCCTTGGCCAACGGCGGCATATTCCATTACCCCCCCGTACAAGACATGGCCCAGTACCTCAAGAAAATAGACAACCTAGATACGCTCAGTTTCAAGACCATCAATAGCCACATATTCCTGTTCAAGGACGCCGTTTACGTACCGCGAACCTATGTCGTATCGAGCGCCTTCGATGTGGAGGCGATTGGCATGCAAAGTTTTGGCGAGGACTATCAATACCACGTTGGCGTAAACCTAAGGGAAATCCTTCGCGGCAGGAAAGACTCGGAAATGGAAGAATCCCATCCTACAAAAAGAAAGAGGATGATCCGCCTGAAAGCCTCCGGCAGCAACGGCAAATACAAAAACGGGGTAGATAAAGAAAAGGACAGGGACGCCATGCTAACGAAAATAAAGACCAAGGAAAGGATATTGGAATTCAGGTTCCAGCCCGAGTACTTCAATTTTGACACCGGCACAGGCAAATAGCCGGTCGCAACGGCGGTAAATCTTAGCCCATGCGGGCAACAATAAACCAAACAAACCATTAGCTTTGCCCGGAGTATAAAACCAAAACAAAAAACCCAGGATATGAAAAACAATATTGCGTTATATGCCATGCTTGCGGTTGGCCCGTTCTTGCTAGGATCGTGCGGCGGGCCCAAAGAGGAGTCTTGCGAGAAAGACCAAATCCCAATTTGCAAGGAAGCCGAACTTACCGTAACGGTATGCTGCACCTCCGAAACCGAGTGCAAATACGACGTGGACGGCACCGCCTACAACACCATCGAAGAAGCCATAGACGACAACAACTCGCAATGCACGCCGGACAAGGCATCCGGCGCCCGAAAAAGCAGGCTGCTCGAAAGGGTGAAAACGTTGGCCGCGCGGGCAAGGGCAAAACTCTAAGCGAGCCACCGCCACTACCAATCAAAAAGGGACTTAAAAAAAGGAACGGGCCGCCTGTTCTTTTTAAGTTCCTTTTCAAGTTTTCCGCCCCTTGGGTTTACGGCCACTACGGTCCCCTCCCCGTCTATCAAATAGCCCATCGGCAGGCTCGAAACGCCGTACGCCAGCGCCGCCCCGTTTTCCCAGCCCTTCAGGTCGCTTACATGGTACTCCCAGGCCAGCCCGTCCTTCCGCACGGCCTTTTGCCAAGCCCCGTGCTTTTTGTCCAAAGAAACCCCAAACACGGTAAAACCGATCCCGTTTTTAAACGCCTCGTCCTTATATTTCGCATAAGCCCGCACAACCCCCGCATTTTCCTTCCGGCACGGCCCGCACCAAGAAGCCCAGAAATCAACAAGCACCATTTTGCCCCTAAGCGACGATAGTTTGATCGTGTCACCCTCAAGGTTTGCCATCCCGATATCCGGCACGGCCTCCCCTATTTCAAACCCAACGGGACGGTCTTGTAGGCCTACGGCCAAAGGGAAAAGAAAAGCAAGTATATATTTCATCGTCGTTTATTCGCTAAAATGGGCCCAACCGCTACTTAGCGGCCAAATACGATCGTAAAGATAAACTTTCCCCAAAAGAATACCACCCTGGCAGGCACGACCAAAGGCCGGCGGCAAACGGCCCAAGGCCCGGGTCATAAGGCCAATGTCCCCGACCGCATGCAGTCAGGGTGACTCACTGGGTGCAGTGAATCCGATTCACTGGGTGCAGTGAAAGTGACTCACTGGGTGCAGTGAATCCGATTCACTGGGTGCAGTGAAAGTGACTCACTGGGTGCAGTGAATCCGATTCACTGGGTGCAGTGAAAGTGACTCACTGGTAGCAGTGAAAGTGACTCACTGGGTGCAGTGAATCCGATTCACTGGTAGCAGTGAAAGTGACTCACTGGGTGCAGTGAATCCGATTCACTGGTAGCAGTGAAAGTGACTCACTGGTAGCAGTGCATCCGGTTCACTGGGTGCAGTGAATGTGATTCACAGCATGCGGCCAGGGACTGGGGGGGCATGGGCAGGCGGAAAGGCTTCAAAAGACCCGATCCGGGCATGGGGGGATTATTTTTGCAAAAAAGTATGGCAATAAATGAACAATACCGAACTTTGTATTACACTAGCATTAGTGAAGCAGTTCCGTCAAGCCGAAACAGGACAATAAAAATGGGAGTAGGCATCTAATAGTATAAAAAGGATACCATGAAAGCATCAGAAGAAAACCTATTGCGGATAATACAAATGCCCAAGCAGTTTACTCATTCCGATCTACCAACGCACGTACGACTGGGAACACGAGCAATGTAAATTGCTGCTAAAGGATATTGAAGAAGCGGCCAAGTCGGAACAAAGCCATTTCGTTGGCTCAATTGTTTATTTTCAACCTGATACCCATGCCAGATCGCAGATAGATAAGTATTTGGTAATTGATGGGCAGCAAAGGCTGACCACGATAACGTTGTTGATTGCGGCCTTGGTAAGGTTCATTGAGGAGAACCCGGGTTGTGAATCGGGCACCACTGCCACAAAGCTAAAAAACTACTACTTGTTCAATGCGGAAGAGGAAAAGGGAGGTGATCGGTACTACAAACTATTGCTCACAAAAAGGGATAAAGAGACACTCAAAAACCTTTTGACCAATAAGCCATTGCCAGAGGATCGTTCGCAGGGAATCGTTGAAAACCACGAGTATTTCCGTAAAAATATCAATGAGGGCAATATTGATAAGATATATGAAGGACTTCAAAAGCTAATCGTGTTAGATGTGGTATTAGAAAGGGGAAAAGACAATCCCCAGGCGATATTTGAGAGCCTAAACGCAAAAGGCTTAAAACTGACGCAGGTAGACCTTATCAAGAACTATGTTTTAATGGATCAGGAAGAGGAATCCCAAAAGAGTTTGTACGACAACTGGTGGTACCCCATGGAACAGCGTTTTGTAGAGGGCAAAGATTCTTTACCTGATGAGTTTATGCACGATTATTTGACAATGAAGCTGGACAGTGCCCCAAAAACCGAGGAGATTTACGATGCTTTTAAAGATTATTTCAAGCTACCCAAGGATGAATTAGAGACAGAGGGCATTTTAAAACACCTATATAAATATTCGGGGTATTACGTTTCAATAGCGTTGCTGAAAGAAGAGGATGAAAAGCTAAGAAAGGTATTCAAAGAGATTGTGGATTTAAAAATGACGACCTCGTACCCTTTCCTGCTGGAGGTTTATGGGGATTACGACGAGGGGCGGATTACCTCATGTGAGTTTCTGGATATACTGCACCTTACCAAGAGCTATGTGTTCCGGCGTTCGGTTTGCAATATCTCCAGCCGTAGTTTAAACACGATTTTTTCCACCCTTTATAATACTGCTAATACTGCGGCCAATCTGAAGGAGGTTAAAAATGAGGCCTATGTAGAATCCGTAAATAATGCTTTTTTTCATCTGGGTCGTGATTGGAGAAGAAGGTTTCCCAACGATGAAGAATTTAAGAGGGAAATACAGTCGGAAGATGTGTCTCATCCTAGAACAACAAGTTCTAGATATTTGTTGGAGTCCTTGGAAAACTTTGGACGCAAGGAATTGGTCAGGATTGAAAAGAAAGAAATTCAGATTGAGCATATCATGCCGCAAACCATGTCACCAGAATGGAAAGAGGAATTGGGCGAGAATTGGGAAAAGGTACATAATACCTATTTGCATACCTTGGGCAACCTTACGTTGAACGGCTACAATCCCGAACTATCCAACAAGCCGTTCAAAGGAAAAAAAGAGATTGGTTTTAACAAAAGCCCTTTTTACCTGAACGAGTCCGTAAGGGCCGCAGAGGTCTGGAACGAGGCCGCAATCAAGAAAAGGGCGGGGGAATTAGCCGAAAGGGCATTAAAAATATGGCCATCGCCCCGAACGCCTGAATAATGATACCCGTACCGCTTAGGGGATACCCTTAAAATACCTTCTAGGGTTGGAGAGTGTTATCGAATTGGTAAAACAGGCATTTGAAGAACAAAGGGAGGGGTAGCCCGTGCGGCTTTCCCCTACTTCCCTGCCTTTTTAAATAAGGCTTTTAACGAGTCTAAATTATTCTTTAGATTTGCCTAGTGTGAGTGCCCGTCTGCTAAACGTCAGGCACGGAAACTTAAAATATTTTAATCCCTTAACCAAAAAAAGATGAAATTATCCAGAATCCTTGATAACCTTAATTCATTAGAAAAAAATGCTTTTATAAAGGTTATAGACAACATCATTGCCAATAACCCAAAAAATGGGAAAGCTGTTGACAAACTTTTAGCCGAATCGGATAAAGCTGGTTTAAAGAATTTAGATAATGTAATTATCTCTAGAATATTCACTCTTTTGGAAGAGGAGATATATGAACAAATAAAGGTTGAATTCATAAATACATCTTCACAATTAGATATTCTGACAGATATTATCATGCGGGACGGTAACTGCATAATGAAGCTTGATTGGTTTTCACGCCTTTATGAATCAGAACTAAAAGAAGTAGAGAGGAAGGTAAAAGAACTCACCAAAGAGTTAGACAGCCCTAAATCAGAAATTTACGAAGACCGGAAAAGAGATTATACAATATACAAAAAATGCCTTGATACTGCTTATAACAATGATTTAGAACACAATCGAGATGCTAAGGTAACGGATGATGAACTTTCTGTATTAACAACTCTTGCAAAAGGACTAGACTTATCCCAAGAAGAGGTTAAACTAATTAATTATATGATTCTTCCTGTCAAAAAAATAGACATTGACACAGTAATTAATAACCTCAAGGTGCTTGGAATTATTTTTCATTCTAAAAAAACAAATACTGTTTATACCGCTGATGAAATGGTAAGGTTACTAAGAAGGGTTCGCAACAAAGAAATAGCAGATAAATTCTTTAGAAGGGTATTGCGAATATTCAGAGAGCCTCAAATAAATTTAATTTGTAAAAAGCATAATATAGATAAAAAGCTATCTATTGATCTAAAAATCAAAGAGATTATTAAAGAAGGTATCTCTTTCACTTCAGTTTTATCAAAAGACATTTATAAAGATGGGACTACATTGTCTGATAAGAAAAGCTATATGAATGAAATTTGGTCAAAGGATTTAAAGATTTCACAACCATTAAGGGGTGTTACCCTAGACGACAAAATACAAAACATGATCGCTTACTTTGAAGAAATTGAAAAAGATGATAAGGTAGGGATTTCATTTGATGGATATGAGAAGCTGCTTATTGAAATTAATGAAATAATACCCAAAGTAAATGATTTAGTGAGAACTGAGTTTGAAATACAAGATGAAAACGTACTTACAAGGAGACTTTTGCTAAATTATAATATAAAACCCAGGGATATTTTAGACATCATACATGAAGAATATTTAAAGCTGTTTTGCGAAAAGAAAGAAATAAAAACCAGAGGAAATATAGTTGAAAATATATTAAACGCTTATAAAGATTCTGAAAATCTTTATCTTGAAAACTATATTAATATTGGTTTTAGGGATATTAAATCTATGAAAGAAAACGGCATAATAATCAAAGAAGCTGATCTTGGTCTTAAATTTGAAGATTTAACTAAAACAATATTTAGTCAACTAGATTTTACTGTAGATGAAAAACTAAGAAAGAATATCAATACCAATAAAGATAAAATTGATATATTATTAAATATTGGTAATAATGAATTATTCTTAATAGAATGTAAAACAGTGAAAGAGAGCGGTTACAATAAATTCTCTTCCGTTTCCAGACAGATGAAATCTTATTCAAAACTGTGCGAAAAAAATGGTTATAGTATAATAAAATCTTTATTGATAGCCCCTGATTTTAGTGATGATTTCATAAATGAAACCGAGCTGGAATGTGACTTAAATCTCTCCCTGATTACGGCATCGTCACTTCTGAAAATTCTGGAAAGCTTTAAAACTTCTAAAAAACACAAACAATTTCCGTACAAACTACTGATGAGGGATGTTTTAATAGAAGGAGACAGAATTATCAAAGCAATGGGAAAATAAGGCACTGATAGCCGGGGCGGTATCGGGCAAAGTATAACCCTTAGTCCCGTCCGGTGTTCTTTTTTGTGCCCGTTACTTTATTTCCCTAAAATCATGGCCATTGTCGAGCTGTGCCAAGAACCCGTATATCAGGCCGATCACGTGTTCGATGTCGCCATAATGCGCCGTTTCCACGGTGGTGTGCATGTACTTCAAGGGGAGCGATATCAGCGCGGAGGCCACGCCTGCGTTCGAATAGGCAAAGGCGTCCGTGTCCGTGCCCGTGGTCCGGGAAGCGGCGGCCCTTTGGTAGGGGATGTTTTCCTTCTCTGCGGTTTTGATGATGCCGGCGATGAGGTTGTTCTGTACGGCCGGTCCGAAAGTCAGGACGGGGCCTTTGCCTGCTTGTTGGTCGCCGCTGGTTTTCTTGTCGTACATGGGCGAATGGGTGTCGTGGCATACGTCGGTTACCACTGCCACGTCGGGTTTGATGCGGCTGGCCATCATTTCGGCGCCTTTTAGGCCTATCTCTTCCTGGACGGCATTTACGATGTATAGCCCGAAAGGTAGCTTTAGTTTGCTTTCCTTGATCTTCCTGGCTACTTCGGCGATGATGAACCCGCCGATGCGGTTGTCGAGTGCCCGCCCGCAGACGAACTTTTTGTTCAGGTCCATCAGTTCATCTTCAAAGGTGATCACGCAACCTACCTTTACGCCAAGTTCCCCAACCTCTTTTTTTGACTCGCAGCCTATATCGATGAAAATGTTCTCCATGGTCGGTGCTTTTTCATTCCTCGCCTTGCGTACGTGTATGGCGGGCCAGCCGAACACGCCTTTTACGATGCCTTTTTCGGTAAAGATATTGACGCGCTTGGACGGGGCGATCTGGTGGTCGGACCCGCCGTTCCGCACGACGTAGATATAGCCCTCGTCGGAGATGTAGTTGACGAACCATGAGATTTCATCGGCGTGCGCCTCGATGACTACTTTGTATCCGGCACTGGGATTGACGATAGCCGCGACGGAGCCGTAGGTGTCGGTGATATACTCGTCGGTATATGGCTTTACATAGTCTAGCCATATTTTCTGCCCGGGGGATTCGAAGCCGGTCGGGGAGGCGTTGTTCAGGTATTCGTATAAAAACCTTTTGCTTGTTTTGTTCATGTCTTGTGCTTATAGTGGTTTTATAATGGGATGTTGCCGTGTTTTTTTCGGGGCATGTTGCCTACCTTGTTTTCTAGCATATTGAAAGCGGCCAATAGTTTTGCCCGGGTCTCGCGTGGGGGTATTACTTCATCTACGTAGCCATGTGCCGCGGCTATGTACGGGTTGGCGAACTTTTCGGTGTATTCCGCTACTTTTTCGTCGAGTTTGGCCTGTGGGTCTCCTGCGGCTTTGATTTCGTTTTTGAAGATGATTTCGGAAGCCCCTTTGGCGCCCATGACGGCGATCTCTGCCGTAGGCCAGGCGTAGTTCATGTCCGCCCCGATATGTTTGGAGTTCATTACGTCATAAGCCCCGCCATAGGCTTTCCGGGTAATCACGGTAATCCTGGGGACAGTTGCTTCGCTGAAGGCGTAGAGCAGTTTTGCCCCGTTCGTGATGATGGCGTTCCATTCCTGATCGGTGCCGGGCAAGAAGCCGGGCACATCTTCGAGTACGAGCAACGGGATATTGAAGCAATCGCAGAACCTTACGAACCTCGCCCCCTTTACGCTGGCATCTTTGTCGAGCACCCCGGCCAGGCAGGCCGGCTGGTTGGCAACGATCCCGATGCTCCTCCCCCCGAGGCGTGCAAAACCGACCACGATGTTTTCTGCATAGTTTTTATGGACTTCGAAAAAGCCGCTGCCATCTACTATGTTTTCGATGGCTTCTTTGATGTCATACGGCTGGTTCGGGTTGGTAGGCACGATCCCTTCGAGCTTGTCCCTGATTTCGTCGGCAGGCTCATAAGGGTGCATGGCAGGCGTTTCCTCGCAGTTTTGGGGGATGAAACCCAGGAGCTCCTTGATGTTTTTTAAGCATTCCAGTTCATTGGCACAGGAAAAGTGCGTGACACCGCTTTTGGTACTATGTGCGCTGGCCCCGCCCAGTTCTTCGGCGGTTACGTCTTCTTGCGTAACTGTTTTTACCACGTTGGGGCCGGTAACGAACATGTACGAGGTGTTTTCCACCATCATGGTAAAATCCGTGATTGCGGGGGAATAGACCGCCCCACCGGCACAAGGGCCCATAATTGCCGATATTTGGGGGATAACCCCTGAGGCCAGGGTGTTCCTATAAAAAATGTCCGCATAGCCGCCGAGGGATACCACGCCTTCCTGGATCCTGGCCCCGCCTGAATCGTTAAGCCCTATGACGGGGGCGCCGTTTTGCATGGCGAGGTTCATGATTTTCACGATTTTTCCTGCATGGGTTTCGGATAAGGAACCCCCAAAGACCGTAAAATCCTGACTGAAAACATAGACTAACCGGCCGTGCACTTGGCCATACCCCGTGACTACCCCATCGCCCAAAACCTTTTGCTTGTCCAACCCGAAATCAGTGGCACGGTGTGTAACAAATTTCCCTATTTCTTCAAAGGTACCTTCGTCTATAAGCAGTTCGATCCGTTCCCGTGCGGTCAGTTTCCCTTTTTTATGTTGGGAATCAATCCGTTTTTCACCGCCCCCCAACAATGCTTCCCGTTTGAGTTTTTCAAGGTATTGGGTTTTTCCTTCCGGCGGTTTAGCATTCATTTTATGGCTTGGGTTATTTGTTTGGCTCAAATATAGGGACTTGCTGAAATATGGTGGCAGGTTTTTTGTTCAAGTTGTGTTCTTTTGTTTTATTCATAAATTAGCGCGATTTTAAAAATCGGCATGAGGGTTGGTGTTATAGACATGGGTACGAATACTTTTCATTTGCTAATTGCGGATCGTTCCCGCAACATGAAGATTATTTACAAGGAAAAAGTGGCGGTACGCCTAGGCAAAGGAGGGATCAGCAACGATATGATCCATTCCGACGCCATGGAAAGGGCTATTGCAACTTTGATCGGTTTTAAAGGAAAAATGGAGGATGAGGCCGTCGGGGAAACCATAGTGTGCGCTACCAGTGCGGTACGCAATGCCGATAACCAAAAGGTATTTGTGGATTTGGTCAAAGAAAAGACAGGCCTTGGCATCCGGGTGCTTTCCGGTAAGGAGGAAGCAGGGCTTATCCACAAAGGGGTGGACCGGTATATTGATTTTGGGGATAGGACCGTATTGATCATGGATATAGGGGGAGGCAGTATTGAATTTATCTTGGCCGGCCAAAATACCTCTTGGTTATCGGCATTGCGTACCGCACTGGTAGCGCACACTATGGTTTCCCCGACGGCCTCATCCTCCATTTTTCCTTTAAAACCGATCAAAGTTGCAATAGCCCTTTCCATGGCGTCGGAAT
>JACSEL010000033.1_pt1 | contig 15924 bp, 36 predicted proteins | sample 8223121 | NCBI WGS metagenome assembly JACSEL01 (sample SAMN15704502, study PRJNA253121) | viral metagenome | isolation source: viral DNA from sea star tissue collected in USA, Friday Harbor USA, Seattle... | host: Pycnopodia helianthoides | collected 2013 | reverse complement strand
CTCTTACACCTCTTTTTGTAAATTCTGTTCTTGAAACATTTAAATAGGCTTTTGCGCTTATGTCGTGCCTTAGCGAAATAGCCTATTTAAATGTTTCAAGAACAGAATTTACAAAAAGAGGTGTAAGAGTAATAGGTCAGTATTATTGCCTTTACGAGGGCGGAAAATACAAACTATCTGATATTAACGAAAGGATAGTACCCTACAGTCAAATTACAGCTTTTGAAACACAATTAGGAGAGTTTGAAACAAAGAGCATTCAAGAAGTAGTGTCTCAAAGAACAGCAGAGTTGATGTTTGCTACATTGCAAATGGAAGGTTTATCAAATTTTGATATTGATCCGAACGATTGGGAGGTGTTAATTGAAGTAGCTGAATAATGTTAGGGAGCAAATCAACATACTTTAAAACAGGTGACTTAGTACAAAAGCGTAAGGATGTAATTACTTACTTACGCTTAAAAGGGTTAAGTCATCTTAATAATTACTTTTTAGAAGCGTTTGATTTCTTTGTAGTTAATCCTGATGAATTTGACGGCGCAACATTGGTAAAAGATTTAAACGATATAAAAGGACTTACGTTGTCAGCTATGCGCCACGATTACGACACTATTATGTTACTACCTAAGTTCACAAAATTGAAATGGGTAAAGTATAATATAATATACGCTTGGCATTACGGAAAAAACCTTGAATTAATGGGTAAGGGCATTTGGACTCCGTATTTTAGAGCTATCGGGTTAATAGTAGCAACGCCTTTATATTGGTTATTGAAAAAAATTAATTAAATAAATAAATAAAATGGAAAAAAAGAAAGATTTAAGAACTAGCATTGCGTATTGGTTCTTTTTATTAGCAGGAATGGGAGGTATTGTTATGCAGGGCGTAAAATTCTACAACGATGAGTTGCCTTTGTCGTTTGCACAGGGGGCTTTTACAGTATTCTGTGGAATGTTTATATTTAAACCGATGATTTTACTATCTTTGTTGGAGGATTTAAGAAGTTTAAAAAGTGGTAAATCAAATTGATTAGAACATCAGTAGAAATGTTTTTTTACACAGTTACGGGAGTTTCTTTTATGAAATCCGTAACTGTGTTAACAGCATTAAAGGAATTGTCTATTGACAATATAGCGTCGTTAATTGTGTCTTTATTTGCGTTGTTTTTTTGGGTATCTCATTATTGCATAATTAAGAAAAGGCACAAAAAAGAACAGACTAAATTAGATTTAGAAATTAAATTACTTAACAAAAAGATGAAGGAATGCAAGTAGATATTTACAGATTTTTTGCAGATGAAAACCAAACAAGTGGTGTAGCGATAGTTACAGACGAGGGCGGTTTTCCTTTGTTTACGGCTTTATCTTTAGAACGTGGTAATAACGGAAACAAAAGAAACGAAAGCGCAATACCTGCTGGAACTTATAAAATGGTGTACGAATGGTCGCCAAGATTTGAGCGTTTTTTATGGGAAATTAAAGGAGTGGACGGACGTTCTGAGTGTAAGTTTCATTCTGCTAATTATTGGCATCAGCTTGACGGTTGTGTAGCTTTAGGGCTAACTTATAATGATATAAATAACGATGGGTATAAAGATGTAACAAGTAGCAAAGATATGATTGACGAGTTTCACAAGGTTTTAGAGGGACAAACAGAAGTAGAACTAAATATTTATTGATGTGAAACACCTTGACGACATCATTAAAGTAATAGCAATAGTATTGGTCACATTGCAGTTTAAAACGTGTTTTACTAAAACGCAAATAAGCAACAATAAAGCCGATACTATTACAGTTATTAAAACTTTACCAGCTAAACAAAACGAGTTCGTAAAAACAGACTTAAAACCCGTTATAATACAACAACAAAATAATTCTAAAGAACTAATTAAACTAATTGCACACCTTGAAGATAAATACAATAAAACAGCAGATAATAACACGCTTTTACGAGAGCTTTTACAGGCTAGACAAAAGAGAATATACAAAGAAACGTTTAAAGACTCGATACAAAATGCTGAGGTTACTGCATACACCACGGGTAAATTGGACAGCATTAGGTTCAAGTATGAAACATTGCCAATTCAAATAAAAGAAACTACTATAAATAATTACATTACGCCTGATTTTAGAATACTCGCAGGTGCTGATTTAAGCGTAAATAAAGACTTAAAAACTGTGTTAGGTGTTAGTTTGGGTCTACAGACTAAAAAAGGTCACATTTACAGCTTAGGTGTAACCACCGACAAACAAATTAAAGGAGAAATTAAGTTGAATATATTTGAAAAGTATTAAGGGCGCACATAATGTACGCCCTTTTTTTATAATCTTAATTTTAAAAGTCATCTCTCTCTATACACAAACCATCAGCTATAATTAAAGCCCAAAAAACAACCATAAAACGACCGAGCCAATACCAATTTCTAAAATCAAAATCAAGCGATATAACAACACCCGATAAATACAGTAAAAATATAGAACTAAAATACACTCCTAAATAAAATAATACTTTTTTCATAATCTTATTTGTTTTTTAATTCTAAATTCTTAACAGCTAAACTGCATATTAACTTTTCATTCTCTTTTTTACACACTCTTAAAGACTCTTTTAACTCTTTTAATTCTTTTATATGATTCCTGTAAACATCCGTTGTATTAAAATTACCATGTACCTTATTCTTTACCTTTTGTTTAGCCTTTTTTAACAAATACTGTAATTCGTCTTTTTCAGACTTTAACACACCAACTTCTAATAACAACTCTTTTTCTCTTTTTACTAAAGACGCTACTAATTCATCTTTACTGTATTGACGTTTTAACCTTACTAATGATTCCTTAATATACTTATCCATAATCTTAATTGTTTTAACACCGCTTTGTTGCGACACTACAAATGTAAATAAAAAAACTACATAAAAAAAACAAAAAATATTTTTTTAAACTAAAAAAAGGTTATATATTTGTACCGAACTAAAAAACTAATTGATTATGCAAAAATTAAGTAATGAAAATTTTAACTACATTTTACAAAATATAAATAGAGTTGATATTGAAAAGTATTCAGAATGGGATTACGATGATAATAATAATGTAGTCGGTAAAACTAAAATTGACAACTTTCACGTGTATTTAGATAAGTCTGACGACCATTTAAAATTCGATATTGATATAAGTGAAAACTTTGTTACACTTCAAACTGAAAAGAATGTAGTTTTAAAATCTATTGATATTGATGAAGAAGATTTTCAAGCATCTGATGAACAAGCCGAAGAAATAGAAAAATTTATAATATCGTGTATTTAATGGTGAAACATAAACTAAACAAAACTCAACGGATGGCAATTATAAGACACCTATCCGTTGATGAAGTAAAAAAGATAGCTGATAAAAATAATTACTCTTTATCAACTGTTATAGGATTAAAACGAGGTGTAAGCAATGTAAACGAGCGTAACAAAAAGTTAGTTAGCGAATTATTAAGAAAAGCATTATTAAACGCTTACAAGGAATTAGATAAAATTAAAAACAATCAGATATGAAAAAAGTAATATTAAAAAAAGACGAGTTAAAAACTATTGCAATTGATGAAATAACTAACAGTAGTATAGTTGGTGTTTATTGGTCTAACGAAAGTAAGGCGGTTGTTTTACCTTGTGGTGAAGATGTGCGTAGGTATGTGTATAAAGGATTTAGTTTAGGTGGTTTAGATAGCGAAAGAAACAGATTTAGTAAAGCGTCTAAAAAAGATTACGCAGAAAATGCTATCAACACGGGGTTAGGTTCGCAAGTATTTGTTTTCGATACAGTACAAGAATTAGGAAAGTGGTTAGCAGAATAATAAAACAATCAGATATGAAGCCAACAGTAGAAGAAGTAAAAGAGCATTTCAAAGATGCAAAATTAGTAAAGTGTTTAGAGGATGGTATTGTTTACGATATTAATAAAGAAATCGAGAAAGATGTTTATTATGACTACAGAGCGTTTTGGATAGTAACCGCATCTGATGTGGTTTTACTGCACAAAGATGGAGAATACGCCGAAATAATAGAGTACAAAAAACCAAAACAAATGAAATACACTTTAGAACAAATTGCAAAGCACGGTAAATTAATGCAGGAGTACGCAAAAGACCAAAGTATTAAGATAGAGTTTAGTTTAAACGGTAAGGAGTGGTGTAGTTACGACGTAGAAAAACACCCTTGCTTCCAGACTGTGTTACACTTACGCAAAAAGCCCGAACCTTTATTTATTAACGAACTTGGCGAGGAATTTACACAGCAAGATGGAATGGATAACATAGCTGTATTTCAGTACCATATAGAAAACAAAGAAATATGTATAAACGATATAGTCGACACTTTCCCAGCTGGGGATAAAAGACTTACAGAAATATCAAAAACAGAACAAGGAGCCTTAAAATTAGCAATTAACAAATTAAATAAATAATAAGATGGAAGTAATAGGAAAAGTAAAATCAATAGGTGAAACAGCAACATTTGGAGCAAGTGGATTCAGAAAGCGCGAAATAGTTGTAATGACTGATGGAGAATATCCCCAGCCGATAATGATTGAATTTGTACAGGATAAATGCGACTTACTAAACGCTTTCGCAGTAGAACAAGACGTTAAGATAGGTATTAATTTAAGAGGTCGTGAATGGATAAACCCCAAAGGTGTAGCAAAGTATTTTAACTCTCTACAAGGGTGGAATATAAACGCTGCTACGGCATCAGCACCGCAAACAGCTAACGAGCCAGACGATTTACCTTATTAGCTATGAAAAAGCTATTTAACAAGATCTTTAAAAAACAGGGATACGACGGTTTAATGTGTCCGCACTGCAAAAGTAAAGATATTAGCAATAAGATATTACACTTGTTTAACGTGTGTAGACAATGCGGTCACTACTGGGTAAAATAATTAACAACCAGCCCGTATTATGCGGGTTGGTTCTAAAAACTAAAACAATGAAACTATCAGAAGAGGCAATTCAACAACTAGAAGTGCTACAGTGGGATTACACTAAAAAAGCTAATAAAGTATTAACTGAATACGCTACAAAAAACAACCCGTATAAGGTTGGTGACATAATAAAAGACCATTTTCAAATAGGAAGGATTAAAAAAGTAATAATACATACTTACTTATCTCGAAGAAGTATCTCTATTTCTTATAATTGCGAAAGGCTAACTAAAAAACTAGAACCATTCAAAAGCGGTGAAGAAGCTCTTATTTACGGAAATAATGTTACAGCTAAATTAAACTAAAACAATGAAAACAACTTTTATACTAATAATGTTTGCAATAGCCGTTTATAGTTCTTTTAAATCGGTTCTAACTAAAGATATATTCAAAGGGGATATAAATACTATGTTAACCTTATTTAAAGCTTTAGGAATGTTATTAGCTTACTACTGGTTAGCGTGTTTAATACTAGAAAAATAATATGAATTTATACGAAAGACTAAACGAGGACACAAAGCAAAATTTAATTGATGCTAAAGAAAATAATTGCTTAGTAGACTTACGAATTACAGACGAATTACAATTGTTAAAATTAGAAACGTGCTACAAAGTAGTAGTTTATTCAGGGCAAACAATAGAACAAAATTTTATACAAAAACTAAACAACCTATTTAAAAACATTTAAGATTATGGAAAAAGTAGATTATAGTAAACTTAGAGAACCTTTACAACTTAAAGATGTAGATTTTAGAGTTCAATCTATAAATAAAGGAGGTTACGCAACTATATTAGCATATAAAGATGCTAGGGTGGACATGAATAGATTAGATGATGTTGTAGGTGCTGGTTACTGGAAGCGCGAACACTTTGATAACAATACAAGATGTAGGGTATCTATTTACAATACAGATATTAAAGAATGGATATGCAAAGAAGATGTAGGTACTCCAAGTAATACAGAAGCTCAAAAAGGTTTAGCAAGTGATAGCTTTAAAAGAGCTTGTTTCAACTTAGGTATAGGGCGTGAATTGTATGATTACCCTGTTATTTCTGTTAAACTTAATACAGATGAATTTGAAATTACAAACGGTAGAGCAAAAGCTACTTACAATTTAAAAGTTAAGGATTGGGTGTGGAAAAAAGAAAAAAACGCAGACGGGAGTATTTATTTAGAATGTAGTTATAACAATATTGTTAGGTATCAATCAAACAAAAAAGAAGTTACGCCACCTCTTGTTCCCACTAAACAAACACTAACAGAAGCTGGTTTTAACTTCCTTAGTTCACCTAAAGCTACTAAAGAACAAGTGCAAGAGGGATTAAAAGATAGGCAAATGACAGATACGCAAAGAAAAGTATTAACAGCTTTAATATCATAACTATGAAAACTAAAAGAATCAACGTGACAATTGAATTTGAAGACAGCCCTTTTATACAAAGTAAATTAGAAGCGTTTATTTACGAGTCTTTTGGAGAAAACGTAAAGCATATGCGAATACTTCCAAACGTAGATAAACTAAAAGAAGAAAGCCCACACTTTAGAAGACTGTTAAAAGCCAAAAAAGATTTAAATTGGGAAATAGGAAGTTATATTAACAAATACAATAAATAAAAAACATTATGCAACCACAACAACTAATTAAAAAATTATTTCCAACTTTAACTGTATCAGATAGAGACAAGATAATAAAAGGATTAATGCATCAAAGTAAGTTAATTAATATACCTTTTGATGTTTTAGCTAAGGAAGCAAAAGAAATAAACGACAAAGCAAGGGAGCAAGGTATTCCCTTGTTTCTTAAAAAAATAATATCCACCGCTGTTGTTATTGAGGACAACGACAACCTAAAAGACACCTATTACGGCAATCAGTATGATAAAATAGCAAAACAAAGCGGAAAGCAATTCTTAAACAGTTTAGAGAAATTGTATCTACGTGAATTTAACGATTTGGCTACTCAACAACAAATGAGCACAAACGACTTAATGAGATACAAGGAAATAGCTATAAACGCTCTTAGCTTTTGTTTTGACGAAGATTTCGAAGCCTTAGGAGTTGTTATTGATACGTGGGCAAAAAACAAAAAAGACCGTAAAAGATTCGTAGGTATTGCTAATCAAATTAATAAGCAAAATAAATAAAATGGCATACTATAAACCTAAGTACACCGAAGAACAAAAGCAAAAATGCATTATATTATTCAATAGAACTGAATTAAGACCTGGAGAAGAAACAATAGATAATACAGATAAGGCAATCGCTAAAGAATTAAATATTGGTGTGTCCTCAGTATCTGAGTTTATAAGAGAATATTTAAATAAAAAAAATGAGTAATTTAACTGAATTAAAAGAGCATATTTATAAACTGAAAAAAACGCAATCTAAACGCCCAGAGGTTACAAATAAAGTAATTAAAGAATATGAAGAAAAAATAAAGGAAATTAAAAACACAAGCAGTTTTAAACCAAAAGAACGAATACGACCTATAAATCACAAAGATTTAAGTTTGCACGATTTTTTAAAAGTTATAAGAAGTAATGACTACTATAAAAATATAAGCTTTCATAAAAATAATAAAAATTGGCAAGTATACAAGACTACTAAAGGCAAAAGAATTGTAAGGAGCGGATTTAAAACAGTAGATGAAGCAATACATTTTAGAGATAACGTATTAAAAATATAACTATGACACTACCACAAGCCTACCAACATATAGGAATACTAAAAAAGGCTAAACAAAATAAAACAACTGAAAAACTACTTAAAGAATACCAACTTAAAGTAAAAAAAATGTTGAAAAATACTAAAATTTACACAGGTATTGAAAACTATAAACCTACAGATTTCTTTTTAAAGTCAATAAGATATGACGCTAAATACACAGGTATATCTTGGTGTAAAAAAAATGAAGTATGGGTTGTTAGACTAAACGTCGATAAAAAACAAAAATACATAGGCGCATCTACTGAATTAAATAAAGCATTAAGCATTAGAGATAACTACTTAGCCACTTTATAAAACTAAAACCACGTTTAACAGCGTGGTTTTTTTCGCATAAAAACTTTTTTTTCGCATATTTTCGCATATTTTCGCACGTGTAAATAGTTATACTACTAGTAAAATAAGGGTGTGTAGGCGTTTTTCATCCTTTATGCGAAAATGACACACCAACTTAACAAATAAATATTTTATTTTTATTTTTTTCAAAAACTCAAAAAAAGTGTCGCATTTCGTGTCATTTTCCTGCACCCCTTGATACCAAAGGGCTACAGGGTTTTTTTATGCGAAAAATATGCGAAAATATGCGAAAATATGCGAAAATATGCGAAAATATATTTTTAATAAAAAAATTAGTTTATTTAATAAAAAGCACTATCTTTGACACCGTAGTTACGGTCTGAAAACTTGGTAACTTAAAGAAATTAACACAAGCCTTTTAAGAATAATAGCTTCAGACCCTATTTGAATTAAAAGGCTTTTTGTATTATATTATGGAATTTTTAACACGGGTATTGAATGATTACAGTATTGAAATTGGAATCGAAAGTCAATTTTATAAAGACTTAACCTCTTTTTGTATAAGAGCTAAATTTTTAGACCCTGTATATCATAATGAACTTCTAGATTCTTATAAAAAGAAAACATATGTATTTAACCATTTAGATATAGAGGTTCGAGAAGGTGATTTAATATGGACGGGACGTAATAGAGCTTACGTAACTAGAAGGTACGATATAGAAGAATATAAGCAAGGAGCGTGTTACGATGGGTTCTTACTTCATAACTTTTCACAAAAAGATATAGACGAACACGACCAAGAGCTTATGTTTACAGCTAACATCAGAGGAGTTGAACAACCTAGTGCTTTTGAAGACTACATTCCTTTAGAATGGTTCTATTCTTTTAACTACACTTACCAAGAACTGTTAAACAACTTAGATGTTAGAGAGATATTTAGGAGTAAATCCTATGATGTATTCGGTCATAGTGAACGGTTTTTTCACATAGAGGGTAACCTCTATAATGAACTACTAACCTTTGTTAATAATGAAAACTGGATAAAAAAACACAACTTACCTTTTTAACTAAAAATTAAACTTTTATGAAAAAATTACAAAAACATTCCAACGGATTTTACACCAACTTAGTTAATAACGATTTCTCTATTATTCCGATTAAAGAATTTACTGACAAAGCTGGGAATACAAATCATAAGCCGAATGTTTACAGTATTGAAGTGTTCTTTGATAGTAAACCGAACGAATTACAAGTCGCTAAATGGTATAGTGATAAAAAAACAGTATCGTTTGCTTTAATTACAGGTTATAAAGATATTGAAGCTATTGATATTGATAGCAAAATATTAAAAACTAAACAAGAAAGAGATAGTTTTTTAAAAGAGTATTTCAGCTTATTAGAAAATCATATTGACAACTTTTATAATAAATTCTGTATTGTACAAACACAATCGGGAGGTTTTCACATCTTGTATAAATCAAAACAATTAACAAATAGCAAAAAGATAGCAAGACCAAAAGGTTATAAACAGGCTTTAATTGAAACAAAAGGAAAAAATAGCTTTGTTTATATTTATAAAGTTGTAAAAGGTTTACATTACCACGAAATAGACTACGTTTCAGACGAGGACAGAAAGTTATTATGGCAAATATCTGAAACATACGACTATAAAGAACCGCAAGAGCCGAAAGTAAAAAAACAGGTTACTATAAAACAAGATGGTTTAACACCTTGGGAGGATTACGCCAATAAGAACACAATCTTAGATATTTGTTCTGATGATTTTGATGTAGTAGCTGTTAAAAGAAAAACTACTTTAATTAAGCGCAAAGGAGCTGATAGTTATTTTAGCGGGCATATATTCGATGCTAGCAATAAAATGTACTTATTCTCTACTGGTACTATTTACCCTGCTGAAACACCCTTAAATTCGTTTGATGTTTACACTTACAAACACCACGGAGGGGATTATTCGGCTGCTTCTAGACAAGCGTATTTTGACGGGTATGGTGACAGGTATAAACCAACAGAAAAAGAAGTGCAACCCGTATTAGATGAGGTGGTCTTAGAAAACACTAAGTTTCCTTTGCATATTTTTCCAAAACCAATACAAAGTTATATTACAGAGTGTAATTTAAAACTAAATGCTAGTGTTGATTTCATGGGTGTTAGTTTCTTATGGGTACTATCAGTACTTATAGGTAATACTTTGAAAATTAGAGTCCGCAATGGTTGGGTAGATAGCCCTATATTATGGATTAATGTTATAGGTGACGCAGGAGTCGGTAAAACACCTGATATTAAATTGATTTTAAGACCCTTACTTGACTTAAACAACCAAGAGATTAAACGATATGTAAAAAGACGCAAAGAATTTAAGGAGTATGAGGAAATGTCTAAAGAAGATAAAGCGGCTAACGGGTCAAAAGAAGCACCTGTAAAAACACAAATGATAGTAGATGACGTTACTATTGAGGCATTAATTGAAATGCACTCGCATAACCCTAAATCATTAGGTGTATTTAAAGATGAATTAGCTGGTTGGTTTAAAGATATGAATAAGTACCGTGAGGGTTCGGATAAGGAGCGGTTTTTGTCAGCGTGGTCTGGTGATAGTATTGTATTAAACAGACGTACAGCAGAGGACGCTTTTGTTGAGAGTCCTTTTATACCAATTTTAGGTGGAATCCAAGCTGATATTTTTAAACAATTCCAAACAAGCGAAAACCAAAGTAACGGGTTTATGGATAGGATGTTGTTTTGTGACCCAAAAAAAAGAGCTGAATACCCACCAGAAGAAGAACTTTCAGAAGATTCTATAAAAAAATACAGGGAGTCTATATTTATGCTAAAGGAAATAATCGACAAAGAATTTACTACTATAGAAGATGGTGTTTGTGTTCCTAAAATATTAAACATAACACCTAGTGCTAAGAAGTTGCTTTTAAAAAGTGATAAAAATCTAATTGATAAAATGCATAGTGATGACGAACTAAGTCATTATAAAGGTATGTTTGCTAAACAAAGAACTTATATCCCACGTTTTGCTTTATTATTAGAAGTTGTTAACTGTTTGTTTGAGGATTACCACCCAAACGTTGTAACAGATAAATCAATAAAAGATGCCACGGAACTAAGTAATTACTTCATTTCGATGGCTAAAAATAACAAAGCAGAGAATAAACAAAGTTGTAAATTAACTGACTTTATTAAAAAACATAAAGATAAACCTATCAAAGAGTTGAGTGTGTTAATTGTAAAAAGTTTTCCGAAAGCGAAAAAAGCAGACTTAGCGACCGCTTTGGATATTTCAAGAATGCAACTTTATAGAAACCTAAAATAATGTACAAACCATACCCACATCAACAGGAATTAATAGATGAAACAAACGCCTCTAAGGAGAAAAGAAACTTTGTACAATTAGCTACAGGAGGAGGTAAAACAATTGTATTTTCACACTTAGCTAATAACTACAACGGGCGTGTTTTAATATTGGTAAACCGTGACGAACTGATAAAGCAAACAGCTAAGAATATAACACGTACAAAGTCATTAATAACAGCTAAAACAAAGATAGTAGGAAAAGGTGAAGTACTAATTGGAATGGTGGAAAGCGTCCACAATAGAATTAAAAAAGGCGTGTTTAATTTAGATAACATTGATTTAATTATTATTGATGAAGCGCATAATTTACAGTTTACTAAAGTAATTGAAGGCTATAAAAATAGGTTGTTAGCATTTTCGGCTACACCTGTAACTATGAAAAAAGAAAGTTACTTTAAATGTAAGTACTGTCACAGCAAAACGGATGAACCTGCAATATGTTGCGGAAAAGAAACTAAAAAATACACTTTAAATGTTAGCTTAAAAAGATATTACGGTGAATTAATACAAGGGATAAACATATCTGAATTAATAGACTTAGGATATTTAACACCTGTTTTTAATCTAAGTTGTGATGTATCTAATTTAGATAAATTAAAAGTAGATTCCAGCGGGGACTTCTCAAAGAAGACACAGGATGAGGTTTTTAATAATTTAGCGAGTACCGAAAATCTATTGGCAAATTATAAAGAACATTGCGTAGGTAAAAAAACAATGATATTTAATTCTAACATAACAACGAATGAAGAAGCGTATAAAATGTTTAGAATGCAAGGCTATGATGTTAGGTCTTACGATTCAAAATCTAAAGAAAACCGAACCGAAATAGTAGATTGGTTTAAAAGAACGCCTAACGGAATATTAATGAGTGTCGGAGTGTTTACTACCGGATTCGATTGTGACACCGTAGAAGCTATTATATTAAACAAAGCGACTAACTCCCTTAGCTTATACCATCAAATCGTGGGACGTGGTGGTCGTATTACAAAAGAGATATTTAAACCGCATTTTCTTTGTATTGATTTAGGTGGTAACTTAGGGCGGTTTGGGTCTTGGTCTGACCCTGTAGATTGGAAAACTATTTACAATAACGAAAAGGAACGTAAGGCGCAAACACGTGACATAGAAGATTTTATAGTTTGCCATAATTGCGATGCTTTAATTACTTCTTATGATTGTGAAGTTTGTGGTGCTACTAAACCAATAAAGAAAGAAACTAAAGCAAAGATAGTAATAGCTGAGCAAATACAGGAATTGCCACCCCCAAAAGCGGATAATATTTTAAGATATGCAGTAGCTAAAGGTTTAGATGTTAATGAGGCTAAAAATTTAACAGCTAACTATTTGTTGGACATGTTTATTTACGCTAAAACATCCAAAGATAGTATTGAAAGTCACAAGGATTATTTAAAAAGCAAAATAAAAAGCTTTATAACACCTATTTACTTTGCGTTGCACGGTTCGGAGCTAAAAGGCAATAGAAGACGAACAATAAAAGATTTTGAGAACAAAGTACATTTAACTATAAATAAATATTATGAGTCAAAAGAGTGAAGCAAAAGTACAGCAGGAAATCGTGGAATGGTATAGGAAGACCCACTATCAAAAAGGTATTATTTTCAGCGTGCCAAATGAACGAGCAGGGTATACAGCTATTAAAGATTTTTTATTAACAGGTTTACTATCGGGTGTAAGTGATTTGATAATAGTAGAACGTAATAGGGTGTTATTTGTAGAGGTTAAGAATTATAAAGGTAAACAATCGTTAAAACAAGTAAAGTTCCAGCAGAACGTGGAAAATTTAAATCATAAATATTATTTAGTTAGAACTTTAGACCAATTTAAAAAAGCATTAAACAATGAACTTTAAAATAAAATACATTTACAGAGGTGAAACAAAGGTGGTCCTGCTAAACAACTGTAAAAACCAAGCCGAAGCCGAAACAAAATTCAAGGAAATTACAGCGGGTCTATAACAGAAATAAAAGTTTTGTAAAAAAAAGTGTAAAAAAGATTAGTTAATGAGTAAAAAAGGAGTATATTTGTAGTATCAAAACAACTATTTATTATGGAAGACAAAACAAGATTACAGTCAATGATTGAAAATAGCACAGTAGATAAGCTGGATAAAATTAGTAAAGAGCTTTTAGGGCACGTAAACAGAACAGGAGCTTTAAAGATTTTAATAAACCAATACAGACTAGAAAATAAAAATGGAGATAGAGTTGATAGATAGTTTAATAAGCACAGCTAAGTACTTAAAAACAGCTATAAAGAAAAGAGATAAGTTAAGCGAAAAGGCTTTCAATATGTCTAGGTATACACATAGCCCAAGGCAAATAGAAAAAACAAATGTCGATTTGAATTGGCAATGCATGGAAGTTGATAAAATAAAAACAGATTTCGCAAGGCTTTTTAAAGGTTCTTTAGTAGATGTAGGAACAGGTGAAAAAGAATATAATCCAAGCGGTTTTCATAGTTATAAATATTAATAAACCATAAGAAAAATGATACTAATAATTAATAATTTAGAATCTCAAATAAAAGAATTAGAAAAAACAGTTAAAAAACGCAAGAAGTTTACACCACCTAAAAAAGATACGCTTTGGAAAGGTTCGAATTTAGAAGTTGAACACAATGAGAAAACAGAGCAAATAGAAGATGTTTTAGTAAGGTTACAGGAAATAACAGACGATTTAAAATATTTAATATAAAAACAAGATGAAACAATTTAACGTAGACAACGCAATACAGGAAATAGCAAACCACTTTAAAAGTGAAATATTAAAAGGTAAATTTACAGCTGGTAAGGCTAATCATTTCTACGAGGTAAAAGTAAGTGGTTATGATTTAACGATAGCTACTCACTTTGATAAGTGGACTATGGTTACATCTATACTTCACGATGCTATAACTTTTACAGATGAAGAAAACACTATTTTAACCGATGTTATTAAAAATAAAGAAACCGAACTAAATCAAGTTGAAAAAGATAAGTTAGCAAAAGAAATAGCAGAAAAACAAAGGTTATTAGATTCAATGTAAAAATTAAGATTATGAAACAACTAATTGAGAAATACGAAATAAAAGCAAAAGTGTTACTAAGTGTGATACAGCACCCTGATACAGATGAGGTGCAAATTGAAAAAGCAGAAGCGTGTAGGCGTATAGTTATGGAAGTGTTAAGCGATTTAAAACAACAAGATTATGAATGAGTTAATGATTATTGTATTTGGTCTAGCAGTAGTGAGAACGCTAACACCGTTAATTAAAAAAGAAAACTACAATGTAGGTTCTGTGTGTGTTGCATTAATGACTTGCTGGGCTTTTTACCATCTTTTGTTTAAATGCGCTAAGATTACTTTTAACAACTTGTAAAAATTAAGATTATGAATGAGTTGATAATAGGATTAATAGCTTTGTTTTTTGTCTTAATGATATTCCCAGAGATAATAATAGTTTTTTTAATTATATTGGAGTTTATACTTAGACTTTTTGGTAAGTCATTTGACGACTAATTGTTGACTCAAATTAAAGCCAACGTACTGTACCGTATATGATTATGTGCGACAATAAAACCACTAATTAATAAAATAAACAAAAACTTAAATAAAGATAGACCTTAATAAATATTAACCGAGCAAAGCATTAATTATATACTTTGTTCTTAACTGTAAAATTTATGAAAGTATTAAACACCTTTAAAGTATTAACTGGAACTGCTAAAGAAGTAGAAACTGAATTAAACAAACTGAACGTTAAAAATTGGGTAATGATTCAAGGAATATCAACTACCAACGAACAAACCACTATTGTTGTAGAGATGAACCCAAGATAATTTTTAATGCTTTACAACGCTTTAGTTATGGTTTGTTGCGTTTAGATAAACTAAATTATTAAAGATTAACAGAGTACTAAAGTTAGCAGGTAAAATCAATGAATTATAGTTGTTGTTGGCTTTAGTTTTCTCTTAAAAAAAATTAAAATTATGAATTTAAAGATAAAAGCAAAAAGCGTAAAGACAGGAAAATGGGTTTATGGTTATTTCATGTATGATTGGGATGGTTCTGAAACTTTGAAGCCTATGATTCAAGAATTGCCAAACAAAAAGCTAGGAGACGTTACTTCTTTCACTAAGGTTGTGATAGATAAAAGCACTATTTGCAGACCTACATCTATCGGTGCCATCTGTGGTGCTCATATTTTTGAAAACGATATAGTTATCTATAAAAACAAAGGTATTGCCCAAACACCAGCTCTTGTTGTTTGGAGTCCCTCAGGTTTTAGTACTCAATGCTCTATAAATAAAGAGCTAGGAGGTATGTATGGTTTTACATTTGAGAGAATAGGTAATAAGTTTGATAACTCAGAGTTACTATTAGTGAATTAAAGCCAACGCACCCCCTTATATGATTTGTGCGCCTTTATAGCAATATTAAAATAAGTAAGTAAAATAATAAAATCAACAGTAATAATCAAAATAAAGACCTACCAAGCATTAATTATATGAGTTGTTAGGCAATTTTAAAATTATGGAGAATAAAAGATACCTGCTGAA
>JACSEL010000032.1_pt1 | contig 16656 bp, 14 predicted proteins | sample 8223121 | NCBI WGS metagenome assembly JACSEL01 (sample SAMN15704502, study PRJNA253121) | viral metagenome | isolation source: viral DNA from sea star tissue collected in USA, Friday Harbor USA, Seattle... | host: Pycnopodia helianthoides | collected 2013 | reverse complement strand
GACACTGTACTGTCAGTATCTTTGTTCATCAAATCCTTGGGCATGCCTATGACGAACTCTTCGATTTCTTCTGTCCGGTGATATTTTTTCAGGAAATCCATGGCCTGAAAAGTGGGGACTGTTTCCAAGGGAGAGGCAATAATCTTTAGCGGATCGGTAACGGCTAGGCCTGTCCGTTTGGTACCGAAGTCAATAGCTAAGATTCTGCCCATTACTTAGTTTAACCGGTAAGTAACCCTAAGCCTTTCTTTAGCCTGCTTTTCTAAGTTCAAGGCTTTGGGAAATAGTATGTTGTTTTCTATATGAGCATGTTTGGTTAGTTCTTCATCAAATGCTTGCAATTCTTTAAGTATTACTTTTAGTTGGATGTCTTCAATTTCCTCTGTGCAGTATTCGTTGGTAATCCTCCAAATACCTTTCATCTCGCTGTCCGAATCCCTATGGTGCAACGCAAACTCTTGAATAGAAAAAGAATTGATTTGTTCTAAAATTTTGAATGGGGTCGCTTTCCCAATGACAAAACATTCTAAATCGCTAATGTAAGTAAACAGACGGTCTTCCTCGTCATAAATATGATGGATGAAATCATCTACAAAAATGGGAAGGATTACTTTTAGATCGGTAATGAGTCCTTGCTCCAAAGGGGTTTTCAGGGCGTTGATCTGCCTGAGGATGAACGGCAACCTGTCTTTAATGAACAACTTGTGGGAATGTTTCAGGTATTCAATAATCAAACGTGACGGATACTTCTTGAACTCTAATAATTCGGCCGTTCGTCGATCTTGGATCCTGTCGATCATTCCCAGCAATTGACTGGCATTAATGTTGTGGCTTTCGCAAATTTGTTTGAGTGTCTTGTTTTTGGATTTGTAATACGCTACACCGAAGTACTCTAGCACCTTCGCATACACGAAGTTCTCATTGACTAGTATTTCAATTGATTTGTTTTTCATCACCTTTAGTCCACTGACACAAATATAAAAATTTGCAAGACAGCTTACAATACAATGATTAATTCGGGATCAAATTATTTACAATATGTCCCTAATCACCTGACTAATAGATATGCCTTCGGCTTCTGCCTTGAAATTTAGGACTATTCGGTGTCTGAGAATGGGTTCGGCTACTGCCTGTACATCTTCTATGTCCGGTGAATATTTACCGTTGAGAAGTGCGTTACATTTTGCGCCTTTTATCAAAAACTGGGAAGCCCTGGGGCCGGCGCCCCATTCTAAATAGGACTTGGAAATCCCTGAAGCACGATCCGAATACGGCCTTGTTTTATGCACTAGGCTCACTGCGTATTCAATCACGTTATCTGCTACAGGCACTTTGTTTATTAAAGCCTGAAATTGAATGATTTGAATGGCATCCAATATTCTGCCCACTTCTTTTAGCGTACTGGCAGACTCGTTTTTTACGATCTTGATTTCCGATTCATAAGATGGGTAATCCAAATAGATCATGAACATAAACCTATCTAACTGTGCTTCCGGTAGCGGATATGTTCCTTCTAGCTCAATCGGGTTTTGTGTAGCCAGGACAAAAAATGGCTCATCTAGTTTCCATAGCTTACCTGCCACAGTTACGGAATATTCCTGCATAGATTCAAGTAAGGCCGCTTGGGTTTTTGGCGGTGTTCGGTTGATCTCATCGGCTAGGATAATATTAGAAAAAATTGGTCCCTTGATGAATTGAAAATTCCGATCTTTATCTAATGTCTCTGCGCCCAAAATGTCCGAGGGCATAAGATCCGGGGTAAACTGTATTCTATTAAAATCTAAATGCAATGCTGAAGAAATGGTTCGGATCAAAAGTGTTTTGGCCAAACCAGGAACGCCTACCAAGAGTGCGTGCCCTTGGCAAAAGATAGAAGAAATCAGCAACTTGACTACTTCATCCTGACCTACAATAACTTTAGATATTTCTTCTTTTAATCTTGGATAAGCCTGATGCAATGCATCTGCAGCTTCTACTTCGGTTGCATATTTGCTCATAGATGTCAATTTATCAAAATTCGGCAATTTTTATACTCGGGATCTATACTGATATAGACTTCTTCCTGTGCGTCTTTAAACCATTTTGACATGATTTGGTTATGCTTACTGGCGAGGGTGGCCGCTCTTATTTTTTGATAATCCTGAAGCAAATTTGCTTGATGTGGGGCGATTTTTTCTTTGTACATGATGATGCGAACGGCATCGGTCCCATCAGTCATTCGAAATTCCATAGGCCGGGTGATACTTCCTACAGCTATGGTGTCAATGGTGAAAAACAGGGTGGGATCAATTTCTTCGACTGAGACTTTCATCGCACCGGTAGCATCACTAAAAAAACCACCGTTCCCACTGGTGAACTGATCGTCAGAGTGTTCCTTGGCCAATACTTCAAAACGTACGCTGTCGTCGATCACCGCACTTCTCAAGCTGTCCAGGTAATCCTTGGCATCTTGAATATCACCCTCAGTTGGTTTAGGGATAATCAGAATGTGCTTGGAGTTGTAAGTGTTTCCTCTGCGTTCTATCAGTTGAACCAGGTGAAAACCAAACTTAGACTCGATAGGCTTTGATATTTCTCCTGGCTTCATACCCAATGCGGCCGCCTCATACTCGGGGGCAAGTTCACTACGCTTAAAAAAACCTAATTCCCCACCCTGAGCTGCAGATACCGGATCCATTGAAAACTTATTGGCCAACGAGCCAAAATCCTCACCACTTTCAAGTCTTTTTTTCAGATCGAGCATCTGGTTTTTTATTTCCCTTTTTCGGTTTTCGTTCACATCCGGGACTTTCACAATCTGACCTATCGTGACTTCTTTTGAAAAATATGGTAAACTATCTGCTGGAATTTTACTAAAGAATTTTTTTACTTCAGCTGGCGTTACGGATACGTCCTCACCTATGGTGCTTTGCATTTTTTGCACGATCATTTGTTCCTCGATCTGATCAAACAATTCTGCCTTAAACTCATCTATGGACTTGTTGTAAATTTCTTCAAGACGTTCTTCCGAGCCTATTTGTTGTATGAAATAAGACATCCTTTTGTCTAGGTTGTTTTTTACTTCTATATCCGGCAGAGAAACGGAGTCAATCTCAGCCTTTGCCACCATCACTTTATTGATAACAAGTGATTCGAGTATCTGGCATTTCGTATTGCCCTGATACAATTCCCCTTGCGATAAGGATTCCAAGTAGGCACGGTCTAACTCTGATTTGAGCACGATGTAGTCATCTACCTTTGCAATGATTTTATCGATCACCACTCCTTTGTCATTTGCAGACTGTGCCTGGATATTGCTTATCATCCCCATCCATAGGGCTACCAACCCTAGTTTAATATATCTCAAATTCATTGTTTTCTTTGGCTACTTTAAAAACCTCTTCTTCTAATTCCTTTCTTAACTCTACTTTTTTCTTGTTGATCAAAATGCTTTCTATGTCATCCTTGATATAGGCCAATGGCGTAATTTGATCTGATATTTTATAATCCAGTATACGAATCAAATAGTGGTATTTTTCATCCGAAGTTTCATAGAAACTATTGTTTTTTAAAAAAACTGCTTTTTCCTGTACGCTTATAAGTGGTGTGTTGCGGATGACTTCATCGAAATTGATCCAGAGTTCGGTCTCAAGCAATGACTTGAATGCAAAACGATAGCAATAAGACTGGATTTCCTCCAGATTGGAATCGGGATACGCCCTGATAAGTTTTCGAAAGGTTTCGAACTGAGGGGCTTCGACCGGAATCATGGCGAACAGGCACTGTATGATATTTTGGCGGAGGACAAAATTCTCAGACTTCTCGTTGTAATACTTTTCTATTTCTTCGTCAGAAATTTCTTTGTCCAAGTGTTGATTGATATAGTGAATTTCAAACTCATGAACCATTAAGGCATATCGGTAGTCTAAAATTTTACGCTCAATATTTGCTTCATCAAAATCCAATTCTTTTGATGCTCTGGCAATGGTTAGCTGTTTTTTGACCCAAGAGTTTACATACTTAGAAACTATCATGCCACTGTCCGCGGACTTATTACCCCCCTGTGGCACTAAACTGCTAATGTCCTCTTCGTACAGGTAAATGTCATTCACCCGTGCGACTTGAATCCTGTCGTCGATTTCTTCAGTACTGTCTACATAATAGAACTGCTCACAGGCAGAAGCCATTACTGCGATAAACCCTACTATGTATAACTTAATTTTCAAATTCTTCTATATATGATCTAAGCACTGGCTTGTTCAATTTCATGGGGTACTTTTTCCTCAACGCTTTCAACCATTCCTTTTCCAATTCATTTTGGTAATACGAGATCACCAATCCTTTAATACCTTTGAACAGCTTATGCCCATCCGACTAGGTTTCGTCAGTTTTCCATAAGGTAAGGTTAAAATAGTTTTCCCCTTTTTGAAACGAGGCTTCTACCCCTTTGATTATTCAGCGATCGTGATCCCTGTCTTTCTGTTTTTTTCATCAAAAGCCTTCAAAGCTAATGGTTCTTCCTTATTGAGTAAGCTATCCGGGGCGAAATTTGTTTTGCCCAACCAAGCACTAATATTCTGAATAACGGTGGAATCCTTAGATACAAATCGACGGGCAACGTCATGAATCGGTTATCTTATAGTCCTTTTTTTGTTTCTTTCGTAGAAGGCCCACGCTGTCGAATATTGCCTTTTTCCAAAATTCTTCTATATGAAATCCAGTAGCACGGATCATTTGTTTTTATTAAATTTTTTTAATCATTCTGCAAATATTCTTATTTCCTTCGTTTTTGAACTCTACGGTGTCCATGATATTTTTGACAAGCATAATACCGAGGCCTCCTTTTTTTCTTTTGCGAATAATTTCTTCGAGGGTCGGTTCTTTGTAGTTATTGTAACTGAAACCAATTCCGTAATCGATGATTTCAAAGAGTACGCCATCCTTTCCATGATCTTCAACGGACAATTCAAGATACTCAGAAGGGTTACTTTTATTAGAATGGATAATTAGGTTGGCACAAACTTCATCTACGGCTAGTATTACCTTATGTGCATCTATTTCGGGCAAACCGATATCGGTCAGCACCTTTGCCACAAAGTGCCGGATTTCTTTCAATCTCTCCCGTTTGCAATTGGTCTTGAACCGGTGCATTTTATTTAATGGCTTCCAAAGCCTCTTCCTTATTATTTTTTACGGTAATCAATTGGCTCAGGCCCAAAATTTCAAACACTTCATTGACTTTAGGAGCCATGCCAAAGATGACAAACTTGATCCCTTGATTTTCCAATTCCTGAATGATCGACATAAACACGCCCAGGCCCGCAGATGAAATATATTCCAGTTTGGCCAGGTCCACGATGATCTTCTTGCTCGTTCTCATCGCATTTTTCAACCCTTCCTCTAAATGAATGGACGAAGAAGCATCGACCTCCCCTCCTACCGAAAGCTGGCAGTATTCAGGATTTTCATTAATATGATTATCAATTTTTATCATGCTAATTAAATTTCACAATTAGTAGGGTATAGTCATCATTCAATGATTCCTTGCCACAAAACTCGTATAGTTCGTTGATTATGCCTTGTTGAATGGCATCAGGTGCTTGGCCGGCGTGCCTAGTTAAGGCAGTTTGTAGTCTTTCGGAGCCAAACTGTTCCTTTTTATCGTTGTACGCTTCGGTTATCCCGTCGGTGTACAATACCAGTACATCTTTGGCCTGGTATTCAAACGTGTTGACTTGTACGTATTGATGGAAATTGAAGTTCCTCAATATCCCTAGGCCAAGGCCTCTGTTCTTAAAATATTTTGTTGCCCGGGTCTTTGCACAATAGTATAGGGAAGGGCAGTGCCCCGCACGGGCAAAGGTTACTTTGTTCTTTTTGCTGTCAATCACAAAAAATGACACGGTAATGAATGAGGTATTTTCCAAACACCTGCTCAGGGCATTGTTGGCATGCACCAAAAATTCTTTTGGATCCAGATCGAGCTGGGCCAGGCTCTGGAATACGCCTTTCATTTGTGCCATGTGGAATGCTGCCGAGGTGCCCTTTCCGGAGACGTCACCGATGATCAAGGCTGTTCTTTCTTCATCCAGTTGGTAGGCGTCATAATAATCCCCCCCTACCTCATCTGCTGCTTTTGAAAAGGCGTGCACGTCGTAGGCGGCACAGGATTCCAGCTTGTCCGGCAACAATTTGTTTTGTACCCGGTTGGCGATCTTCAACTCTTCCTTGTACCGTTCATTGGTAATGGCCTCATTGAGCAGCCTGAAGTTTTCCACGGAAATACTTGCTTGATTAACGAAAGTGTCGATGATATCAACCATTTCTTTGTTGAAACCATCTTTCACTTCTTTGAGCAGTGCCAAGGTGCCGATCTTTTCCCCTTTCACCGTTACGGGGAACTGCAGGATCGACCGGAAGTTTACGTCCTTAAGGTTAGCAGAAATTTTAAGCGACTTGGGATTCCTTTCGAAATCAGGGACCAATATTTTTTTGAACCGGCTATTCTTGACCGCTTTGGTGATTTTGGTGATTAATTCCCGATCCAGATTGTGTGTCAAAGTGACTTCCAAGTTTTCGTTCGGATCAGAAATTTGTAGCCATGCTGCCTCTGAATAGACAACGCTCACCGAGCTATCGAGCAAAATTTCATATACCTTTTCCTCACTCTCCCCCACAGGGATAGACTGGCTTAGCCGCTGAAAATTTACCGCTTCCTCCAATTTCTTTTCAAATACTGAAGTGGTAGGCAAATTGAAGAGGATGACCAACAGGGCCACCGCACAATAGATCACAATAAAAGTGATCAGTGATAGTATGAACATACTGTCCAGCAAGTCCCTGGCCAGATGGACTTTTTCAGAGAAGAACATCAGTGTTTTGAAGAAGTACCAGATGTAAATAATCACCAAGAGCACGAACAGGATACTCTTCCATTTCTGCCTGAAATTGAGGTAGGCAACCCACTTTAAATTGAAAGAGAGCCCCAGTCCTATGATGGCCAGAACGGAGTACACGGCCAGGAATGCCGGACCCTGGTAATCGTGCGAAAACAAATCAAAGATCAATGTACCGAACAGGGCATATTCATAGAGCTGCCAAGCGGCTAGCAAGGGTTTTGATTTTTGGTACAAGATCAAACGCTTCCAAACGGTGAAGGAGGAAACCAAAAAGGCAATGATCAACCCTATATTAACATGGTACAGGAAATTAAGGGCCAGTGTATTGCGGCCTACTTTACTAGTGGCAAAGACGGCAAAGAAAAGTTCGATACAAAGCGTGGCCACCGTAGCGATCAGGCCGGAGACGAAAACCCGCCAGAGCAAATCCACAAAATTTACGCTGTCGGCTTGCCCAATATTGAACCGGTAGAACAAGACAAGCGAGATAACAAAAACAGTCAGCAGGGCATTGGAAACGAAAGCCGGAAGCCCAAAAGCAATACCATTTAGCTCGCTAAACAGGGCCATCAGGTCGGCTATTGTAAACAGTGACCAGAAAGTAACCCCGAGGATTACGCTCAACCTAATGACACCTTTTTGCGAGAGCATCCAATTGCTTTGATAGGCCGGGCAATTTAGTAATTATTGTGAAATGGGTACGCGATCAAGAACGGAAGGTTTTTTACTAGCCGAAGCCCTTATTTCTTAAAAAGATTTCGCTCAGGCAGAAAAAACAGAGTGATAATACTTATTTAGTTTAAATTATATAATAATCTTGCAAGATAAATGTGTAAAAAACTGGAAAACGTCAAACGCTTATACCTGTTTGTAATATTTATCATGTATTGCCCACTTGGTTATGGGCAATACATGATAAATGGTAAAATCATAGATAAAAAATCTAAAGAACCAATAGACGGTGCCGGCATACTAGACAATAGTTCTAAAAAATTCACCTTCAGCGATGAAAATGGCAATTTTCAGCTTTCACTTATCAACAAAAACACGTTCGTCATCATAACATCTCTAGGCAAGAAAGAAATGATAATTAATCCTGCTACAGATATGCAAATAGACAGCCTGACTGTGCAATTGGAGGACAATAATTTATTATTGAACAATGTAGAGGTAACCGCTAAATATGAAGAACAAAGCCTAGGGTCAGTTATCAAACTAGATAAATACGCAATACTCCAATTTCAGTCTTTTAGTTTATCAGAAGTATTGGACCAAATACCAGGCCAGACAATATCTAACCCAAACCTTAACACCGCTCAAAGTATATCCCTAAGAACGGCAAGCCCTGATACTAACAATGCCTTTGGCGTATCATTCGTCATGGATGGAATGCAACTGTCTAACGATGAAAATATGCAAACCTATGGTACAGGAAAATTCACAGACTACAACAAAATTAAAACAGGAATGGATCTGAGAAATATTCCCACAAGCGACATAGAAAGTATAGAGGTAATTTCCGGTATTCCTGATGCAAAATATGGGAATCTTACCAGTGGTGTCATTAATATCAATAGGCAAGCAGGCGTAACCCCGTTACGCACAGGTATAAAATTCCGTCAAGGAAATACATCTATTTACGTAGGTAAAGGGGTGGGCTTGGGCGCCAAGTTTGGTCAGTTGAGTTTGTCTTTGGATTACCTAAATGCTAATAAAGACCCTAGAAAAAGCCTGGAGAGCTACAACCGGATAACCACTACAGCTACGTGGACAAAAAAGAAAGCCAATTTTAAAAACACCTTATCTTTTACCGTCCAGAGCAATTTTGACGAACTCAAAGTAGATAAAGAATTTGATAACGGCCGACAAAATGCCAAAAGGCACAAGAACACAGGTTTCAGGATCAATAACAGGGCCAAATGGAACATAAATCACTGGCTAACGGACAACGTTCAATTGGGCCTGGGCTTTTCCTATTTCGATCAGGATACCTACACACAATCCTTGTTCAACGGCGGTGGGCAAATAGTTCCCGTTGCGTTAGAAACAGCCTTGATGCCCGGTGAATACACTCCTGTGGCCTATTTAGCCACCAAGCACACATTAGGCAAACCATTGAGCGCTAATTTGTCTATAAACATGGGTAAAAATTTTAGCACGGGCGAGCTATGGCACCACCTCGGTTATGGCGGCAACGCAAGTTATAGCGACAACCTAGGTGAAGGGAAAATATACGATACGCAAACAGCGCATCTCCAAGCAACATTAAAACAGGCCGTTGCCGATTCTTCCCCAGGAACAAGGGACCTTAATTTTCGATCCAAGGTCAAGCCCCTGCCGAAAATTGGTGCTTACGTGCAGGACAACATCAGTTACAAGATGGCAAATGGACAATATTTCCAAGCGAACATTGGGGTCCGGTTCGATCATCAGTATGGGCACAATAGCTTTGGCCCCAGAATAAATACCTCTTATGAACTAAACCCACACATAAAACTAAGGGCGGGGATGGGTTTTTCATCCAAAGCCCCGTCATTAGCCAACCTATATATAGGTGATAGGTATTATGATATAGTGGTGGCCAATTTTCGCACCTCCCAATACGCTTTCAACCTGGTACAGACCTATGTAGAAAAACTCCAAAAACAAGAACTGGAAGCATCTAAAGCATGGAAATACGAGGTTGGCGTTGATGTCAAAACAAAAATTGGCAAGCTAAACATCACGGGCTATCACAATAGGATATACAATGGGTTTACGAGCAAAAATAACCGTCTGGTTAAGCGCTTGCCCGAATTGGAGTTCCGCTTCACGGATCCCAACGCCCCCCCTACTTATGAAATAACTGGATACAAACCGCTCATTATTTCTTATAGTTCTACTGTCAATGCGCAACAATCCATTAACAAGGGGGTAGAGTTTAGGATGTCATTTAACAAAATCGAGCGCATTCATACCACTTTCAACCTATCAGGGGCATACATCAATACCAAAAGCACAGGGCTCCCAACCTACGAAATACGGAACACGAACAAACTAAACAAAACCCTTTACTATGGGGTATATGAAACAACGCCGAGCCAAAACAGCAAATTAAGCCTAAGGATGACGTTTGCCCACCATATTTCCAAATTGGGGCTCCTGATCTCTATTACCTCAGAGCAGTTCACCTATGGAAAAAACTATGCCACGCTGAAAAGCATATACCCGATAGCTTATATTAATCCGGCCATGGAATATATACCGATAGCCGAAGGTGAAAGAACGAACCACGCATATAGGGAACTGTTCCGGTCTCCAACAGAAGACAAAGACGTAATAGCCCCTATTTATCACAATTTCCATTTGAGGATTACCAAGGAAATGCTCAATGGGTTGGGAGTGTCATTATACGTTAACAATTTTTTGAATTACAGGCCAATAACAACTAATAACCTGAACAAACAATCTCGCCAAAATACGGCTATCAATTTTGGAGCAAGTCTTAATTTTCAATTTTAAACAATCATAAATCATATAACAATGAAAAAGTTACTAGTTATTCTTCTTCTTACGGGGCTACTTATCGGTTGCAACGAGAAAGAAAATTTTATTGCTCCAATAGAGCACAGTCTTAAGGTAAGTTTTGGCGAAGCATTTGGCAATACTACCGTCTCCGGGGTGACCGTCACCATTACCAATCTTGAGGACGGCAAGATTTATACCGTTACAACAGAAGCGGATGGCCTTGCAACAGTGGAAATCATACCTGGCGTGCACAACTTCGTAGCAAGCCTAACGATGACCCCTGGTCAGTTTTTGGAATTTTCGGGGCAAACGGTAGATTCCGATATATCGTTCAACGCGTCGCTAGAAAACATTGAGATCAATATCCAAAGCATCGATACGGAATTGGTTTTGGTGAGCGGAAAAATTGGAAACGTAATTTTTAAGCAGCTCTACTTCGGTTCAGACTCGAAAAAAGCAGCTGGATTTAGGGATCAATTTTTTGAAGTACATAATAATTCAAACGAAACCATTTACCTCGATTAACTATGTTTTGGTCAAGTCTATGGCCAAACTGCGATGTATGAAAAAGAATACCTACTAAGTAACGGGCAGTTTGACTGGAGTTTGCCGGACGATCAAACAGACAAGGAAAATGCCAATACTGGCTATGTATATTTGAACGAAGTAATAAGGATACCGGGAACGGGGGATACATACCCACTGGCATCGGGCGAAAGCGCCATAATAGCGGGATCGGCACTGAACCATAAGGCGCCACTAACTGTAACTTTAGGCAACGGCAAAGAGAAAGTTTATGAAGTGCTGGAACCGGATCTCACCATAGACTTGAGCGGTGCGCCTTTTGAGGCTTATTTTGTAGATTATTTTAAGCTTCAAGATAAAGAACCACTGGGTACGGACATAGACAACCCCAATTCCGTAAACCTCGAAGTAATATTTAAAGTGCGTGGGGCCAAGGATTTTATTTTGGATCCCTTTGGCAGGGACGCTTTCGTGATTTTCTATGCTAGCAAGGAAAAATTTGATGCCTACAAAAAAGTAAGCTCACCTAGAGACAGCGATACCCAACCTTACCTGCAAATCCCAATAGGGGATATTTTGGATGGGGTGGAGACGCAGCACGTAGACCCTGCTAAATCAAAGCCAAAAAGAATACCGGATGCCGTTGATGCGGGGGAGGTGAAGACTGTTCAAGGGCATTACTCTTCAGAATCGGTAATCAGGAAAATAGCAAAAACCATAGGGGATCGGGTGATATACCAAGACACCAATAATTCAACGAACGATTTTGAAGTATTGGAACGCCCCCAGTTAAACTAAAAGGGGTTGAACAGAAAGTCCAGCGCACCAAGGTACGCGAGTGTTGCGCACCAAGGTACGCGAGTGTTGCGCGCCAAGGTACGCAAGTGCCGCGTACCTTGGTGCGCATAAAACAGAATGTCCCAGCGGTTTGGGAGGAACTTTTTGGGCCCTTACAAGGCTGGCAGTGGACGTTCTGACCGGCGTTTTGCTTTACGGAAAAAGTGCTAATTACAACTCATGAGGAAGCAGTGTTTTATTTTTATCGTTGCGCTGTCGGCCACGGCTTGCCTTTATGCCGAAGGCATTGATACTTTGCACAATGCGCAAAGGGCAAGGTTTTTTAATGCTTTGATCGATGGGGACAAGGGCCGGGCAATACATTTGGCTTACCTCCCAATAAAGGATTACACGGCTTCTTCTATCTATTTCCTGCATACGGGCGGGAGCTTGCGCCAGGGGCAGGAAGGGGCATCGGTAAGGCATATCGGGCTTGATACCCATGGCCTCCGCAGGCACAAGAAAACCACTTATTACGGCAAGCTTAATTTTTACAAGGAATTTGTCTCCGATCTTGCCTGGAACCTTTCTTATCAGGGCATTGAAGATGGCATCATGCCTGATCCGCATTATTTTGCCGTGTCCAAGCCTGCCGATTGGGACAACCAGCACTACCAAATCCAGGCGGGGCTTATTGCCCCCGTGACCAGGGGCATCAGCGTGAACCTTGATTTTGGTTTTAAATTGTTCGATAAACATAGGACCGGGTACGATCCGCGGCCGAAAGTATCGTTCAACCAGCTCCAAGGGAAGTTGTTGTTGGACATTAAACTGGCAGCAGGCACCAACTTTTATTTGGGCGGGGGGCATGGTTATTTTGATGTTACGAACAGTAAGGGCTTTTCCAACCCTGACGGGCAAAGGCCGGCTAATTATCAAACCTACCTAAAGTGGATGGCCGGCTATGGCACATTGGTCAACCCGTCAAATGGGGAAACCGAAAGGCATAACAAGGGGCAAACAATGACGGTAGGTTTGATGCGCCGGCAAGACAAGTATTACTTGCTAGGGGGCTTGTATTGGGATCAAAGCAAAACGGGGACTTACAAAGGCAAGAACACTTCACTTACAAAAGACGACCACCCTGTCTATGCTGATTTTAACATACGCAAGATATCTTCCGAACTGCTGTACAACCGGTTCTGCGCGCCTTATAAACAATGGAGGCTGCGCCTTTGTACGGCACATAAAAACGGGGACAATTACCTCTATTCCAAAAAAGGCAGGAACTATGAACACAGCATAACGAAGATCGATCTCCGTGCCGCTACCGTTAAGCACCGTTCGAAGGCCATTGCCATAGATGCGGGCCTTGGGATGAAATACCTTTTGGCCCGCCAGATCGATGCGCTGTCACGGACCAGTATCCGCATGGGCAGCCTTACCGGCACGGTGTACGCAGGCAAGGAATTTCAATTAGCCAATCGCTTACTAGGCGTGCTTGTGGAAATGGAATACAAACAAAACACCGGCAGCAGGCTAAGGAACGGAAATGAAGCCTACCTGAAAAACGTCAAAGAAACGGACTATACAGGCCTTTCGCTCAATGATTTTTATACGGACGTGGTGTACCGCGACTATCGCCTATTGAGTCAGAACAACATTGGGCTAAATATTCAGCTCTACCTGCAAATGGCAAAGACCAAAGGTTTTAGCACAACGATAAAGCTGAACCAGGACTACCAAAGCAATTCAGGGCTTGACCGGTCAAGGTGGACAACAGCCTTATCCGTAGTCCTAGGATATTAAAGCCAAAACCTTCCAAACGATGTTTAAAAAACCAGTGATCCCGGCGCTAGGGCTAGCGGGCTTGATCTTGGCTTATGCTTTTAAGACAACAAGCCCAGGAAATGGGGGTTATAGCCTAGCAGGGCTACGGAAACGCTACGGCAGTGGGGATCCGTCGATATGGCCCCCTCCCGGGATCGATAGCATAGTAGCGGTAGGGTTTCAGGATATAGGCTTGTTGCCGAAAGTTAAGTACCCCGCAGAAAACCCATACACGAAGGAAAAATCGGAACTGGGCAAGGTATTGTTCTTTGATCCGAAGCTGTCGAAGTCCAAGCAGATTGCGTGCGCTTCCTGCCACGATTCCCAATTGGGGTGGGGCGACGGCAGGCGTTTCTCATTTGGCCACGACAGGCTAGAGGGCAAACGAAATGCAATGGCCCTTTTCAATATTGCCTTTGTAAAAGAGCTTTTCTGGGACGGCAGGGCCTCTTCCATAGAAGATCAGGTCCATTTTCCACTAGAGGACACGCTGGAAATGGCTTCCTCCCCTTTTATTGCCGTAGGGCACATTAAAGGCATCAAAGCCTACAAGGCCATGTTTGCCCGGGCGTATGGCGATTCTACGATCAGTTTTGAACGCATCGTAAGATCAATCGCTACTTTTGAAAGGGGCATCGCAAGCAAGTCCTCCCGGTTTGATAGGTTTATAGCCGGGCAAAAGGTGCGGTACTCGGACATGGAGCTGCAAGGGCTGCACTTGTTCAGGACAAAAGCGCGCTGCATCAATTGCCATAATACGCCATTGTTTTCTGACAACAAATTCCACAATACCGGATTGACTTATTACGGCCGCCGGCACGAAGATCTCGGGAGGTACGGCGTAACCGGGAAAAACGAAGATGTCGGCAAGTTCAGGACGGGCGCCCTAAGGGAAATAGCGCGTACTGCCCCGTACATGCACAATGGGCTTTTCCCACGCATGGATGGGATCATCAACTTATACAACGCAGGAATGCCCAGGCCGAAAAGGAAAGCGCACCAGTTGGACGATGAAAGATTCCCCAAAACTTCGGGGCTGTTGCGGCCGCTTGGCCTTAGCCCAGAAGAAAAAGCAGCACTAGAGGCATTTCTTCACACTTTAACCTCAAAGGGCTATCTAGTCCGGCAGCCCGGCATACCTAGCAAATAACCCAAGGGCCTTACAACGGTTTTATTGCCCGGGGAGGTTTTCCCCGGGGTGTTCTTTCTTGAAATCCGCCCAAAACCTTTCAAGCGTTGCTTTCATGTCTTTTCTCAAGTAGATCAGCCCAAACAAGTTGGGCAGGGTCATCACGGCGATAGTAATCGCGGACAAGGTCCAGATAATCGTCGTATCGGTAAAGGCCGCAAAGAAAAAAGCCACCACATACGCCATCCTATAATATTTTACAGACCCGCTCCCGAGCAAAAAAGTCATGGCCCTGTCGCCGTAATAAGACCAGGAAATCGCCGTACTGAAAGCGAACAAGAGCAGGCCGATCGATACGATATACTGCCCCCAGTCCCCAAAAAAGCTCCTTCTAAAAGCGATGGCCGTTAGCGGCGCGCTGTGCAGCAACGACCTCCCCGTGACCGTTACCCCCAGATCGCCAAGATCGCTAGGCTTGCCGTCCACAATGGCCACTTGGCCCGTAAAGGGCCGCCCATCCTTGGTAACGGCAACGTTTTCCGCCAAGGACCGGGCGTTGATTATCGTCACCTCGCCCCGTATGCGCCCATTTTCCACCTTCAGGCCGCCAGAGAAGAGGGGCAGCGGCGCTTCCCCTGAAATATGCCCGTACAGTGCCGCCCTTCCCTCGGCGGTCCTGTCGGTGTGCCCTGTACCGGCCACTATGCTCATGTCCGACACCTGAAAATCGTTTACGTGCTTCTCGTTCCACGCCCCGGAAGAAAGGAGCGCCAGCCCTGTCAGGGTACAGATAACTATCGTATCGATAAACGGCTCCAGGATAGCTACCATGCCTTCGGATACCGGTTCGTGCCCTTTCGCCGAGGCGTGCGCGATCGGCGCGCTCCCTTGCCCCGCTTCGTTCGAGAACAGCCCCCGGCTCACCCCCTTGTTGAACGCAAAGGCGATCGAAGCCCCCATGAAACCACCGGACGCCGCCGCGCCCGTGAACAAATCGGCAAAAACCGACACGATAGAAGGCACGATGTTCCCGAAGTTGTAAAAGATCACCGCAAAAGCCCCGACAAAATAGATCAGCGCCATGCCCGGGACCAGTTTTTCGGTAACTGCGGCAATCCGTTTGATCCCCCCGATGATCACAACAGCCAAGAAGAACGCCAAAACCGCCCCCGTCACCAGGTGATCTATGCCGAAAGTCGCATGCAAAGAATTGGAAATACTGTTGATCTGCGGCAAGCTGCCCGTACCGAACGAAGAGAGCACCGTTGCCACCGCAAAGCACGCCGCCAGCCATTTCATCTTCATTTTGTTTTTCATAAAATACATCGGCCCACCGGCCATTGTCCCGTCGGCCGTCTTTTCCCGGTACTTATGCGAAAGCGTCACCTCCACGAACTTGGTGCACATCCCCAAAGCCGCCGTCAAAAGCATCCAGAACAAGGCCGCAGGGCCACCAATATGCACTGCCAAGGCCACGCCGGCAATATTCCCCGTCCCCACGGTCCCCGACAAGGCCGTCGCCAATGCCTGGAAATGCGAAGTGTCCCCCTCGTCGCCGGCCCGGTCAAATTTCCCCCTCACCACTTTTAGCGCAAAGCCAAAATACCTGATCTGCGGGGCTTTCAAATAAACCGTAAAAAACAGCCCGGTGCCGAGCAGGGCGTACGGAAACCAAAAGGCGCTCCCTATAAAACTATCGATAAGGAGTAAAAAATCGTTGAGCTGCTGCATAGGCGTAGTTAATGTCCTTGTTTGATCCTAGCCAACAAAAGTATAAAAACAAAGGAATAAAATGCGAAGGGCCCTTATTATGTGGCCTGCAAATCACCAAACCCGTCCCCTCCCCCCCAAACCCGCCCGGCGGCAAGCCCAAACGCCCCCGGAACCTTTCCAACAGCACAAGGGAATACCCATAGCATGCCGTCAGGGTCCGCATTTGCATGCTCTCAAGGTGTCCGAAAACATGCTTTCCGGGCCCGTACGTGCACATTCTGGCGCGCAACGCCTGCG
>JACSEL010000031.1_pt1 | contig 16671 bp, 13 predicted proteins | sample 8223121 | NCBI WGS metagenome assembly JACSEL01 (sample SAMN15704502, study PRJNA253121) | viral metagenome | isolation source: viral DNA from sea star tissue collected in USA, Friday Harbor USA, Seattle... | host: Pycnopodia helianthoides | collected 2013 | reverse complement strand
CCGTACGCACTACTGCTTATGCATGCGATTGTCCCTTGTGCTATTGGAGGTTCTGGGGGATTTTGGGGCTTGGTTTTGCCGTAAGGCGATTTTTGGTTGGGAGGGGGATCGGTTTGATGATTTGCCGGAAGGCGTGCCGGGCGTTTGCCGTAAGGAATGATAGGCATTTGCCGCAAGGCGTTTTTTGGGTTGGAAGGCCTAGGCTTTTGGGGGGGGGCGGCGAGACAGTGCCCGACGCCCCTGCCTAAAGTGGCCTTTGGGGGCCTAGCTTGTGCCTAGCGCCTTTTGACCTGTATTTTCCTGACGGTGGGGAGGGAAGTGCCTTTGCCCGTGAACCTTAGGAAATAAATGCCGGGCCTTAACCGGCTTACCGGGAAAGTGAGGCTGTTCCCGTTCATTAGGCCGCCCAAGTCCCCAATCGCCAGCACGGTGTTCCCGGTCAGGCCGGCGACGGTGAGATCGTAGCCCCGTGCCGGGCCGTTCAGCTCGATCGTAAGGTGCGAGCTGGCGGGGTTTGGGTAAACCTTGATGAGGTCCCGGACGGCAGGGGCGGAGGCCAATATGGTGCTTGTTTCCCCGGCTTGGACGGTCAACATGAACGTATCGGTTACGGATTCCGATCCGTCCGAATAGGCCACGGTGATCTCATACTCCCCGGCCCCTGTCGGCGTGCCGGTGATCTGCCCGTCCTCATAGGTTAGGCCTTCGGGCAGGCCGGCCACCGTAACGGTCAGTGCGTCGCCGTCTTCGTCCGTGGCGTTCGCAGGGCCTATGGGCAAGGCCCAAAGATCGCCTGCCTTGATCGTGGCATCGGGTATTCCGGTGATCAGTACGGGGGCATGGTTCGTGCCCACGGCTTGGACGGTCAACATGAACGTGTCGGTTACGGGTTCCGATCCGTCCGAATAGGCCACGGTGATCGTGTATTCGCCGGTCTCCGTTACTGTGCCGGTGATCTGCCCGTCCTCATAGGTTAGGCCTTCGGGCAATCCCCCTACCGTAACGGTCAGTGCGTCGCCGTCTTCGTCCGTGGCGTTCGCCGGGCCTATGGCGAGGGCCCAAAGATCGCCTGCCTTGATCGTGGCATCGGGTATTCCGGTGATCAGTACGGGGGCATGGTTCGTGCCCACGGCTTGGACGGTCAACATGAACGTATCGGTTACGGGTTCCGATCCGTCGGAATAGGCCACGGTGATCGTGTATTCGCCGGTCTCTGTTACTGTGCCGGTGATCTGCCCGTCCTCATAGGTTAGGCCTTCGGGCAATCCCCCTACCGTAACGGTCAGTGCGTCGCCGTCTTCGTCCGTGGCGTTCGCCGGGCCTATGGGCAAGGCCCAAAGATCGCCTGCCTTGATCGTGGCATCGGGCAGTCCCGCTGACAGCACGGGGGCATCGTTCACGTTCGATACTTTGATGGCGAAGTTTTCCTTGTGGGTATTCCCCCCTGCGTCGGTAACCGTTACCGTGGCCGTGTAGCTTTTTCGTTCGCCCTCGTGGTTGAACGGCACGGCGCTTTTCAGCACGGCCCCGTCGATACGGAACATCGCCCTATCGTCCCCCGAAAGATCATATTGGTGCGTGTCGCTTTTGTCCTGATCCGTGGTGGAGAGCGTCCCGATGGTTGCGCCGGCAGCCAGGTTCTCGGCGATGGCATAAGGGGGGCCGTTGCTTAGCGCGATGGCCGTCGGCGCTTCGTTCACGTCCCGCACCTCCACGGTGAGGGTCTCTGTGTAGGAAAGGCCTTGACCGCCTATGTCCGTGGCGGTTACGGTGACCGTATAGGTTTTCTTGTCCGCCTCGTAGTCGAACGTTTCGGCGCTTTGCAGCTGGCCGCCAACGATCTCAAAGCTAGCGACATCTGTCCCCGAAAGCACGTAGGCATGCGTGTCGCCGGCATCGGGGTCGGTGGTGGAGAGCGTCCCGATGGCCGTGCCGGAATCGCTGTTCTCGTTGATGGACATGCCGTTTAACGCAATGCCCGTCGGGGCATCGTTTGCGTCCGTGACCGTGATGGTGAAGGTTTTATCGGTGGAAAGCCCACCGGTATCCCTGACGGTTACGGTAACCGTATAGCTTTTTTCGCCCCCCTCATAGTCAAACCGAACCTTGCTTTGCAGCTCATTGCCAACGATCTCAAAGTTGTTGGTATCCGCATCGGAAAGCGCGTAGGTATGCGTGTCGCTGGGATTGGGGTCGGTGGTGGAGAGCGTGCCGATGAGCGTGCCTTCCGCTAGGTTCTCGGCAATGTCCGTTTTGTCCAGTGTTATCCCCGTAGGGGCTTGGTTCAACTCCCACTTGGCATGGAAGGCCCTGGGGCCGGTAGAGCCTGCAACTATCCCGGTGATGGCGGGGGCGGTAAATGCGGCTTCCCCGTACCACCCATCAAAATTATATCCCCTGCGTGTGGAAGCCTTCAGGACGAGGGGCAGGTCCTTTACCGTGTAGCTTTCGGGGTTGTCCGCATGTTGAACCCCCTCGCCTAGGTTATAGGTGATGCCGTAGGGGATGGCATTGGCTTGATAGGATGTATAAAAACCACTGACCACACTCCCCCGGGCATGGCTTTGACCATTCCCGTCGGTCCAGTCATCGGCATAGCCCTGGGGCGGGGCGCCGCCCGGGAGGGTGAGGCCTCCCAGGTTGGGATTATAATCAAAGGCACTTTCCCCAATGCTGGTGAGTCCTGTGGGCAGGTCCACCGAGGTCAGTTGGTTAGTATTAAAGGCATATATCCCAATCTTGGTGAGCCCTGTGGGCAGGACCAACGAAGTCAGTAGGTTAAAAGAAAAGGCATATTTCCCAATATCGGTGAGTCCTGTGGGCAGGAGTACCGAGGTCAGTAGGTTAAAAGAAAAGGCATTTTCCCCAATATCGGTGAGACTTGTGCATGCGGACAGGTCCACCGAGTACAGTAGTTCACCCTTAAAGGCATTTTCCCCAATGCCGGTGATTGGTTGGCTATGCAAGTTTTCGGGGATGGCGATGACCGTGGGCGGTTGGCCCGGGCCACTGTATGTGTAGCTTTCCAGCACACCTCCCGACACGGTCACGTCGCCATCCGTGAGTGTGTGGGGGTTTGAAACCCTTACATAGGACGTGCCTTGATCAATGTCCTCGCCCCCTTGAGCATCAACCCCGTTTCCATCCTTCCATTTCCCCGTAAAGCCGTCAAGGGTCCCGGTAGGAAGGGCGGGGCTTATCAGTCCGGGGTTATCAGCAAAGGCCTGTTTCCCGATGCCGGTGAGCCCTGTGGGCAAGATCACCGAGGTCAGTAGGTTATTTTTAAAGGCAGATTTCCCAATGTGGGCGAGCCCTGTGGACAGGTCCACCGAGGACAGTTGGTTATAAGCAAAGGCATATTCCCCAATCTTGGTGAGCCCTGTGGGCAGGACTACCGAGAGCAGTTGTTTCCAATTAAAAACATATTTCCCAATGCCGGTGATTGGTTGGCTATGCAGTCTGTTGGGAATGGTTATGTCCTTGCTCGGACCACTGTATGTGTATTTGGTTATTACACCGTCCACGATTTCCACGTCGTCATCCGTGAGCGTGTAGGAACCCTGCTGTGCCCGCACAGCAAGTGGGGAAAGGAACAGGCAGGAAAAAAGGGCGAGAAGGGTGTATATATATTTCATGATTGTTCCGACGTTCCCGGTAGCCCCTTCATAGTACCCTTTAAATCTTCTCTTAAAAACGTTCATAAATCATGGTGTTTATATGTTAAATAATCTACCTTAAAGCAATAGCCATTCCAAACATACTACAAACATAAAACAAATAAGGGCAACACGCCGAAAAAGGCAAAATAAAATAAAGCGTCCGCCCATGCCCCTCCCAAGCCTTCCGGCGAATGCCTGGCCATGCTTTGAAGGTGATCCGAAACATGCTTCGAGCCCGGCTCGCCTTACTAGATTATATGTGTGCCTGCCTGCGTGCCGGACGCGCACCTGCCTGCGCAACACTTGCGCACCTAGGTGCGCAACACCTGCGCACCTACCTGCGCAACACCTGCGCACCTACCTGCGCAACACTTGCGCGCCTAGGTGCGCAACACCTGCGCGCCTGCCTGCGCCGTACGCACTACTGCTTATGCACGCGATTGTCCCTTGTGCTATTGGAGGTTCTGGGGGATTTTGGGGCTTGGTTTTGCCGTAAGGCGGTTTTTGGGCCGGACGGGGGCGTAGCCGGGGATTTGCCGTAAAGGCATGCCGGGCATTTGCCGAAAGGCGGGGTTAAAATCAAGGGGGCGTTTGGTTGCGCCATGGAAGGGCTACTGTGGGGGGATGCAAAAAATTCTATCTTGAAAGCAAATTGGGCGGTTCGGATTTTATATTATTGCCCTCTTTTACTCTTTAGCGGTATGTTCAAATATTGGGTCTTGTTTGTTTTGTTGAGTTTCGGCCGAGAGGGGCATGCCGGCAATATGAAAAACAAGGAGGCCGCGGTGGCTGAACGTATCCATGTGCCGGCCTATGTGCCGGGGGTTTCTGGCGGGGATGGCGGCCATCATACCCCTGCGTGGGCCGTGGTTCCTTTTGCCCTTTTGTTGATCATGATTGCTACCGGGCCGCTTTTCTACGAGCATTTTTGGCACAAGAATTACCCAATAGTGGCCTGTGCCCTTGGGGGGGTTGTAGTCCTGTATTATTTGTTTGGGTTGCGTAACGCGCACGCCCCGGTCCATGCGCTGGCGGAGTACGTTCAGTTCATCGCGCTGCTGAGCGGGCTTTTTATAGCTTCGGGGGGCATTATGATATCGGTGGACAAGGAGGCGAAACCGGTGACCAATGTCGCCATCCTCCTGATCGGCGCGCTGATCTCGAACATTATAGGGACTACGGGCGCCTCTATGCTCTTGATCAGGCCCTTTGTTAGGCTGAACAAAAACAGGATCAAACCTTACCATATCATTTTTTTCATTTTTATGGTAAGCAATGTTGGGGGCTCGCTTACGCCGATCGGGGATCCGCCACTTTTTTTGGGTTTCCTTAAAGGCGTGCCGTTTTTCTGGTCCCTTAAGCACAATATTGCCCCTTGGCTCTTTGCCTGCCTGACTTTAGCGGCGGTGTTTTATTTTACTGACAAAAGGAACAAATCAGACTACAGTTTTGGCGAAAGCGCACGGGGCCCGTCTGGCAGGGTTACCCTGGTGGGGGCAAAGAATTTCTTCTGGTTGGCGGTTATCGTGGGCACGGTGTTCCTTGACCCAAATGTTTTGGACTGGGTGCCGGCGGTCCGGTATGGCGGGCAAAAGTTTTCCTTTGTCAGGGAAATAATCATGTTGGCCTCTGGGGCCTTGTCGTACAAATTTGCCGACAAGGCGGCCTTGCGATCGAACGAGTTCAATTTTGAGCCTATCCGTGAGGTGGCTTTCATATTCATTGGCATTTTCAGCACGATGATGCCCGCTATTGATCTGGTGGGCAATTTTGCCCAATCGGACACGGGGGCGGCGATGATCACCCACAATACTTTGTACTGGGGGACCGGTTTGCTTTCGGGCTTTTTGGACAACGCCCCGACCTACATTAATTTCCTGACGGCCGCGTTGGCCTCGCAGGGGGGATCTATCAATGCGATAGCAGATGTGATAGGGTTCTCGAACGGTGAGTTTGCGAACTCTATTTTGTCGCTTAAGGCCATTTCGATCGCCGCTGTGTTCTTCGGGTCCATGACCTACATTGGCAACGGCCCTAATTTTATGGTGAAGTCGATCGCTGAACAGGTAGGCATTAAAATGCCATCTTTCTTTGGCTATATTATTAGGTTCTCTATTCCCATTTTATTGCCGCTTTTTTTTGTCGTGTGGCTGTTGTTCCTTTATTGGGGGATCTTATAGCATAAGGTCAAATATTTCCTTTTCGGGTTAATCCGCAAAAGCGACGGTTTTGTTCAGGGGTCAACCAATCCTGTCCGTCCATAAACATGCCCTTTCAAGAATGAAATTTTGTGCCAAAATTTTCAGTGATTACCTGATGCACTACAAAATACGAACAAAAATTATTGACCCCCGATAATTTTAATATATAATTTATTAAGTTGGGTTGGTATATAGTAATATAACGGTCATAGCTGGGCTGATCACCCGCGGGATATTGACTAAAAATCGAAAAAGTAAGTCCTTACTAAATTTAAATAAAACTATGAATATTATGAACGTTTTTAGAAAACCTTATCTGGCTGCCTTTATGGTCTCGTTATTTATTTTCTTCTCTTCTCATGTAAACAATATGATGATCCAAGTAAGATAATTGATGCACAAACTTTGAAAAATGTGCATCAAAGAATTGCGTCTGAACTGAATTCGGCCATGCTCAATTTTGATAGTTTTTCCAATACATCAAGCAGAATATCAGGTGACCCAGAAGCCGGAAAAGAGTTAATTTCCAACCTTAACTACGTCAATGAAAATGGGCTGGAGTCGTTGCTAAGGAAAAACGGAATTGACACTGAAATTTTAGCAGAATTTGAACTTTTTATAGCGAATAAAGGAAATGAGGAGATTTATGATATGCTTGCGGAAAAATTCAATTTTGAAACTCAAGAAGAAGTTAATTTCTTATTCAATCTAGTTGAAATTCACTCGTTAATTGAAACGGAATTTTCCAGTAGTTCATTCAGGCTCGGGGAAAAGTCTGTGGATTGTGCGCTGGCAATAGCTGCAACAATAGTGACAACCGCCGGTGCGATCGGCGTAACTGGCGGAGCAGCATTAGTAGTTTTCGTAGTCGCTAAGGGAATAGCAATAGCATCAGTAATTAATTCATGCACATGAAAACATTTAAATATATATTGATCGGTATTTTTTTCTTAATTGAGATTTCTTCTATTATTCTCTTTATAACTGGGGAAATAAACACAATATCCTTTATTCTTTTCACATCTTTGTGTTCTTTGATGGTTGGTCTTTTGTTTATGTCCCTGAACAAAAGAAAGTTGAATTCAGATAAAGAGGGGAGATAATATTAGATAAATATGAATGTGACTACTTTCTTCATGGAAACTGAGAAGTCAAAATCGTTGCTTCTCAGTTTTTGTATGCATGCACCGGGTTTTTCAGTCAGGGTACGCACGTGCATAGGGTTAAAAACCTCGGCCACATAAGACCGGGACATATCCCAAACCTAAGGGAAAAGCTATTGGCTTTCGTAAAAAACCGGGGGCTTTATTCCTTGACATAAGGGCTTGATTTAAACTGTTGGGGTTCGACACTTTTATATACCTACTTAAAAAAAACGTTTTTCATATTACTTTATATTCAATCCCTTCGCAAGGAAACACCGGTGGCTATTTGTAGCTAACTTTCTATCTCCTTTACCAACCCGGCATACCAGTGTTCGCCGTATTTTCTGGTTAGGGGCTCTTTCAGGAACTTGTAAACCGGCACCTTGAGCTCATCCCCCAGCTTGCAGGCAGGATCGCAAATATCCCATTGATCATAGTTCAATGCGTCGTGATGATCATACTTGGTAACCCGGATGGGATAGAGATGGCATGAAATGGGTTTCTTCCAGTTGGTTTTTCCATGAAGGTATGCTTGCTCAATGGCGCATTTTAAGATGTTTTTTTCGCCATAAAAAGCAAAGGCACATTCTTTCCCGCCTATTGTAGTGGTGGAATAATCCCCTTCGTCGTCCAGGATGTAGCCCCCTTCCCTTTCTATCACCGCAAGCCCTTCTTTGGACATGTATGGCTTCACTGCTTCCAGGGCCTGTTCTACCTGGGGCAATTCTTCTTTCTCCAAGGGCGCGCCGAGATCCCCCTCCACGCAGCAGGCGCCGTGGCATTTTTTGAGATCGCACACAAAGTGTTTTTCTTTAATATCGTCCGAGAGCACGGCGTTTCCGAGAATGATCATGCTTATTTGCTTGTCGGCCAAAGTTATAAGATCGAAAAGTATTAGGCACGACAAATGATAAACAAGCCCCAAAAAACCTAAATTCGTGCATGCCTTTTGATGTTGTTAAACCGAGGGCGGGCCAAGTCCCCCTATTGTTAAGCGTGCCCCACTGCGGTACGGGGATACCGGATAGTCTCCGGGACCAGTACGATGCGAAAATGATCAAGCACATAGACGATACGGACTGGTTTGTAGATCGGCTGTATGGTTTTGCGGGAAGCCTTGGGATAAAAACGATCAGAGCCAAATACAGTCGCTGGGTAATCGATCTTAACCGTACGGCAGACGGGGAACCTCTTTATAACGACGGCCGTGTGATCACATCGCTTTGCCCTACAACGGATTTCAACAATCTGCCTATCTATTTAGATGGCGGACCAGATCAAGATGAAATCAACCAAAGGATCAATAACTATTATACCCCCTACTACGACCGGATCAGATCGGAGCTAGCGGAGCTAAAAACACAATACAAACATGTACTGTTCTTTGATGCCCATTCGATCCGGCAATTCGTGCCGGGTATCCGACAAGAAAAATTCCCAGACCTTATCCTTGGGGATGCAGATGAAAAAACCGCCGGCCACCAGATCATTGAATCGGCCTTCAGTTCACTTGCCGGAACGGACTATTCATTTAGCCACAACCACCCATTCAAAGGCGGCAACCTGACACGTACCTTCGGGGAACCGGGCAAGAACATTCATGCGCTACAGTTAGAAATGTCCAAACTGGTTTATATGAACGACGATGAGACCAGATACGACGAAAGCAGGGCAAATAAAGTAAGACAGGATCTGTGGCACTTGTTTGAATCACTGATCGGTACGCTAAACCAGATGAACAGATGAGAAAATTTTGGAAATTTGAAAGCATCCTACAAAATAACGGCTGGATAACACCTTGCTATGTGACTACCGACGATCAGGGAATCATTGAAAATATATCGGATAAAAGGCCAGAAAATAGCGGCCCAATAGAAAACGTTAATGGCTATGCCGTTCCAGGGTTTCAAAATGCCCATTCGCATTCCTTCCAGTATGCCATGTCCGGACTGGCAGAGATCCACCCCGATCCCACATCAAAGGATGACTTTTGGAGCTGGAGGGAAACCATGTACAGCATCGCGCTTTCTATGAGCCCAGATCAATTTGAGCATATAGCCACCATGCTGTACGCCGAAATGCTCTCAAACGGGTACACGCATGTGGCAGAGTTTCACTATGTGCATCATGACAAGGACGGGCGGCCATTCTCCAACCTTGCCGAAATGGGCGAACGGCTGGTCTCCGCCGCAAAGACGGCAGGCATAGGTATTGCCCTGATACCTATATTCTACCAAAAAGGTGGTTTTGGCATTTCCCCCGTGGACAAACAAAAACGGTTTATCTCCCCTACGGCTGAAGATTACCTTGAATTACTCGCTGCCTCAGAAAAAGCGACACGCAAATATAGCAAGGCTAACATAGGCCTTGGCCTTCATTCATTGCGGGCATTAGATCAAGGATCGATAAGTGCCGCACTTGCAGGGGCAAAGCATTTACCCGTTCATATACACATTGCCGAACAACAAAAGGAAATAGAAGATTGTTTGGGTTTTTATAATCAACGACCCGTAGAGTGGCTGCTCAATACCTTTGATATCGATCAAAACTTTCACCTGGTACACGCCACGCACCTTACGGAGAAGGAAGTAACCGGAATTACCCAATCGGGCGCCCACGTGATCCTTTGCCCTTCCACCGAAGGAAATCTGGGCGATGGCATTTTTCCTTTACGCCCATTTCAAAGTCAAGGGGGGAAATGGTCCATAGGCACGGACAGTCATATAGGACTGAATCCCTTGGAGGAGCTTCGGATATTGGACTATGGCCAGCGGTTGATCACACACCGCCGTAATCAGTTTGTTTCGGGGGCTAATGGGGACACCGGCTTGTTCGGCCTGGATATGGCACTTAGGTACGGACGGAAGGCCATGAACAATCCAGAGGAAATCTATTTTAAAGTTGGGCAACCGCTCGACACGGTGGTAATCAATACCAAGGTACCACTGATAGCGGCCTGTCAACCGAAAAACATCCTATCGACGCTCGTTTACAGTGGGGACCGGACAAACTTTTCAGGAACAATCGTAAACGGCCAATGGAAAGTAAGAAACGGTCGGCATCAAAAGTGGGACACAATCCTATCCAACTTTAAAAAAACCCTTGAGGAACTAAAAATAAGGTAGATACGAACAGATGCCTATTTCTATAAAGAAATCCGAGACCAAAGATTTGGTGCAAATCGAATTGTTTATTTCGTCATTATCAATGATCAGTATCTTATATGAGAATAAGGAAATCAATCAAACACAATTCCTGTCAACTACCGTGTGGACAACTCAATTATGATTTTCTCAAACCAAGATAAAACCAAGGTAGGTTTCAACATCAAGTAAAACAGTTGTTTATTTACTGAAAATTGCCTGCGGGATTAATCGTTACTTTGCGATAATATGTTAATTCTAATTAAATCGTAATTTTACAATCAATATGAAAACATCAGTATTTTTAAACATCATGAAAGAAAATCCCGATCTAGGATTGGAATTTGAAATCGAAAGCGGCAAGTTTATCAAACCTACATTTCATATCACAGAAGTAAAAAATGTGACAATAGAATCGGTAGATTGTGGGGGGAATCCTGATAGTTACAGGCAAACTATCGTACAGCTAATGGTGAACCCTTTAGAAGAAATGAGAAAGCCATGGTCAGCCCAAAAAGCACTCAACATATTCAATAAGACCATTGCATTGAAGCCTATGGACGAAGATGCTGAGATATTTTTTGAATATGGAGATGTGGAAATGCGGACATCAAACTTCAGTGTGGAAAATGTAATATTCGTCAATGGTGCTATCCGGTTCGAGCTATTTTCGAAACCCACGGTTTGCAAACCGAGTTTGGATCCAAATGCTATGCAGTGCTGTTGATAAGCCGGACCTTAGTTCGGTCTTTTAGGTGGGTAGTATAAAGCAAACCCTGTCTATTTGCTAACCTGTTCATTTCTGTCCTAAGCCAAAAAGGTATTCTATCCCCAAATTTAATGGCTAATTAAAGCATGTTCAAGGTAGGTAAGCCTTTTTGCCCTTCTTTTTTTATCCTTGGTTCCGTATAAAGTTTTACTGCCAATCGAGATTCTTCAACTACGCTTACGTTCTTTTTATCCGTTGTTAATGTTCGCATAATTAATTTTGAATTGAGTTAATAATCCGTTTTCATACGGTCTTAGGATTTCCGCAAGCCTCTTTTTCTGCTAAATCATACCGTTGATTTGTATTTAGCCGTGCGAGGAAAAATAAAACCCTTACCGGGGTGGGGATCTCAAAACCATTTTGCAATTTTTAGCCTAGCGTTGGCTTTGTGCGGCTACTTACCCGAATAGTTTATTCACTTTTGTTTCCCACTCATTATCAAATACTACCTGGAACTCAAATTTCTTTTCGTTAAAATCCAAGTCTAATTCTTTCCATGCTTTTTTTACCCCTAACTGGTTACAAAGTTCGAATACATCTTGTTTATATCTGGTGTCTTCATTTTTCAGGTGTAGCCCTTTTGTTTCCAAAACATACACATCCCCAAAACCCTTTGGGTCAGATTTATTGGTGTCTGAGACTATAAAGTCAGGATAGATTTTATTTCGTTTCCAGCCTTGTATATGATAATCCTGTTTGCTCATGTTCCTGTACCACCAAAGTAGCTTTTCTTGTTGATCAAGATAAATTGCAACCGATTTTTCCAGTTCGTTTACGTTTTCTTCTGGTACATAGTCAAACAGACTACGTTGGGTCGGGGCATTGTCATCACGTATCAACTGCTTATTGCTCCTTACTTTTATCCGGTTCGGGATTTTAAAAGCCCCACTATCCGAAATAAGGAAAAAGCAAAGTTTCTTTTCCTTAACTAATTGCCTGAAAATAATCTCTGCCAACCGATCCCTTTCTGCTAACAGGAATTTTTTTAGCTCTTCGATGATGAATACGAAATTGGAGGAGACAATTTGTTCATCATAACGCTTTAAGAATCGTTTAATGGTTTCTTTTCCTATGTCAAAACCAATCCAGGGGTTTGGTACAATATCTAAAATATGTTGTGCTAAAAACATTTGATCAATTTTTAATGATCTCTGCTTTTCAACACGCTGTTTTGTTTCCTCTATCACCTCGCCTTCCTTGTCCGAAAGACCGATAGTAAGGGCTTGTTCTTTCCTGCTTAACCCCGAAAGTGAAACATTGTCCAAAGGGTCAAGGCTTATAGAAGCCCAGTCCATACGGCTTAACAAATCAATATCGAAATTAATGTCCCGCCAGCTATCGGTTTCCTGGATAACAAATTTTGGGAGGTAAATTTTTCCTTCAAAAGTTTTAAAAGCATCCCGGTAACGGACCTCACGTTCTTGCAATACATTTCCATTTGTCCCGTCTCCGCTATCAACATTAATCCGGCCCGCAATATCCCCCAGTCCCTCGCTTTCTAAATTAGTTTTAATGGTTTTAACCAAGTCTCTCGCATTTTGACGGAACGTATAAATATAGCATTCATCCAATGCCCTTATTTGTGTTTTACGTGCATTTGGCTGTCTTAAAATCCTCCCAATTAATTGCGTTATCCCGGTTTTGGATGAAGGGTTGGTGAGAATCGTCAAAATGTAGGCAAATGAACAGTCCCAACCTTCCTGCAAAGCTTGTTTTGTAATTATGTAACGGATCCCACAATCTTTTCCGAAAAGGTCTATTCCCTCAATATCATCTTTATCGCTACTTTTAATGGCAATGTGATCTTCGGGGACACTACATTTTTTAATTAAAAACTCCTTTACATCCTCCGCATGGATAAACTTAACATTTCTCTGATCTTTTCCTGTGCGTTCTACCTGGATTAGGTTGATTGGGCGAATGTATTCCCCTGTATTTTGTGCATATTCATTTGCTTTTTTCTCCAAATATTTTCGTTGTTCTAAAGAACAAAGCATGGTGTCTCTCCAATCTAAACCGGACTTGTTGGTTAAGTGGATGTCGAGTTTTATCATTTCCTCTTCATTCAACTCACGTCCTGTTATTTTCACTAATTTATTGGATTTATCCGGTGGGGTAGCCGAAAGCTCCAAAATAAAGGAAGGGTTAAAATTATGGATAGTATCCCTGGCCGTTTCGCTGTATGCCCGGTGCCCTTCATCTATAATTACCAAAGGTTGCAGTACGCGCAAGGTATTCCCCATTGATGTTTTTATCTGACGGCCAAATACGGACGTACCATCCCCGAAACAATCCAAATTTGGAAACGCTTTTAAAAACTCTTCCCCCGGTTTAAAATTATCCTCATCAGGGAAAAAGTCAGTGTAACCCGAAGCATCACGGAACATTCTCAGTGTTTCTTTGGTTTTTCGTGCCGCCGAGGGCAACATTAACATTAAAATAACCAAATTTTCCTCCACATCTGATTTTTTGAGGGGGTCGATCTTTTCCTTGATCAATGTTTTCCCACCACTTGAAACGTCTAACATTTGACGATAGGGATGCCCACGGTCCCGCAAACCGGATATCGTCTGGCGATAAATCTGAGTACTAGGCATTATCCATAAAACCAGTCCCGTTTGTTTTTTGAGGTAGGTTTTCTGTATGTGGTCTATGGCGTGACAGGCCAAAAAAGTTTTCCCACCACCTGTGGGCACTTTCAAATAAATATCCGGCAAAGGCTCCCCCAAACCGTTGGATTTAGAATGATAAGCCATGCTGCCCGTTGCCTTTTCCCAGGCCCTTTTTGGAAAATTGTAATCCCGTGCAAGGTCAGGGTCAATTTGCATGGCATTTTCATACTTCGATTTAAGCCCTGATAAGGCAAAGAGATAGTTCTTTAGTGTATCGAGTACTTTTTCCTGATAGGTTTTGAGTTCAAGCATAGCTTTATTTCCCCATTTTATATATTTCGTAAGGCAATTGGCAAAAATCAATCCTCAGGTCACGTAAAAAGTGCTGATCCAGATACTTCATCGGCGCAAAGACCAAACGTTGTTTAACTTTAAACTTGGGCAGTGCTTCGGCCATTTCAAAGGTTAAACCGGTCGTTTTTAAATACTCAATATCCGGCTTGTAAATCAGGTAAACCTCATAATGTGCGCTTTCCCCTATAAAACCGGTCCCCTTGTTTACCCTGCTTGCGTCAAACTGCTCCCCTGTGGCCGTGTAGAAAAGATAATTCGCAAATTCTGCATAGGAAGGCAAATTAGTGCCGTCTAAAATGTGCCGCGTTTCAATAGCACTGCCCAGTTCGAAATAACTGAATGTGCCGCCTGTTCCTTCCCTGAAGTTTTTAGACCCGGGCACGCCGTTTATTGCCCTGCGAACACGTTCGGCGGTAATCGTATCGGCATAGTCCTCCATTTCCACGCAAATAAACCGGCGGCCACCATCCTCTTTGTTGAGATTCAACACAGCGTGGGCGGTCGTCCCCGATCCCGCAAAACTGTCAAGGATTATGTCGTTTTTGTTTGTTGCCAATTTTATTATTCGCTGAATTAGGGAAACTGGTTTAGGTGTTGCGAAAGGGATACTACTTTCAGAAAATAATTCTTTCAACTCTTTCCTTGCCCCATCTGTGTGATTAACATCATCATATAGCCAAATGGTTAAAGGAACTACACCTTGTTGCACTTCATTTAAATATCTTTTTAATTGAGGTGCTCCCTTACCACTCTGACCAAAAAAAACTCTGTTTGAATCAATCCATTCTTTCATTTGCTTTTTATTGGTCAACCAACTTCTTCCTTTAGTGGGATTGTATTCAACATTAGTACTAGGGTTAGTTATTGGATAATCGTATTCAGAAGAATAAGTTTTAACGGTTAGATTATCAGATCTCCACAAACCCATACCATCATTATTATCATATTTATAAAGTTTATTTTGTTTTTCTGTCCTAGGAAGTAATTTTCTAACCCATCCATTTTTTACATCCCCTTGTATTTTGTTTTTAGCATAGCAAATGATAAAGTCATGGTTATCTGAAAAATATTTAGCATCATTAGAAGCTGCATATTTTTTTTGCCAGATAATATTTTGGATGAAATTTTGCTCTCCAAATATTTCATCCAATAAGCACCTTAAATTGTGTTGTTCGTTATCGTCAATTGAAATAAAAATCGCACCGTCCTCGCTTAACAGTTCACGTAGCATTTTTAACCTTGGCATCATCATGCAAAGCCATTTGTCATGCCGCGTCATGTCTTCTAAATCAACTTCTTTGCCCAACCATTCCTGCATCATGGGGCTGTTTACGTTGTCGCTGTATTGCCAGTGTTCGTTCCCTGTATTGTAAGGAGGGTCAATGTAAACGCACTTTACTTTTCCGCCATAAGTCGGCAAAAGGGCTTTTAAGGCTTTGAGGTTGTCGCCTTCTATTATCAGGTTATCGTGCAAGGAAATAGTACCCGATAAGCTGCTGCCCTTAACGGGCAGCAACTGGTGGTAGTTCACCGCCAAGTGGTGGTTTTGCACAAATGTTTTTCCTTTAAAGTTCAGGGTGGGCATAGCTGTTTGGTTTATTTGGTATTGGATCAAAACTAGGACTTTAAATGTGCTTCGGCAGGAATATAGTAAGTTATTGCTCTTTTTTTTGGAAAATTCATGTTCTATAAGAACTTCAGAGCTCGCTTTTTTTCTTGTCTAAGATATGAATTGATAAACGTTTTCTTTTCCATTCTCTAATATTTTAGTTCTCCCCTAATCTATATTCTTATTCTCATAATGCTAAATCATGCCGTTGATTTTTATTTATCTAGTGGGAGGAAAAACAAAACCCTTCCCAGAGTCAAAACCTGAAAGCCCTTTTGCAGGTTTTGGCTTAGTTTTGCGGCTTATTTTCACAGTGTGGATCAGAGAGAGTTACTATCCTTGTACAAATCGCAGGCTACGGTTCAGGCCTTGGCAAAAACTGCCAAACCGAATATATCCAAGGCGATCAGCCTGAAAGGGTTGATGGGCAGCCTTGATGCGATCATAGCGGCGGCCACGTATCGGCTCAATCAACAGAATCATATCTTCGTGCTCCACGAAAAAGAAGAGGCGGCCTATTTCTACAATGACCTTCAAAACCTGTTGGGGGAAAAAGAAGTACTCCTGTTTCCTTCCTCCTACAAACGGGCCTATGAGTTTGAAGAAACAGAGAATGCCAACATCCTGATGCGGGCAGATATCCTCAACCGGATCAATAACAAATCTTCGGCAGGGGAACTGATCGTGACCTATCCCGAAGCACTTACCGAAAAAGTAATCAACAAAAAATCGCTCGTACAAAATACCCTCACGGCGAAAGTGGGCGAGCAGGTAAACAGTAATTTTCTCACCGACATCCTGCTTGCCTACGGTTTTGTACAAGACGACTTTGTATATGAGCCCGGCCAATTTGCCGTACGTGGGGGCATCGTCGATATCTATTCTTATGCGGGAGGGCTGCCTTACCGTATCGAGCTTTTTGGGGATGAGATTGAAAGCATCCGTATCTTTGATCCCGAGAGCCAGTTGTCGAAAGACAACCTGAAAACAGTCAGTATCATACCCAACATCCAGACCAAGCTCCTAGAAGAAACCCGTCAGTCGTTTCTGGACTACGTTCCTAACAATTCCAAGATATGGGTCAAAGACTATCAAAACACAGTAGATGTGCTTGATAGTCTTTGACCCATATCTTGGAATTGTTAGGAACGTAGTCCAGAAACGACTGACGGGTTTCTT
>JACSEL010000030.1_pt1 | contig 16984 bp, 19 predicted proteins | sample 8223121 | NCBI WGS metagenome assembly JACSEL01 (sample SAMN15704502, study PRJNA253121) | viral metagenome | isolation source: viral DNA from sea star tissue collected in USA, Friday Harbor USA, Seattle... | host: Pycnopodia helianthoides | collected 2013 | reverse complement strand
AAAGTTTGGGTCATAGTAGTCATTAATTTTAGCTTACACGAAATAGGCTTAAAAACATATACGAAGAGTGGAAATAGCCAGTTTAACAACATATACAGTCGTGGGTCATTTGTTATCAGTTTATTGGATATCCGACTGTTGGAATTATCGGGCGGTAAAAAAGGCATGAGAGAAGTAATTTTGGAACTGATCGGAAAATTCGGAACTGAAAAGTCCTTTTCAGAGGACGGGTTTTTTGTGACTATTGTGGATATGACATACCCGGAGATTGAGGTTTTTATAAATGATTACATCAAAGGTACAGAAAAACTACCTATCCAATCCTACTACGGGAAAATTGGAATTGAGTATAACAAGTCCGATTTTAGTTTTGCCGAAATGAGTGTTCCGAATGCTGATCAGATCAGGATGTTTGAGGTTTGGTCCAAAAATCAATAACAGGCTACCAACAGATGCCACAGTCTTCTTGGCTACGCTTTTTTACCCGCTTCAAAGTCACTATTAAATCCCCCCCTATCTACTCAGGCTTAGGTATCCGTCTTTCCTCACTTGATGCCATATTGAAATCCTTGCACATTTAGGGCTGCACAAATTACGGGGGAATAATAGAATGAACACAATAAAAAGGGGGATCGGGAAAGCATAAACGAATTATATATAATTATCCAGCATGGGGATATTCCCAATATGACCGTTCGTATGCCAAAAAGCCCAAACCCACTCTTGGCCACTTTCTTATAATTAATGTTTGTAAATCCTGGTTGACGGTTTTTTGACAGGTTTCAAGTCTAATTTGTATTAAAGCAATCCGTGATTTGAGGAAGGCCAGAAACTTGAATTTTAAGGAGTTTTGTCCTCTTTTTTTTAATAAGGGTATAGGCATCAAGCAATAAAGCAGATTCCTGAAGAATATCTTTAAGTTCGGTAAACTCCTGAAAATCCAAATTAATCTGGATGTCGCGATGAGGCGATTTGATAATAATACGGGCAGAATCATCAGGGAAGTAAACGGAGTGATTTTCAAAGTCTATATTGGCAAAGTTGGTGACAAATTTTGTAAAATCTTTGTGAGAGTATCCGATTAACAGGTTTTTGTAATAAAGGCCGATTTGGCGACAGCACAGGCAGTTTGTGACGCTGAAATATGAACCCTGGGCCAGAAAATGTGGTTTGCAGTTTTTCATAAACAAATTAAATGGGCATCCCACGATACCCATTTGGATTGCTACTCCAAAAAAATAAGCATTTAATCGCTCTTAAGGTGCTTTAGGATGGTCTCTTTTATTTTGGACCGAGATGCATCAGCATTGTAATGCTGTGCTGCAATCATTTCTTTTTCCAGGGCAAATAGCCTTTGAAACATGATTTTGTCTCCTACTTTCATATTGATGGCAATGGTTTTCTTTTGATCGAACAACTGATCCCAGACCCATCGAACATCCGCCCAGTAAGCTTGGTTTTGATCCCACCATTTCTTGGCTACATCGCACCGTGAGTTATCGGTCCTGAAATATGTATTCCATCCTTTTTCCTTGGCCAGGATTACATCTTTGTCCGTTCGGATCACTTTATCATTATCCTGCTTATGCACCCAGCCATAGTCCGTAATTTCCTGACGATTGGTTCTGGTCATTACATTGTAATCTTTGCGTTTGCTAGACTCTCTTCTTGGCAAAGGGGCATCAGCGGTATTTTCCCAGTAGTGCTTTCCATCCACGTGCACCCATGTGGCCGAACCTTCATAGCGAGGGCTGTCATCTACCTGATATACTTTCTGTGTCCACTGTCCTTTTACTTCTGAAGATGGTTTAGACTCAAATTTCCAGGTGTCTTCTTTATCAAAGGCATAAAAGTCTTTGTTTTCGTAAATCCAATCTTGTCTCCAGTGCTTGATAATCATGGTGTCATTGATGACCAAAAGGTGTTGCAATACGATTTTATTCTTATTTTCAGATACGGGGAATACATATTCCAAAGCACCGGAGGAGTAATTGTCGTAAAACTCATAATCCTTTTCTGGTGAGAAAGTTTCTGCAAAGTTGAATCGAACATCATAACAGCCGGACATGGCTTTGATTGAGGCGATATCTTCTTTTTTTTGTCCATAAGCCACCGTGGTGGATAAAAGGATCAGGGCAATTATTATTTTTTTCATAGTTTATAATACTTATTTATTTAGAAATGCAATTTTTAGCCTGGGATAATCATAGGCCAATAATGTCAGGTTAATGATTAAATAAAATCCGGTTTGAACCAATTCGCCCATATCGTGCGGTTCAAGATATAAATGGAATAGAAAGATATTGAGCGTTAGCGGAACAAGCATCACGGCCCCTAGCAGTGCATATACCTGGCTAATCAGCAAGGCCCCACATAGTATTTCCGCAATGCCCAGCTCTGGCCAGAAATAGCCGGTGCCTTTCAGTCCGCCAATCATAGATTTGATTTTGACCAGATGATCGGGCAATTCCGTAGCCTGTTCGGTTGCTGGACGAGGGGGGGTTGGGGCAAACTTTTGTATACCGGCGTAAACAAATAGCCCACCCAAGGCTATCCGTGCTACTAAAATCAATACCTTTATTTTTTTCATGATAATAATAAAATTAATATAATCAAATCAGTAAGATGAGCAAAGCACTTTATTTCAGTTGCCATGCTTACCGGACCCGTTGGGCAATACGCAAGAAAGTAACTAAAAAATAGGGTATAAGCCCCTTCACCCGCTTAATTATTTATGATAATTCAAATGTTTTTTGGTTTCACATATTACTTTGGTTAATGGTTTTGATATTTCGCTTCAATAGGTCATAAGAATCCAAGATCAGTACTTTGAAACCCAAGTATAAGTATTGGGTAACCCATGGACCGTAATAAGTAGTCCGTGCGATAGTAGGTTCAAATTGAACCGGCAGTGTGTTTATTAACCAACTAATTAATGATTTTCCACAATTTTGGCCAAACTTCACTCTTCGGGCTACCATCTTAGCAAACAGAATTTAAGTCAATAAGGCCTGTATTTACGGCATGGGCGATCAGCTTCGCAGGAGAATCGAGGTTTAGTTTTTTTAGCATATTTTTCCTGTGGGAGTTGATAGTATGCATGCTCAGGTTAAGCCGGCCCGCAATTTGATTTGTAGTCAGTCCTTTAACCACCCATTCCAGCACTTCTATCTCCCGGGTGGACAATACTTCTTCACTATGATTGGTTTTCCCGCTTACCACGGATTCCATGAGCACGTCCATAATATCAGCACAATAAAACTTTTTGCCGAGCCGGATGCTTTCCAGGGCCATTTCGATCTCTTGTACGCCACAACGTGTAGTGAACATGCCACAACCCATCTCTTTGAGTTGCCGGAAATAAGATTGATGCTTCAAATCCACAACGAACAATGCGTCTATGTTGGGTTGGGTAACGAGCTTTGATATTTGATCAATTACTGTACCCCCGCTTTGGGAAAGATCGGCGAGTATGAGCGTAGGGGAAGAACCCAGCATGGATAGCCCATCCATGTAAGTAGCACACCCGTCCACGTGAAAGTAAGGGGAATCGTTGATGATCTGCTTCCATCCCATTAAAGAAACATAATTCGGGCTGAAAAGGAAAGTGCGGATAACGGGCATTTTTTCTATTTAGTAATCCTATGCAAAGCTAGGGGGGCATCCATCGCTTTTCCAAATTATTTGGAATAATTATAAATATTAATATATCCCGGCCCAAAAGAACCCGATGCAACATTAATTTTCATAAACTTGATTTCCCCGGCAGGTGCTGCCGGCCATAGGCACAAGGGATGGTCAGGGGATTCAAAAAGAGTGCTTGATCGTGCGAAAGGGTAAATAAAAATCACCCAAAAATTGATGTAATTGCCAGAAAAGGGGGAAATGATATGCTAAATTATGCCTACTTCTTTGGGGCATCTTTTCTTCTCGTTGTTGTTTTTTTTGTCTTTGTTTTTGCTATTGTTTTCTTCTCTTCTTCTACGTCGGCCAGTACCCTGCCACAATGTTCACATACAATTAATTTTTTCTTTTCCCTGATCTCAGATTGCTTTTGGGGAGGTACAATATTAAAACATCCACCACAAGCATCTCTTTTCACAAATACAACAGCCAGGCCGTTTCTTACATTGTCCCTGATCTTATTGTAAGACAAGAGCAAGCGGTCTTCAATGCTTTTTGCTGATTTCTGCCTGTTCTTGAGCAACTTATCCTCTTCCGCTTGACTTTCGGTTGTGATATTATCCAGTTCGCTTTTCTTACTTTTCAGGTCTTTTGTTCTTTCTTCGAGAGCGTTTTTCGTATCAACTATCCCTTCATTTTTAGATTCTATTTTAGCATAAGATTCTTTGATCCTTTTTTCAAGAATCTGTATCTCCAGTTGCTGGAGTTCTATCTCTTTGGTAATAGCATCATATTCCCTGTTATTCCTGACGTTCATTTGCTGCTCTTCATACTTTTGTATCAATTTTTCAGCGTCTTTGATTGCCGTTTTGTTGTTGGAAACCTCCAGGTCCAATTCTTCTATATGGCTATTATGATTATTTACCCTAGTCCCATAACCTGCTATCTCATCCTCAAGATCAATCACTTCCTCGGGTAAAGCCCCCCTGACTTTTATTAGTTCATCTAGTTGCGAGTCTATCGACTGCAATTTTGCAAGGGCTTCAATCTTTTTTGCTACCGTACTTTCCATCTATTTTAAATAGTATTTTATAGGATTCGTATCCACCAAGGATAAATTGAGTGCAATCTTAGTGAATTTTTCTTCTAAAAAACCGCAAATCAATTCTTTTGTAAACGCCTCGCTTTCATAATGCCCGATATCCGCAATAATTATCTTTTGCCCCGCATCAAAAAACTCGTGGTACTTAAAATCAGCGGTAACAAACACGTCTGCCCCGGCTTCCTTGGCGTGGCCTAGCAGGAAACTTCCGGATCCGCCGCATACTGCTATTTTTTTTACTTCTTTTTTATGAAAGCCAGTATGCCTGATTACGGATAGGTTGAAAGTCCCTTTGAGCAGCCTAAAGAAATCCCCGGTTGCCACGGGCACAGGCAGCTCCCCCGTCATCCCGGCCCCTACTTCTTGATTTTCATTTTCCAGTGACGATAGGTAATAGCCAACTTCCTCATAAGGGTGGGCTTTCTTTAGGGCAGCTACTATCTTGTTTTTTAGGTAAGAAGGGAAAATGCCCTCTATCCTGATCTCTTCTACGGCTTCGATCCGGTGGGCGTTGCCAATGGCCGGACTGGCTTGATCGTTGGGCCGAAAAGTGCCGGTACCCTTGGTTTGGAAGCTGCATTCATCGTAGTTGCCCACTTGGCCTAGCCCTGCTTTGTACAGGCTTTCCAACACGGTTTGTACTTGATCCGCCGGCACGAACGTGACGAGTTTGGCCAGTGTGCCTTTTTTGGGCGAAAGGATCCGGCAGTGGGTTAGCCCTATCCGGTCACAGATCATCCGGTTCACCCCCGTGTTTACATTGTCCAGATTGGTATGGATACTGAAAATGGCTATGTCGTTTTTGATTGCCTTTATTACCGTCCGCTCCACATAGTTTTTTCCCGTAAAGGACTCCAGGCCTTTGAATACGATAGGGTGGTGCGCAACCACTAAGTTGGCGCCCTTGTCCATGGCTTCTTGTACTACTTCTTCGGTGCAGTCAAGGCTGATGACGATGCCTTTGAGTTCTTGGCCGGGGCTTCCGGTGATCAACCCGGCATTGTCATAAGGCTCTTGGTAGGCCGGGGGCGCCCACTGGTTTAAAGCCTGGATTACCTCATTTATTTTCATCATGCTTGGATATAAGAAACGTCAGGTTCCCGTTGCCGCTAAATTAATGTGCTTACCAAAACCATATTGCCCCGATGCCTATTTAATTTTGCAACATGGTCTCAGTTTGGGATTACGTTTGGCGACCGAGTGCCATGATCGGTTTTGATTTGCCAAACGGTTAAAAACCCACTGGGTCCTATAAACTCATTTAATCTCTCTGATAAAATAGGGTTTATCCATGATCATGATAACTTTGGGCGATTGACTTTTGAATGTCCCGCCAAACGCAAACCCGGATAGTGAACAGATTACTTGCACTTGTTTTTATATTGGTATCGATCGGGGGGCGGGCCCAGTTGCTGGACGATTCTACCAAACTGGTGTATGGCCCCACGACCTCAAGGTATATATATGAGGACGATCTTAGGCACGGCGATACGGCCTACCACAGCATTGATACCGCCATACACAACCTAGAGCGTTTCGAATTCAAGGACACGGCCGGCAAGGCCTATCAGGACTTGGGCAATAACGGCACGGCGTTGCATCCCGTGTACTACTCCCCCCCGAAAAACATAGGCAGGCAGGCCGGGTTCGAGGCTTACACGCCTTACGTAAAGCAAGCAGCCGATTTTAAGTATTACGATACCAAGTCGCCGTTTATCGAGCTGAACGTTGGGCTTGGGGGGAAAGGAAGGGATCTGGCACGGTTTGCGTTCTCCAGGAACGTCAACGCACAATGGAACCTTGGGTTCAACATACAAAAAACCTCCTCCAACAAGCTCGTAGGCTCTTCCTCGATACGGGAAACCCAAATCTCCGGCACCTCGATCGATGCCTACACCTTCCACAGATCGAAAAACTCCAAGTACCATTTGATGTTCCACGCTTTTAGGTTTGGACACAAGGCCACGGAAACCGGCGGGATAAAGATCCCGGAAAACCCCAAAAGGCGCGATTACTTTCAATACCAAAACGCCGAAATCCACCTTAGAAATGCCGTGAGCTACGACACCCGCACCAGGTTCCACCTGTACCAGGAATATGCCCTGGCCGGGCCGTTCAAGCTGTACGGCACGGCCGAAAGGAACAAGGTCGAAAACAGGTACGAGGACTTCCCCCTATCCGCCACTGAAGGCTATTACCGGCAATTCCTGATGCGGACGGACTCAACCTTCGACGCGTCTTGGTTCGACGAATGGAAAATAGAAGCAGGGGCCAAGGGGCATGCCGGCAAACGGCTATTTTATTCCGCTTATGCGAAGCGCAGGGACATTGGGTTCAGGTACCGGAATTTGAATGCCTTCCCCAGGCGTGCGGAAAACTACCTAGGCGGCGAAATCAAATTACACGTCGCAGGGGCCAACGTACTGGACGGAAAGGCAGAGGTAACCGACGGCGGGCAGTATTCCTTTACCGGAAGCTATGCGAACAGCTTCTTCGAGGCCGCCTATACCGCCACAAAGCGCCTGCCCTCGTTTCTGTCCGAACGCTTCTTGGGCAATCATTACCAGTGGGCCAACAGCTTTGCCGATATAGTATCCCACACTCTTGCCGGCGCCGTTTCCTATGCCTCCCCTTTTATCAGGCTAAAGCCCAAAGCCGAAATCTCCGCCATAGAACGCTACGTGTATTTCAACAAGGACAAGATGCCGGCACAGAACACGGCGGCCGTGCTCGTCGGCAACTATTCCCTTCAGGCCGACCTAAGCCCCGGGCCACATTTTAGGCTGGAGAACAAGGCCGTCTTCAACAAAGTATCGGGCGGCGGCGCCGGCGCTATCCGATCCCCCGATTGGAACTTCTTTGGCAAGTGGTATTACCAAAACATCCTGTTCAACCAATACATGGAAATGCAGCTGGGGGTAAACCTACGGTGGCGATCCGCCTATTTTGCGAACGCGTACGACCCCATCACGCAGCAGTTCCACGTCCAGAACGACTTTGAGGCCCCCTCCTACTGGACGGGAGATCTGTTCTTTGTCATGAAGACCAAAAAAATAAGCGTCTGGGCAAAGCTCAAATACCTCAATCAAAAAAAGGAACACGGGTACTTCGAAACCCCTTTATACCCTGCCGCCCGGCGCATGTTCGATCTCGGGCTAAGGTGGCATTTTTATGACTAAAAGACATGGAACAGAAAACAGCACAAAACAAAACAACACTGGGGCTAAACCTCCCTACGGACCCACGGTGGGCGAACATCGCCAAAATACCTATCGACAAAATATTGATAGACCATGCGTACTGCGAGCAGAAAGCCGCCTCGTCCGGGATTTCGCTGATCGTACAGTACCCCGAAAAAGAGGAACTGGTCGCCATGCTCACGGACCTTGTGGCCGAAGAGTGGAGCCATTTTGAGCGCGTGCTGGAGATGATGGGCAAGCACGGCATCAAGCTTGGCAGGCAGCGCAAGGACGACTACGTGGCCGCCATCTCCAAGATCATGAGGAAAGGCGGCGGCCGCAACGAACAGCTCGTGGAGCGCCTCCTCCTCCATGCCCTGATAGAGGCCCGCAGTTGCGAACGCTTCAAAATACTCCACCAGAACATAGCGGACGAGGAACTAAGCAAGTTTTATTATGAACTGATGGTATCCGAGGCAGGGCATTACCATAGCTTTTTGGACATGGCCAAACGCTTTATGCCAGAGGGAAAAGTAATGGAACGTTGGCAGGCTTTTTTGGAGGGAGAGGCCGAAATACTAAAGGGCCTCGAAGTACGCCAAGACCGCATGCACTGATGCGGCCCTACCCCTTCAGCCTGTCCGCAAAGGCTTTCCGGAACCCCTCTACCTTCGGGCGGATGACCGCCTCGCAATAGGGCACCGATCCGTGCAGGTTGAAATAGTCCCGGTGGCCGGCTTCGGCCGGGTAGAATGCCGTGGCCGGCGACACTTCCGTAACCACCGGCCCCGGCCAAGCACCGGAAGCCTCCAGCACCGCTTTGCCCGCTTCGGCGAGGGCCTTCTGCTTTTCGCCGTGATAGAACACCGCCGATCGGTACTGCGTCCCCACGTCGTTGCCCTGGCGGCCCGGGGAAGTCGGGTCGTGCGTGGCCCAGAACACCTCCAGCAACACGCCGAAAGAAACCACGGACGGTTCGTAGGCGATCCGCACTACTTCCGCATGGCCCGTCGCCCCGGTGCATACTTCTTCGTAGGTGGGGTTTCCTGTTTGGCCGCCCATGTAGCCCGGCACGGCCCTGCGCACGCCTTTAAGCCCTTGGAAAACCGCCTCCGTGCACCAGAAGCAGCCGCCGCCGAAAGTGGCGATCCCCTCTTCGGCCCCGCCCGTGCCCTTACCTGCCATGTGCTGCGGGGTCCTCGATCATGGGAAGACCGACGTACTCCGCCTCTGCCTTGCTGATCTTCTTAATCCCAAAAACGCCCCCAGAGGCCATTGCCACTGCCTTTGCCAGGCCCAGCAGGAAGCGGTGGATCTGTACGGCCACGTCGGAGCCCACTTTGGGGAGCACGCCGTTGAGCTGCCGCAAATACGAGGTAATGGCGTGTTGCCTGGTTTCCAGGTCCATCGGCAGATCGCGCATGTAGGTTTTGAAAGTTTCCTCGAAAGAGGACGAGACTTCCTCAAAGTAGCCCTTGAGCTTGTCGTAGTCATCGCCGGCCTTGGTTGCGTAGCTGATGGCCTTTGCCGTCTCGTCTTTGTCCACGTCGTTGTCTGCGCCGGCTATCAGTATCGCCACTATGGCCGGCGCGTTCATTATTATTTCTATTTCGTCATCACGGAGGGTAAGGAACGCATCGATCATAATTAGTCTGGTTTTAGTGCACTGTCTTGAACGGTTAAAGTATGCAATTTAATGCAAAACCATGAAGGCAAACAAAAAAGGGCCCCGCGCATTTCACGGGAAAAGCGGATCATGAATTGCCCGGCATGTTTGGGATGTTCAATAGTTTTCGCATGTTGGACAAAACCTCCCCGATAGGCGTTTTGTCCCCGTGCTTCCTGTCCAGTGTTTCGCTTGGGTTGTACGCTACGCTGCCCAGGGTATGTTTCAACAAAGACTCCAACAATTCGCTGCCCTCTTCTTTTATCTCCTTTATTTGTTCTTTGCAACTGCCATACGATGCGGCCACGGTTTCTTTGTGTATATACTCTTGTCTTAGCCTGTTGCACTCGCTCCTTCTTTTGTTCGCATAAAGGGCAAACCATACCAAAGGCACGTACAATGGTAGTTTTCGTAAAAGACCGCGGGAGTAAACGGCAATATCGATCGCCTGCCCTGTGCCCCATACTGTCCATGCACCAAATCCTATCAGAAACGCAAGTACCGCAAAAAACACCCCTGGCCAAATAAGTACTTGTGTTTTTAACCTTGCTTTTTCTTTCTTAAAAGCCGTCCCTAATACCGCCGATGTGGCCCCGGGCATTAAACGTTCTATCTCTTTCGATAAACTATTGCATTCAGTCATCTTAATAATGCTTCCTTCGGTTATTTTAGGGATGAACAGAGGTAACCTAAGCAGGGCATCCCGAACGGCAGTTAACCCAGCTTGAATATTATTGTATAGAAGGATCGGGAATTTTACAATCCTTATCAGGGCTACCTAAATTATTTTCAATAGCAGTTAAATGCTTCCCTTGTAATTCAAATAGAAAACGTCCGTTAACCAGTTTTAACCTGCTAATAATATCTTCTGTATTATCTTTTATAAGCTCCCAACTATCGGGACAGCCCTCATGAAAAACATATATATCACTTACAAAACACCTTGATTGCTTTGTTTATTAAGGCGTCTATTTATCTTATCCATCACTAAACTACTTATATCATTATAAAAGTAACACAAAAAAAGCCCCTCCCGTAACGCCCGGAAGGGGCTTTAAAACTATCCCGGCGCACTGCGCTTGTGCAGGCAGTGGCGCGCCCGGGTTTATTAGGCTATACCATGAGGTGCCTGTTGAACGCCCCTGTGCGCGGTTCTTTCAGTCCTTTCTCCCTGTAGTTGTACTGCGTGGTGACCTGCAGGGTATATTCGCCGGTGGCGAGCTCGGGGAGTATGGCGATCAGCTTGGCCGGATTATTGGATACTAGGACCGCCGGCTTGAACCGGGCGCCTTCGCTGTTGACGATGGCGATGCCGTTCCCCTCGCTTGTGCCGTATATTTTCAGCCTGCTGCCTGTGATCTCCACCAGGCCGGAGGACGTCAGCCTCTCGTTTACCGTGCCGCTCACGATGTCCTTTACTTCCAGGATGTGCGGCAGGGCCTTGAGGGTGCTGGTCTTTTCCATTTTAATGTGCCGCAGCACTTCTTTGAGCTCCTTGCCGGCGCTTACGTTCAGGCGGACGCTGTGGCGTTGGCGATCGAACGTATCGGTTGCCTCCTCGAACACGCCGGGTATGGAAAAGTGCGTGTTTATCAGCCCGGTGTTTATTGTCCCGCCCTCTTCGGTGATTGCCCGCACTGTGTCGAAGAAGGCGTTCAGTAAGGCAAGGGTGTCCGTTTTCTTAACGGTACTGCCCCGTTCTACCATCTTGTCTATGATGTCCTGGAGGTCGTGGCTTTTCACGTCCTGTAGCTGTGCCGTGTGTTCGTCGAGCCTCGCCGTGAGGAGGTTTTCGAGCAACGCATATTTCAAACTCATGATCTATAAATTTAAATTGTGAAAAAATGATTTAATGAATAAATCGAAGTTAAGGGCTACCCGTCCGTTTTGCAAAGGCTTTGGGCAATTAATTTGCTTCTTTTATTTCTGCCCGGCCAAGGGGGGGGCGGAGATTGGTTTATTCACCCTTTTTTAGCTTTTTGCATATTTCGTATAGCTTCTTCAAAAGCTCCTGAACAGGCATTTTGTCCCCGTGCTTCCTGTCCAGTGTTCCGCTTGGGTTGTACGCGATGCTCTCAATGGTATTTTTCAATAAAGACTCCAGCAATTTGGGATCTGCCCCCTCTGTTTGTTTTTTACAACTGCCATACGATTTGGCCACGGCTTCTTTATGCGCATATTCTTGTGTCAGCCTGTTGTATTCGCTCCTCCTTTTGCTTACATAGGAAACAAACCACACCAAAGCTGTAAGCATTGGTATTTTTGATAAGAGGCTATAAGAGTAATCGGCAATGTTATTCACGTTTTCTACGTCCCATATTGCCCATCCACCAAATGATATTAAGGACGCTATGGCTACGAAAAACAAAATTGACCAATTGCCTATCTGTTTTTCTAACCTTTTTTTCTGCTTACTAAAATCTTCCCCTAACCCAGCCGATATGGCACCGGGCATTATCTTTTCTATCTTCTTTACTAAATCATCGTATTCCGATGTTTTCTCTTTTACTAACTCATCATGTGCCGATGTTTTCTCTTTTACTAACTCATCATGTGCCGATGTTTTCTCTTTTAATAACTTATCATGTGCCGATGTTTTCTCTTTTAATAACTTATCGTATGCCGATGTTTTCTCTGTTAATAACTCATCGTATTCTAATATTTTCTTTATTAATGTATTGTATTCCTTTTTATTTTGTTTTATCTCATCCCTAAACCCCGAAATCATATCATTGATGCTTTTCTTATCTTTTTCAAGACTAATCATGGGTAATTTGTTCAGTACTTCTTTAGAAAACTCATTTAACAGTCTTTTAATACTGAACAAATAATTTTTGATAATATTTAAGTACTTACTAGATTTTAGGTCACACGATTGTATGTGCGTTAAAATACCCTCTACTTCATCCATCTTATTATGAATATCATCTAAGTATTTTTCTTCTGAAACAGATATTAATTGTACGTCTATTAGATTTATACTATGAATAATCTTATCTATAATATCTTTTATATCATGCCGAATATTACGATATACTTCATAACCCAATTCTAACTTTCTTAGCTCATATTCTAAAAACTCTAACCTATTTATTATAGAATTTAATTTTTCCGCTTTATCCATCACCAAACTATTTAAACCATCATAAAACTACCACAAAAAAAACCCCCTCCCGGAACGCCCGGAAGGGGCTTTAAAAATACCTAGGCGCGCAACGCCTGCGCACCTAGGCGCGCAACACCTGCGCACCTAGGCGCGCAACACCTGCGCACCCAGGCCGCCCCCCGGTTTGTTACGCTAATACGGTGAGGTGCCTATGGAATACCCCTGTGCGCGGTTCTTTCAGGCCTTTGGGCGTGTGGTTGTACTGCGTCGTGATCTGGACGGTGTACTCGCCGGTGGGGAGATCGGGGAGTATGGCGATCAGTTTGGCGGGCTTGTTGGACACTAGTGTCGTCGGCTTGAACTGTTCCCCTTCGGCGTTGACGAAGGCGATGCCGTTGCTTTTGCTGTCGCCGTATATCCTCAGCCTGCTGCCTATGATCTCCACGACGCCAAGGGGCGTGAGCCTCTCGTTTACCGTGCCGCTCACGCTGTCCTTTACTTCCAGGATGTGCGGCAGGGCCTCGAGCGTGCCGGTCTTTTCCGTCCTAATGCGGGACAGCACCTCCCTGAGCTCCTTGCCTGGGTTTATGTTCAGGCGGACGCTGTGGCGGCGGCGATCGAACGTGTCGGTGGCCTCTTCGAACACGCCCGCTATGGAAAAGCTGGTGTTTATCAGCCCGGTGTTTACGATCCCCCCTTCCTCCGTGATCTCTTCTAGGGTTTCAAAGAAGGAGTTCAGCACGGCCAGGATGTCCGTTTTCGTGATCGTGCTCCCCTTTTGCACCATTCTTACGATGATGTCCGCAATGTCGTGGCTTTTCACGTCCTGGGGCTGTGCGGTGTAGTCGTCATGCCTCGCAGTGAGGAGGTTTTCAAGCAATCCGTATTTCAAGCTCATAGTGTTTGGTTATTAAAGATTAAAAAATAATTTAGTTAATGAATTAAAGGTAAGGGCAACATTTCCGTTTTGCAAAGGCTCTAGGCAATTAATTTTAATTTATCCCTCTCTTTTTCCTTTTCCCGTTCTGTCCATTTTATAATGCCCGAACCTTTGTTTTCCAGTGCTTTTATGTATTCTTCTTTTACTTCTTTGTCTTCGTTGTTGACGATGGCGAGGCTTTTCAGGCTTTTGCCGGAGGCGTTTTGCCGTGCCTCTTTAATGTCGTTCCAGGCGAAGAGAAAGCCCGGCACGTTGTTTTTGTCGAGCGAGTTGAACGACCTTATGACCAGTTCTTCGTTCTTTCCCGCTATTTTGAAGTCAAAGGTAAAGTCTATCCCCGTGGTGCCCTTGGCCATAAATTGCGGGGAATAAGCAATGCCCTGCCCGTCCAAGAACGCTTTTACGTCTTCTTTGAAAAAAGAAGGCGCACGGGGCGCACGGGGCTTTGCGATGATCGCCATGTCCGAAACCTCACGGATAGCGGCAATAAGGCCGTGTTTGTTTTGGGTAAAATCTTCTGCCGGCCCCACAATCTGCAGTTCTTTTTTCTTTACGCTGATGCCATAGTTTAGGCATATCATGCCGAACCATTCTTTTGCCTTTTCGGAGGTGGCCACGGAGACCCCCGTAAGCTCCAGGTTGTTCAGTGCCCACCCGTCGTCCGACAAGATCAGCTTGTTGTTTTCCTGCTTCGCATATATCTCTATGTTGTCGTTGAACAAGCCCGTAAATGGCGTCGTTATGGCCGTCCACCCGGTTTGTTCGTCTTTCGAGATCACCGTCTTTTTGCGCAACCAGGTGTAATAGTCGTCAATAGCCTTATCTAACTGTTTCATAATCGCAACTCGTTTACTTTTATCTTGGTCTGGATGTTTATTGTTTTGGCAAATAGCTTGATGATTTCCGCAAGTCTGGCGTTAAGCCCCGGGCCGTCGGGCAGGTCTTTGATTTCAAAACTATCGTTTGCCAAAGGGACCGCCCACGCAAGGGGCGGGTACCCCTCGACATGATAATGGACATGGTGCTCACGATGTTCAAAGTGCTTGCCGGCAAAAGGGAAGAACTTTGCGGGCAGAACCCCGGATGTATCTTTCGGGTTCGTGTGCCCGCTGTTGTAGTCTATCCTGATCAAGCCCGTTTTACTGTCATCTTCCTGGTGGTGAAAACTAATCTTGATCCTTTTGTTTTTACCTTGGTATATTTTCCATGAAAAAGCACGCCCCCTGTCTTCCCCTGAAACCAAATCAAAGCGGAGATCAAAAGGGTATTCCTGCTGAATGATAAAATCATCCTTAATAAGGCCCCCCACCTTTATTTTCTTCGGTAAGCCCAGTAAATATTCCGCTTTTTCATTTGATATGCCCATAACTGACTGCTTGACTTAATAGGGCGAAAAGGTAAGGGCAACATTTCCGTTTTGCAAAGGCTTTGGGCAATTAATTTGCTTCTTTTATTTCTGCCCGGGCAAGGGCGGGGGGGTTATTGGCCTTTCTGTCCCCTTTTCCATGGGCATTAAAGTTTATACCTCAAAGCCCGTTCCTTGTTTGCCGTCCTGTCCCGGCTTACCGGGATTGCTTTTCTACTTCTTTTATCTCTTCTTTGGCCAGGCCGTATAGCCCATACACCAAACCGTCTATTTCTTTTTCCACGGCAGTGGTATCCTTCCCTTGTTTCTTTAGGGCGATGATCTGGTCTGCCCTTTCGGTAAAAGGCTTTTGCTCTCCCTTTGGTATTTGGGGGATGGGGAGATTTTCAAAAAAAACCTTGCTTAATTCTCTTGTGCCACCCTGTAACTCTGGGCAATTTTCTTTAATCCAATAACTAGAAACTTTGGCATTTAAACATCCTGTTAAGAATTTCAGGTGTTTCCCGGTCAAGATAAAACACTTTTGATTGGTAAAGTATTTATTTTCATCATACAAGAAAGGCAAATACTTTGTCATGTTTGGATAGATAATCTTCTCTTTCTCAAAGTCTTTGTGATAGGCTATATTATCCTGCAATTCAAACCATTTATGAGTAGTCTTTTTCCTTGACCCTTTTGCGCCGCTTTGCTCTATTCTCTTGCCAAAGGAAAGCAGGTATTCTTTTATGGCGGGGTATTCTTCTATGTCTATGCGAAGGGCCGGGGGCGTGAATATTATCCACTTGTCCGCAAACCTCGCTTCGTACCTAAGTATGTCCCTTCCCCTTAGTATGGGCTTGATGATTTCGCTGCTTTTGGGGTCTTGGGCTATTAGGCTGTCCTTAGTCTTGCCGTCTATGATAAAGGCCTCGTTGCAGCCGGTCCCAATCCCCCTGTTTATGTTTATTCCCCAAAGACGACAGCTGGGCCATACTAAGCCCCCTCGCCCAAAAGATAAAAGAACGGATCGGCGCGGCAGGCACCCCCTTAAAGGACTGGGGAATAACCATAAAATACGGCATAAAGACCGGCTACAACGAGGCCTTTATCATAGACGGCAAGACCAGGGACAGCCTAATAGCCCAAGACCCCAAAAGCGGCGAGGTCATCAAACCGGTACTAAAGGGGAGGGACATAAAAAGGTACGAAGCGACCTTTGCGGATAGGTGGGTGATATTCACGCCCCCGGCCCTTCGCATAGACATAGAAGAATACCCCGCCATAAAAGAATACCTGCTTTCCTTTGGCAAGAGAATAGAGCCAAGCGGGGCAAAAGGTTCAAGGAAAAAGTCCATTAATAAATGGTTTGAATTGCAGGATAGTATAGCCTATCACAAAGACTTTGAGAAAGAGAAGATTGTTTATCCTGAAACAACTCATGCAGATAATTTTTTTCTTGATGAAAAGGGCGAGTTCTTTATTGATAAAACAGGATTTATATTACTAGGAACTAGTTTAAAGTATTTAATGGCATTATTGCCTTCTAAGTTTATAACATATGCTTATAAGTTATTTTATAGTGGTGTTACTCTTGGGGAAGAAGGTTATCAATATAATAAGCATGCTTTAGAAAAGCTCCCCATCCCCCAAATACCAAAGGGAGAGCAAAAGCCTTTTACCGAAAGGGCAGACCAGATCATCGCCCTAAAGAAACAAGGGAAGGACACCACTGCCGTGGAAAAAGAAATAGACGGTTTGGTGTATGGGCTATACGGCCTGGCCAAAGAAGAGATAAAAGAAGTAGAAAAGCAATCCCGGTAAGCCGGGACAGGACGGCAAACAAGGAACGGGTTTTGAGGTATAAACTTTAATGCCCATGGAAAAGGGGACAGAAGGGCCAATAACCCCCCCGCCCTTGCCCGGGCAGAAATAAAAGAAGCAAATTAATTGCCCAAAGCCTTTGCAAAACGGAAATGTTGCCCTTACCTTTTCGCCCTATTAAGTCAAGCAGTCAGTTATGGG
>JACSEL010000029.1_pt1 | contig 17051 bp, 5 predicted proteins | sample 8223121 | NCBI WGS metagenome assembly JACSEL01 (sample SAMN15704502, study PRJNA253121) | viral metagenome | isolation source: viral DNA from sea star tissue collected in USA, Friday Harbor USA, Seattle... | host: Pycnopodia helianthoides | collected 2013 | reverse complement strand
ACCACTATTAGGATCTGATGGTTCTCCGTTGATGACCGTACGCTCTCTGCGCCAGATGTCTCCGTTGATCATATCCGTGTGCCAATTCGATTGGTTAACCGAGTGTTGGTATTCTACGAATATGGTGTCACCGTGATCACCCTGTTGAGCAAACACACTTGGATCTGACCATGTAGTACCTAACCAGTTACCGGCTGCATCCTCTCGATAGATACGATGAGATACATAAGTAATCTTATCCTCTATAAAGATCGGGTCATCAGTCCAACCTGTAGGTGGAACTTCATCAGTACCGTCAAATGAACCATTAAGTGGTCTAGATGGTTTGGTAGTTCCTGTCTTGTAAACGTAGGAATGGAATGCACCGTCTAGGCCATTGATACCATCCGTTCCGTCTGTACCGTCATAGCCAGTAATACGAGCTGCTGCTGTCCAAGAACCTCCTGAACCATTGGTTACTGTTCTCTGTCTTCTCCACAAATCATCTGTAGCGAAGTCACTATGCCAATCAACCTTATTAGTTGAGTATTGGTATTCAGTCCAAATAGTGTCACCACTAGCACCACTCAGTAAGCCAACGTCAGTCCACACACCAGTACCGCCAGTAGAGTTCTCATCATCTGAGTAAGTACGGCAGAACCAAGTACGTTCACCTGCATTCAGGCTATTAGGTGGATCTTCTGTCCAACCTGATGGAGGAATAGCAGCACCTGTTGGTTTGGTAGGAGGCAATACACCTGAATGAACTCGGTACACAGAACGGATAACTTTACCGTCCACACCATCACTACCACTTCTAGCGTAAATAGTAGGGGTTGCCCACTCACTAGCAGGGATATCGTCAGATGTCTCCAAGGTTAGAGTGTTAGCTGTAGCTGAAGTAATCCAAATAGTTTCACCGGCCACATTCAAAGGAATAGTGGTAGACCAACCATTGTTTGGAGTAGTACTTAGTGAACCAGTAGCGAACTCGTAAGTATTTAGGTTAGTAGGTCTATCTGATGGAGTTAGGTCTGTTGTAGACACTCGGTACAGATAAATAGAAGCTACTTGATAACCTGCTTCTGTAAATATCTCAGGAGCTGACCATTCAGATACAGGAATAGTATCTTCATCAATGGTTGCTCTAGCATTCGCTGAACCAGAGATTACCCAGATCTTACCAGTAGTATTGGCAGGGAAAACTGTATCCCAATTGTTATCCGGTGGAGTAGTGAATGTACCAGTAGTGAAGTTATACACTACATCCACAGTAGGCAATGGAGGAGTACCAACTGAGTCTGTGTACAAGTTAACAGGAACAGATTGGAAGCCACTTGAACCAAGTAAACCTACTGACCATTCCGCAGAGGTAATGATATCTGTAGTTGTGTTGCCTGAAGCCAGTGCTACACCGATATACACATCTTCCACGCCTGTAGGCATGTCTGTAGACCAACCACCAGTCAAACCAGTAACCAAACCATTGGTAAAGTTATAGGTTACATCCCCAATAGGAGCAGCAGGAAGAGAAGTAGCTCGTTGGTAGATGTTAATAGTTTCTTGTTGGTAAACAGCACTAATTACCTTACCGATTGCCCATTCAGTATTAGCAATGTCATCTGTTGTTGCTTGGCTCACTGCTGTAGCACCTGCTACATACAGATCTTCTACACCTACCGGAATAGTACGGTACTCCCAGATACCCAATGCACCCGATAAACCACCTGTAGTGAAGTCATAGGTAAGAGTGCCTGGAGGTGGAACAGGGAAAGTAGTAGAACGAGTGAACAACTGAACATTGGCTTGGTTATACGGACTAGTACCTAGGATTGCAGGAGGAGTCCACTCAGCAGCATCAATGTCATCTGTATCTGTACGGGAAGATGCTGTAGCAGCAGTAACCCACATAGTGCCAGTACCCGCAGGAATCTTCTCAGACCAACTACCTAAGCTACCAGAGGTGATAGTGAAAGTAGTAAAGTCGTAAGTCAGAGTATCTGCAATAGGAGGAGGAGCAACACTACCTCGTTGGTACAAGTATAGAACTGACTGGTTCAGGCCATCTAAACCAACATCACCCTTGTCACCTTTACCGATTGGATAAGGACTAGACCAAGGCGAGTCTTGTGAACCATTAATGAATCTAGCTCTACGCTCATATCTATCCAATGGATCGAGAACAGTGTGCCAGTTGTAAACACCATCAATAGAGTACTCACTACGTATCTCTACATCTGCTCCGTCTGAACCAATAATAAGAGCAGGAGCTGACCATACATCCGGTACACCATTAGTAACCTGACGTTCTCTACGGAACTTATCGCCTGCACGTAGGTCAGCAGCCCAGTTCACAATACCGTCTGGAGAGTATTGGTATTCCCAATAGATGGTATCTCCATCATTACCTGAGTCACCTGCACCTATTTGATAAGGAGAACCCCATGGATCTAGTACACCATTACGAGAAAAGGTTTCTCTTGCCCAAGTATGATTAGGTAATCGGACATCTTCCCATGGGCCAGTAGCTGCATCTGAGTACTGGAAAGTAAGGAAGATGGTTTCACCATCTACTGGGGTAAGGTCATTACCGTCTTGGTCTTCGATACCAGACACACGTAACTGGCCACGTACATAAACCACATCAGAAACAGTGTCTACCTCAAAGGTAACATTCGTATCGTCTTTGACTTGTAGGTTATCTACCTTAACGTTTAAAGCAGTCTCTGAACCAGTATTGGTATGAGATACAGAAGAAGACTTACCTTTAACAGTGACCGACTCACTTAACTCAACACCATTAGTCTGATTAGCTTCTAGCACTTTCATGATCTGTGCTTGGTTAATACCGTTATCAGATAAGACGTTTAGAACCTGTCGAACCACATCATCACTATTCTTAGTGTCTACTTCGCTAATAGATGCATCTGTAAGGCTCTTAGAGTGCTGTGCGTTAGCAGTTGGTGTAGTTATGGTCTCTGTTTGAACAAACTCGTTAGAGAGCTTCTCAGAGCGATTAACAGTTGAGTTGGTAGTACTGTTTCTATCAGTTGTTGTAATAGTGTCAGCTTCAACCTTAGTCAGTTCCTCTCGATTGGCCAAACCAACCTCTACGAGTGAGCCAGTAGAAGCTAACTCAACCCCTGCCTTACCATCTACGATAACTTGGTCTTGTTTCTGTACATGAGCAGTATCAGATAACAGGTCACTGGTTCTACGGGAGAATCGTGCATCTAAGTCATCATTAACCTGAGTCTCGTTGATCTCAGCAATAGTGATGTTGTCATCTTGGATCTGATCTCTTAACTCACGCTTACGTGTAAACGTTCCTGAGTCAATCTCGTCTACAAGGTCAACCCAAGGTAATGGGTAGATGATGTCGTTCTCTACATCCACAGGACGAGAATACTTAATCAGTGTTTCCAAGTTAATTGGGTTAGGTGTTGCATCATCAACACGTACTGAACCAGTTAGAACATAACCATCTGAAACCAGTATCTCTAAATCGTATACGCCAAATAGAAGAGGGAACGCATAGTTCCCTTTTTTATCAGTGGCAACGCTATCTAGAAGACCTGCTAAAGTACCTTCTGTCTGCACTGCTGTAATACGAATAGATTGGTTTGGAATAGGTACGTTCTGAGGATTACGAAGAATCCCCTGAACCATTACTTCCATTATTTCTTACTCCTATCTATAAGGACTTACATTATGACTATTTACCAAAGCTCTTTATACACTGGATCTAACAATCCGTAACGAATTACTTCAGCATGTCTCTTAGCTCTGTGAGGTGTCTGAACAGCCCAACGACTATCCAAAGCTTCAATAGAGGCAGTCTTAAAGTCACCTTTCTCTAATGCAGCAATCATTCGTTTGAACTTAGACAAGCCATGCATACCTAGTTGGTAAGCCATAGAGATGATGATGGTTTGGCGGTTGTAATCCAAGTTACCGAACCACTCTTTCTTATGTAGTTCTGTAGCTACCTTGTCTACTTCCTCTTTGAGCCAGAGTTTGGCAATAGTTAGGGAGCAGGTAAATTCGTAGTTACGTAGTGAACCACCTTGTGGCCCGATACGTTTACCGATCCCAATAGTCGGATACCCCATTGAGCATAGGTATGGTTCAGAACGAAATCCTTCTTCGAATGTAAGTAGTCTTGCAATCATTTTATTCTCCTAGAAGAAAGGCTCCCGTAGGAGCCTTATTAGTTATCGATCTTGGTTGTGGTTAGCTATGCCACATGGGAACTGTTCTGTGTGAGTAACAACTTTAACAGTGTTACCGTTCAGGTCAGCTTTAGTAGATCCACCATCTACTATTGTGATTTCTGAATCATCACCCCAACGAGTCGAGAACTTAATGAAGGCAGCGTTAACTGTATCATTGTACGAGTTCTTGATTTGACCTTGTTCATCGATGTAATAATTATCGAATGCTGCGGCAGCGTAGTTTGCTGTGTGGGTAATCAGTACATGGAAAGGTGCACCATTAAACGCACCATTATCCAAACCAATGAAGAACACAACCTCACCTTCTGTTAGTGTCTTGCTACTACCGTCAGCAATAATACGAATAGCGTCAGCACCTTTATAAACCAACTGAGTTGCGTGATACTGAACATACAGCAAACCATCTTTCTCAACTAAGTGAGGAAGTACTTTAACTGCGTCAGAGTCATTGTTAGGTGCATCCAATACTAATGAATTGTGGAAATACTTGTTAAGTTTTCCGTCATCCAATAGTCGGCCTGAAACACCTCTAGCACTATCACACCAACCATCTTTATTACCACCGCTATCCTTACCAATTGTTCCTGTAAGTGATGGGTGTAAACGGTTTCCGTAGTTCACTAGGTTAGAGAACGAAACTTCGACATCACCCAACTTACCAACTACTGCACGATTATCATCTGACTCTGTGAAATCAGATAATGTTTCGTAGTGAGCCAGAACAACCGTACTAACATTATCCCCTGATGTAGACCAACCATTACGAACTGCATCATAGCCTCCGGGAGTAGTCGTACCCCAAGTTGCACCATTATCGCTTGTGTACTCTAACTTAGGTGCTGCTTTGGACTTTTTGTTTAGGGTGTAGAACTGAGCAGAACCAGTCGGTAATTCCTTAATCCACTGACCAACTACACCATCAGGGAAGATATAGGCGAGTCTTAGGGGGTCACCAATAATATCTACCCAAGGTAGCGAGTCGTATTCTGCGGGTAGTTCTGTGTACAGTGGAACCATCACTACATCGCCATCCACGTTACCGTCACTAACGCCATTTGTATACATGTTGCCGTTGTAGTTGTAGACCTCTAGTGCAGGGTTAGTCGATGCGATACCTACTGAACGTGCATCTACTGCAATAGTAGAGCTGCCTGAAGGCACCTCATGTGCATTAACAAAATCTGATACTCTTACTAACAAATTAGTATCCAAGTATCGAAGAGAACCGACTGAACCATTTGTAGCATGTGGTGCGAATTTACACGCTGTTAAGAAAGGAACTTTACCCTTACCACGAGTCTTACCTGCTACAGCCTTACGCTCACGAGTCTCTAATAGAGTAGTGGTGTCTAGCTTGTTAGCATTCAGACGTAAGTCTTGTACCTGACCTGCGTAGATCTGATCGTAGGATTCATACTGGTCAGAACGTCCCGTGTAATTTGAACCAACGTAGCCAGAAGCAGAGCCAACTCGGTATGTTGAATCTACTTGAGAGGAACTAGCAATGACAAATAACTTCTCAGTTGTCCATTCTTGGCCAGTCTGATACCACTTGTTGTTCCAGTCATGTCCAGAAGCAACAAACGAACGACAACCCATTGGGTTATACGCAGGATGGTAGCCACCTTGATTCAATCTCTGAACCATAGCAATAGGCATACCAATCCAAGAGAATGGAGCACCAAACTCTGCTCTATCTGCCCAGATATCACGGATACGATAAGTACCTCTATCCAAGTCACCCCAAGTAACTAAAGATGAACCACCCGGTGAAATAGCTTCGAAGTCCTCGTTCACGTAATCAGCAGGGATAGCTAACTTCATACCCTGTATCGGTACTCGTAACTTATCTGAGTACGCTAGGTACTTAACGTTAACCTGAGTCTTAATGTTGAACCAATCATCACCAAGACCTTCTACCACACGGAAGCGATACTTCTCTTGGTAGTAACGGCCATCTTCTTCGTTGTAGTGGATGTTGTTCTTAGCATTATCTGCCCAGACCTTCTTCTGTTCATCCGTTAGTGCTGACCAATTAGCGGCCATACCAGTAGTAGTCTTATCCCACTCACCAAATGCAGAGTAAGTCTGAACCACTAAGTCTTTCGATAGTGGAACACCCTCAAAGCTATAGTGTTGGTACTAAACATTACCGTAAGGGGATACTAAGTCATGCACGTCTAGTGGTTCAGTCCACTTCTCTAGGAACACTAGGTCTTTACGAGAGGTGATTACCTGTGAACCAGTAATCTTAGCCTCAAGGAAAGCTTTCTGGCTTGGTCGGATATCTAGTACATCACGTAGGGATGTACCTACTAATGTTGCATCTGTACTAGAAGACACGTATTCCCAAGGAGTAGAGAAGCCAATCATATCCCCATCAGTAATAGGTAAGTTATTAGCCCACTCTGAACCAGATGTGAAGTTCTCTAGTGTACCTGCTGTTAACGAGTCATCTACTTGAGCCAGTGTCCATTCAAAGTTAGATGGGAAGTTAACTAGAGTACCGTCATTAATCTTTTTCAGGGAAACCCGACTAACAGTAACTGATGTATCTTTACTTATGTCACCAAGACAGTAGACATAAACAGCAGCAGCAGAAACTGAACTAGCTGTAAGTGTAAAGTTATGAGTTCCTGTCGTGGTTAACTCTATTCCACTGGTACTCGAAGATGCCGCATTACCCAAACCAATACGAACACCGGGGCCATCTAATACATCAATCACGACTTCTAGTTCATACAAGTCACCAATATCCAAAGGTAGTGGTTGCGAAGTATTCTGTGTAGCTGTACCTGTTGTTCTCTCAGTATTGTTGATAACAACAGTACCACCAGTGAACGTAACAGTACCTCTGCCGCCTTGCCCAGAAGACCAATTAGCCTGACTATTAAGGTCTGGTTCAGTCAGGTGTTCAGGTTTCAAAGTCTCTGCCAACACTGTACCGCTACGGTCACCATCAGCTCGGTAATCAATAACAGGGTAGAAACGGGAGTTAGTTGGGTCAGAGTTATCAGTAAACTCGATATCCCAGACTCTAGTACCTACTCCTAAGTAATTGGCTGCACCTGCTGTGCCATGTAATAGATGGGTAGTTTCATGTCCATTGGGATAAATGAACTCAACCTCTACAACTGAACCATCGTAAGGTATTGCTACGTCTGTTCCACCAACACCACCATTAACCTTGATTAGACCTGAGCCGTATGAACTACGTAAGAAGCCGTCTGAGCCACGAACGTATAGACCTGCATTCCAATCCTTACCGCTTGCATAATTGCCTGAGATAATAGTTTGGTTAAATGTTTCTCTAGTAGGAATTAGTTTGAACTTACAGGTACTTCCACTAGGTGGTACGAATGTAGGAATCTCAATTCTACGATTTGCTAGAGTAGCAGGGACGTAGAAAGGCGCTGTATCCTTATCAAACGCATTATCCACCGCTTCCAATGTAGTCGGCTTGGTTGTTAACTCACCTACCAAGCCGAGAGTTAGCGGGGTTAGTGTTATCTGTGAATCTAACATCACGGATTGTACCTGTCGCTCCTGTTGTTGAGTCTCCTCGGTTTCTACCAATACGGTCAAAACCTATAGATGTATCAGCACCCTTTCGTACCATGCGTATGAAGTAGGTGTCATTAGGTGTAACTGTATAATTTGAGTATGCGATTTGCACCCCATTTTGATACACATCCCATCTAGAGTTATCACCCCAGTAAAACTCTGAGCCCGTAATTCCGAACCACACTTCATTACTGACAGAATTTCCTAATGCGAACTGCGTTGTACCATCAGTTGGCGTCCATACGAATGAAATCTCATCACCTACTTTAGCTAACCATTCATCGTCTAACTGAATGTTAGTGCTAGCTGAGTCAAAGTTAGGTGTCCAATCCTCAGTAGTGAAACCCTTGTTATCCGTAACAGTTAGTCGTGGTGTTGGGTCAGTGTCTTCCCATGAGTAGTAGCAACGATCTAAGTCAGGTGAGTCAGGGTAATCAATACAGAAATTAAAGATGTCACCTTTCCAACGTGTAGTAGGGTTGTTACCCGTGCCGTCCCCACCTAGGGCGAAGGTATCGATCGAATCTACTGTAAAATTGATACCACTATTTACTACTGTTTCTTCGTTGCACTGCACTGTTACTGTGTAATCACTCGCACCGCTATTCTTACGTAGCTGAACATTAAAGGAGTAAGTATTTCCTGCTGATACAACGTTTGGTAGATAGGTATCTTTACTACCTACAGTAACCTCTAAACGGTCATTAGGTTGGTTGTAGTTAAAACGTAACCACTTACCTGTACCAAAGTTACCAAAACCCATTGTGCTACTTAGATCAGTAGGTCTTACAAGTACAGAGATATCCATTTTATCCGCTATTGGGAAGTCAGGAATTGTCACATAACCATCGTTGTCGTAACTAGGGGAGAAACCATCTACTAGATCAGTGTTGTTGATGTCCTGAACCATATTGTTATCAGGTGTCGGATCTAAACGAGGTTGGAACGTAGTGTTCAGGTAATGACGGCTTTTTGGCAATGTTGGGTCATCTAGTTTGATATTCCAGATCTGACCACTCCATATTTGGTCTAAAGCAAAGCGAGTACCGATGTATTGAATAGTATCCGCTAGAGTACATTCGAACTCTAGATGGTATTCAACATCCTGCTTTAGGATAAGAGCATTGGGCGCATACGGTACACCATTAACAACAACATTTGTCAGCCCTACATACCAAAGTGTATTAGTAGTTGCGGAACGTCCAATGTATTGGGTATGTGCGGATGAATCAACCAAGTAACCAAATACGGATTCATTACCACCATCCCACTTAAAACTCATTGAAACCTTAGCACCTGCTTCCATGTTGTAAGGGACTGCTGTCAGATCAATATAAGTTGAACCATCGAAGTCTACTGTGTGAGCCTCATACTCTTCACCAAAGCCTGCATCGGTTGTGTACTTGTGAACCACAGTCTTAGCAGTATCTATGGTCTTAGAACCATCTGGAGCCGGTGGGAAGTCTATCTGAATAGCACCACCATACTGACTAGAGTCCTTACCATCACGCAGCAGATCTAGCTCTACACCATCCGCATTAACCACTGGGTAGTATGTACGACTGATGTCATCTGCGCTTAGTGCAGTTGTATTAAGAGGACGGCCTAGGTGAAGACGTTTAGCGAATGCGGGTGAACCAGTTTCTGAGTAAGTAAACAAACCCTGTTCAATAGCCTGCTCTGCACCTTTAGTGTAGTGACCATTGCCCCACTCAGCAAAACCTGAACCAGTGTAGTTACGACGATGGACTGCTTTGTGAACTTCCATTGCACCTGTAGTACGTACAGAAGTTTGACCACCAATAACAACAATGCTCCACTTAGACCAATTATCGTTTATCTTTGTACGGACCCAAGCTTTGGTGTCGTTATGAGGAGAGTAAGTCTGTTTAGCGTAAGAAGTATTATCTGGGTACGCTTCATGAAGAATGTAACCAAACTCTGATACCGGTAAGTTACCTAGGTCTTTATTTAAGTAGTAGAAGCCAGACTTTTCAATGTCATCTGCGCTTGCATCCCATCCATTAGTACCGCGCTCATTGTCACCATATAAGAAGTTCTGGTAATCCACTGAACCAAGAGTAGTAGACAGTTCTTCTAGAGCTGCTTGTACTTCTGTGGCCTTAACGTGGGTAGCAGGAGTTACGTCAACCTGATCTGCATCATAGTCACTTGCCTGAGCTACTACATTACCAAAACGACCATGTACCGAAATAACCGCATCACCTGTCTCAAGGTGCAACCACTGGTCACCACCCCACATCAGTTGATCTTGGTCATACAGAGTAATAGTCACTGGTGAACCAGAAGTACCGCCTAAGTTAACCGTCACACCTGTTGGTTTATCTGATGCTTCAAGAAGAACCAAGTAAGCAAAACCGTTAGGAGTAACTGAACCACCAAAGGCTGGAGCTACGCCCTGAACCAGAGATGTATTTAGTGCATCGCCTGTAACTGGAACTGGATCGGTTGGAGCCAATGTAGAAAGAGGTCGAGCTGCACCACGGATGGTTACACCACCTGCCACACCTGCTAGTAAGGTATCGCGAGTAATAGAGGTCAAACCAATATCTGTTTCCATTAACAGAACGTCTGTTGGGTTAACGATATTAAGTGTTGGTGCGTTCTTGATACTTACTGCGAAGTCTTTACCACCAGTAGCATTACCTGTAGTAACCAAACCAGAGTCAGCTAGTGCATTGTATTCCACACCATCTAGCTTCTTCAGTTCGTCACTAACGTTAGTAGCTTCGTGACCAATATTCTCAGAAGTAAGAGTGATGTCTCGACCTACCTGCCCATTCACAGACAATACAGCACCTGATGCAGGGCTTAGGATAAGCGCGAATCGACTAGGATTGCTCTGAGTGTCGTAGTACAGGATGTCAGTTGAGTGAGCAGTCTGACCTGACAGATCGCCATCAGCGAATGTATATGTACCAGTAGAGTTACCAAAGCTGATCGCATACTCAGTATCACGACGAACAGTAACAACATCTGGGTACTCGTTACCAAAGGTAGGAGTCCAGATACCACCAGACAGGTGAAGACCTTTCGTGTACTGATCTGCTAAGTTCTCAGAAGCTTTAGCTGCGTCAGCACTAGCTTTAGCTGCTTGTGCGCGATCATCTGCTAGTAAGATCTCATCTATGTTGTCGATAACCTCAACGAAGTCACCACCGTCTAAGGCATTGGATACCTTTACGACTTCTTCGATATTCTCCGAAACTACCCGTACATCATCGTAAGCAGTACCTAGCTTACGGTTAATGGCAGATGGAGTGGATGCACCACTATTCTTTATACCCATTAGACCCAACCCCCTTTATCTAGTTTAACGTTGGTCTCGTTCGGTGTGTTGTGTAATACGTTGTAATCCTCTAACGCTTTACACTGCAATTCGTACTTGGCCATGAATGAAGCTGACAATGCCTGCTTATTCTGGTCTGCACTAGAGCTATATACTCTAGACGTTACGTACGATAGTAAAGGCTCAATACAGTAGTCAGGAATCTCTACTTCGACTGAACCAGTGTCAGTTACATCTGACGGGATGACTACGTGTTTAGCTCGGTAAGTAATAAACAAGGTAGTGTCATCGGCAGGATATGGAACCTGTAGAGTCTTAAAGTCTGGTAAGAATACCGACTTATCATCATTGTTATCGTTTACTCGTAGCGGTGTACCGTCTTCATCGTATATGTCTTGTATACGAATGATGTCATCGGTAAAAGGCTTGTCTGGGGAATCCATTATCCATTTTACTGGTTCAGTGGAATCCATATTACTTTGGGCGTACTTAGAGTCCAAAATATAGAACGCGATTAATGAATCCAGATTGATTGCTACTTCTCGTTCCTTTAAACAGAAGCGAGTGTGTAGAGCCAGAAGACCTCGATTGATATGACGTATCAATGCAGGGTAATCGTCCATCTGAACCCCAGTTAGGGCATCTAGATCACCAGAGAAGGAGTACTGACTAAGTTCCCCTGTCTCCAGATCAGCAAAGATGTCTGCTAGTGTGATCATGGTTATCTCCTTTCGAAAGGTATAGAGATTATACGGTGTACGAGCTTAGTCTGTCGTTGATAAATTCATCTGGTTGTTCCCAGTAGTAAACATTATCGTCTGCTTGAACCAGTCTTCCTTGATTACTTGGCTTGAATGCTCGCATAACAGAAAGCATTGAGATGGTATCAGAGAAGTCATCATGCTTTGATTTAAAACCATGGATCGATATCAAAGACAATTCATCTATGGCCTGAACCATACACTTAGACTGCTTCATCTCTCTAGGGAACATAATCTTATGGGACTTAAACATTGGAACCATGGTTTGGAAACGAACGAACTTATTATTGTTCGGTCGAATACCTTCTCGGTTCGAGTTGTTATCACTGGCCAGTCTGAACCAGATACCAGTATCTTCCATGCGTCGTTTGATCAATGAAATGAAACCACCTTGTTGACCAGTAACCTCTACACCTACAGATACCGGTTCATACTCCTGAACCAGATGAAGTAGATCATCTATATTTCTATCCATGGTTTGTCTTTCACATCTACCGTCTACCCATAGCCAGTCACCATTGGAGTTGTATGCCCAAACAGAGATAACCGAGAAGTCAGCAGACTCTTTCTCAGAGGTAGCAAAGTCGGTAGTGATGTAGAAGTTATAAGCCGGTTTATTCCGAACCACTGCATCTCTTGAGTACCAGACAATATCTCCGTCATGGATTAGTCGATCGTCATCAGACATGATTCGTAGCATAAGCTCTTGGTTAAACGTATCCGCTTTACCTGACATGGTAGCTTTGGTGTATTGCTTCTTAACATACTCATAGTTAAATCGATCTTCCCAAGAACCTCTGAAGTCTTCTGGTTCACAAGGGAATGTCTCACATACAGGGAATACGTTTACGTTCCATGCACCTGATTCAACTGCTTTGTATAGTGGGTCTTTGGCGTTAAAGGGAGTACCTGACCAGATGATCTTACGTAACTTAGGGTGCAAAGCGTAGTCGATTGCCTTGTAGATCGTATCTTCGATTGAACCAATAACAGTTGGTGAACGAGCATCTTCATCTGAAAGTAAATCATCGAGTACAGCTAACTGAGGACGAACACCCATCTCTTTCGCACCACGTACACCAGTCTTAGCGCCATAACCTTTTACTACTAGACGTTTACCATCGATGTTGTTGAACTCCCAACGAATGTCTGTAAAGCGCACTTTAGGTACATACTTCTGCAAGAAGTCTGAGTTCTCCCAACGGAACTCCAAGTTCTTACGCATGTTCTTAACACCGTTATCAATGGAGTCCGATACGTAGATTGCTAGGTCTATTCTACCAAAGTTAGGAATCTCTCCGAACACAGCTAAGTATAGGAACAGGTATTCACCTAACAAAGTAGTCTTGGCCAAACCACGGTGACACATGTTTATTGTATCGGCTTGGTCGGTGGCAACCTGATCTAACATTTTATAGTGAACCACAGGAGTCTTATTCTCTTCTCCCCCTGAACCATTTACTAACTTAATAAAGTTGACGAACTCTAGGGCAAATTCAGAAGGGATGTACCCCTCCCCATCCCCGTAATCAATACTGTTTAAGTACTCTACTACCGTTTTAATGTGCATAACTTATTTCCTTTGGTTAGCTACTGAACCATAATCTTAGCAGGTTTGAGCATTTTATGATTAGTGCTAAGATCTCCCAGTCTACGTAGACATACTAGAGGACTTATAAATGGCTTCAGTCAAAATTGACCTACCTAAGAATACTTGGGTGGACGTTACTTTAGGTAACGAAAAGGGAACTATTACCCATTATGCAGGTCGTGCAGATATTCTGTTCGTACAGTCTGTAAATATTCCAAACCTTACTCCACCAGAGAGCAACGCAATTGCAGACATTCTCAAACCAAGTGTGCATAAAGTTAAGTACTTCGGTGGCCTATCTTCTCAGAAGGTCTGGGCATGTTCGGTTGGCTATAACTCTGTAGTTGTTTCAACAGAAGCGGAGGTCTAATTATGCCTATTGGTAATCAACCAAGTTTCGGTGGAGGTGGTTCAGGTGGTTCACCTGATACTGCTGAACAGATCCGAGGTAAACTTGAAACCTTACTGGGTACTGAGCGTTTAGACGCATCTTCTATAAAGAACATTCCAGAAGGTTCAGCGAGTCTACTCTCTAAAATCCATGAAGTTGCTTTGGGCGAAGGTTTGGCTCACGGTAGCGCATTCTCACAGAATGGTGCAGATGACTTCCTAGCTGCATTAGGTATAGGTGCTACATTTGCATCAGGTGATCGATCGTTGCCTGCTTACTACAACTCAGGTGGTAATATTGCCTTCTTTGGTGGTAGTGGCGATGATCCAACAGATGCTACGAATGTTATAATGGAGATCGTAATACCTCATGAGTATTTCACTACATCACAAGAGTTACGTGTAACTGCTAAAACTTCTTCAGCTACTGGTACTCGCAAAATCTGGGCTTATGCAGGTGATGCTACAGCGTCAGGCGTAGAGTTAAATGTTACTCGTGGTGCAACAACAAATACCTCTGCCAACCAACGTACAGTGTTTTTTGATATTAGTAATAACTCAGCAGATATTCACCTTTATATCTCTAAGCAAGTAATACTCGATATCGCTTTACCTAATAAGTCTGGTCGATGGGGTGCGTTATTTACTGCTACTAAACTAGCGGAAGCGGTCAAGTTTGCAAAACTATCTTTAAACGTTGCACATGGTAATACTCTAAGCCATGCAGACTCAAATACTGCATTGATCCATATGGGTGTTGGGGCTTACTTCCGTACTACCAATGACCGAGCTTTACCTAATGTATTCATTGGTACTGGTAGATACGGTATCTACGGCGGTGACCGAACAGCCGATGAGACTACGGATGGTCGTGCATGTGAGATTGTAATCCCTGCCTACAGCTTACAGCACAATATGGTTATTGAGGTTCTACGTGAGTCCTCTTCTTCAGGTGCTGCCAACTCCCGAATGGTTGCTTACTCAGGTGATCCAACTTCAGGTGGTACGAAACTAGTTCCTATTTCTGGTACTGAGGCTTGGACTAACTCTAGCTCAGAGTCAACAGTAGCTTGGAATATATCTACTACACCAACAGCAGTCGATGAAGTTACAGAGGATCTACATATCTGTATTATGGGTCAGTCGGTATTTGCACTTGATCTATATAAAGTTGCTACACACGTTGCTACAGACAATCACGTTCAAGAGTTACGAGGTGGTTCACGCCCTGCTGCATTCAGTGCATCAACTGTTTACTCAAAGTATGATCGTGTTTTCTACAACGACTCATCTTGGGTAGCTATCGAGCACCTATCTGCGGGTTCTTGGGATGTAACCAAATGGCTAAAAGCATCCATCCTAGACAATGTTAATGCTGTAATTGATATTCTAGACAAGCACTCATTGTATGAGGCAGAGTTTCTAGAAGTACGTGGTGAAACTCGTCCGGCAGACTTTGACCCATCAGTAAATTACTATAAGTACGATGTTGTTTTCTACAATAATGCTACTTGGGTAGCTCGTGCAGATATCACAGCAGGTGTTTGGAATCCAGATAACTTCATGGAAGCTGCCCTAATCGGTTTGGCTGAAACACTAGTAGTTGTCGGTGATGTGGTTCAGCAATTATTTGCCATTGAAGATGAACTACGTGGTGGCAATCGCCCTTCCGACTTTAGCAGCACACTTACTTACACCAAGAATGCCAAGGTATTCCACAATGGTTCATCTTGGGTAGCTCGTCGTGATTTAGGTGCAGGTGCATTCGATGAGGACGATTGGTTAGCAGCTAACTTGTTTGATGTAACCGATCATCTACTATTCATTGATGAAGAGAACGTGCGATTACAAGATCAAGTAGATACATTACGTGGTGGTGCGGGTGTATACCCTGACTACGCCGCAACTGGTAAGTCATATACCAAAGGTGAGTTCATGCATGAACCAACTTTAGGTAAGAACTATTCTGCTAAAGATGATATCCCAGCTCCTGCCGGTGCATTTGATGCGGCCTTATGGTTTGAAGCTTCTTTAGCTGCTTCTGTTACACCATCGACTACTAAAGATTTACTAGAGTCTCTAACTGGTTCAGACCGTTTAGAAGCTAGTGCAATCCAGAACCTACCTACTGGTGGTGGTGGTTCTCATGAAGTGGTCACTAAAACTGTAAATCCTGCTAATCAGTGGATGGACTTAGTTGTTTGGGATGCACTTTCACCTGTAATACTTGATGCTTCAGCAGCAGATATTACGTTGTATGGTGTTTCTACTACCAATAACTTCGTTCTTGAGTGTAACGTTAAGATGTTTGCTACTCGTGGTACATCTGATTGGGATGGCAACATCAAGATTGAATCACGCATAGCTGAGTATCCTACAGTTAGTGTACCTGCTAAGTATCGTATCCTACGTGACTCAGTTGCGTTGGGTGATGTGATGCGTTTCCAAGTATTAATCGGTGTGGATTTCGATATCGATTGGTTAATGCTTAATAACTTCTCTCTTCCTTATAGTTCAACTGTTACGTTTGATATTAACAACTTCGTTGATATTCCGAACCAACAAACACTAGAAGAGATTGATGTTACTCGATGGGAAGAGTTGGGCATTAGTAGCGGTAGTACTGACGGCATCACAGCTAAGAGTATCCATGACTTAGACACTGCGTGTTCCATTGACTTCTCACAAAGCACTGTTGATATCTATGCAGGTGATCAGATCGTTGGTCAGTTTGAAGATGATGGTGTAAGTATTACTGGTGGTGAGTATGGTTCATGGGGAATAGCAGCATCTGACCCATTCGCAGCCAGTCTTACGTATCCAGTTCTTACCGAAAATACTAACCCGATCAATCCAGTGATTCTTACAATTACGGATTCATCTACAGGTTCTGGTATATGGCAACGTTTCATGTACTCCGCTCTAGGTAATTTCTGTGTATCTCCTGAAGATACGGACGCACGACTTACCTTTAACTACCAAGGTGTAGATACCAATACTAGTATTAAAACTAAGCTTCGTATCTTCTCAATCTTTGGTAGTACTTGGGAAGCACGCTTACCAGATGGCACTGTTATCGGTTCACTGGTTCAGACAGGTGGCTCTAAATTATTCGAGAGCGAGTTTACGTTTGAAGTTACTGAAGAGATGCGTGATAACGGTGAAGCTAATATCACACTGAACCATGTAGCAGGTGGCTTTGCTAATGGCGATGCTATATT
>JACSEL010000028.1_pt1 | contig 17104 bp, 15 predicted proteins | sample 8223121 | NCBI WGS metagenome assembly JACSEL01 (sample SAMN15704502, study PRJNA253121) | viral metagenome | isolation source: viral DNA from sea star tissue collected in USA, Friday Harbor USA, Seattle... | host: Pycnopodia helianthoides | collected 2013 | reverse complement strand
ATATAAACCCCCTTTAGGGGGTTTTATATGTATTCTATATTGGATAGATATTATTTAGTATTTAAACTGATAAACAAGGTAATTTAAAACAAGGTAATTGTACAAGGTATTCATATGGTTATATAATATTTGTTAAATAACCTAATAACTAATTAACTTAAAATAATAACTAATTACTAATTAACTTAGATCTGAAAATAGACTTAGTGATATCACAGATTATAATGCAACAACCATTGGAACTTAGTCCCTATATAGCAGGAATCATTATATTATATATAAGAGTAGGAGATAAGTTAACATTTCAACGTAAACAGCAGTCTGTGTATTTTTGTTCAGTGAACTTGAAACTCAAAGTTCATCAGTTCTTAGGTTCTTAGGGCCAAATAAGTCCGAAGTTACGGTCTTTTTAGAGAACTCAGTATTCTTAGGGAACTTAGTTCCTTATTAAACTTGTGATAAATTGTTTGGAATACTTACTGGGATGTAAGATTTTGTCTGTTTATTAAATAACTACCTACCCCTTGTTTTTTTACGATAAAACAGACACCATTGATTCAACAGGGTCTATCACTACTCAATACTCGCGCCTCTCAATATTTAGATTAGTAGCAAATTAGTAATAAGGTCTATGTTATATTGGTTAGGTGTATTGGTATGTCTTGTCTTGTCTTGGTTGTCTTGGTTGGTGTGGAGAACAGAGTTCTCATAAAAAAAAAGAGTTATACAACTCTTAATTCAATTGGTTATTATTTGAGAATAGGTGCATTCAGACCAGGAACGAGTAAAACATACCATCTATTGTATCATCACTATGTCTTGTCTTAGTTTGCTTGCTTGGTACAGCAGGTAATCTTGGTAAGTCTGCTAATAGTTCCTTGCATTTAGGGTCAAATATAATTCTACCCTTAGCAATCATCTCTCTTAGAAATAAATATCTATTACCTACTCTATTGTCTTTATTTCACTTTTCTGTTAATGGAGTGAATCTTAGTCAACTACCTGTGTGAATACCCTTTAAATCAAGCATATGTTGCTGATAAGACAATGTATCAATAAATGCTATATCACTTGCATCTACATAACAAGTCAAGCCGTTAGTAATTTCTGGGTATAGTTCTCTTCAATATCAGTGTTTACAGATAATTTCTGTTGCTATTTCTCTTGGAGTTAGTTTATTACCCTTTCTATTTGAATGATAAAACTCATCTAACATGAATATCTTTCTAAAATCAGGGTATCTATCTTTTCCTATAGAGCCAGCACTTAAATAACAAGTAGTAGCATCTCCCTTTAAACTTAGTCCAATATCAACACCTGATGCTAATATCTTAAACTTAGGATTACTTAAATAATGGTGATCACTTATGTGTTCTTTTCTAATTAAATGTATCACCGGTGCTAAGAATTCTCCACCTAAATTAAAGGTCATTCCTGTTATCATAATGGTTTCTACATCATTATCTCAATCACTATTCATTAAGTTTTCTCTCTGTTTAGGTGATGCAAAATGATTACATAAAACATTAGTTCTTGAAATAAAATGGTCTTTATCTGTGTAATTCTGGTACCCTACTGTCTTTAATTGCTCTTTATTAGCAGGTAAAAAATGATCTAAATACTTTTTAATTAGTCAATATCTATCATTTCAAGGGTTATTACTGAATATAACTTGTGGTCTTGCTCCTTTATGTTTTTTGTTATTAGGGTCAAATCTTAGTGTAGAATTTATCATAGTATTTATTGAAACTTCCGGCACTCCAATTTCTCCTTCTTTAAATGTATCATTAACTGAAATTAACTCTTCAAATCATATTGTATCAAAATATGTATCAGGATTATCAGTTGATATAGAGGAAGTTGTGTCTACTTTCTCAAATGAAGCAAACTTAATTGCTTGTCCTGTTGGTTTAAATGTAATTGCTAATGGATTCTTAGTCATCTTAAATGATTTCTCTAGTCCAGGAACCTTTATACTTAATCTTTTAATAGCACTAACTAATGCAGGGTAAGTTGTATCAGTATTTGTCTTAATGTGCTTGGAAACAACCATTATGTTTCTCTCATGATTCATTAATAATTTAAGTATCAAAAATGATGCTACTTGGTGTGATTTACCAGCTCCTTTACCACCACTTAATACATTCATATATTTAAAATCAAATAATGGAGCAAATGGTTTTAACATTAACTCCTTTAACTCTACTTTTATCATTATTTAAAACTCTCCTTATTTATCACAAACTTAATGTCTGGTATTGATCCTTCAGCACTTAGTAAATTAGCATCATTCTCAGCCATTCTAACTACTATATCTTTTTGTCTATTCTCCATCGCTCACTCAAATAAGAATGATTTATAGTTAAGTTTGTATAGTTTTCATTCTTTATCTAACTCTTCATTATCATTTATACTTGCTTCAAGATGTGATACAGATACAAAACCATAGCTAACAGCAATTTCCATAGGGTTTAAGAGACGTTTTTGACTTCTTATTAACTTTATAGCCATTAAACCAAACTCTTTCTCTAATTGAATCTCTTGTTTTTTAACTATTGGTTTTTGTTTACCACCAATAGGTATTTGTTTTGGATTTACATTAAAATTATCCATTATTCTATTCCTCCAATCATAATAGCATCACAAATATCTATATCAGTGATTCCATTATTATATACTTGTGATACTTTATTAACAGCATTTATCTTTCTTAGTGATTTCATTGTATTAATTTCAACTGCTGTAATATTATTTTGCAATGCTCCTAAGTGTGCTCCTGATTGTTGTTGTAGTAAACTTCTTGTAGTAACTGCATTTCTCATGTTATTAAGTTGTTCTATTCAAATCTGGTCAATAGAATTATCACGGCACATATCATTAACAAAATTAAACATTAATGCTACCTTACTTGCAGGATCTATTGCTAATCTATCTCAGAATGTTTTCTTACCACAGTTTAATATAGTCATTGGACTTGTATCACTATCCATTAACGCTCAACCTGTATTCTTTGCTATATCTAATTTTAATATTATCATTATTCTGGCCCTCCTCAGTTTGGATGTTCAATATCTTTTCATCAATCTTCATCAAAATCTTCATCTCAATCATCACCCATTGTTATTCTATATTCTTCTTTAATTTTTATCATAATTATCTCCTTCATAATCTTCTCTTTCTTTTATAAGTCTTTCTCAAAATAAAATATCATTTATTCATACTCTATTTTCTTCAATATAACTATCACAATCTTTTTGATGTGATGCAATGATATTCTGTTTACGTTCAATTTGATCTTTTAAAGTAATAATATCTCTCTCTGCATTTGTGATAAGTTCTGTGTTTAATTTTGCTTTCTTAGTTAAATCTATAATCTCTTGTTTAACTTCATTAAGGTCTACTTTAATCATTAAATTTCTCCTAATTCTTCTTTTAAGCAATCTATCTGTGCTTGTGCTATCTCTATCTGTGCTCATCTTGTCTCTGTTATATGACCGTTAGCAAATTCTCTTCTCTCTTTAATTAAGCTCTCCAGTTGTCTAATCTTTGCTCTTCTGATTTCATTTCTTGATTCATAAAACAAATCTAACATTTCTTCTCTTAATTTTATTAATGCTTGTGTTTTATCTTTCTTAATTTGGTTTTGTACCTTTGTGTAATATTGTGTATTATTCATATCTTTCTCCTTTATATAACTCATATACTTCTTTTTTTATACTGTATACTTGTTTATCTTTGTCTACCTTCAAATAACCTTTACTATTATTTACTTCTATATGGTAGTATCATGTTTTGTTGTTTTTGTACTTCTCTATTGTCTTGAAATACCCATGGTGTCCCTTTATATATTTTTTAAGGAACTTCATTACTTCATTATTCATTATTCTCAACCTGCTTTCTTTCTTTCTTGTATTATCTTTTCTCTCATATCTATTCTAATGGGAGATGTAATGTGATTGTCTCTAAGTATATAAATGTGTGGGTTAACATTATCTACTGTTTTAAATAACTTACTTCTAAAACTATGTATAATTTTCATTGTCTTAATATCTTTAAAGAAGTTAGTCTTTGTTTTTGAGAAACTTACATTCTCTTTATCACAGAATCATTTATACTTTTCAAATAATTCATCAGCTGTAAAATACCCTTTATGATTACTATTTAAATTATCTAATTCATTCTTAATAAATAATTTAGATGTGTTATGACTTTCTAAAGCATCATCTGTGTAATCTATCACTGATTGTACTTCTGTTAGTTTGAATCCATTGTTTAAAACTCTTAATGCTCCTTGTATTATTAATGTACTTAAATAATTAATAGCATTAGGTGTAGTGATCTTATCTAATATTAATGGATCATTAGTGATATCTTTAAAGTTCTTTTTCATCTCAATAAATATGAATCTTCTTTTTAACGCATCTCCACTTTCACCTTGTACTGATACAGTTTGATTACCTGCTCCTAAGAATTTACATTCACTGGATCAATCAATAGGTTTTTTATTCTTAATATCAATTTGTATTGTCCCACCTGTTGTTAATGATTTTAATTTATCAGCATCTTTAATAGGTTTAATACTTACATCATCTGATATATTTAAACTCTTTCCTATTAAACTCTCTAGTCCGAATTGTTTATCTAAATTATTAATTGATAAGTGAGACAATTTATTATCACCAAAAAATACTTTTAATAATTTAAAGAATGTTGACTTACCATTTCCACCACTTCCTACTAGTAATAGTCCTTTATGTATCTCTTGTTTTCTATCAATTAATACTGTTGCTAAGAATTCCATAACTAAATCTCTTACCTCTTTATTTGGAAACAAATCATTTAAGAAATTATCTAATGGTCTATCATAAGCATTTAACATAAAGTCATGTGGTAAGAAATTATCAATAAAACTATTAGGTGGAAATTGGTTTAATGTTCCTGTATTGAAGTTATATATACCATTCTGAAATACTACTTCATATCTCTGTGATATATAAGGTTCGGTTCTACTATTATTTCTCATTCTGTTTAATAGTATTCTACTGTTTCTATCAGTACTTAGTTTTTCTAATTGAAACTCAATAACATCCTGTCACTTATCTGAATTAGGTCTTATCATCTCATATAAGTTATTCATATCTTTATAAGGTAAATAGAAACCACCATTATAATGTTTAAGATTTAATTCTCTAACAAGATTATTAGCAGTTGCAGTTATCTCACCATCTTTTTTATTTATTAAACCATCACTAATTAATTTATCACTTGGAGTTCATACTTTATTAACTTTAACAGTTTCTGAATATGATTCATAGTTTTGAAATATCTTTAACATTTCTTCTTCTGGTAATGGTTCTAAGAAAACAAAATTATTAATAATATCTGCTATCTCTCTTACTTGTTGTTGGTTGAAACCATCTTGTATTAAAGGTGTAATTAGACGTGATATAAAATAATCATTTCTACCTTCTCCTTCCATTAAATCTAAACCTGATTTAATTTTCTTACTTAGTGGTGTTAATCAAAATGGTACTTCATTAGTGATTCATGAACTATCACCTACTGCTGGAAACATTGGATTACTTCATTGTCTTACAATACCATCTTTCTTTAACACTACATAATTGTTTTTCTTTTCTACTCTTGTATCAATAGATACTCCAATAGGTGTACTTATATTAGTCCCCATTTTGAAACCATTATTCTTAAATCAATAATGTTTCCCTCTTGTTGTATTCATTGTTAATGGTTGAATATTATAATGTGATAAAATAGAATCTAATACTTCTACTTCCTTTAAATTATCAACATCAAAAACAACTGTCCCATCTAATGGTACTAAACCATATTCATTATCATTACAGACATCATGAAAAGATAGAGATCATTTATCACTCTTATCAATAGGTGTCTTTCCGTTTATTCTTAGAAACTTCATTAGTTTTTATCTCCTTTTTTTTATATGTTGTTTGTATAACACTACCTATATTATATCATAAATAGCTATAAAAAAAGTAGAATCTAAAAAGAATCTACTCAAATACTTGTTTATACAAAACATATCTTTTAAAAAAGTTATAAGGAATAAAAATTTTTGAAAAGGAAATAAAAATAACCTTATAACACTATAATTATAACATAATCACAGAATTAAGCACCAAATGTTATAGAAGTTTTTGTTAAAAGTCTATTAGTTAATTGAATCAACTTGTATTGTTTAGGTTTAATTTCCTCAATAACTATATTACCATCCTTATCTTTATGTTCTGCTTTTGCATTATTATTGTTAGCATCTCTAAATGAAATAGTTACATATTCTCCACCATAAGCACTAATTGATACACTATTAAGTTTAGTTTCTTGGTTTAAATCTAATACCATACTAGTATGATTAGCAGTAGGTCATCCATTCTGATTAGCATAAGCACTTGATAAGAAAGCATTCTGTGGTATTCTATTATGATTCATTGCAGGACTATCACCTTGTGGTACTTTAAAATCAATAACTTGATCTCCATCATGTTTTAAGAACATTTTCTTAGTCACATAGTTTCATTGATCGGAGCTGTTATTACCTGAACTATTCTCCATTAAATTTAATAAATGTGGAATGAAATCATTATCTTGTATTGGAATTAATAATAGATATTCATTATCATTTACTGGACTTCAATTCTTAGGAGCAGGGTCTCTATCTATTTGAGTGATAGGACTTGGTATTTGTGATTCAAAACTAACTCCATTAAAAGTTGGAGCATCACCATTAATAATATCATTATTTAATTTATTTTTATATTCATAACTAAATTCTTTAACAGAAGGTTCAGATATAAAGAAGTAATCATTAGATAATAAGTTCTTATTTCTATAAAATAAATGTCCTACATCAATTCTATAAAAACCACTTCAATCATCCCAAGGTGATTTATCTAACATTGGTTCATTAGCAAATCTATAATCCCCATCAAGTTCTCTACTATTAATATCAAATAAAGATATTCCAGAACCATTAGATATATTTGCTAACAAATCTGTATCTTGAATATTATTTCTTTTAACATCATCTTCATAAGAACCACTACCAATATATCAATCTTGATACTTATCATAATTAAGTCCTCAACCATTTCTATTTAACCTTATATTATATCTTGTTGAAGGAATAAGATTTCTAACTTTTATATTAAGGTTTTTTAAATTTCCACTGTTTTGTGAATTACCATAATAGAAATAGTCAATACCAGAAGATTGAGTTGTTGAACTAAAATTAAGAACTTTATTAAATTTTTCGTCTTTAACTACATTATTTTCTTGAACCATTCATTCTTTAATGTATTTGTATTGACCTACTCAAGGACATTCTCATACAACATTACCACCTTCTGAAACTACTTGTGGATACATATAGTTAGGTTTAAAAGTACCACTATTAGATAAGAATAGATTTTCTTTTATATTAAGACTATTGATAACAGACACTTCAGACATAGCATAGAAACTTTCAAATTTTAATACTATTCTTTTAACATTTAAAGGTTGAATACCTTTTGTAGTAAATTCAATATTAATAGCATTTCCTAATGGATTAATTAAATTAAAGCTATGAACTCTTGCTAAGGTCATAAGTCCTTGACTAAATGATCCATCCATATTAGTATACTTTTCAAAATTAGTCATCATATAAACTCTAGCATCTTTATCAATATTATTATTATCATCTTCAATAGGTTTAAAAGCGAAGAATAATACTTTCTCATTATTTGATAAATCAGTATTAACTAAAAAGGATTTAGTATCACTCAAAAGACTATTAGTAGATATACTAATATCATTATTTATAGGTGCTCTTCCACGATTAATTATATTACCATTTATGTTAGGGTTTTCATTATCAGGTTCTAACAGAATATTAAATGTTCCTTCACTTGTATTTAATTTAGTAACAAAATCATTTAACTTACCTGACCCTCCTGTTCCATAATTTGGAGCAGTATAAACACTAACATTGTTATTTAACATGTCGTCTCTTAAAGTAAACTTACCTTTTTGATTTGCTATTTTAATGAAGTTATTAGATACTGGTCTCATTATTTGTCTCCTTAGTTGTTTCTGTCTCTGTATTGGTCTCTATGTTGCTCTCAGGGGTATTTTCCATAGGTAATAGAGCTTGATTTTCTTCTTTTTCTTTCTTAATTTCTTCAATAACTTGTTCTGCATCTTTTGTTGTGATATTTCTGAATTGTGCTATTGCATCTACTTGTGATATTAAATTTAAATTAATTGCTTTTTCTAAATTATCTAACATTTGAGTTTCATTTTTAACACTCATATATTGAATATCAACACTGATGTCTTCTAATTCTACTAATTGATTTTGACCCACTGCAAAAAATATCACTATAAGATCAATTAAAGCATTTTGTCTTGTTCTTTCTTTCATAGTAAAAGCAGTAATTTCACTATCTCTTACTTGTTGAATTTCTAAATCATTTTGTTGAACTGTTCCTTTATCATCTGAGTTTCTTTTATAACCACAGATTTCAAATATCATTCCTAACATATTACCAAATGCTTTTCATGCTTGGTCTAATTGTAAGTTAGCAACTGCTATACTTGTATTACTTTCACCTGGAGCATTGATACCTGATTTCTCTACTATAATACCTTGTCCTACAAGTTTATTAAATGCAGCTGTTTTAGCAGCACTAATATTTCCTCCACCTGCTTGTGAATCATCAGTTATAATAACAGTTCTATTAACATCTAACTCTCATTGAATTCTGTTTCAAATCTTTTGTAGTGATAATAATTGTGTTCCTAATGAATCTAAATCACCTTCACCATTTCCATTTTCAGTTGGTATGTTTTCAATCACAACAACAGGAATAGGATAGTCAAATGATTCTTCTGCTATTAAATCAATACCTACTAATTCTTTAAACTTATCAATAGATACATTCTCTGAACCATCAATGTCTTCTCCTTCTCTTGTGATACTTCTTTTAACATTACCTAATGTATATAACTCATTAATATTATAAGTATATTCACCATTTAATATTGTAGTAAATATATTTGCTTTTGTTAATACATTACCACGTTTAATATGTATTCCATGAGTAGCAATATTAATAATTGGATCACTACCTTTAAACCCAGGTTCAACTACTAAATAACATTTACCAGTTTGAATTAGTTTTCTTTCAACATTAAATAAAATATCTAAGATTCTTTGTTTATCAAATGCTTTGTTTCATATTTTTTCTTGTTTCTTTTTTGTAAGACTAAACAGCGGTCTTTTCGCTCATAGTTTTCTTGCTGATAACTTTTGTAATCAAGACAATACAGTTAGTGATATATCACCATAATTATCTGTGTTTTCTTGAAAGTCATTCTCATAAGAAGAACCCAATTTTGTTGGTACTTCTTGTGTGTTTACTTCTTTTTTAATTTGTTCTAATTTATTCATAATTTTCTCCTTTTTATGTGTAGTCCTTTAATATTCAAAACTCTACTGTTATTGTTTCTCCCACAGAAAAAATAGTTGAATTTATTTGTATTTCAGTTTTAGAAATTTTAATATCTAAATAATGATCCGCAGAAGTTGGAGAAGGTATAGTATAATCTATATCTTTACCGGTATATTCTACAAAATTAAATTCCTTAGGAAATATATTCAGAGAATCACTTGTACTAAATTTAATAAATTTGATATCATCATTTAATGGTAATAAATAATCTGCTGCTGGAATAGTAAATGTTTTTGATGCGCCTGTTGTTAAGGGTACAAATGGGGTTGGTGTTGTTGGAATAGTATTGGTGGTTTTATTAATACCATATATTTTAGGTCTTGATTCATAAATTGTATCATCTACATCTTGGTTTAATTCTATTTCAACTTGTTTATCTTTTGAAAAGAAATTAGACCCTATAAATGTTTTTAATCCATAACCTTTCCCCTTAGCATAATCAGGTAAAGGTAATACTATATCAATTGGCTCCATAGGAATTCTATCAATATTTATAATTTGATCTTTTTCAATTTCAAATTTTAATTTAGTTCATTTATCTAATTCATCATAAGATAGTAAAGTATCATAACTTACAGTAGGATTTGCTTTACCTATAAAAGTAGGTTTTTTAATATCTAATAATATTTGTCCTGAAGGTTCTTCTTGTATAATACTTCTAAACTCAAAATCTATATTTAATTCTGCTACTAGTGATTCTTCTCTATCAGAATTTGTTATATAAAGATTATAGATTTTATCACTATACCCATCTGGTCTTTTTATATCATTTAATAAACTTAAATATAAAGTTGGTCTAATAAGTTCTGATATATTTGAATTATCAAAATCTGTTTCATTAATGTTTTTCTTTAAATTTAATAAAGTACCTTGTGTTAATTCTAATCTAAATGAATGACTTGTATAATTAGGTACATTATCAACAATTCATTTATTTAAAGTGGTACAATCAAACTTACAAGACAATAGACTTGTTCTTTCTGTTGTTTGAATTGTTTGGACTTCTCCATCGTTAAACCCATATACATCTATTATTATGTTTCCTGTTAATATAGCCATATTACTTCTCCTTAATTATACCTAATTCTTTTAAATCATTATATAAAAGATTTTGTCTTTCATATTTTTCTATTTGTGATCTTATTAGGTCTTGTTTTTTAAAGTAGTCGTCTTGGTATTTTACTACATTTCTTCTACCTTTTCTCTCATTATTAAAATCAAATTGATTTCTTAATCTTTCATCATTTAATTCTTTAATTTTTTGTTCTAATTTATTCATTATTTTCTCCTTGGGTTGTGATTTCCATTGACTACTACATCAACAAGTAAATCTACTTTTGTTTCTATCACTTTGTTGAACTTCTCTTGTTCTGTTTTAAATTCTTTTAGGTCTGACTTATTAAGTCATCTATACATTGGTTTTATAATTCTCATAATTTTCTCCTTTATAATTTAATCCCTCATAGTTTTATATATTCAACTTGGGCTAAATCATTAGATGTGAAAGAAAGTCTATTATTTCCTCCATCTTTTTTAATATGATAATATCTTGAAGACAAGTCACCACTTATCTTAACAGAAATATCATCATAATCTAATGTTGGTATAAAATCTAAACCTGTTTTAACCGGAATTGCTTTTGTATAGTTTTGTTTTATTGAAAGAATATAATAATCAAAATTTGATAAATCTTCTTGGTCTATAAAAGTAAAGTCTTGTGTTGTTCTATTTATGTTAAATGGTGTTGTTATATTTATTAATACAGTTCCACCACCGCCTGCTGGTCCAGTATCACCTTTATCACCTTTTGCTCCTTGTGGTCCAGTTGCTCCTGTATTTCCAGTATCACCTTTATCACCTTTTGCTCCTTGTGGTCCATCAGCACCTTTAACAGATTTTACTCCTTTAAGTTTGATTAAATCAATTTCAATATCAATACTATTTAGTTTTCCTACTAATGTTCCTTCTGTATAACTTACAATATCTAAAAATATATTGGTAGCATTTTTTCTTAAATTAAATTTAATACTTACTGTTTCTTCATTATACTCGTGAGTAAGGTCATCCATTACTTTATTTTGAATTGTATCAGAAGTTTCAATATTTTTAATATCAATGAAATATTCTTTACCATTAGGTAATGTTCCACCACCTGTCATAGCATTAGTTAAGGTTACTTTTAATTGGTCTGTTACTATTTGAGTTCCATCTACTCAACTTTCAAATGTTTGAATTAAACCTAAATCAGCAGTCTTTCATACTCCTCTAGTAAAACCACTTAATGTATTACTATAAGCATCTAATAAGAATTTATCTACACTTACTACATCTTTATAAGATTGTTTCTCTAAATGTACTTCTGAATCTTTCAATTGCTTAACAGTAACAGCATCTGTATCTAATACTCCATCTTTTAATTGAGTAATTTTTTGATTATTAACTTCAATATCTACTGGAGAATCAATTAATACTTTTGTGATATTTTTATCTGTATCTTCTCCAATTTTTATCACTCTCCCTAATAATTTACTATTTTGGGTTTCACTCATAGCATATTGTAATGCTGCTACTATATTACTTCCTGTTGAAGGGTCAAAACCATAATAAGTATAATCATTAGGATCACTTATTTCTACATTTTTATCATAAGCAAAAGTAGTACCACTTGGTATCATTTCTATAATAGACATATGTGATGCTTGTGGATATAAACTATCTCCACCAGTTGTTTCTGTATCAATTAATAATGAAGATGTTGAACCTTCTAAACCTTGAATTGTTTGCTTATAAGTATAAGGTGCTTTTGTTGGATTAATACTTTCGAAGAATTTTGAGAAATGACTAAATTTATTTGTTTGAATATCAGCATCTTCAATATCATTTAAATCATATTTAATAAGATTAGTATATTCTATATTATCTTTATCTGTTAAAGTTTGTTTAATTTGAAATTTCTTATTATCATTAGTAAATGGATTTAGATTAAAGAAAAATAAATTCTTAAACATATAAGTTGAAATATTTTTAGGAGTAAAAGTAATCTCATTTTCTCAAGCATCTAAACCTTTTGGGAAAGGAATAATTCTTTCAGTAGCATCAATAACAACACTTGTTTCTGGTAAAGTTGCATATTGATAAGATTGGAAAAACTCTGCTCCACCTTCTTTAAGATTTTCTCCTACATTAGAAACTAAATTTTGGGTAGCTAAATTTATACTATCCATAATATTATTTACTTTTCCTAATTTAGGTGTCCCACTTGTTCCTGGTTCTCCCTTATCTCCCTTATCACCTTTTGGTCCAGTATCTCCCTTGTCTCCTTTAACTCCTTGAATACCTTGATCTCCTTTATCACCTTTTGCTCCGTCAGCTCCATCAATTCCATCAGTTCCATCAGTTCCTTTACTTCCTTTAATAACTTTGGTACCTAATTCAGTAAATGATAAATGATATGGTGGTCTCATGTCTGCGATTCCACAGTTTAAACTTTTTATTTCTATAAACATTAAATCTCCACTTGCAATAGTATGGGGAATTCTAAATACTAAACTATATATCTCATTTGTTGAAGTACCTAAATAACTATTACTTGATGTATCTCCACCTTTTTTAACTAAAAATATTTCACCATCAAAATCAAAATTACCTGATGTGGTTACTTGTGCTGTATATACACCTGTTCTTGCTTTGAATCCACCACAAGAAAAGTCCATTCTTACATATCTATCTTTTCCACTATCTGATATTTCTTGTCTATATGTTTCATCTATAACAAATGCTCCATTAGACTGAGAATAGAATAAATCTTTATTTTTTAGTTTTTCTGCTCATCCTTCAATTGTTCTTAATGTATTATCTATATCTCCTGCATAAGTATCAGAAGTAAATTTTTGATAATTATTATTATCATAAGAAGGTAAGTCTGCTCCACTACCTTTTTCAACTAATTCAGATAATTCTAAATGAGATTTTTGACTTAATTCATAAACATGAGGTGCTGATGTATAAACAACAGGACTAAATGTTCCTAATGAATAATCTAAACCTTGAATATTCATTCTAAAATTATAAGTGATTCCAGTTTTTAAGGTAGCAATAGTTTCTTTATATCAATTAAATACTTGACTCTTAATGTCTTTATCATTATCTAAATGAGTAAAATCAAAATCTTGTGATTGTTGTCCAGTTACTACTCCTGTGGTAGTATTATGAATTCCTGAAGTTATTCTAAATCTTTTAATATCAGATGAGAATAATAATTTATAATAAAATAATTGTTTAATGTTATACTTACCATCTTCTGCTACCACAAAATCATACTCATTAATTCAAGTATTTAAATTTGGTAAAGGTATATCTTTTTGAGTATTATTAATAATAATATGTTGTACTGCTAATCTTTTATCAGAATAGTCTTTATATAAAATTCTATCACCAATCTCTAAGTTATCTAATTGAATATTTTGATGTGCTAAATTAAGGTTGTTTTCGTTATTAGTAAGAACACTTCCTAATCCACTAGCACTTGTTCCTGCTGGTCCAGTGTCTCCCTTGTCTCCCTTGTCTCCTTTATCTCCAGTATCACCTTTTTGACCTCTTGCTCCAGTGTCTCCCTTATCACCTTTTGCTCCGGTATTACCTGGTTCTCCTTTTGCTCCATCTTTTCCATCGGTCCCATCTTGTCCTTTAATACCTAATGAACCATTAAGTTTTTGTAATTCATATTTAATATCCATTACTTTAATATGACTACCTTCTGTTGAAGACCCAGAATATGCTACTGTTGCTAATACTAATCTATCACCAGCAAGAGATAAACTAAATCCTTGTCTTGCATAGTAAAAATTACCTGTTCCATCTTTAAATTTTAAATTAAAACTTTTAAAGACTTTTACTTCATTTGGTAAATCATTTATATTGTAATAAAATACTTTTTTATAGGTTGTTGCATATGTTGAATATGAATAAGAAATAATATTATCTAATGTTATTTTAATTCTATCTGTCTTATAAGTTTTTCCATCTTTTGTAAATTCAAATGGATTAAATGATGTTGGAAGAGTTCATTTTTGAGTTGTACCATTTCTTGGTAAGTTTCCTGTTGATAGGGTACCTTCATCATTAACAGCAAGTACTTCATTAAAGTCTTTAACACTTATAGGTGCTCCTGGACTATGGTTTCTTAATACTTCTTGTGATACTAATCTTTTTGGATGTAAATCTGGTTCATATCTATCATCTATAATTTCACCATTAACATCTAAATTAATTGTTTGTTTTCTTAATTCTAATGTATTTCAATCAAAATATGCTTTGGTTAATGCATCTTGATTTTCTGTTGGGTCTTTAACATTGACTATTTTATTTCCTCTAGCATTATAATCTCAATCAGTCCCACTATTATTATATAAATAATCTAATGCTTCTGTTGTAGTATCACCAGAAACTAATGTTGAATTATTTTTAATATTATCAGTATTAGCATCATCTTTCTTTAAATATTCTGTTGGTGATATTTGTGGACTAACATCTGGGTTAAATTCATATAATGTAATAGGACTATTTTGTAAAATAGTTTTAACTATAATAGGGAAAGCATCTACCATTGATCCATAAGTATCAGCATCTCTTTGTAAACCTGCGATTCCACTATTAAATGTTTGACTTACTTTTTGTTCATCTCCTGCATAATCTCCATCTACAAAATAATTAACAAGTTCAATAACTGCTTGTTTAATATCTTCTAATACTATTGCAGGAATATTAGAATCAGGATTTAATAAATCTAGTCTTGAAACCAGATTATTCATTGATAAATCTATAAGTCTACTTGCTTGTAGTAATCACTTTCCTAATAAGTCATCATTTATATTTTCTATTTGGTTTGGTAGTCCTCAACTTTTAAACTCTTCTGTTGAAACTATGCTTTGTTTTAATACCATTTTAGGCTCACTTTCTCTATATAAAAATTATATAGTAATATCTTAATTACTATAATTATATCACATATGCAGTATCTATCGTCTAACTGTTCTAAATTTATTAGTGATTCTTTTAGGTGCTGCTCTTGTTGTTCTTATATTTGCTCTTGTTGTATTTCCTTGTTCCTTTAAAGACTTAATTTTAGTAAGACCTTTATTGTCCTTGTAAATATTATTCCTTACATTTCTAATACTACCATCAAACTTGCTCTCTATGGTCTTGTATGGGTTCCCTGGTGTGTTTTTTATAGCAATGGTTGCTCTTGATTTTCCCTTTTGGATTAAACCAGCTGGTGTTAATGAACTTGCTAATGCTAAATTAACTTTTAGTTTAGTGATCTTTTTCATAAAGTCAATGTCTTCTCTTTTATCAAGACTGTTAACTTTCTTTAATCTGTTTTCTTCTGATTTTAATAATTTAACATCTTTTGATACTTGTAAACCGATTTGTAATGGTAATACTATCACTAATGCTGCTAATGAGATTCAACTTAATATCTTAGTAAATAACTTTAAAAATGGACCTAAAAAGTATTTATTAGTTGCAATTGCTGCTTCTCCTACTGCTGCATGCTCTCCTGCTGATGCTACTGCTGCTCCTGCTACTGCTCTTGCTCTTTCAAATAAAGCATTTTGTGCTACCAGAAATACAGCATCATAAGAATATACTTTTCCTCATAAAAAAGCACCTAATCTTGTATTTAATTCTGCTATCAATTTAACAGCAACTGACCTTGATATAACATTTGCTCCTAATAATCCTCCAATATATTTAGATGATTGAGACCCTACATATCTACCTACTGCTACTGTTGGTGTTTTTAATACATTAAGAAATCTCTTACTTTTAGATATAAACTTGATAACTACTTTTGGGATTAAGTCTTTTCCTAAATCTCTAACAGCATCTTCTACTAAATTAAATAAACTTGTTAGTATTCCACCTGCTCCTTGTGCTATATTATTTAAGTAATATCTTCCTGGACTACCTGCTGATATTAAACCTTTTGCTTTCTCAATAGCATCTGGACCTAATAGTACAACAGGTTCTTTTCCATTGGTTGCAAATACATCAAAATATATAGTAGCAATTTGTGCTCCTATATTATATTGGACAAAATCTACTCAACTTGAATTAAGAGGAGTGATAATTTCTTTATTCTCATCACCTTCACTATCAATAACAGGAACACTACCTGCATATCATGTTTCAGATTTAGGTTGGAATCTATAGAAACTTGTTAAATAATCTTTTATATTGCTTACTATCATATACTACTAATTATACCATAAAAAAAGAGACATTTCTGTCTCTTTATTTCAAAATAATTATCACTAATTAGATTGTTGGTTGTGTTGCTGATGTTGTTCCACCATATACATAGTCACCAAATACTATCTTACATCCATAATCAAAATGAGAGTAAAGAACAATATCGTTTCCTAATCCAGGTGCTTTTTCTGCAAAAGTATTAAAGTTAACCTTAGTTGCTGTTGCTCCAAATTCTCCTCTGGTCATAGTTAAGAACATAACTCCTGATGGTAATCTGTTAGATACAACAATTGGAATTCCATTAATTGAGAATGAACTCT
>JACSEL010000027.1_pt1 | contig 17326 bp, 13 predicted proteins | sample 8223121 | NCBI WGS metagenome assembly JACSEL01 (sample SAMN15704502, study PRJNA253121) | viral metagenome | isolation source: viral DNA from sea star tissue collected in USA, Friday Harbor USA, Seattle... | host: Pycnopodia helianthoides | collected 2013 | reverse complement strand
GTGTTATACTTATAGTATCTTAAGATACTATAAGTATATAATAAAAACACAGGGGAAAATATGAAAAATAACATAATTGCATTCGAAGGAATCGATGGTTCTGGAAAAACAACAATCACCAATATGGTAAAAAAACAACTAGAAAAAAAAGGACACAAGGTAGAATTAATAAGTGAACTGGGAGATCATTCAACTGTATTTCTTGGAAGAAAAGCAATAAAATATAGAAATAAATTCAAGGAATTAATTGGAACTAGAGGATCTGGTTGAAATTGAATCCTAAGATTCGACAAACACCAAAGTCTTAAAGAGCTAAAAGTGATTATAAAACTTAGAAAAGAAATCTATAAAAACGTGACTAAACCACTTCTAAAAAAAGGAGTTATTGTAATCTACGATAGATTCTCATGATCCACTCTTGCTTATCAACATTCAAAGGTAATACACAATAGAAAATACACTGAGAAAGTTATAATAAACAAGACTGTAAAACCGGCAATCAATTTTTTTGTTAAATGTAATGAATACACCCTATTAAAAAGAGCCGAGGACAGATACGAATCGGGAAAATTGGGCTGCGCCGATCCGACCGTGTTACTTGAGATAACAACACTTATAAAAAACTTCAAAAAGTACCAACATTTGATTAAACCAATAATTATAATAAATGATGAGAAAAAAGACCTTAACAAAAACGTGCGAACAGTAGTTAAAGAAATTAAAAGTGTGTTATAATTCTGTATATACATAAAAGAAAGGAAAAATATGTTTGAACTAAAAGATATAATTGAACATGGAAAATCAGTTATCAATCAAATCGTTGCTGAAGGTAATTCTTACTCTTCTAGCATAGACTCATATATGGAATCTGTGGATCTAGAATACGATCTTACGGATAAAGAGATGGAAATGATTGATGATGAGATAAAAGAGAGTTTCCAAGAAGAACTATTAGAAGAGTAGTTATATAAATTTATTTAACCTTATAGAGATCTGAATACTCAGGTCTCTTTTCTTTTCCTAATATGTTATAATTATACTTATAGAGGAGAACAAAAAAAATGTCAAACAATTATATATTATCTGAATCCGATAAAAATTACTTCAGCAATGAAGAAGTTTGTAAGATAAAAGATTCAGACAACCCAATAAGTACTAAGAATGTACTCGTAGATAAATATCGCGCGGCACAAAGAAATGTAGATTTCGAAGAATTAGCTCAAAAGGGCAGAAAAACAGATTTAGAAACAGCAAAAGCTAATTATGAATCTGCAAAAGATAAATCTGATAATGACAAAGGTATTTATAAGGCTGCTTACGTATTAGCAACAGCTAGTGCTGCTGCGCAAGTAACCGCATTAGAGAAATTCGTTGAGATAGGCGAGGGTGTACTAGCAGACTTAAAGAGTAAGGCCTGAGAAAATAAAACACCAGGTCCTAACCCCGAAGACTTATATAGTGCTGCTTATGTCTGTCCTGTATTTAGAGCAGCACCTAAGAAAATAGATAAACCTAAACCAGAACCTAAGGAAGCCCCAAAAGCAAAACCTAAGGAACAACCTAAGGAACAACCTAAGGAACAACCTAAGGAACAACCTAAGGAACAACCTAAGGAACAACCATTAGGTCCTATTGATAAAAGCATACATGAAGCTGTGAATAAGAAGGGAGCACCAAATGAATTAAAAGACAATAAACAAAAAAATAAATAAAAATTTATTTTCTCACAAATTAGTGTATACTATTAGTAATGAGAAGTATTAAAGTTTTAGCAATAGATCCTTCGGGACATTATAAGAATAAAAAAGCAACCATTGGTGTTGCTTTTTGTGAGTGAGAAAACTTAGGAGAGAGAAATATATTATCTAGCAAAGACCTTAAAAACTTAACATTGAAACAACACACAATAGAATCAGAATCAGACTTAGAGTTATTCTATTCTAATTTACGTTTGAGTTTAGGATCAGGACAGATAGATATGGTTGTTATAGAGGACTATATATTATATGAGGGTAAGGTTGGTATGCAAACATGACAACAACAACCGACCAGTAAGACAATAGGTGTTATAGAGCATCTTTGTAGAGAGTATAACATACCTAGTCATTTACAGACAGCTTCATTAGTTAAATTATGAACTAACTATGTACTAGCTGCACCTATATGAGGATACCTTAACAAAAAAGGAAATAGTTATATGATAAGAGAGTTTAAAGTAAGCCAAAACAGACACGCAATGGATGCTTTTAGACATAACTTTTATTGAATATTAGGAGAAAATACAAAATGAAAAAAAAACAAAACCTAGGACAATATTACACAAGAAAACATCATTGATTCTTTGATCCTATCTTAGAGGTATTTAGAAGTCATGTTATTAAATGAATAGTTGATCCCTTTGCAGGAGAAGGACATCTTTTAGAATTCTTCGTACAGGATAATGATTGAGTTTTAGTAGGATTAGACATAGATGATGATCTAGTTAGAAAATATAAATATAAAAAAAATGATAGTCTAAAAGGAATTCCTTTTGTTTTACCAAAAGAGAACGTACTAACTGTAACTAACCCACCATATAAGTACAAAAGCACTGCAAAAAGACAGAAAAATGAGTATATATGTGAATATTTTAAAGATAATGACTATACTAATCTGTATCAATTAGCCATAGAAAAGTGCTTAAATTTCTCTAGATTCTCTGTAATAATCGTTCCAGAGACCTTTTTACACCTAAGAAATAACAAATTTGAGAAAAATATCATCGCCGCAAATATAATAGAGAATAATATGTTTAATGATACTGAGGTTCCTGTAGTATCTGTATTGTTAGATAGTGAAAAAACAAACACTAATTATGGTATATACAGGAATCGTAAGTTTATGCTAACTAATAATAAAAGAAAAGAAGTATTAGATAGTAAACTTAAAGAATCAGAAAAAGAAATAACATTCAATAATAAACTTGGTCAAATATTTCTTAGAGGAATAGATGGTACCGGAGATAAAAAAATAAAATTTTTTAATCAGTATAAGTACAACTTCAATACTGATGAGATTAAATCCTGTTCAAGATCACTAACTATAATTAATATTAAAGATAGTTTTAATGTAGATAAGGTTGTTGAAAAAGCTAATAAACTTTTAGAAGAAATAAGAAGAGAAACATCTGATACTGTATTATCTCCTTTCATGGGTAATGATAAATTGGGTATCCGTAGAAGAAGACTTGATTTTAAACTTGCAAAAAAAATTTTAAAAACTGTTTTAGACTAATGTTTATGTTATAATTAGTTAATATGATAAAAGTATCCTCATTTGACAAACTTATAGATAGAATAGAATGAAAGAACAGCGCCGATAAAGAGCTAAATAAAGAGATAGCCCTAGTATATGAATCAGACATAGATAAAAATCTTATGTTAAATCATAAAGAATTAGGAACTAAGTACTCTGCATATACTCTTATTCAATGACTTAACTTTCTTTCTCATCCACAAATTAATATACACCTTACAAAGATAGGTGCTACTTTTGATGATGTCGGCGGTAGGAAATTAAAACATAGGATAGAAAATTTAATGGCTAAATTAGATAGTTCAGCAGGTATAGAACCTGAGGAAGCTAAGACATTAACTAACTTTTTATCTTACTATAAATCATTTTCTGATAGCAAAATAAAAGAAATGCAGAGAATGTTAAATACTGAGGGTGAAAATCACACTTATATTTATGTTAATAAAGATGATCCTGATAATTCTTTTCAAGTAATAGAGTCAAGTGGTTCTGAACTTGGAGGCCATGAATCTAAAGCAGGTCATGTTATTGAGGTATTTAAAGAAAAGGGAAGTATTTTCTTAGGGTTCTTATTTTTAACCCAAGGGAAGATGCCAACAATATCACAAACAAAAGCAACTATATTCCCTAGTGATAAGTTCCAATCTCATTTAGATAAATATAGAAGAACATTTACAATACATACACTTAAAACACATAAAGTCTCTATACCTTTAAAAATGCTAAAAGAAGGAATGGAACTATATGTCATTTAATTCTACTCAATTTAAAGAAATAAAGATAAATAATTTTAACCCCTCTAATAAAGAGAAGGTTGAATGTCAAAAATGTGGATCAATAATTAAGAAACCAAGATCTAAGTTTGTTCAGAAATGTAATGTCTGCAATGCTGTTACAGAATTTTTTGCACCAACTCCTTTCCAACAAGTTATTATGTCCTTAAAGAATAGGATACTTTTAGTAGCTGGTGGTTTCGGGTCAGGTAAAACTACTGCTGATGCAAAGAAAATACAAGAACATGTGTTAACAACACCATACGCACAAGTAGCGTGTTTCGCACAAACCAAAGAACAATTATTTAATAACTTTAAAGATAAAGCATTAAACCAGTTCTTTTTAGATGAATGATTTGTAAAAGGTAAAAAGAATATGACTAAGTGAAAACTTAGAAATGGTTCTGAAATACTTTTTGTTATGTCTAACGATCAACAAAAAATTAGGTCTGCATCTTATACAATGGCAATTATGGTTGAGGCCTCTAAGGCTCAACTTTATGAAGTTTATCAACAACTTAAAACAAGGTTAAGAGATGCGGCCGCTGTTAAGTATAAGTTAGATGATAATGGTAATCCCATATTTGAAGAAGATGAAGAAGGTAATAAAAGACAAGTTGTGTTAGAGGATACTTCTCAATTAATTATTGAAACCAATCCTACGGAATTATGGCCTAAGACACAAGTATTATTAAAGACACAACAAATATATCACACATCAACTGTTTATGGTATCCCTGATTTAATGCAAAGAGTTATACCCGGTAAAGAAGATGTAGCATCTATTATATCTGCTACTGTTGATAATCCTATTTTAACTAAAGAATTTATTGAATCAATAAAGGGAGATAATCCTGAATGAAAAATTAGAAGAGATGTTTATGGAGATTTCTCTGATAAAAACAGATTAATTTTTGGAGACTTGTTAAACAACATTGTTGAACCTTTTCCTATCCCACATAACTGACCTAGATACCTTGCAGTCGATCCTGGGATTCAAGATAAGTTTGCTGGACTATGAGCGGCAATAGATCCTGTTCATAGGATTGTATATTTTTATGAAGAGTTCTATGAGGATAATGTTTTAATTAATGAAGTAGTAGATATCATTAGACAGAAAGAATCACAAACTGGAACAACTAATAGGAATATGATGATTAGGTTGATAGATCCAAAAGCAAAAGCAAGACAGTTCTCAAAAGAAGAATATACAACTGTTCAAAGTTTACTTGAAGAATATGGTATTGATTTTGAATTAGCGAGAAAAAGTGGAGATAAGAAAGCAGATATATTGGCTGCACAAACCATGGTAGCAAAAGGTGATATAAAAGTATTCTCTAGTTTAGTTAACTTTAGATGAGAGTTAGCACAATATGCCTGAGGTATATCAAAAGATGAAAGTTCATTTGAAGAAAAGGTTCCCACAAAATTTGACCACCTTATTGACTGTTTAAGATACTTAATTATGGAATGACCACAATTATTAAGTCAGTTAGATTTAGGTGAGTTTAATCAAAAGATATATTCTAGTTCACAAAGGAATAAAGTTTTTGGACCTATGATAGGTTTTAATAATTCTAATAGACATTCAAATAGTGGTAATTTTTTCACTGCTTAGTGTATAATTAAAGTCATATGAATAAAGTAGAGAGAAAAAAGTATTTAAAAAAAGTTGAGACTAAAAAAGATATTGCCTTGTTATTAAATCAAACACATGCAACATTATGTAAGTTAAATGAACTAGTTAATGAGGTTTCCGATTTAAAACATAATGCTAAAGGTATTCTGTATAAATTAGAAAAAGAATTAAATGATTTATCAGAAAAAAATAAAAAAGAAAAGAGTAATATAGGTTTAGCTTATAACAAGTATGCATAAAAAATTAAAAGAAATTCAAGAATCAGAAATCAAACAACAAAAAGAAAATGATTTCCTTAGTAAGTTTACACAAAGAAAACAAAATTGTCAAGGTATTAAACAAACATATAATAATAGTTTAATTGAACTTGATTCCTTTTTTAGAGAAAAAGAATGAAAAAATTTTAGTTCATTCTCATCTGATGTTTGAGATGAATACGATACTTATTCAGAAGAAGATGTGGAAGCAAATAACGAAGCTTTTATACCTGTCCATACTAATAGTTCTCAATCATGAGATGGTGATACTGAACAAACAAACATAAAACCTGAGAAAGAAGTAACTTATAGACAAACTAATATTATATTTGAGTTTGTTAATACACGTGCAGGTAATGTAACTAACTTACAACCAAAACCTGAAATTAAAGCTATAAGACCAGAGGATAATAAAAAGGTAGAAAAGGCACAAGCTATTTTAGACCAAGTATGAGATCAACAAGATGGTAATAGACACTTAACACATTCAATATGATTATCAAAGTGAAAACCAATTGTTTTCACTTATTTACCATGAGATGGTTCTATAAGTAATATACCGTCTAACGATGTAACTGAACCCACAAAAGGTGATTTTAGATTAGAACATTTAGATGCATCACATGTATGATGAGACCCATCTGCTAATAGAATTCAAGATATGACTTATATTATCTTAGCGTGAAAAATGACTCAGGATAGTTTAAAAGCTTATTTTAGAACAGATGATGAGATAAGAGAAAAACTAACTGATGATTTCTTTGAAGACATGAAGGCACCTGTTATATCAAAAGAAGATGCTGGTGATATTTATGTAACACCTGAGAATGTAGAGACAAGTATCGAGGATGAATATGTACTAAATATATACTTCGAGAAACACATAAGCGAGGAAGGTGATATTAGAATCAGCTGTACTTACTTGCTTAATGATACAATTATACTTAAAAAAATTAAAGATATTGGAATAAAAAAATTCCCATTAGCCTCTTTAAAGGAGTTTAATATACCTGATAGTTTTTATGGGCTATCTACTGCTGCTTTAACCTTACCTGCTCAAAAAACTTTAACTAGTTTAGAAAAGAAAGAAGCAAATATTTATAGAACCAAAGGTAAAGAATTAATTTTACTAGCTGGTGAATTAGATATGAATAAGGATGAAGTTTTAGATTTCTTACTACAAGAAAGTGGAGATGCTATTGGTGTTCAAGTTGTTGCAAAACAAACTAGAACCGGACAACCTTTAAGTAATAAAGTTGGAAAAATTAATGTTGGTGAGGCAGAACTACAAAGTTTACAAAACTCACAAGCATTAACAATACAAATGGCTAAAAGACAAGTAGGTATAACAGATGCTTATGAGGGGAATTCTGTAGGTTCTGTACAAACTGCTGGCGGAGTAAAAGAGATTTTAAGTAGATCAAGTAATATTGATGCTGAGGCTACAAATAATATAAATATATATTTAGAAGATATGTTTGATATTATAGTAGAATATTTAAAACACAATTATACACCTAGAGTTTTTAATTTTGACACTGAAAGAACAACTGCACAAGGTAGTAGATATCCAGAAGATATATTCCAAGATGGATCTTTTGATAATGGTCAAAGTGAGATGCCTGCGATGGCCGAAGGACCAGGACAATTAGCCGGTATGGCTGGCATGGGTGGAATGGACCCAATGGCTGCAATGGGCGGAATGGACCCAATGGCTTCTATTGGTGGTGGACAAGATCCAATGGCCGGATTAGCTGCTGCAATGGGTGGAGGACAAGGTCCAATGGCTGCAATGGGTGGTGGAGAAATGGGCCAACCCCCTATGGGAGGAATGGGACAAGGACCTGCTGGAATAGATCAAATTTTAGCAACTATGAATCCTAACCAACAACCAGGTTTAGATTTAAATCAACAAGCGCAACAACAACAAATACCAGAAAATCCTATGGATAGTATTTTAGGTGGAGTACCAAAAGATTTAAACACACCTAATAGATTTAAGACATTAGAACTAGAAGGAATGGGAGATGGTAATGAGTTATCTGAATCAGAATTTAAAGTAGATGTTGATATATACAATCAAACAGCAACTGAGAAGACACAAAATAATCAGATCATGGGACAATGAATTGATAGAATAGCACAACAAAACAATAATATGATCGATTCAGATTTAGCTAAGGCTTACTTTGAACAAATTCACTTACCTAGTGCATTTATTAATAAGGCTTATGCTTCAATGAAAAAAACTGAACAACAAAAACAACAACAAGAACAACAAGCACAAGCAATGCAACAACAACAAGAATTGATGAAACAACAACAAGCACAAGATACTAATCAAAATCAACTTGTTATGTCAATGATGAACAAAATGATGCCTCAACAAGGAGCAGGACAAGGAGCACCGCAAGGAGCAGCACCACAATCTCCAAAGCCAAAACCTAGATAATAACAACATTTTATATACAATTATGTTATAATTAGTATATAAACAATTAATAGATTTTGTTTATAATCAAATATCTTGTAGGAAATAAATATTAAAATATTTTAATATTTATTTTTTTATTAGAAAAAAAAGAAAAGGAAAAAAACATATGGCATTACAATTTCAAGATGGATCCAAAGGTCAATATGGTAGAGATGTTAACGCGTTTCCACCAGGGACTCAAGATCCAAAATTATTTGTAGAATATTACGACCAAACACTTAAGGGTGCATTAGCGTTCGAAGCAGAAGACTATATTTATGAGAGATATTTAGAAACAAGAACTATTCCTTCTATGAGTGATACTACAATTACAATCCAAAAAATGGATGCAATTACAGGAGCAGGTTTAACATTTGATCCTATGACCGGAGATTACGCTGGGCTTATAAACCCAGATACTAACGGAGCAATATTAGATATGTCTAATACTGATGCGAGGAATCCATTAGTACTTAACAGAATGGCGTTTAAAGGAGAAGTTCAACTTTGAGGACTATGAATACAGGTTAATGATATTCAAAACATTACAGGTATGTATAGTATACTAGAGGAATCAGTTAAAGCGTTAGCGAGAGCTATTGCAGAAACTAAAGATGCTTATACTAGAAACTTCATTATGATTAATTCTACAAAAGTATGAGCTGGTGGTAAATCTCAAACTACAATTACTCCAACAGATACATTAACTTTCCAAGAGATAGTTACTCAATGTTATAGATTACAAAGAAACACAGTAGAGAGAAGAGCAACTGATAAAAAAGATGTTGATTGAGACGCTTATAAAGATGGTTCAGCATCAGCTTTAATTAGACATCCAGCTCCTATTAAAGGTTTCAAAGGTGATGGAGGAAGATATAAAGTGTTTATTTCAGTAGAAGGTTACGACCAACTAATAAATCAAACAGTCTTTAAAGAATACTTCATTTCTGGTAAATCATTAGCAGCTAATGTTAATCCAAGTTTAACTAACTCTTCAGGACTTAAATCTCATGGAGAAGCAGATGCTTTCTTTAATTTTAGATTAATTAAAACACCTAATACATGAAGAGGAATGGCCGGTGTTGGTAACACAGTTCACTATGACACAGCAGTTATTCTTCCAGAAGGTACATTTGCTAACTTATCAATAGCAGGACATGACGGAGTTTCATTCTACATGTTCAAGAGCTTTGAGGGTAGTGTGGTAGATCCACTAGCCCGTAATGCTACTGTTGGTGGTAAGTGAATTGGTGGTACTGTAAAAATGACACCATATACAGCAGCGGTAACAATTGCATATGCAACCACAGATTATTCTATTTAGTAATAAGTAAGACATAATAAATTAAGAGAGAGAGAAAAGATCTCTCTTTTTTTTATGCCATTTTATGATATAATTAATATAATATAGATAAGGAGAAAATGTGGCCAAAGATACTTTAACACCAAGAGAAATGTTTGTAACAGTTCAAAAAATAGCGGAAGATGGTATATTCGATTTAAATGATTTTATTGAATACTTTAATAACTCAGTAGATGAAGTTAATACAGATATGGGAACTAATTTCCCTAGGGTAAATTCTAAGGAAGTTGATATACCTTACCCGAATATAACAATTGAACCTAAATATAATATACAAGGTAGTTATAGCAACCTTAAAGAAGCAAGGGACATAACTACTATGAAATCATATAATTATGATACTTGAATTAATTTCTTAGGACTACAAAGTATAGACACATCATCTAGTTCAGCAGTATTTGGGATATACCAAGTTACTGGTGGAGATCTAGTAAACACCTTATCTAAACAACCTAAAAATATATATAGAATATTAATAAGATATACTATCAAGGATGGTCAGTTTTTATTACCTGATGTATCAGAATCATTTCAAATATTTAGATTAGAATCAGGAGGGAGCCCTTTAAATTTTGGATTCCAACAAGAAGGACCATCACTTAAATTATTTGTTAAACCAACTAATCTTTCACAACAATTAGTTACTCCTATTAATGTTAGTGAGTATTCAGGGAATAGTCAAGAAAATACAGAACAAATTAATGAAGTTATAACAACTGATCTTTCACCACCAGGTTATATTGACTTGGATTATTATAGACGTAAGTTTTCTTTACCGGCTAAATGATGTAATAAATTATTTATACCAATTATAATTAAAACAATAAGATTATACGAAGGTGATACTGCTGAACTAATATCATTAGAACAACAAATATCAAGTAAATCTTTAAACTCATTTAGAAATGAAGTTAGAAAAACTTTACCTTTAGTACTTTATGATCCTAAGAAAAAATATGGAGATTTAAACAATGGCTAAAAGAACAAATGCAATGAAAAGGCAAGCATATAAGCCGAATTCAAATCTAAGAAGATTAACTCTTATAGATGACTTTTCTGGTGGACTTAACACCTACTCATCATCAAATGCAATGTATAACAACCAAGTTAAGGAGTTGTCTAATTTTCAAGTTTCAGGAGTAGGAGCATTATCTAAAAGACCTGGAACAGTTAATGTAGTAGAAATAGACAAACCATTAGGATACGACGGGACATTAGGTTGCATTAATTTAAGAGAGGTAGATGAGAGTATTGGAGAAAAATATTTTTATATATTTAAGATAAAAAGTAAAGATGGATTAGAAGTAACAAATAAGCTTTATACAATTATTAATGAGAGTTATAAGGAAGTTCCATTTTATGTTTATAAAGAAAATAATAATAATATAGATAAAGATGGAGTAGGAGAGTATTTACCTAAGGGTGGAGACAACAATCCACTTATAGGTGATGATAAATTAATTTTAGGTAAAACAGGTAATTTTCAATTATATAATAATATACTATATTGAAAAGTAGGTAAAAAGATATTCCAATATCCTATTAATGGTGGTTGAGAAGTTTATGATGATTCAGGAGAACAAAAGGTTTATGTTAGTCCTTTGGATGGTAGACCTGTTTTTATTCCTGAATCTGATGGTGTTTTTGGACCAGATAAAGCAACACAACCTAATGAACACATTTTAGACAACCAACTTTGAATTGAATTACCAAAACAAATAATATCTTCTGGTGATTTACAATATAAAGGTGTTAATCTTTATTCTAGTGCCCCTTCTGATAGAGTACTTAGTTTTTTAAATTCTAACTCTAGTTCTGTTAATTATGGATTTAACACTTTCACAAACACAATAACAGGTACTGGTAAAGAAGTAGAATCTAAACATTGTAAATTTAGTGAGACAGAAAGAAAACTATACATATATGACAAGGATGTTGTAAGAGACAGGTTTGATGCAATATATGGAGGAAATGGAGCTGAACATAAAAATGAAGCAGTTTCAGATTGAGACCTAAAAAGTATGTATGAGGCTTATACTACCCATTACGATGCTGATTCTATATATTTAAGATATTGAGCTCATGGTAAATTAGATAAATCGTTTGATAGGAACCAAGGTACACTTGTACCTACGTCACTTGGTATTGTGGGAAATGTTTCCTTTATACCAAAATCAAATCCTAATGGAGAATTATGAAACCCTATTCCTTTAAATTTTTCTGTCCCAGAAACATTAGCACCATTTTATTCAGAATTATTTCCTAAATCTATTAAAATAGGGGGTCGTCAACACCTTGATGGTTGATGTTCTCAGATAGCAAACACACCAGAAAGTTTACTTGATTTTGTTCAATTTGGGCCAAAGAGTTTTTTAAGTTGGTCTGGTTTAGACCTTAATAACGTTAGTTCTGATAAAGCTAAAAATATGAAACTATTAGTTAAGGGAGAAACGAGATCATCATGAAGTAGTAGAACACCACCAAGACCATGAGGAGATAATCCTTATGTTTTACCTTTATACCCTGAACCTGAGACACCTCACTTCTATGAAGAAAACATTAGAGAACGTACTTATAGTACTAGATTAATTAAACTAGAGGAACTTATAAAGACAGCAATAAATGAAGATACAACTAATTTTTTTAATGATGTAGATGCACAGAATGATTACTTAACATTTAATTTTTCTTTATCTAATGTTAGAGTATCATCTTTTGTATGGTTATACGCGTTTGGTATTGTTCAATTTAATTTATGACCTGTTGAGTTTTTAAACCTTAATAACGATGGCTCTGATGATGTAGATATAACTGACCATTGAAGTTCTGCGTACTCTGGTCTTAATCCCTATAAACATACACTTAATTTTAAACCTCATTATTTTAGAAGAAGAACAGTTGCACTTATTGACCCTATTGCTGATGATCCTAATATGCTTAGTGATTTAGTATTCACATCACAAGGAACAAATTCACCTTCTTATTCTGCAAGATCTTATTTCTCTGGTAATATATTACTTAATTTTTCTGATTTTCAGGCTTTCATTAATTATGGTTCTGGATCATGGGGATCTGAGATGTACAACACAAGTGGAGAAGCTTACTGAACATTACTACAAAATGATATAGACGGTGTACAGACTCCAGGTGATATAGGTTGAGATAAGGATATACATCCTAGAGTTACTTTAAAGAATTGAACTGAAGATGGTTCAGACATAATAATAAACTCACTTGATGATTCTTTAAAGTCTATTGTAAGGCTTATAAAAAGACATAGGAATGTTCTACACTTAAAAAACTTAACACCCACAACAGATGACCATATACGAATAAAAGAAGAATGACTAAAGGATAAAGGAGCAACAGTATCTACATTCTCTAAAGTAGGTTTTAAAATAAACTATACAGGGCAAGGAGAATGAGGATCAAATGAAGCTAAGAATACTTTTGATTTATCTATGGTTGGATCCATTGGGGCAACAAGAGGAGAAGTAAGTTTCTTCTTTGATTTCGCACCCAATATTTCAGGAATTAATATAAAAGACCAAATTCCAATAGTTGGTAAACAAACAGATTTTACAGCTGTTGTTACCGGGAGTAGTCAACAAAGTGTTTTTGATGGTGTTAATGTGTTTAGTTGAAACATTAAAAAGATAACTAATAAAGTTCAGCCAGAAAGTAAAAATTATTTATTACAATCCAATGCTTGACAGAAAACAGAAGCAGTGCAAAAATTATCTACTACATTATTTGAGGAAGCAAACTACACTGTTTTCTTCTTTAAGGCATTAATAAAACCACCAGCAAACTCAACAATACCAATAACCAAAGATGATTGAAAGAAAACACCATATGCAGAGAATGAAGATAAAATAGTAGCAGAATTAGGAAAAGAGGCAGTAGATATTACTTATGGTGAGTTCTTCGAATGAAGTCTACAAGAAGTAAGTTTAGATTTTGTACCACAAAGATCTAATACTACTTTGGATAACACACTACTATCTATTAATGATGATTTATCTGATTATGATTTCTTAATACATAATGGATTAATGTTATTGTATAGTGGAGATAAGGTATGAATTTCTGATCCCTTTAATTTTGGGTACTTTCCTAAATCTTATTTAAAACAATTAAACTTAGGTGGGAATGAAACAGAAAGAACAATAAGAAGTATTAAGTATTATCAAAATGTTTTAGTAATATTTACAAACCAAGATATACATGTCCTAAAGGGAACTAACCCAGCATCAACGGGAGCAAACCCAATTAGTATAACAAAGATAAATAATAATTTAGGAGCCGCAGCATCTGATGCTATAGTTAATTATAACAACAAAATTATATTTGTATCTGACAAAGGAATATATGCTTTAATTTCAATAGCAAAATCTATTGATGATAATTGAAACACTAAGAGATTAGATACTGATATTAAGAATGAGTTTAACTACTCTAACTACCCTGATGCAAAAGCAGTTTTACATAATGATTCTTATTACTTATTTTTAAATGGAAGTGAAAGTGAAGAACAAAGTACTTGATTAGTTTACAACGAGTCATCTAACTCTAATTGGTCAAAACATACTAGTGTTTATTTCGATGTTATTCATGCCTGAAGTAAAAATGGAGTATTAAGGTATGCTAGAAAATGAGCGCCAAATGTTTTACAATATGGATATAACTACTATAAGACTACTATGATAGATGAATTAACTTATGATGATAAAGGAAAAGAACTAATAATAAAAAAAAGAGTTATAGCTAAGACATTATCACCTGGTTATAGAGATGGAGTAGTTTTAAATTCTGATGGAACAATAAACGAAGATGATCCTAGTGTTCCTGTTGTATCTATGTTTAAGACAAAAGCATATACTTTTGGACAACCAATGCATTATAAAAAGTATAAAAAGATTCAAATAGAGACTGAGAATTTTAGAGGACCTACAAAATTCAGATATGATGTTATTGTTGATGGTATATCAAAAGTTCCAGAAACTATATGAGATTTAGTTAGATCTGCGGATAATAAACTGACCTGAGATGTAGTTATCAATAAGCAATCCATAGGTATTATTAATGGTTATACTGGTTTAGATACAATGTTATATTATGATAATGTAGAATATACAGATGATGTTAATACACATAAAAATGTGTTTAGAACAAATGATAAAGGTAGAGCTGTACAAGTACTTATAGAACATAAAGGTGATGAACCAATTCAGTTCTCAAGTTTAGCAATTGTTTACAAGCTGAAAAAAGCTAAATAATAATTTAATTATAACACAGATATGATATAATTATAGTATATAAATTATTATGAGTAAACAAATTTTAAAACCAACTAACAGCAGAGTTCCAAAAAGTGTAGTAGATAACTATCCTTTTTCTAAGCTTATTCTTGGTGTTTCAGGACAATTACTTTTAGCATCAACAGTTACACAAAACTTAACTACACTACATGGTTGAATCTTAACACTTGGAGAAAAAACCCAAAAGATAAATGAACATGGGAACTTACAAACAACACCAAGTGGTGTTATCCCTATTAATCAAGGTGATCCTATTGCAAGTGTAGGTTATGTTAATGATGTAACTAAAACATTAAAACACAATAAACATTTCAATTTTATTGATAATAATGAAGCAGGAGAAGCTTTACAACCTGATGAAAGAGCTATACAGTTATACTCTTATGATTTTGAAGTCCCTAATGAAGGTTCTAAAGTTTCTATAAATTATAATACAGTTACTACAACAATTTTAGGAACAGATGTATTAACTATTGAACCAGCAGTTGCTGGAAGTCCAGCCGGTTCTTTATATGATATAAATGCTAAATTTAATCCTATTAAAAATTTAGGAGTACCAATTGATGGTGGGGATGCTGTACCAAAAGATTTCTTAACTAGTGATAATATTAAGACAACTAATTCTCTTATTCCTGGTGAGACTTTATCAGCTGAGTTAGAATGAATTAGAAATAATTTAGGACAGGCTGCTGTTCAATGACATCAGTTTGCTTCTCAAACTTTACCGTTAGAAGTAACTCCTACGGATTCTAGTATAAACAGTATTGCTTTCATTTCAACATTGGCTCGTCCAGTTGAGGACTACCGTTCTCTAAAACTTACATTAGATATAGATAACACTACTTATACAAGTGAGACTTTAAATTTTAGTTTAGTACCAGGAGTAAAAGATTTAGTTCATACTCAATCAGTAAATTTCTTTTCTGATAAATTTAACACATCTATTTCTCTTGGAGTAACACTACAAAGTGCATCTGGAACCGACAAAGGAAAAATAATTATTTCCTATGACATAAGTTCTAGTACTGCTATTCCAGTTGCAACATTTACTTTATGATTAAGATTACAAATGGGAGATGTAGCCCCTTATGCAAGTACTGGGCCTGTATCACCTATTCGTTTTGAAGAGATAACAAATGACACTCGTGTTATTCCTGTACTTCCAGAAGGAAATAATGGAAAAGGAGTTATTAACTGATTATTAGATAAAGGTATAGACAATGAAAATAAAATCACAACTAATACTTCTAGTATAGCAACTAATATTTCTGATATAGCAACTAATACTTCTGGTGTTGATGCTAACAAAACTAATATAGAAGACCTTGAAGATGAAGTAACAGAATTATCTCCAAAAGTTGATTCTAGTATTCCAAATATTTTATCCATGTATCAAAAAGATAAAGCAACACCTGATGATGGTGGGTTTATCCATATGGAAGATGGTAAAACTTCTATTGGAAATGATAATGATTCTATAATAGACATCAATGATGATGGAACTAATAAGTCAGTTGATATTCATGGTTCTTTAAAAATGAATAGTAATAAAATTACTGATGTTGGAACACCAACAGAAGATACTGATGTTACTACAAAGGAGTATGTAGATACTCATAGTGGATTATTACCAGAAGAATTAGATAAAAGAATTGATTACAGTACTCCTGGAAATACTCTTTTTTATTCAGCTGATAAAGCAACCCCTAATGTAGGATCAGGAATTTATTTAGAACCAGCAGAAATTGATGTAGTAGTAGAAGACAGACAAGTAATGACTATTACAAAAGATAATGTTGATGTGGCTGCAGATATGACTCTTAATGATAATAAGATATCTAATGTTGCTAACCCAACAGAAGTACAAGATGTTTCAACAAAAGGATACACTGATACAAGTATTACTAAATTAGAGACTCAAACAAAAGGTAGATACTATAACAATGTATTACATAATTTAATAAAAAATGATAGAGTTCACACTCCTACTGGATACCTAGAACCATCTACATACGCTTACCCAACCAACCAAACACACCCAACACAAGACTCAAACAAAAGGTAGATACTATAACAATGTATTACATAATTTAATAAAAAATGATAGAGTTCACACTCCTACTGGATACCTAGAACCATCTACATACGCTTATTCAGCCAATGGGTTAGGAATTGATAAACATCAAGAGATTACATTATCTACAAT
>JACSEL010000026.1_pt1 | contig 17376 bp, 10 predicted proteins | sample 8223121 | NCBI WGS metagenome assembly JACSEL01 (sample SAMN15704502, study PRJNA253121) | viral metagenome | isolation source: viral DNA from sea star tissue collected in USA, Friday Harbor USA, Seattle... | host: Pycnopodia helianthoides | collected 2013 | reverse complement strand
CATCTGCTGTCCGTATCAGGTTCGCTTTGATCCCATCATCGATAAAGCCGAGGAAAACCACATCCCCCAATTGATTGTTGGATACGAAATCCAAAGCTTCCCGCTTTTGCCCACCGTCCCCCGCAATGAGCAGGCGGAGATTAGGGTATTTGGCTTTTAGGACCTTAAATGCCCTTAGGGTATAAAAAAGTCCTTTTCGCTCCTCGAACCTACCGAGGAACAGCAAATTGAACTTGCCGTCTTTGTATTCTTCCAATGGTTCGAACGAAGTATTGAATCGCTCTGGGTTGATGCCATTTGGAATAATAGTGGGGTCTTTAGATAGGAATGATTTGACATACTTAGCCTGGGATTCCGATACGGAAATCATATGATCCGCAACTTTCCAAACCAAACTTGCGGCCAGAGGCATTAAAATGGATCCCACAAATTTTCGGGCTAAAAAATTATCGGACGGCGTATCATGAAAAGTACCCACATGTTTGGCTTTGGAATAGTACCTGACCTGATAGGCCATGAAAGGAGTCCAGCCATTGTGAAAGTGAAGCAGGTCGAACTTTTCTTCTGTGAGATAACGCTTGAGTACTTCTATTTCCCCGCCCCTAGCAATGTTGATATCGATCTCCGTACCGCCCCAAAGGTTTGTGCTCCTTCCTTTGCCGATTAATTTTATATCAGGATCGCTGACAGGCCCCGGGTTCACGTTAGGTGCGATGATCTTCACCTCATGCCCCATTTTTCGTAGGTAAACGGCGAGGTTTTCGATGTGTGCTTTCACACCACCCGGCCTGGACCAATCATACGGACATACTTGGGCGATCTTCAAAAAGAAAACGTAGGTTTGATTAGAGGCACAAAAAAACAATATTCTTAAACAGTCTCAAACATAAGGGAGAGTAAATTTAACCCACACGTTCAATCCCGTTCTTATACCCCTTAATTTCACTGAAAATACTTGCTACCGATGCTATATACTTCTGTTTTTCGCCTCACTGGCAAAAAATAACTTTTTCCGTGCCGTGTACGATATTTAAACCTACCGTCCCTTGACTTTGTTTTTTTAGTACTAGTCGCTTCAAGTCAAAGGGGGATTAAAGCTTTTAGGCTAGCTTTGCCAGCATCATTTTTTGGATCTGCGAATTATAAGATGACAGGACAGGTATTAGTAGATTCAGTTGCTTTTAAAAAACGTTTTGAGGCATTAGCCGCCAAGGCAAAAAAAAGTATTTACGTTCAGGCCATGTCATTTGAAGGCGACTCGGTAGGGGAGTGGCTGGTAAGTACGCTCATGGCCTCACCGGCCAAAGAAATTCAACTCTGTCTGGATTCCTACTCTAAGTTAGTGGTCAACGATCGGTTCATCTATAGTACTGCCTACCTCAAAGATCAAGCATTTAGGAAAGAGGTGAGAAATACTTCGGCCATCATAGAAAAAGCCAAGGCTCACGGCATCAAAGTGAAGTACACCAACCCATTGGGTTTTTTGTTTTTCAAGTATCCGCACAGGAATCATAAAAAAATGGTAGTGATCGATGAGGAAATTTCCTTCATTGGTGGGTTCAATTTTTGTGAACATAACTTTGAATGGCATGACATGATGGTTGAAACGAATAGCGTTGACATGGCCCGATCACTGTCCAATGACTTTCATAGATCCGTAGCAGAAAACGACCAGTCCACAGTAAATGAATTAGGTGATACCAAAATATACTATTTGGACGGCTATCGAAGCAGGGGTATTTACAAAGACGTTTTTAGAAATATAGATGAATCCAAAGAATCCATTCAGATATTTTCCCCCTATGTATCCGATCCGCTTCTGGCGTACGCCCGAAACCATAAGGCCACAGAGGTGCGGTTGGATATTATTTCGCCAAGCGTCAACAACAAAAGCATATTCAAGGCCATTCTGGCCAATGAGTTGGAGAAAGGCTACTTCAACTTTTATGAGTATCAGGGAAAGATGTCGCATCTGAAAGCCATACTGATTGATGGAAAAAAATTGATATGCGGAAGCAGCAACTTTGATTTTATCAGTTACTATTTTGAAGAAGAAGTAGTGATGGTTACTGAAAATAAAGAAATAGTTCAAGATTTCATTAATAAAATATCAAAACCCGATTTGGCTAATAGTTTTTTGAAGAAAAAATTGGGGGGCAAACCCAGTCGCCTTGTCCCAATACTGATCGCAGGCCTAAGCAGGCTTTGCCATGTCGTTGCGATGGCCGTTAATTGATTTGAAATACCCCAAAAGCCCAACCGCATGTATAAGGAAAAATTGAAAGCTGTAGCTTTTGTGTCTGCCGCTTTAAATTTAAGATAGGGATTCAGTGTTCAACAGGTTGAACTGACAATAATAATTATGCGATTAAATGTTACATAGCATCAAGGCTCACTTCAATAATCACAGATCGGAAGTTTACTCTACCATCAAACTTATAGATATAGAAGAGCGGTTCGATCTGGTGTTTAGCCGTTTTTTTGGATTGTACTTTGCCAAAATCGGTAAGTTTTTGAATATGACACCTACCCAGATATCCATTGTTAGTTTGATTATTGGTGTTGCAGGTGGGTGTATGCTGTTCTATCAGGATAGGTGGGTGATTACCGTATGGGCTTCCATATTGATTACTTTGGCAGGCGTTCTGGACAGTACAGATGGTCAGTTGGCCAGAATGACCGGACAGTCCACAGAACTCGGTAGATTTGTTGACGGTTTTATTGATAGTGCTATTTTTCTCACTTGTTATCTTGCGGCTTGTGCGTATTATGTGCAAGGGGATATGGGATGGTCGGTTTTCCTTTTGGCGATTCCGGCCGGGATGGTCTCTCATATTTTTACTTCACAAATCTATGATTTCTATAAAACTGAATTTTTGTATTACGTGGCTGGATCAAAAAGTGCCAAAATGAAAAAAGTAGGAGAGTGTCCCCAGATATCCGATGAAACAGGTGTGTGGAATAAGTTTTTCCGTATGCTGGAAATTGATTACACAAGAAGACAGCGGATGCTGGTCACTCGTACCGAGGAAATGAGGGACACTTACGAAGAAGTAGCTTTCAACAGTAGCACCAGGGGAAAATTCATTGAAAAATACAGAGCCACCTTCAACCCAATTATGTTTTGGTGGGCCCTTGTTGGAGGTACTAATACTCACCGTATTTTAATTATGTTGTTTAGCATCATGGGACGTTTTGATTTGTACCTGATCCTTTGCCTGATCAAGTTGATACCAATTGCAATTGTGATTCTGATACAAAAAATCATGGACGAAGATTTCGTTAAGCAGATGGAAGTTCAATTTGCTGCTCAAGACCCCGCCTAATTTCATGATCAATTCCATAATTAATCGTTGATAATTCGCTAACATTGTGCATTCCTATCAACTGATTACAATCATTCTATGATTTGTGTAATACTTGCCGCTGGCAAAAATTTACGTTTGAATTATGGACTCCCTAAATCTGCACTGACAATCGGTAGCCAAAGCCTGATGGAGCGTCATATTGATCAGTTTCAGAAAATCGGGGTTACAGATTTTGCTGTCATCACCGGATTTCACAGACTGGCTTTAGAAGAAATTTGTGAGGATATCCGTCATAAATACGATGCCAACATTACCACTATATACAACGAAAAGTATGATTTGGAAAACGGTTACTCGTTGTACGTGGCCAAAAACTGGATACATGAGCTAGGCGATGAAGAGTTTTTCCTCACTATGGCAGATCATTATTATGAAGAGGCATTTTTAAGTGACTTGAAAACAAAACTGATTTTTGGGAAAGATGCATTCTTGAAGCTAGCGGTAGATGTTCCAGGAACGCATAACGAGCACATTGATCTGGAAGATGTCACCAAAGTGGATGCAGATGACTATATCAACCGCATTGGCAAGGAAATAGAAGGGTACAATTACTACGATACAGGCCTGTTTTATGTGAAAAAGGATGTATTTGATGTGCTGGATCATATTGCCACCAATCAAAAACTTTCGATATCCAATTTGGTGGCCCATTTAGCAACACAGGAAAAGGCACGAGTGATCGAGGTGCTAGGTCATTATTGGAATGATATTGATACGCTCGAGGATTTTGAAAACTCGCAAGACTATTTGGTCAAAACAGATTCAAAATAAACTAAAACTCAGGGGTAAGCTGCAAGTTTTGTATTTTCTTTTCTTCGGTGTTTAGGTTCGACTATCCCATTTTTTTTTTTAGATATCCGAGTCAATGTGTACGACGGAAGGTAGGTTTATTTCATTATTGGTTACATCTAAATAGGCCTCCCCCAAAGATAGTGGTTCAACCAAATCCGTGTATCCAAAATATTTCCCTAATGACTTGAGAGACTTCTTTGTATACATGAAGTCGAGGTTTTACAATGATATACCGAAATTTGCGATCAGGAGTGGAAGGCATGGCAGTTGCAGTTCGGGATTGCCCCTCTTCAACAGGGCTATAAAAGGCATCTATATCAATGTGTATGATTTTCTGTATGGCTAAATTGACTGACAACCTTCAATTAAGTTTTATATTATCATTTATTAATATGAAATTTGTTTGACTTCAGAATAGGGTGCTATACGAATTGACAGGTAAATGAATAGATCAAAAAAAATGTTTTTTGTCGCAATGTTTTTGTTTTTTATGATTCTATTATGGATTGCCATAGATTTTACAAAACGTACTAAATTCCGTAATTCTACAAATATGATTAATATCATTCAGATACTTTGAAGGTTCTCACTGCCTATATCGTCGATAAGATATGAAAAAACTCGATAAACTAATTCTCAAATCTTTTATCGGGCCTTTCGTCGTCACTTTTCTGGTAGCGGTATTTGTTTTACTGCTGGTGTACATGATGAAATATTTCGATGATTTCATTGGTAAGAACCTTGGCTTTATGGTCTTGGCAGAATTGATGGGGTATTTCAGTATTAACCAGATGCCAATGGCGTTTCCATTGGCGATCCTGATATCCTCGCTGATGACTTACGGGAAACTTGGAGAGCATTTTGAACTGACTGCCATCAAGGGGTCTGGAATATCTTTGTTGCGCATTATACTACCAATTTTTGTTTTTTCCGTTTTGCTGGCGATTAGTGCCTTTCTCTTGAGTGACCGTGTGGTGCCAACGGCCAACCTTCGGGCATTCAGCCTGCTATATGATATCAAACAAACCAAGCTTTCCTTGGATCTTAGGGAAGGGCAGTTTTACAATGGCATTCCCAAATACAGTATCATAATCAATAAGAAATATCCGGATGGAGTAACCATAAAAGACATCATGATATATGATCATACGGTTGGCAATGGAAATAAAAGAGTCATCATTGCGGATTCCTGCCGGATGTATTCTTTCATGGGGGATAGGTATCTGAAGATGGAGTTGTTTAATGGTAATCATTACATAGAAGAAGAGGGGAAAAAGTCTGGAAGGCAAGGAAAAGATGAGGTGGGCCAGTTTGTTCGAATCAGATTTGCAAAAATGGATTTGGTGTTTAGTTTAGCTTCTTTTGCTCTCAATGACACAGATGAAAGCCTATTCGCAGACAATCGATACATGAAAGGGATTAAAGCACTTAACCAGAGTATTGATTCGATGAGTAATTCTATGTTTGAGACAAAATATAAAATGTACGGAATCATAGTGGACTCATATAAGTTGCACCTGGGGGGGTATTTGAAACCGCCATCAGGGCTGATTGAGAAGAAATATCATCTTGACTCCCTGAAAGAAATGAAAGATCTAATGAGGGCGGACGATGTTCATGAAATGCTAGATGACAAACCGCCTAACCTTGAAATAACCGAAGCAGGGTTAGACTCAATGACCGAATTGAAGGTAAGCCGAAAAGCGTACCACAAAAGTAAAACAGTGGCCATCAGGGTTATGGCTAATTCGGAACCTAAAAACCTACAAGCTAAACGAAAGAAGGAAAAGAAAGAGAGTTCCGATAGTTTGTTCATAACAAACGACTCTTTGGTTACCGTTGTCAGTTTAAAGATGGACAGTGTCTATAAAAAGTTAGGCGTAAGGGATCAAGTGCTTTCTAGGGCCGTAGGGAATGCAAGAAATATCAAATCAGTCCTAAGCAGTACGGTGCTAAGGATGAAGGGCTTGAAGACTTCCTTGGATTCCCATGTGGTAGAAAAGTACAAAAAATATGCACAGGCCTTTTCCTGTATTGTGATGTTTTTAATAGGTGCGCCTCTAGGAGCTATTATCAAACGTGGTGGATTGGGGTTCCCGGTCATTATTTCAATTTTCTTTTTTATCATATTCTATGTATTGACCAGTGTGGGAGACAAATGGGCGAAAAGTGGTGTAGTAGACGCACTTTATGCAGCATGGATGGCCAACGTTCTTTTGTTTCCTGTCGGCGTATTTTTTCTAAAGCAGGCTCGTAAGGATGCTAAGATTTTCGATGCAGACTTCTATAGTGTGTGGATCGAAAACGCAAAGACTTGGCAGAAGTCAAGAAAAAAATAAAGCATAAGTCCAAAGAACTTTGTTTTAAAACGATTGAATGCCTAAGTTCGCCGTTCAAAAAACAATAATTAACGTTTTACTAAGCATGTATTTAGCAACGGATAAGAAACAAGAATTGTTCGAGAATCATGGTCGGTTGAAGTCTAAGAAAGATACGGGTTCTTCGGAATCTCAGATCGCTCTTTTTACTTACCGGATTAATCACTTGACAGATCATTTGAAGTCGCACAAAAAAGACCACTCCACTAGATTGGGGCTTTTGAAACTTGTAGGTAAGAGAAGAAGCCTTCTCGACTATCTTTACAAAAATGATATCGGAAGATATAGGGCGATTATCGCTGAATTAGGATTAAGGAAATAAAAATAGGTATGTGCAAAAGGAAGTCAATCACGGGCTTCTTTTTTTGTTCTTTCTCACTCGTTGATTTCAAATTTTGACATTCGCTCACACTCAATTTTTAGTCAAAATTTAAAAAATTACTTATGTCATTAAACGTAGTAACTAAAACTGTCAAATTAAAAGACGGCAGGAAAATTACCATAGAAACCGGAAAACTGGCCAAGCAGGCCGATGGTTCTGTAGTAGTGAAAATGGGCAAAACCATGTTGCTGGCCACGGTAGTGTCCAACAAAGAAGCCAAAGAAGGGGTCGATTTCCTTCCAATGTCTGTTGATTATCAGGAAAAATTTGCCGCAACGGGGAAAATACCGGGCGGTTTCTTGAAAAGGGAAGGTAGGTTGTCAGACAACGAAATTTTGGTTTGCCGGCTAGTGGACAGGGCTTTGAGGCCATTATTCCCTAGCGATTATCACGCTGAAACGCAGGTAGCCATTTCGTTGATTTCAGTTGATAAAAATGATCTCCCGGATGCTTTGGCGGCCTTGGCCGCTTCATCTGCAATTGCCGTATCGGATATTCCTTTCGGAGGTCCTATTTCAGAAGTAAGGGTAGCCCAAAAGGACGGTGAATTTATCATCAACCCTACAAAGGCTCAATTAAAAGGTTCTGATCTTGATATGATCATCGCCGGTACTAAAGACGATGTCATGATGGTAGAAGGTGAATTGCTCGAGGTATCGGAAGAGACTATGATCAGGGCGATCAAAGTAGGCCACGAAGCTATCATAGAGCAGTGTAAAGTCCAGATTGAACTGACTGAGTCCGTTGGTAAAACCGAAAAAAGAGAGTACGCCCATGAAACCCATGATGAAGAATTAAGAGCGGACATTAAGGCAAAAACCTTTGATAAAGCCTATGCTGTAGCCAGAGAAGGTATCGCTAAGAAATCAATTAGAAAAGAGAAATTTGGAGCGATCATCGAAGAATACATTGAGACACTTCCCGAATTACCACAAGGTGAGTCTTACGATGAAACCATGATTGGCACTTACTACCACGATGTAGAAAAAGAAGCGATCAGGCAATGTGTGATCGAAACCAGGGTAAGGCTGGATGGCCGTCAATTGGATGAAATCAGGCCGATCTGGTCAGAAGTAGATTATTTGCCATCAGCCCACGGATCTGCCGTATTCACAAGAGGTGAAACACAGTCTTTGACGAGTGTAACCTTGGGGACGAAGCTAGACGAGCAAATGGTGGACGGAGCTGTGCATTCAGGATATAACAAGTTCTTCCTGCATTACAACTTCCCGGCGTTCTCTACAGGGGAAGCTAGGCCTAACAGGGGGCCGGGACGAAGGGAAATAGGCCATGGCAATCTGGCATGGAGGGCGATCAAGTCCATGTTGCCCACAGCGGACGATAATCCTTACACCATTCGGGTAGTTTCTGATATTTTAGAATCAAATGGTTCATCGTCAATGGCTACCGTATGTGCAGGTTCCTTGGCATTGATGGATGCCGGTATTCCTTTAAAATCACCGGTATCTGGTATTGCGATGGGTATGATCTCTGATCCTGAAACCGGAAAATATGCGATTTTATCGGATATTCTGGGGGATGAGGATCACTTAGGGGACATGGACTTTAAAGTAACCGGCAATGACAATGGTATCACTGCTTGTCAGATGGATATCAAGGTTGATGGGCTATCATACGAAGTATTGACAGAAGCATTGATGCAGGCGAAAGTGGGCAGGGCCCATATCCTCGCAGAAATGAGAAAAACCATGACAGGGTCTAGGGACGATATGAAACCTCATGCACCAAGGTCTAGGACCATCAGAATCGAAAAAGAAATGATCGGTCCGTTAATTGGTCCGGGCGGTAAAATCATCCAAGAGATACAAAAAGAATCCGGGGCTACGGTAATTGTAAGCGAAGACGACAGAAACGGAATAGTGAACGTATTTGCATTGGATGGCTCTGCCATGGAAGGTGCTTTGAGAAGAATCAACAATATCGTGGCAATGCCTGATATCGGGGAAACTTATGAAGGTAAAGTGAAGTCGATCATGCCGTTTGGTGCATTTATCGAATTTATGCCCGGCAAAGACGGTTTGCTACACATCTCAGAAATCAAGTGGGAGAGGGTAGAGAAGATGGACGGCGTACTGGAAGTAGGCGAAGAAGTGAAGGTAAAACTGATCGATATCGACAAAAAGACCGGTAAGTTCAGGTTGTCTAGAAAAGTGCTTTTACCAAAACCTGAGAAAAGCGGAAGTTGATTAAAGCCTTTTTTACTTAGGCAAACCCTACGATCAGATAAATATTATCTATCTCGCTCACGTAAACTTTTTTGGGCATCAAATGTTTTATAGTAGATTTGATTCATGCTAAATTGTAGGATCATGTTTAAATAGAAATATTGGGACAATGACTCAAGAGAACGTAAAAGTATTGATTATCGGATCCGGGCCGGCGGGCTATACAGCCGCTATATATGCCTCTAGGGCAGGGTTGAAGCCCGTATTGTATACCGGGGGCGAGCCTGGGGGACAGCTCACAACCACCAATGACGTAGAGAACTTCCCCGGGTATCCTGAGGGGATAAACGGACCGCAAATGATGGCAGACTTGCAAAAGCAGGCCGAAAGGTTTGAAACGGACATTCGTTTCGGTATGGTAACGTCAGTGGACTTTTCAGGCTATCCTCACAAAGCCATTGTAGATGAAAAACATGAAATTACAGCAGGGGCAGTGATTATATCGACGGGCGCAAGCGCGAAGTACTTAGGCCTAGAATCTGAAAAAAGGCTATTGAACCTAGGTGTATCTGCCTGTGCGGTATGTGACGGGTTTTTCTACAAGGGCAAAGAAGTGGCGGTAGTAGGCGGTGGGGACACCGCAGCGGAGGAAGCTACCTATTTAGCCAATATTTGCCCTAAGGTTTATCTATTGGTAAGAAGGCATGAAATGCGTGCATCCAAGATCATGCAACAGCGCGTGATGAATACCCCAAACATAGAAGTGCTTTGGAATACCTCTACGGATGAAATACTTGGAAAAGCCGAAGTGGAAGCAATGCGGGTCCTAGATACCGTGACCGGCGAGAAGAGGGAAATCCCAATTAGTGGTTTTTTCGTCGCCATTGGCCATGAGCCAAATACGGCCATTTTCAAAGATTATCTGGAAACGGACGGTTCAGGTTACCTGATAGTATGGCCCGGCACCTCTAAAACCAACGTGGAAGGGGTATTTGTCACGGGCGATGCCGCAGATCGCGTGTACCGTCAGGCAGTCACCGCTGCCGGCACCGGCTGTATGGGCGCATTGGATGCAGAAAGGTTTTTGGCGGCCAAAGAGTTTGAGGGGGCAGGGCAATAAATCACATCCTTAAGGTTAATTCTTACCAATATCCAACCCACATGAAACTAGACGTACTTGTTTTTGCCGCTCACCCGGACGATGCAGATCTGTCCTGTGGCGGCACTATTCTTTCCTTGGTTGCCAACGGTAAAAAAGTGGGGATAGTAGATTTTACGGCCGGGGAAATGGGTACGCGCGGCACACCTGGCGCCCGGAACGAAGAAGCAGCGGCAGCAGGCAAAATTCTGGGGTTGGCCCTTAGGGAGAACCTAGGGTTTAAAGACGTGTTTTTCAAAAATGATGACAGGCACGTGCTAGAAGTAGTAAAAAAAATACGTCAGTACCAACCCAGTATCCTATTGGCAAATGCCTTGGCCGACCGCCACCCCGATCACGGCAAGGGCGCACAGGTGGTCAAGCGTGCTGTCTTTTTGGCAGGGCTAAAGAACGTAAAAACCGAACTAGGAGGGGAGGGACAGCAGAACTGGTACATCAAAAGCCTCTACCATTACATTCAAACGGATTTTCACCGCCCGGACTTCGTAGTCGATGTGTCAGGATTTTGGGAAACCAGAATGGAGGCCGTAAAGGCTTTTAAATCCCAGTTTTTCGACCCCGATGGGGAACCTGCCAACACCCTGGTTTCCTCGCCCGAATTTATGGGGTTGATAGAGGCCCGGGGGCGGGAGTTTGGCATGTCTATCCGCGTGGAATATGGAGAAGGGTTCATAGCCGACAGGACTCCAGGCGTGTCCGATTTGACTTCTTTACTTTGAATTTCGACCACATCGAAAGGCTTTGGGCTGAAGGAAATTATAAAGATGACCAGTGAGGCCCATCCCAGTATTTTCCTCTTCATGTCCAACGGCCGGTTGACCATCACGGGGGGGTGATAGACCCCAAGCCCACGTCCGAGCAAAAAGGCAAACAACAACCAGCCGCTATACCCTTCTAGTCCCGGGAAAAAGAAATTCAAGGACATTTGCGCAGAGAAAACCCCAAGCGCGTACATGAAACGGTCCCTGTTCTGTTTAGCGAACTTGGTAAAGCAGAGAAACAAGAACCCAAGGTAAATGACTTCATTCATCATCCCACCTGACAAGCGGTGTGGGTTGGCCATTCCCAGGCCTGCATAAAACAGCAAGCCTATAAACAAAACCTGCGACACGATCCGGTGTTTTTTGTGCCCGATCAGCCCATACAGGATATGCCCCCCGTCTAGTTGCCCAATAGGCAATAAGTTCAACGAAGTGAACAACAAAGCCAAAAACCCCGCAAACAGCCACGGGTAATGCCCCAGTTCAAAAGAATTGGGGATTTCCGACGGATCGCAGGCGAGGAGATGCCCCAAGATCCCGAACAATAAATTATTGCCCAGGGACGAACTGTAATAAACCGGTAGGGGCTCAAAACCCGGATAGCCCCACTTCCCGGCAGGCCTGTTCTCTTGTGCATAGGCCAAAGAGTCTTCCGTGCGGCCCTGGAGGTAAGCCCCGTAATGCAGGGCTTTTTGGTGCTCATACGTATAAACATAATCCGCATAGCCCAGCCCATAAGCCTCATACTCCGGGTGGATCCCATAGATAGACTCCCTTTCGGGCAAGTTCAAAAAGGCATAAACCAAGATCAGGAGCGCAACAACAAAACCCGCCAACGGCCCGGCAACCCCAATATCGAAATACTTCTTGCGGCTGCCTATAACATCTTGTATTTTGATAAAAGCCCCCATCGATCCCAGTGACGGGAACCCCGGCAAGAAGCCCAGCCATAGCGGGATATAGAACGGCAGCGTCACCCTTACCCGGTGGTACTGTGCCATGAAATAGTGCCCAAATTCATGGACCGTAAGGATGGAAAGAAAAGGTATGGAAAACTTTAGGCCCTTCAACAGTTCGGTTTGCGTGATCGTGCTCCCCCCATAGAAAAACGACCTGCCCGTCATCCACTCCGCGCCCGACATCGTAGTTGCGGCAAAGGTAACGACAAACAAACCGGCCTGGACCGCTTTTACTTTCCCTTCCCGATCCCTAAACATCCGCCCTTAAATTAAACACGCCCCCGGCTCCCGGCCCGACCAACCGCCTAAAAGCCCCCTGTGCCTTCCCCTCCCTTAGGCCACTAAAAACGCCGCCCGCATCAAAAATTATTGTTCGGATATTCACCTCTTTGTTTGCGTAATTTTCGGCAAATATGTAACATTGCCACCCTAAATTCAAGGCCGTCCAAAAGACTATTTTTCGGAGCCAAGCACCGGGCCTATAACTCAGTTGGTTAGAGTACCTGACTCATAATCAGAAAGTCCCTGGTTCGAGTCCAGGTGGGCCCACGGTTAAAACCCTTGTTAGCGTCGCCTAACAAGGGTTTTTTGTTTCCCCGCCCCGGGCAAGGGGCGGACAGGGCCCCGGGGCCGGCAAACCCTTGCCCGCAAATAGGCCCAGCCCACTATCGTCTCGGCACAAGGGCGATCCGGATCCGCCGGTGCCTAAATTATAGTGCGGGCACCCTTCAAGCGGCAAGGCAAAACTCCCCCGCTAAGGCTTTTCGGCCCGCCGGTTACCAAGGGGTATTTTTCCAGGCAAGAAGCCCCAGGCAGAAAGGGCGCCCACACGGCCCGGGCCACGGGGAATAGGGATCCGGGCCAACGCCACAACCGCCTTTCGGCAAATGGCCAAACACCCCCACCCATCCCCCAAAAAACCGCCTTACGGCAAAACCAAGCCCCAAAATCCCCCAGAACCTCCAATAGCACAAGGGACAATCGCATGCATAAGCAGTAGTGCGTACGGCGCAGGCAGGCGCGCAGGTGTTGCGCAGGTAGGTGCGCAGGTGTTGCGCACCTAGGTGCGCAGGTGTTGCGCAGGCAGGTGCGCGTCCGGCACGCAGGCAGGCACACATATAATCTAGTAAGGCGAGCCGGGTTCGAAGCATGTTTCGGATCACCTTTAAAGCATGGCCAGGCATTCGCCGAAAGGCATTTTGGGCATTGGGCTAGATTCATGCCAGTCATTCGCCGGAAGGCATTTTAGGCGTTGGGCGGGATTCATGCCAGTCATTCGCCGAAAGGCATTTTGGGCATTGGGCGGGATTCATGCCAGGCATTCGCCGGAAGGCATTTTAGGCATTGGGCGGGATTTATGCCAGTCATTCGCCGGAAGGCGTTTTAGGCCTTGGGCGGGATTCATGCCGGTCATTCGCCGGAAGGCGTTTTAGGCTTTGGGCTAGATTCATGCCAGGCATTCGCCGGAAGGCGTTTTAGGCATTGGGCGGGATTTAGGCCAGGCATTCGCCGGAAGGCATTTTAGGCGTTGGGCGGGATTCATGCCAGGCATTTGCCGAAAGGCATTTTAGGCATTGGGCGTGATTTAGGCCAGGCATTCGCCGAAAGGCATTTTAGGCTTTGGGCGGGATTTATGCCGGTCATTCGCCGGAAGGCATTTTGGGCGTTGGGCGGGATTCATGCCGGTCATTCGCCGGAAGGCATTTTAGGCATTGGGCGGGATTCATGCCAGTCATTCGCCGGAAGGCATTTTAGGCATTGGGCGGGATTTATGCCGGTCATTCGCCGGAAGGCATTTTGGGCTTTGGGCGGGATTCATGCCAGGCATTTGACGAAAGGCATTTTAGGCATTGGGCTAGATTCATGCCAGTCATTCGCCGGAAGGCGTTTTAGGCATTGGGCGTGATTTAGGCCAGTCATTCGCCGGAAGGCATTTTGGGCATTGGGCTAGATTCATGCCAGGCATTCGCCGGAAGGCGTTTTAGGCCTTGGGCGGGATTCATGCCGGTCATTCGCCGGAAGGCATTTTGGGCCTTGGGCGGGATTTATGCCGGTCATTCGCCGGAAGGCATTTTAGGCCTTGGGCGGGATTCATGCCGGTCATTCGCCGGAAGGCATTTTAGGCATTGGGCGGGATTCATGCCGGTCATTCGCCGGAAGGCATTTTAGGCTTTGGACAGAAGTTAGGCCAGTCATTCGCCGGAAGGCTTGGGAGGGGCATGGGCGGACGCTTTATTTTATTTTGCCTTTTTTGGCGTGTTGCCCTTATTTGTTTTATGTTTGTAGCATGGCTGGAATGGCTATTGCTTTAAGGCAGATTATTTAACCTATAAACACCATGATTTATGAACGTTTTTAAAACAAGATTTGAAGGGTACTATGAAGGGGCTACCGGCACGATAAAAGGGCTACCGGGGAACGCCGGGACGGTCATGAAATATACATACACCCTTCTCGCCCTTTTTTCCTGCCTGTTCCTTTCCCCACTTGACGTGCGGGCACAGCAGGGCTCCTACACGCTCACGGATGACGACGTGGAAGTCGTGGACGGTGTAATAACCAGATACACAAATGGTACGAGCAAGGACATAACCATTCCCAACAGACTGCATAGCCAACCAATCACCGGCATTGGGGAAAATGCCTTTAATAATAACCTACTGTCCTCGGTGGACCTGTCCGCATGCACAGGGCTCGTCCACATTGAGAAATCTGCCTTTCAGAATAACCTACTGACCTCGTTGGCCCTGCCCACAGGGCTCACCGGCATTGGGGAAAATGCCTTTTATGATAACAAACTGTCCTCGGTGGACCTGTCCGTATGCACAAGTCTCACCAAGATTGGGCAATATGCCTTTTATGGTAACCTACTGTACTCGGTGGACCTGTCCGCATGCACAGGGCTCGCCCACATTGGGCAATCTGCCTTTCAGGATAACCAACTGGCCTCGGTGGCCCTGCCCACAGGGCTCGCCCACATTGGGCAATCTGCCTTTAAGAATAACCGACTGGCCTCGTTGGCCCTGCCCACAGGGCTCACCAGCATTGGGAGATATGCCTTTTATAATAACCCCGGACTGGCAAGGGCAAGCCTTGCCCTTCCTTCCGGGACCCTTGACGGCTTTACGAACAATTGGAAGAATGGAAACGGGGATGATGCTCAAGGGGGCGCGGCCATTGATCACGGCACGTACTATGTAAGGGTTTCAAACCCCCACACACTCACGGATGGCGACGTGACCGTGTCGGGAGGTGTGCTGGAAAGCTACACATACAGTGGCACGGGCCAACCGCCCACGGTCATCGCCATCCCCGAAAACTTGCATAGCCAACCAATCACCGGCATTGGGGAAAATGCCTTTCGGGATAACCTACTGTACTCGGTGGACCTGTCCGCATGCACAGGGCTCACCGGCATTGGGGAATATGCCTTTTATGGTAACCTACTGTACTCGGTGGATTTTTCCGCATGCACAAGTCTCACCGATATTGGGGGGGGTGCCTTTCAGCGTAACCAACTGTCCTCGGTGGACCTGTCCGCATGCTCAGGGCTCACCGGCATTGGGAAAAATGCCTTTGCTACTAATCCCAACCTGAGAGGCCTTACCCTCCCGGGCGGCGCCCCGCCCCAGGGCTATGCCGATGCCTGGACCGACGGGGGTGGGCAAAGCCATGTCCGGGGGAGCGTGGTCAGTAATTTTAGGACACCCTATCAAGCCAATGCCATCCCCTACGGCATCACCTATAACCTAGGCGAGGGGGTTCAACATGCGGACAACCCCCTAAGCTACACGGTAAAGGACCTGCCCCTCGTCCTGAAGGCCCCCACACGCATGGGATATAACTTCGATGGGTGGTACGGGGAAGCCGCATTTACCGCCCCCGCCCTCACCGGGATAGTTGCAGGCCCTACCGGCCCCAGGGCCTTCCATGCCAAGTGGGAGTTGAACCAAGCCCCTACGGGCATAACACTGGACAAAATGGACATTTCCGAGAACCTAGCGGAAGGCGCGCTCATCGGCACGCTCTCCACCACCGACCCCGATGCCGGCGACACGCATACCTATGCGCTTTCGGGGCCAGATGCCGGGAGCTTCCAGATCGTTGGCGGCCAGCTGCAAAGCGCCGCAACGTTCGACTACGAGGCGGACAAGAAAACCTATACGGTCACCGTAACCGCCACGGAAATGGGCGGTCAAGGGCTTTCCGTAAAGGCCGGCCTCACCGTCTTGGTAACCGACGTGAACGAAGCACCGACGGCCATCGCGCTAAGCAACGGTCCCCCCTATGCCATCGACGAGAACCTGGAGGCCGGCACGCTCATCGGGACGCTCTCCACCACCGACCCCGATGACGGCGACACGCATGCCTATGCGCTTTCGGGGACAGATGCCGCTAGCTTTGAGATCGATGGCAGCCAACTGAAAAGCAAGGCGCAATTCGACTATGAGGGGGGCGAAAAAAGCTATCAAGTTACCGTAACGGCCACCGACAGGGGAACCGGTGGGCTTTCCACCGGGGAAACCTTCACCATCACGGTAACCGACGTGAACGAGGCACCGACGGGCATCGCGCTGGAAGGGGATCGGGCCATCGCCGAGAACCTGCCTGCCGGCACGGCCGTCGGCACGCTCTCCACCACCGACCCCGACGACGACACCCATACCTATGCGCTCTCGGGGCCAGGCGCCGGGAGCTTTAAGCTGTCCGATGTTTCAGGGGCCATGCAACTGCAAAGCAACGCCCGGTTCAACTATGAGGGGGGCCAAACAAGCTACCAGGTTACCGTAACGGCCACCGATCCGGCAAGCAACGAACACCCGCAAAACTTTGAGATCACGGTCACGGACGTGAACGAGGCCCCGACGGGCATTGCGTTAAACGGCATGGCCATCAACGAGAACAGCGATCCCGGCACGGCCATCGGGACGCTCTCCACCACCGACCCCGATGACGGCGACACGCATGCCTATGCGCTTTCGGGGCCAGGCGCCGATCTCTTCCAGATCGTTGGCAACGAGCTGCAAAGCACGGCGCAATTCGACTATGAGGGGGGCGAAACAAGCTATCAAGTTACCGTAACGGCCACCGAGAGGGGAACCGGTGGGCTTTCCACCGAGGAAACCTTCGCCATTGCGGTAAACGACGTGAACGACGCCCCGGAAAGCATCGAGCTGGAAGAGGGAATCCCCATTACGGGGAACCTGCCTGGCGGCACGGTCATCGGCACGCTCTCCGCCACGGACCAGGACAAAGGCGACGCACATACCTTCACGCTTTCGCAAACAGGGGACCACGCCAGCTTCAGCATCACCACCGGCGCGAACGCCGCCCCCCAGCTGGAAACCGCGGCGCTGCTCGACTTTACCTCCAAAAGTACATACCGCTTTA
>JACSEL010000025.1_pt1 | contig 17628 bp, 16 predicted proteins | sample 8223121 | NCBI WGS metagenome assembly JACSEL01 (sample SAMN15704502, study PRJNA253121) | viral metagenome | isolation source: viral DNA from sea star tissue collected in USA, Friday Harbor USA, Seattle... | host: Pycnopodia helianthoides | collected 2013 | reverse complement strand
GGTTTTTTTAGGGGTATCTGGACATGAGGGACATGGACATCATACTTTATCACTTCACTACACACACTCACTTGTTACTTATCACTCATTTGATGTATTAGTTTTTAGTGTTCTCTAGTGTTTAGTTTTTATATATTATTTTTAGTGTTTATTAATAATATTTTAGTATAGTAGAATGTATATAAACAATACCCCCTAAAGGGGGTATTGTATATACATTCATATATAACTTAAAATATTAAGTATATAAAACTATAAAATCTCTATAAAAAATAAACAGTATTAAATAATAATTAGTATAACCATCAAATGAGTGATAAGTAACAAGTGAGTGTGTGTAGTGAAGTGATAAAGTATGATGTCCATGTCCCTCATGTCCAGATACCCCTAAAAAGTCCCAAACGACAACACTTTTGATGGACTTTAACCTCTAAGACCACTAAATACCACTAAATACCGGTCATGTCTCAGCCTTTTCTTTTGATAATTCCCAAGAATTGATAGGAATGCTTGATATTGGAATCAGGAATTGTTGTAATAGTTAAACAATCAACCCTACCCTTATTTTTTATGCATAAACCATAGACCATTGATACAGGGGTTATTTCATCATCATTGCTATAATCTTACCCTTATATCAATAAACTTCCTTATATGCTATCTATGTTGCTCCTAAGGGTACTTCTATATCATTAACAAGTGTATAGATAACCTGTGGTATGGCCGAATATCAAATTTAGACAATAGCGTTAGAATATTGACGTAGTAGATATCATAGGAATGATTGGTGGTGGTTGGGATTGGTGGTGTTGTAGAGGGGTGAAGGAAAGCAGAGCTTTCAAAAAGAGAGACAATTAATTCCTATTTGTGATATAATTAGGGTAGTAGATATTTCTACGATAAAAATTTATAGGAGGTTTATTATGAACCAAGACTCTAAAGAGGACATTACAATAAAAACATTTACTCAGGAAGAAGTTAATAGCATCGTACAGAAGAGGCTAGCAAAAGAAAGTGATAAGCTGTCACAAGTTCAATCAAAGTACGAAGGACTAAAACAATATCAAGAGGGACAAGCAGTGAAAGAGATTCTTTTAAAAGAGGGTTTCAATCCAAAACATTTAGGGAAAATCACTAAATTGATAGATAGAGATAAAGATATCGCAAGTCAAATAAATGAATTAAAAGAAATACAAGGTTTCACATCAACAATAGAAACACCTAAAACTATTGCGGAACCAGAACAAAAAATAAATACCAGTACATTAAATATGTCTGGAGGAAATATTAAAACAGAAAATACAAAACCCGACTTTACAAAAGTTGGAAAATATAGAATATAAGGAGGTAAGATATGGCCATAAATATATCACATGAACAATCAGTTTGAGTAGAAGATTCAGCTGGTGCTAAGGTAGGACTTAGAGAAGAATTAAAAGCAGAGACTAAGTTTGAAGCAATTAAAACTTCACAAGCGGTAGCGCTTTCAAATACTTACATAACATCACCTGTCTTTGAAGCAGGACAATCAAATTCAGCTTCATACAGAGGGTCTTACATGCTTAAGACATCAACAGAAGATAGAGTAGCAGGAACCCCAGGGACTTACAACCATGGTGAAGTACTAGAAAAAACATTACCTATTGATATAAGAAAGAAATCATTAACTTATCTAGTCGATCCAGTTGATGAAAACGCTTATACAAGATTAGAATCAGGACTAAATACAGCAATTATTAACGGACCTATTACAGAGATTGATAATAGATTCTTCTTAGTAACAGCCGCAGGTGCAACCGCAGCTAACTATACTTTAAATATGGCTGCTGATATTACGTCAACAGACTTTACAGCATTAATCAATGAATCAATTGTAGCGTTAAAATCTAAGGTTGATACTATTCAATCAGGTTTTGAAGATAAAGATTTAGTAGTTGTAATGACTTACAAAGGTCTATCACTATTCAAAGAAACATTAACAGCAGCAGGGACAGGTTCTGAAAGACAAGCAACATTATTTGAAAATTCATTAGAGAGTTCATTCTCAATCAATGGAATTCCAATTGTAGTATCTAACAGACTACCAGCTGAAACAATGTTCTTAGTTATGACTAGAGGAGAATATGGAGCAACAGCAACAAAAGTTAATTTCAATACTTTCGCAGAGAAAGCACCGGGATTAGGAAACGACATTGTTCTTTATTCACACTTCGACTACGGATGTAAGATAGTATTTGGTGACTATGTATACGGTGGAACAACCGCAGCAACACAACCAACAATCTAATTAGTAATAATTATTTTAAAATTAAAGAGACAGAAATGTCTCTTTTTTATTAAATTAGTGTATAATATAGGTAAGTTAGATTTTAATAATATTTAAGAATCTAACCAATGATGTATAGCTCAGTCGGTAGAGCAATTGGTTCGAAAATACTCAGTAAGTCCAATAGGTCGATGGTTCAAGTCCTTCTACATCGTAAATAATGATATATAGCTCAGTCGGTAGAGTAATTGGTGTTCGATATCAATGGTCGGTGGTTCAAGTCCTCCTATATCATAAAAGAGAGTAACCGTTGGGGATTACTCTTTTTTTTGTGGTATAATTAATAGTATATGATAGTAAGCAATGTAAAAGATTATTTAACAAGTTTCTATAGGTTTCAACCTAAGAGTGAATCATGGTATGCAGGTAGTGTTCCTGTTATTGATAGCGAAGGTGATGAAAATCAAGAGATTATTACTCCACTTAATTCTAGTTGAGTAGATTTTGTCCAATATAATATAGGAGCACAGATAGCTACTATATATTTTGATGTATTCGCAACTAATGGAAAAGAACCTGTTGTATTATTAGGCCCAGATGCTATTGAGAAAGCAAAAGGACTGATATCAGCAGGTAGTCCAGGACAATATTACTTAAATAATATAGCACAAGGAAAAGGTGGAGTATTAACAAGTTTATTTAATGTAGTAGAAGATGCTGTTAGAGATTTAGGTAAAGACTTAATTCCAGAAGTAGTTATCAAGTTTATATCAAAAAGTAAGAGATTTCTTACAATATTAAAGACTCCTGTTGTAGCAGTGGGTAGATATGTTGGAACACAAGTATCTAAAAACTTAGGAGGATTAGTTGGAGCAAGTGTTATATCAGGAGAGATAGCAACTAAGGTTATATCAACTTATTATCACGCTACAAAAAATCTACAATTAAAAGCATTAAATCAATCCTTTAAGTCTAAGAAATTTTTAGAATTATTCAATAAGAAACTAAAATTAGTCCAAGGGAGAGTAATTGATGTTTTAGCGAATCAAGGTTTAAGTATAGGACAACAAGTAGCTGTTGTTAAAGGAGCACAAAGTCCTGTAAGTTTTATAGCTTTCCAAAAAGCAATAGGTTCATTAATTGCTAAGATATTAAGTTGAATCTCATTAGCATCATTGGTAATACTATTACCTATACAGATAGGATTACAAGTATCTAATGATATTAAAGCATTAAAAAATGAAGAGAATAGGTTAAAGAAAATCAACTCTCTTGATAAAAGAGAAGACATTGACTTCATGAGAAAGATTACTAAACTTAAAGTTAATCTAGCATTAGCAAGTTCATTAACTCCTGCTAGTGCTATCAATAGAGTAAAATCAAGAGCAAAGATAACAATTAAAAATGCTCCTGGGAACCCATACAAGGCCATAGAGGGGAAGTTTGATGGAAAGATTAGAGAAGTAAGGAATAACATTTACAAGGACAATAAAGGGCTTACTAAAATTAAGTCTTTAAAAGAACAAGGAACAACAACAAGGAGTAATATTAGGACTACTAGACAAGCACCTAAAAGAATAACAAATAGAGTAAGACAAGTTAGAAGATAAAACTCTAATTATGGTATAATTATAGTAATGAATGAATTACTATATAATTTTTATATAGAGAAAGAGAGTAAAAAATGGTATTAAAACAAAGTATAGTTTCAGTAGAAGAGTTTAAAGGTTGAGGACTTCCTAATCAAGTTCAGGATATAAGTGATGCACTATTATCAAGTTGATTACTACAAACAAGTAGAATTGTAGATTTATCAATTAATAATTTAGTTTCAAGATTAGACCTTCTGAACCCTGATACTAACATACCTTCAACAGTATTAGAAGACATAAAACAAGCAGTTATAGAGCTTGTTAATTATTTTATGGGAGGAAATTATGTAGGAGATGAGCAAAAAGTAAGTCAAACATTTAATAATGGAATCGCAAGTTTCCAAAGAGATGCAGATACATTTGGAAGTTTAAAAGATGCTTTCCCAGTTATTGTTAGAGCAATATTACAAAATAGTGTTATTACATCTTATGAATTTAACCCAGACGCTTCACCACAAATATCACCAACAGAGTATTTAAGAAAAGAAGATGCTACAAGTAATAATATTGGGAATGATTCAACAAAAGTACCAGGAACTAATGTTACACAAGCATTAGATTCTTTACATGATGAAGTAGCAAAAGGTTGAGATTATGACGCAGAAGGTAATAAATTAACTAATGTAGGAGATGGAGTGAATCCTACTGATGGTATTAATAAAAAACAATTAGATGCTAAGGTTTCATTACCACCAGAATTAGATAAAAGAATTGATTATAGTACTCCTGAGAATACTCTTATTTTTTCAGCTGATAAAGCAACACCTGATAAAGGATCAGGAATATACTTAGAACCAACAGAGATAGATGTAGTAGTAGAAGACAGACAAGTAATGACTATTACAAAAGATAATGTAGATGTAGCAGGAAATATGTCTCTTAATGATAATAAGATTACAGGATTAGGAGCACCAACAGAAGAAACTGATGCTATAAATAAAAAGTATTTTGATGATAATAAAGGTGGTGGCGGTAGTTCAGAGTTAGTAAAAATTAATAGAGATAACATTAATAACAATTCAGCAATTGATACTATTACTGTTAAAAATTCAAGTGGAGAAGTATTAGAACCTTCTAAGAATATTTACTTTTCAAATTATGAAAATGCAGCTCTTCCTTTATTAGAAGTACCATTTAACAATGTAGCACCTTCTATTATTAGATTACCTGAAAATGATACATGAGAACCACAAATAGAATTTACCACAGAAGGTACTGATTTTTGATATCAAATTGAAAACAAGTTCTTCTTTAAAACATTAGGTCTATTTACAGGTGCTAAGAAATTCACAATAACAACTATTCTTTCAGATAAAGATGGAACTATTGAAGCATTTGATAAAACATATGATTTCAGCTCATTAACAGATGAAGAATTACCTAAATTAGTGGTAGAACACAATAATAAAATGGTATTAAAATTACAAGATGTTAAAAACCCTTACTCTATAAAAGTGGAAATTAGAGGAGTAGATGGAACAAGTGGACAAATACAAGTTCAAAATACTGCATCTTTTGTAACAGGAGATAATAAGTATATTCCAACAGGTTCAATCTTAAAGGTTGTTAAATATGATGTTCCTTATGTTCCACCAACACCAGTAGGTGATGAAGTTAAAGTTAAAGACTTTTTAGATATTAAAGCAAGTAAATTAGTAGTAGATGATGTTCTATTTAATTATGGAAGTTCTAATATTTGAAATCAACAACGTTTAGGAATATGAAGAGAAGTTAAAGAGTTTGTTGATACAGGAACTGTATATCAAGCAGATAAAGTAAGACTGAGATTTTCAGACTTTAAAAATGTAGATGGTGATGTTAATACAATTGATTTCATAGAAACAGATGTTGATATAAATGATATTCCATATGGAACAGCAAGTAATAGTAATGTATCTCAAAGTTTCCAAGTTAGAATTCTAACAGGAGCAGCAGATAATGGTACTCAATTAGAGTTAAGATTTAACCTAAGCAGAGCAACATCTGATGATGGTAGTGAATACTTTATTAATTGTTTAGACAATAGTGTATCTCTTGGTGGGGATGGACATTGAGATAGTTTTAAATTATCACTTACAACAATTAAGCAAAAGGGTTCATTAGGACTACAAGGGCCTAAGGGAGAAGATTCAACAGGTTTCCCTAATGATATTATGAATTATGAAAATAGTCTTAATTTAGGACATCAAAATACCCAACTTGATAATTTAGAGATTGGTGATAGAATTTTATATAGAGATTATTCTAATAGAAATTTAGCAGCACAACATACTCCAATTACAAGTCTTCAAAGTGCTATACCTTTACCTAACCTAAACACATGAATTAATGAATATGATTTTGTAGTTTCAGAAGATGGAAAATATAATGCTAAACATTTATTCTTCTTTAAATTATTATTCTCAACAGACAATAAGAAATTTAGAATTGGTTCAGCATTCCATGATGCTACAACAGGTATTATTAAAGGAGCACAAGAACAAGATTTTGACTTTTCTAAATATACTAATGATGAAATAAAAGAAGTTGTATTTAACTGATTTAGAAACATTAATGTAGATTTAGTAACAGGTTCAACATATGTGTATAGAATGACTCTACAAGGTCTTGATGGTTCAGTTGGAACATTATCACCAGTAGTAGAACTAAGTGCTCCACATCTATATGACCTACCTGATAAATCTCATTTTGAATTAGCACATTTAATATCAAAAATTAAACCAGCACATAAACAAAATATGGAAGTACAAGTATGACACTCAGTTACAAGAGCAGGTGGAGGAGATAATGCTATTGTTCCAATAACATCCTGAGGTGAAATAACAGAGAAAACTAATAAAGAATTATTTGAATATGATGATACAACTCATAAATTTCATCCAACAGCTTATTTAGTTAATTTAGCAAACAACTCACCAGATGGAGTTTTAATACAAATAGAGTTCCAATGTGCTGGATACATATCAGCCAAACCAGATTATTATGTTAATTGTGTAACTGATTTTACAGGAACAGTAACAGATAATTTATTATTAGCAATCCAAGTTGCTACATCAAGTGCTAGTTATTTATCTAATAATTCTAATACAGTTTATAAAATAGTTAAATTCTTCCCTAAAAACTTACAATCAACAGATAGTTTTAAACTTCTTAAAAAAGCAGTAGATGTATCACAAGCGGATATTTATCCACCATATAATATGTTAATCACTAACTTATATTTAACAGGAGTTAAAGGTGATAAAGGAGACCCAGGTACTTCAACACCAGTAAGAGAACTTATGTATAATGAAACAAGAACAATCGCTCAAAATAATAGTTTTACTTTTAATATGAGCGCAACCGGTAATCATAATGATTTTAGAAATATAGAAGTAGTAGCAGATTCAGGAGTTCCTAACTTTTCACCAAGAGCAGTATTTATAGACCCATTATCATATACTTCAAATGATATAAGAATAATTCATATAAACCCAGTACCATCACTTCAATATGTTAATTTAGATATTCCTTTAAATGGGAATACAGTTAGAGTTTATAACAATAGTGGTGGAAGTAAAACTTTCACAGTTAAAATGACCGGAGAAAGAATACCAGTACCAAGAAAGAAGGAGGTTAAATAATGAAAGTATTAACACCAATGTATAGATGACTTAATAAGTCAGACTTAAAAGAGTTCAAAACAGAACAAGAAAAATGAAATGTTAGATTTGAATCTAAAATAGATACAATTCTACATTATACAAAAGGGAGAAAATAATATGAAAAGTATTAAACAATTAGATAATGAAATTAAACTTATAAAAGAAAAGTTTAACAGTGATAGAGCTCAATTTGAAATGAGAAGAAATGTTCCATTAAAAGATGAATTAAAAGAACAAGAAAAAGAAAAAGTCTTAATGACTAAGCGTAATGATTTAGAAAGACAAAAAGATTTATTAAAAGACTTAATAGCATTAGGTTTAAAGAAAGGTGGTAAGTAATATGGCTGTACTAACAGGAAAATTAATAATAGATGTATATGGGTTTAACGATGGAGAAATTCAAACAATTCAAGTATCAGAAAAAGCAAGTAAGTTATCTTGTGGTTTTAACCTTACTAATTTAAATAAATGAACAATTGATAATGTAGAAGACTATGAAGACTTCTCTTATAGATTAGAATTAACTCAAAATGATTTAATAAATTTAAAAAAGAATATAAGTTCTAAGAGGTTTGATGACTCAAATCTTCAATCACTTATAAGACCTGATTTATATTTAGAACTTTTAAATGAAGTTAAAAGAGAAGATGGTTTTAGTGTTAAGACTTATAGACTATTTAAGAAAGATACAAAAGGAATTGAAACATTAGCAGCAGAGTTAAATATAGATTTTGAATTTAAAAGTATAATATTAGAAGAACCTAGTGGGGAAACATTATTAGACACTAAAACTCCTGACTTTATTGGAAAAGCAAACCCTGAAATGGGTTATGAAACATTAGTATCTTATGATGAACTAGATAAATGAACTAGATTAAGATTTGAAATAGAACCTAAGGAAAGTATAATTCTTGAAAGAGCACCAATGGAACCTATTGATATAGTTCTACCAATTCCTAGTTATGCTAAGGGTTCTGGTTATGGTTTAAAAACCTTTATAGGTTCTAACTTCTTTAAGAAAGATAAACAAGTAGAAATAGGTTTAAATGAATCAACAGATGAAACAATTTATGAGTCAAGACCTAAGATATATGGAATTAATAAAACTGATAATACCCTTCCAACAACACCAACACCATTTATTGTGCAATTAACAAAATCAGGAAAAATAACTATTCCTGCATCTGATTATTTAGAACCATTAAGTGAGGCTGTTGGAATATTATTTAAAGGACCAGACCTAGTTAATACTAAAATAAAATATAGATGAAATAAATATATAAAAGGAAAACCGATAGAATTCACAGTTCAAGATTTGACTCATCCAGCAACAAAAGCTTATATAAAAATAACAGAAACAGAAACTACAATATCTCCTGCTAATTTCACAGGAAATATGACTATTGAAGCATGAATGTTGAAAGACTACTCATAGAAAAGGAGTATAATATACTATATAGTATAAAAATTGAAAGGTAAAATTATGAATGAATTAGAATTAAAAAAAATAAAAGAAACAGTTAATAATACTGATGTTGTGAAACTAAATAAGAGTTTCCAAAATGACTTAGAAAGTGAAACATTAGATTATGGAGATATGTATAGTCTTGTAGAACATTGACTATCAATATTATCAGCTAGAAAGTTATGAGCGAAGACTCCACTTTTTGGTTTCTCCCAAGATAGACAGAAGAAGTTTTGAAATAAACTATTTGAAGAACAACAAGTATTAGATAGAATACTATTTATTATGGAGCAAGAAGTTGTTAAGAATGGTAAGTGCTACTTAGTAGTAGAACCAGGAAATAATAACATCCCTGCTATTAGAATAGCAACACATGGAAACCATTTTAGATTTGGAAATACTATTACAAGAGCGAATATATTCACAACTATTGCTAATGGAGAATATACTTATAATATCAATGAGTTATATACTATTGGAAAAGTTAAGAGAAGTATTACAAAAAGTGGAGAAGGTATCGATGGAACACAAAACATCTCTGTTGATAAATTCAATACAGAGGTAGGTTCAACATTATTAGAAGATGAAACTTTTGATTACCCTATTCCTGTTATAGTAGTAGAAAATAGTCCAACCTTAGATGGAAATGGAATGTGTGATTTAGAAGCACTAACACCACATGTTATATCTTTACAAAAGACATGAAATAGAATTCAATGAGAATTAGATTATAATAGAAGTGTTATATACATGGACGATACTTCAAGTGGTGGAGCATCAATTCAATCACTTAAAGATGGTGCTACTAATAAATATAAGCAACAAGGTATTATTATTAATAAGTCTGGTGGGAACCCATTAGGAGAAAGCAACTCAAATGTGTTAATAGCACAATTACAAATTGATGGTTTAACAAAATGATTTAGAGAAACATTAAGTCAAATATTTGAGATAGCAGGATACAAAAGAAGTTCTGATGATAAAGGATCAGTTCAACAAAATGATTTAGAGATTCAACAAGTAAGAGATAGTGAGATTACTGCTTTTACTAGAAAAGAAAGAAGTCGTCAAAACATGTTAAAAGAGTTAATTACTAAAACTTTCCAAGTAGCCGGTTATGCAGTCCCTAGTGAAATCAATATTGATATCCAATACATGAATGTTAAGAATGAAACATCAATGCTTGATAATTTACAAAAAGCAATTGATATGAGATTAATATCACAAGTTGATGCTACTGCACAATATAGAAATGTCCCTATTGAAGAAGCACAAGACATTGTTGATAAAGTAAATAAAGAGGCTGATGCTAAAATGGAAAGAATGAAGGAGTTAAACCCAACAGAGAATACCCCTGAAAGCAACACAGACAGCAATACAGGAACAGAAACAATTAAGGAGGACAATAATGAGACCAATATCTAAAAACTTCATAAACATAGCAAATCAAAAAGGTAGATTTAATCTAAGAGATGATATGCTTAATGATTCAGTACAGGTTTATACTGCTCCAAATTATGGAACAGGAGGGTCTGGAAAACTAAATGACTTCATAACTAAATTAAATTCTAGTGAAGGAACTTTTAATATTCTTTTAGAACCTGATAATGAAACACCTAATGTAAAAGGTAATGTTATCAATAGAGGAAGAAGTTTAGTTAATGATGACATAAGTATCTCTACTAATAGTATTCTTAGTGATACTAAGTCCTTCTTAGTTAATACTGATTTATCAAATAATGAGAAGGTATTATTCTTTGCTTTTGAACCTATCGAGGACGAGAGTGATAATATAGATGAAGATGCTAGAATTTATATAATGACTAATTTTGAAAGATATAATAATATGGATGGTTCATTTAGTCAAGGACTTATGACCTTATCAAGAGTTCATAGTTTTAATTTAATTAATCCATTAGGGAATGCTATTAATATTGAATTTACTACAAAAGGAATTCAACCTTTAAATGTTAAGCAAGTTTCATTACAGTTTCAAAGTTTTGCTGCTGTAGGAGAAGTTTCAATTATTAATAGTCTTAATATAAAAGAAAATCTAAATTTATTTAATTCTGATTATTTTAAACCTAACTATATGTATCCACAAGTAGTTTCAGAAGGTGGTAATGTTGTATGAGAATGTCCATGAGTAGGACAATACAAGTTCATTAAAGAATGATTAAGTCAAGAAAATAATGTAGTACAAGAAGGAAGTAATAATAAAGTTCTTAATTTTAATGAATCATCTTCTTCTTCTGGAATTTCTTATTTCTATTATGGTAATAATGCTTTAACTGGAAGTTTAATAGCTGCTAATAAAAAAGTTGTAAATCTTATTCCTTCAACAAATTATAATGTAAGGTTAAATAGAAATGGTTGAGGGCCTAATTATGATAAATATCAAGATTGATATATCGGTAGTGGTTCTTATTTAGATGAGGCTAGTAGAAATAATATTCAAGATACAGACCTATTAGCAAATATATCTAATGGTTCAGGAATATCTTTATTTGATATTAATAGTAGAGAGTTCGATGCTAATAACAGAAGTGGAATTAAACCAATGATAAATAAATCTCCTTGAAGAGATTGAAGTGGTTTTTATCAAATTGATGTAGGACATTTATTTTGAAGAAATATAAATGTTTTAGAGAATGATTACTTCTTTGTATCAGAACCTTATGTTAAAGAGTTTAGTAAGTCTTATAGAAATAATTTAAATAATAATATCATTAATGGTAATACTCCAACTTTTAATAGAGTTAATTTTGAATCTGAAATACCAAGTCCTATCACTCAATTAAATAGAGACCCTGCTCCTAAGAATTGAAGTCCAACTAATGATAACCAATACTTATTATTAATTCCAATACGAGATAATGACTTCATTCCAACTCTATTAAACTTAATGGAGAACAGTTCAGGAAATAATAGTTCTAATCAATGAGACTATGTAACTAAGAAATTATTTACAAAACATGATGGAACTGATGTTGTTGATTTTAAAGTACCACAAGGTGATAGTCCTGCTATGAATCACAATAGAATACCTCAGAATGCTTTCTTATCTAATGCTTATGCTAGTCAGAATGGATGACCTAATTACTATTCTTTAACCTTAGAACTAGGACAAGAAACTAAACTTAATAGTATATCACTTAATGCTTATGGTGGAGAATATGTGACTATAACATATTACGATGCTAAGGGTAATTATGCGAAAGCAGAACATAAAGACAAGGATGGTAATACAGTTATTGAGTATATAAGACCTAAGAAATACAAGTTGATTCAATTAACAAATAGATTATTAACAAAAACTTCTATTACTTTTGGTGCTTAAAACTCCAATTGTGATATAATTATATTGGTTAGGTTATTTAAACCTTTTCCTAACCAGAACTTTAATGAGTGTTATCAAAGTTGGTTCGAGAGAATTACTGAAAAGTAGTTCTCTTTTTTTATGGATTGTGATATAATTAGGGTAGTAGATAACACTACACAAAAGTAAAAATAAAAAAAGAAAGAGGTTTATTATGAAATTTATAAAGACCGGTGGAGTGAACGGGAAAGTTCCACAACAACAAAATTGAGGACAAAATGGTCTTCTAGAATATACAGCTATACAAGGTAATGATGTTCCAAATGCTGGAATGGTTATTCCAACAGGATATATAGTAGTTGATATTGATACAAAAGAAGAAGTAGAGGTAGTTGATTCTTTAATAGAATATTATAAAGTTAAAACAATCACACAGAAAACTACTAAGGGGAAACATTATTGATTTAAGAACCCTAATAATATTGGACAGACACAAGGAAGAAGTTCATGTGTAGGTTTAAATATTGATATCAGAGCAGGAATTGAAGGAAAAGCAAGTCAAGTTATTATAAAGTTAAATGGAGTATTCAGAGAATGAAGTAATCCTAATTTTGTATTATGAGGAGACTCACTTAACCCTGTTGATGAAATACCTTTCTTCTTAGTTCCTTTAAGTAAGGTTCTAAAATCTCCTATTGGAATGACTGATGGAGACGGTAGAAATGGTTATTTTCCTGACCACTTAATTACACCTTTAATACAAGAAGGTTTAGATAAGGAAAGAATAAGAGAATCAATATTTATAGTAAATAACTTTTGCTTTAATGAACCATTACCAGAAGAAGAAATTGAAGGAGTTATGGTTGCTTTTGATAATTATAAAAAGAAAGTTAAAGTTAATAAAACATTTAATAAAGCACCTAGCAATAAAGTTCTATCAGATAGAGTTTATAATAAACATACTGATGCTCTTAATACAAGTGCTAAAAACATGCTTAACCATTCTAATATCAAATATAGCAATGGTTCATTCTACTCTCCTTATAAAGATAGTATTAATCTATTTAAACCATTAACAACTTATGGTGATGAATGAAATATGAAAGTAGGACAATACCTGCTTGATACTAGAACTGATAGAGATGGTAGAACAATAATTGAGAAAATGAGAATTTTAGGACTAGTTGAACCAACTAAAACTAAGGACTCAGAAATAACATTCTTAAATGGAACATTAAACTATGTATTTGAAACATTAACTCCATTTAGCAGTGATAACTTCATTAATAGATTTATACCCTTTAATTACAATCCTAATGCTTATTGTGAAACAACAGACAACTTTATAAAACAATTGTTTCCTGACCAAGATAAGAGAGAATTAATATTAGAGTGATTATCAACAATATTCACTGATAATAATAATAGAATACAAAAAGGATTAATATTAGTAGGAAATGGTGGGAATGGTAAATCAACATTCTTTAAAGCAATATCACATCTATTAGGACATGACGTAGTTTCTCATTTATCAATTAATAACTTCAATAGACAATTTGGACTAGAGGCTCTTGTAGGTAAAGTACTTAATATATCAGATGATTTAAGTATAAAACCTATTAAAGATGCTGATAAGTTAAAATCAATTATTGGAGGAGAAAGTGTTGTTATAGGTGTTAAGAATGAAAAAGATATTCATTGAAAGAGTGATGTTAAATTCATGGGAGCAGCAAATCAAGCTCCATCAGTACAGGGAGAAAGTGGAGAAGCACTAAAAAGAAGATTCTTATATATTGAAATGGAAAGAAGTTTCACTAGTAAGGGAACAACCGATCCAATGATGCTTGATAAAATAACAACAGACAACGCAATGGAATACTGAATTAGATTAATAGTTGAAGGAGCAAAAAGAGTATGAAAGAATGGTTTCCAATTAGCAGAAGTTGAGTCAGTAATTGATTTTACTAATGATAGTTTAGAAGACCATAATACTGCTAAGCAATATATTAAAGAAAATTATGAAGAACTATGTAGAACTCCTTATTTAGAAGGAGCAGCGCTATATACTAAATATAAAAAATGAGGATTAGACAGTGGTATCAACCCTGTATATATGAAGACAAGAAATAACTTTTCAAAAGATATTCTTGATAATTCCAATATATCTAATTTTAGAAGTAGAATTTTTAAAGAACAATTTACAGTTGAAAGACCAACAATATTTATATTTAAAGACAGTAAAACAGATTATGTATATCAGATAACACAAGAACAAAAAGATGCTATTAATTGAGAAAGAGGAAAATTAGAATGAAAGGAGGTGTTATAGTATGATAAAAGATTTAATTATAAGACAGGAAAACAACCTGAGAGATTTAGAAGACCAAGTATTAGGACTTCAATTAAGAATAAAAATGAAGAAACAAGAAATAAAAGAATTAAAAGAAAAGGAAACAAAATAATATGAGAATATTAAAATTAGACATCGCTAAGGTAACTGGATGAGCAGTTATGGACGACAAAACAACACCGAAAGAACTGATAGCTTATAACTTTGAGCAGTTCTGAGATAGAGAAGCAATTAATGAAGGAAGTAAGGTAGCAACCATGTTTAACTTCGTTAGTGATAAGATAAAGGAGTATAATATAGATGAAGTATGAATAGAACAACTTAATTTTTTTAGAAATGCTAAAACTACAAGAAGCTTAATTCAACAACAATCAGGTGCTCACTTGGCTGCAATAGATAAGGGTCTAGTATCAAAGGAGATAAGCACACAGAGCTCTTATAGAAAACAAGCAGCATTAACCCAAGTTAAGTATTTATACCCTAAACACAACATAATGCAGATGGACATATGTGATGCTATAATGCTAGGAGAGAAGAAAGGATAATTATGGATAATTTAGCAAGAAAAACAATAACTAGAAAAGACTGAATAGAACAGAATGAATGTGAGCCTAATAATATAAAAGACAAAGCAGATGAACTTATCTCAATGATAGAATATAATTTTTTCAGAGATACACCATTAGCAAAGAAAATGACTAGAATATGTAATGAGATTAAGAATGATAAAAACTTAATTCAATTAAGAAATGAACTAAAACAATTTAAGAAAGGTAAGAAATAATGAATAAAGAAGAAACAACTAAAAGAAAAGAAGAACTTGAAGTATATTTAAAAGATATGTATGGTTGAGAATATGGAGAAACTTATACTCTTGACACTTATGAGAAAATGTTAAGAAAGGAAAGAGAAAAGAATGAATAATTTTGATATACCTAAACATAATAAGGTACCAGTAGTTAAAAAGAATAAAAAACAATCAGTAAGAGTTAAGAAAGATGACTTATATAGTGATTGAGGAATAGAAGCAATGGAATTAATTAGAGGAATGAAAACTCTACCTAATCCATTGTTTATTGCTGCTCAATATAAATTTATATCAGTTGATGAATTAGAGGCCAGTATAATGGACGATGAGTTGTTAGATAGAGAATGAAAATTGTATAAAGCCCAATATAAAGCAGATTTATTTGATTTAGCATTAGATATGAGACAGAAAGATATCATATTAAATATGGTAGAGAATGAAATGAATTTATTAAGTTCAGAAGGTGCTATACCTGATATTAGATTTGTAATTAATGAGGAGACATATAAATAATGATAAAGATTCAATTAAAAGACTATATGTTAAAACCATTTGCTCCATTATTTGATTTTAAATATATGAATGTATTAAGTGGAGGTAAAGGTGCGGGTAAATCTCATCAGGTTGCTTCCTTCTTGATACTTAAATTATTAATGAACCATGAGAGGAACATAATGGTTGTTTCCAAGCATATTAAGACTAATACTGACACAACCTACCCTGCGCTAGTAAGCGCTATTAAAAGGCTAAATGTTTATATTCCAGGTTTAGAGAAATCTTTTAAGATGACTAAAAACCCATTAGCAATTATATTTAGACCAACAGGACAAGCAATTAAGTTTGCTTCATTTGAAAAGGTAGATACAACCTCTTCCATATCAACTGATAACCCTGATACATATTTTGATACAATATGATTTGAGGAGTTAATATCAGTTAATGATACATTTAAAGAAGGAGAAATTGGAGTTCCAGAAGTATCAATCAATACAATGATAAACTCCACATTAAGATTCGATCCTACTAATCCTAAACATAAGGGAGCAAAACCACAAGTTATATTCTCTAATAACCCATGAAATGATAGATATTGATTGATTAAGAAGTATTTAGACAAGCTATTATCTTCAAATAAGGAAGAATTAAAGACAAAAGGGTTCCAGACTTATATCGATGATAAGCATTTTATATCAAGAACTAATGTTCTATGTAACCACTTCGCATCTGAAATACAACAAGATAATCTAAAATCAAGTGATTGAGAGAATGATGTTGAGACAATTATGATTACAGGAATGACTTATAACTTAGGAGGAGAATTCCTAAAAGCAGTTATTCACTTACTTAGAGTGGAGCATACAGAGGGACATCACTACTTAATGAGTCCTAAATTCAAAATATTAGCTTCCGGCGTTGACTTGGGGTTCTCAGAGAAGGGAGATGCTACTACTTGTTATTTAAGTGCTAGTTCAATTAATGACTCTAATCACCAAGATTATAAAGAATTACATATGTTGGATGAGTATTACCATTCAAATAGAACAGGAATTAAGAAAACTCCAAGAGAAATAGCAACAGATATTATTATTAAGCATTGAAAATGAAGAGATTTATACCCAGAAATTATAAGAGGACATGATTGTTTCATAGATGCACAAGACATAGTGTTCCTTGATACGTTGAAATATCAACAGGAATTACTAGACTTACAGGGAATTCATACAGGTTCATGACTAAGATTCTACCCTGCGACAGAGAAATATCTAAAAGATAACAGAGTTGCTAACAGATATCTGCTATTAAGAGAGTTAATCGCTACTAAAAGGCTTATTATAGACCCTAAATGTAAGCAATTGCTTGATGACTTACCAAGATTACCTGCTATTCCTACTAAACAGACTAAATTAAGACATAGTGATGATACGACAGATGGGATGTTCTATTCGTTCCTCCCATGAATGTACTTATTCTCATCTACTAACCAATAAAGAGCATAGTTGCTCTTTTTTTATGACAACTTTGTTGTCCTTCACCCCTCTACAACACCACCAATCCCAACCACCACCAATCATTCCTATGATATCTACTACGTCAATATTCTAACGCTATTGTCTAAATTTGATA
>JACSEL010000024.1_pt1 | contig 18099 bp, 21 predicted proteins | sample 8223121 | NCBI WGS metagenome assembly JACSEL01 (sample SAMN15704502, study PRJNA253121) | viral metagenome | isolation source: viral DNA from sea star tissue collected in USA, Friday Harbor USA, Seattle... | host: Pycnopodia helianthoides | collected 2013 | reverse complement strand
GTTTGGTGTGTTTGGGGGGTGGTTGTTCTAATACTTGGTCGATATTTAGCTTTGTCTTATTTAATAAATATATTTTATCTTCCATTTCTTTAATATAAGAATTAATATTTCTAACGCTTTCTATTAATTTGTCTCTATTTGTCATTATTTTGCTCCTTTTTGAAATAAATGATAATCATTGATTTCTTGTATTCTCTTTCTTAGCTCGTCTTTTTTGTTGAGTTGGTTAGTATATGTAATAAACTTTTGGCTTGTAAATCTTTGCTTTCCTGCTTTTTCTCGATTGTCTGCCTCTGTCTCTAATGTATTGATTTTTGCTTTACAAACTTCTAATTGTAATGTATATTTTTGTTTATTTTTAGCTCTAAGATTTTTATCATTTTTTATAACCATTCTGTCCTTTAACTTATTGGCAAACTTCGCCATTATAACCGCGTCTGCCTCGTCGTCATTGTTAATAGTCTTATTTGCGATCTTACTGGCTCATTCTATTGAGTTCTGTTTAGAAAACTCTCTCAGTTGTCTCTGTTCTTCAATCTTAGCCTTTCAAAATTGAGCGTATACTTGTTTAAATGATAGTTTATTATATCTAAATGTAGCGGGCATATACAAAGCCAAAGCAGAGGAGATAGCAGATTGGTAGATACCTACAAACATAGTCAATTTAGTACTTAGGGCTCTGCTCCCGTGGTCGTTATATTCAAAAACTATATTTGTTATGGGGGTATGTTCTTTACCTCATAGGTCATAGTCTTTATTAATCATATTGAATATCTTAGATATCTCTAAATTAATTGCCTGAGCCGCTCAGCCTACAAAGTCCCCATAATTAAACATACGATTTTTAAGTAAATCATTGCGAATAGGTTCGCAGTCGATTACCCCTGATAAGTAATATTTTTTATTTATAAATATAGCAAAGCCTGTTTTGAATGTTGCTACGTCTAAGCCTATATCTAAGTAAATTATTTTTTTATCTTTCATTATTTGCCTTTCATTTTCTTTTTAATAATTTATTGATTATGTCATTTATCATTATTTTATCTCCATTATCATTTTTTTAATTAATTCTATATGGTCTGGGTCTGTAAGCTTATCGTCCATTGCCGAGGTATAGGCTGTCTTATTTTTGCTATTAAATAAATCAATAGCTTTTTTTACTAAGGCCTTATATTTTAGTTGTTGATCGGCTGTTGCTTTACCATTTCCTAAGTCAGGGAATAGTTGCTTTTTAGCTAAGGTATAAATTGCCATACGATCATATTTACCAGCTAACCCTACAAAATGATCGCTTTTTTCTTGCGTTAGTAAAGTTTCAATATCTTGGGAAAAGTCCCCCGATAAACTACCTACATTAAGAGCAGCGTCAACGAGTGCCTTCTTCTTAGCCATTTTAAGAATATTATTATCGGCCTCTATCGCGGTCTTATTCTTAGCGCTCTTAGTATCTTTATTACTTGCTGAGCCTCAGCCTTCAGCTCTCTTAATACCTTGCTCGTCTCTAAGAATACATTTAAATCTATAGTAAATAATACGTTTGCCTGGTTCGAATACTTCGCGATCAATTTCATAGTCTCCAACTAATTTAAATACAAAGCAGATTTTCTCAGCTCCTGCCTTACTTAGGGAGGGTTTAGTATTTTTATTGATACTGTAATAGTCAATCTTAGGTATCATAAATTGCTTAACATTTTTTAAGAAGTTGATTAACTTATTTCATTCTTCGGCTCCTTGTAAATGTTGGGTTTGAGGTACTTTAACTACTTCTGGCTTTTCCCCTTCTTCCTTCAATTTCTTCAACTCTTTAACAGCTTTGTTTAAATCGATAGGTGTTATATTGGGCTCTCATTTTTTTAAATTAGCCATTAAACAAATCTCGCGATCTTCTTATTATCAATTTCTGGTCTGGTAAAAGTATCATAAAACTCTATCAGTTTCATACATTTATCATTTATAGATATTGAGAATGGTTGCTCTTCAGCTATTAAATCTCTGCCTTTGCGATCAACTACAACAATATAGTATTTTACATTTTTATCTTTAAATCTATCGCTTGTATTAGCTGCCATTTGGTAATAATGTAATTGTAATTTATCAGTCTCCATAATAGTAGTCTTCTCTATGTTTCGAGTTTTTACTTCAATAAGATAAAGATTGTCGTCTTTGTCTTTAAGAAGAAGATCAGCAAAGCCGTGATATATCAATTCTTCATTTCTTAAATATATCTCGTGATCTACATAGCTAAGTCCGTTTTTCTCCATTCAGCTAATCAATGTATGTCAGGGAGCTTTAAACTTTTTATATCATTGATCGCCCATATCATACATACAATCATATAGATTAACAGCTTTCTCTAATTCAATAGCTGTATTGTAATTGCTAAAGCCTTGCTCTACGAATCGCCCGAATTCTCCTAATCTACTAAATGCTGTCTCTCCCATTGCTTTCTTAATAGCGGCTAAGCCTTCAGCTCTAATTGGGGCTAAAAATCTCGAAGGGCTTGCGAAATGTTTATTCTCTTTATTAAATCTCATTATTAAAGCCTCCCATTATCTTACCTGTAGGTAATATTATTGTTTCAAACTTATGCCCTAATGATAAGTAGATATTTATTTCATTTCTTAAATGAGGTGATAGATCGCTTTCCATATTTTTATAAATATAAATGTATTTTTTGTTTTTGAAAAAATCAGGGTTTTGTTTGATTATCTCAGTTGGAAGAGAAGAAATAGCGATCTTACTCTTTCTAATTTTTTTTATTGGTTTCATTTTTTGATTTCCTTAACATTTTAAGTACTACCTTACTCTCTACTAAAAGCTCATATATTTCAATATGTTTTTTAATTTTATCGTTGATATCTGCTAATTCAATATCGATATCTTCAATTGTGGTTAATTTTGTAATTTCCATTTTTTTCTCCTTATTGGCGTTATTTGGGAATGCGCCGCCCTCCTTATTGATTAGTTGATTAGATTATAATATCTTTGTCTGGTGCTGTAATTTTTAATTTAGATTTGCCTGGGGTCATTTTGTATAAATCAATATCTACAAACTGAGTAATACCGAAGGCTCCCTCTACATTTTTGATAATTCGAATAGTATCTTCTCTTATTCCTTCTTCTAATTTTTTGATTGCTACAGTATTAACTGTCTTGCGATCTTTAGGTTTAAAGTTTTCATAAAGAAAGCCTAATTCATTCTGAAACTTTTTACCTGCTGGTACTTGTTCTAAAATGCTATCTTCTTGCTCTAATTTTAAAGCTCTTAAAGTTTTAAGAGTATCGTTATCTTCTTTGATAAGCTCTTCCCTTTGGTCTTGTAGTGGCTTTATTCTTCTTTCTATTTCTGCGTCAATAGTTTCAGTCTTAGAATTAATAAGAGCCTCTAAATCTTTAATCTCCCTATTGGTATTGCTTAGTAAAAATGTTGTTGTGTTTAATTTACTAATTTCATTATGATCGTTGTTGTATCTATCAATAGATTTTTTAATGTTATTCATTTTATTTATCTCCTGTTGCTGTATAAGTTTCAGCGTCTTCGATTTTATCAGTTTTGATTTTAGCCTCTATAACTCCAAACTTCTGCGTCTTGTGTTTGTAATCGTTCATTAGTTGAATTGCTTTATTTGCGCGTTCTATAATGTAGTCTGGTCCGCGGTCGCTATCTTTAAAATCGTAAGTACTCATATTACTCGTTTGTTTATATAGTTTTTTTGAATACAATGTTTTTAAGTCCTTATCGCTTATTGTAAATTGTGCGTATAAATGTTTTGTATTTTTCATATTTATTTTTTCCTTTTCATTTGGTGGCGTTATTTGGGAATGCGCCGCCCTCCTTATTTGTTGGTTAGTCTATTAGTCCATTTTCAATTAATAGTTTTGCTAATTCGTCGCTGGTGAAATGATATTCTTTAGCTCTTTCTCCATTAACTTTATATCTTAGTATTCCTCCAGTTAAGGTACTACTAACTCCGATTGTTTCAATTTCTTTTTTCATAATTTTTTAATTCTTTCTGTTGTTTTGATTATTTAAATTATACATATTATTTAAATTAATTAACTAATTAGTTATATTTATTCTATTTATTTTTTAAAGAATATAAAAAAAGCCCTAAGAATAAGGCTTTTAATATGTTTTTAGAATGCGCAATCTTGTCTATTTATTTATTTTTTTAGAAGTTTCGCCGTCTGTAGTCTTATATTTATCAATTAAATTATAATAATTATCTCTGTGAAATCTGATTTCTCCTAATAAATTAGGGTTTTGCTTTCTTACTTTTCGATTCGATTTATATATGATAATAAACTTATCATATAAGCTATTAGCTGAGGCCTTTCTTATTGTCTTAATTTTGTTTAATTTGTCTGTATTCATTATTATCTCTTTCTTGGGTTGTGATTGCCGTAAACAACAATATCGATCAACATATCTAATTTATGATTGATTATTTTGTTTTCTGTTTCTTGTTCTTTTTTAAACTCTTTTAGATCGCTTTTATTAAGTCAGCGATATATATATCTTAATGTTTTAATCATTATCTTTTTACCTTCTCTCTTGTTGTAGTTATTCTTTCCCCCGTGGCTTTAACTTTAAAGTCCATAGAAAAATTAGAAAGATTATATAATTTTATACTTCCTTTTTCGGGGAATATTTCCAAAAATGTATAACTATTATCGGCGGGGTGTGTTTTATAAATGTAAAACTCGTCATTATCTAAAAACTCTATTAATGAAAAAACAATACTATATGCTTTATGGGTACAATTTATTAAAAACATTACATTTTTAAAATTATTGTTTTTAGCGGTTGGAATTATATTAAAGTCTTTAAACCCATTATTATCTATTGTTTGGGTTTCGTCGTACATAACCTCCCTAACTCCTGCGCCTCCTGGTGTTCCGGGCTCTCCCTTCGGTCCCTGGTCTCCCTTCGGTCCCTGTACTCCTGCTGTTCCCAGTTCGGTAAATATTAAATTATATGGCGGTCTCATATCAGCAACCCCGCAGTTGATCGCTTGTATTTCTACATACATTAAATCGCCTGAGGCTAATGTATGAGGTATTCTAAAATATAAACTATGTATTTCTTGCGCCATACTTCCTAAATAACTATTGGAGGAAGTATTAACGTCTCTCTCTATCAATGTCTTATTGCCATTAAAATCAAAAGCGCCAGAAGTAGTAATAACAGCCTTATAAATACCTGTGCGGTTAGTTCAACCTTGGCAGGAAAAATCAACTCTTAAATATCTGTCTTTTCCGCCGTCTTCTATTTCTTGTCTGTATGCCTCGTCAATAACTAACGCGCCATTACTTTGAATTGTAAATAATGTTTTATTTTTTAACTTATTAGTTCAACCAGTGATTGCTCTAAGAGTATCGTCAATATCTCCTGGGTAAGTATCTGAGGCTAACGTTTGAAATTGTTGATTAACAAAGCCCTCTATAGCTATTGGTGGAATACTTCCCCCTCCGGTTTCGTTTTCAATTGGTGTTATTTCGTCAAAGAAAGCATATATTTTTTTACCTTCTACATTAGATAAATTGGTATCGCTTAAGGTTCCAAAATCAATTATAAATTGTTCTGGTCCGCTACCTCCATTACCTATAGAGGCGCTCATACTAATCTGTCTCTCAGTTGTTCCTGCGATCTTAACAATTACCCCGCTCTGGCAGGTTCAATTATTCCCGTCATTTTGAATAAATATAACCTCGTGAATATCATTTCATTGAGTAGCTTGGCCTGTGTTTCATTGAAGTCTTAATCTTAGTTTTATAGTATTACAATCTAAATAAGTTTTACCAGTAGCATATAGTAAGTTCTGAAACTTTAATCAAAGATTATCAACAGTTCCGTCTGGTTGAATGTCAAAATTACCAGTTGGGTCTGGTATGTTTTCGCTTGTTCCGCTTGCGCTAATTACTTTACTAATTATTTTATTCTCAGAATGTATTGCTGTTTGTAATTGGGCGTAAGTAATTCCTTCAGTTGCTTTAGTTCCTTCGCCTAAATTGGTAAGTTTTTTATTTGCTAATGATAACCCGCTTGCGCTTTCAATCTCAGCCTTGGTTATATTACCGTCCCCGTCTTCTCCTAATTTAAATGCCTTTTTAACAGTTTCTATATATGGAACATTTGAAATAGCATAAATTAATAGTGGTGGTAGGCTATCGTCATATGATCCGTCTGGTAGAATTGGTAATTTATAGCCTTCTGCTGTATATACATTAGGGTCTTTAAAATGTATCTCAGTATCTTGTACTAATCTCGTATCTTCATATGGTGAGTATCTTCAAACGTTAACGCTCCCGCCTCTTATGATATGAGTATCAATATTTGTTGTGGCTGTACTTACAACTTCGAAGTTAGCAGGGTCTCCGCCAACATTATCAATAGTTGCCTCGTCTAAGAAGAAGGCTACCTCTATTGTATATGGTGCTTTGGTTTGTAGCATTGAAAAACTAAGAGAACAAAATGCCTCGATTATTTCGTCATTCTTTCCTTTAAAAACATACTCGTCAGCATTAGTAATATTGCTGTCTTTATCTTTAATTCTAAAAATAAACTTACCAGTCATATAAGTATTTCCAGGGCTTATTTTTACATTTGATAATTTAATAAAAAATAGATTTTTGAATAGATATTCTGCGTCTAAAAAATGTAATTTGTCAGGTGAAATAGTAATATAATCAATTAATCTACTTGTTGATTTATCTGGGAATTGAATAGGGTATTCATTCCTATCTTTAGTCATTTGAATATTTTGAGTATAGTTGGTATTTTGATAATTTGATCCGTAGATTACCTCTTGCCTTATTAAATCTGGTGGTTCTAAATTGTTAAAGGCCTCTACTCGTTCCTCGAAATATTTATAATCTTCTAATTCATTATCAACGTTTGATATGCTGCTTTCTAATGTTCCGATATCTTTGCCTATTTGGAGCATTAGGCCTTTTCCATTTTGTGGAAACTCTGGCGATATGTTAATTCCTGTATCATTATCTAAGTCTGAGAAATTACTCGCTCCTCCTCCTCCGTGAGTTGCTACGTCCTTCATACTCGCCGGTATTTTTGAAGTTGGAATAAATGGGTTATCTAATGTGCCGTCGCTATTTAAATATGTAGTTTTGCCTTCGTTTGCTGTAGCTAAAACTAACGCCATATTAGCAGTATTGAAATTGTTCTTTGTCTTTGTAAAAATATTGTTTAAAATATCTGTTAGAGTTCTTCCGCTTTCTTCAACAGTATCAGAACGATCAATCTGATCGGTTGTAATATCTATTGCTCCTGGGTTCAATGGTGTTTTATCATTTAAGAAAATCAATTCAGAGTAGTATTTAGTTTGCTCTAAAAATCTGTAAACGTCTTCAGGTATTTGTTGATCGCCGCTAAAGTTTTGAGAAATGTTTAAAGCTCCTAAATTAGCTGATAAAGATTGTTGCTTTTTGTAGGTTCCATTTTCTACATTTGATTTACATAATATTTTAGTTGCTTGCTTAATTATTAATTTATCTGAGGGAGTTATCGAATCGTTTATTCAATCAATTGAAAGAGTACCCTGATTAACAATATTCAATATCATAGCTGTAGCTACTAAGATATCATTTTCATAAAGGTTTTTATTATCGTCTCCTTCGAATTTTAGAAACTCTTTAAGTTCGTTATATGTTATAAATGCTAAATTATTCATTATTTTACTCCTGCTAATTTGAATGCTAAGGCTGTTGTTCTATAACCTCTGCTATGTTTTTGTGAGTGGAGGAAGTAATGCCAGAATATTGTACCTGCTCCTGAGTTCTTCCCTCCTGGGGCTTTAACCATTGCGTCCCATACAATGCGGCCAACTCCAGGCCAGGTATAACTTTTTCCATTTTTTAATGTTAGGGTTAGATAGCCAACTTGTCCGTCTATTCCAACAGGTTCTCAGCTCCCGCTCATAATTCAACTACTTTTTAAAATATGATATTGGGTTCCTCCTCCTGCTGTCTCCGCTAAGTCTAAGGCTAATACCTTACGCTCTTCTCTTGTTAATGTAGATAAGTCTCTGGCTACTTGTTCTGGGTTGCTGGTTAGCTTAAAAATAAAATCTCTAATGGTATTGCTTTGAGTTTTTCTTAGCAAAGTTATTAAGGCTTTTACTTGTGGCGAGAATAGGGCTAATTTTAATAATACATTTCAAAAGTTCATACCCTTATTATAATAAAAAAAGTAGCATATAGCTACTTTTGAAAAGAATTAAAGATTTTATATTTTACATACATAACAATCTTAGTAAACAGTTTTTTTATTCCAGGCCTTGGTTTTAGATAATTTATTAGATTACCGGCCTACTTAGATTATATATTAAATGTATAAAATACTTTTTAAAACTCCCTCTATTGTTCCAACCTCCATACTGTTGCCGGCTGTATAGTATAAATGAGTTTTAGGTAAATGAATTACGCGATCAATTAAATAATCAGCAAAGCCCATTAATCTAAATGCCTCTCTTGGAGTGATCGATCTAATTTTTAAATCTTCTAATAATACTCTTTGGCGAGAGTTTGCCCCTTGCGCTGTCAAAGTTCCGAAACTTTGAGATTTATGCCCTGTGATATAATTCTCTGAATTAAAACTCTCATAGAAGAGCCCTTTTATTCTGGTTCTATTAGTTATGATATCTTCTAAATCTACTCTCTCCTGTCCTCCTACATTGTCAATAACAATTAAATCGCTTGCTGTTCCTGGTTGGGTTCTGGTAGTGATCGTCTTAGTAGTAGTAGTAGTAGTAGTAGCTTTCTTTAGTGGCTTTTCTTGGGCTTTTCATTTTATTATTTTTTGAAGTTTTTCTTCTTTATAATATTTAGCGTCTTCTAAATCTTTCTCTAAGTAATCAGCTAATGTTTTCATTGATAAATTAAATGAATGATTAACTGCGTGCTGTGGTGGTTTGTCTTTTATTCCATAAATATAAACTCTCTCTCTGGCCTGAATGCTACCATATTGTTTAGCATTTAATAAGCCTGTATTTACTAAGTAGCCCATTTTTCCTAATTGTTGATTTATCTCTTCAATTATTCAGATATGTTTTTTTTGAAGAATGCCTTTAACATTTTCTAAGATTACATATTTTGGGTTAGTTTCTTTAATAACTCGAATTGCCTCTTTGAATAAATTGCCTCTTCCTTTCTCGTCGTCAAAGCCTTGGCTCTTTCCTGCGTTGCTAAATGGTTGGCAGGGAAACCCGGCAACAACTAAATCATAATGATCCGTTGTTTTAAAGTTTCTAATATCTATAGTTTCATTTTCTTCATTTCAAAGCTTGTTATAAACATTAACAACATTCTTATCAAACTCTACTAATTTGTAGGTTGCTTTAATTCCTAAGCGTTCTAATGCCGCTCTGGGTGCTCCTATGCCCCCGAATAATTCTAATACTTTCATTATTTTATTTCCTTTGTTTGTTTTGATTATTTAAATTATACATATTATTTAATTTATTTAACTAATTAGTTATATTTATTTTTAAGATAATAAAAAAAGCCCTAAGAATAAGGCTTTTAATATGTTTTTAGAATTCGGTACTTAGTTTGTTTTAGGTACTTCTACTGCTACTGGTTTTGGTTTTGGCTTTTCAGTTTTAGGTAGCTTTGCGATTCGTTTCTTTAAATCTTCATTTTGCTTTTTCAATTGAATTAATTCAATGTTGCTATTGGTTGTTTTGATTTGATCGTCTTCGTGATATTGGCCGTCATAACCTTCAATAGTTTTACCTTTCAGATTGTAAAATGTTAAAGGCGTTGGTGTAGCATTAAAAATAGCTCTAATCAATTGGGCTCTAATTATTCCTCTACCGAAGCCATAACGAAGAATTACTTTATCATTCCCTGAGTTTTCGCCAACTGTTTGCTTAATGGTTTGTATATACATTGGCAAAGCAATAGCCTCTGTATTAACGAAGATAGCCTCTAATTTTGAAAATAGATAATCTCTGTCTTTCGATCAACTTGTACCTTTTCCTATGTCGGCTCCTATAAAGTCGTGCTCTGATATGTTTAGTCCATTAATTTGAGTTAATAGTCCATTTTTAACATTCTCATATTGCGGCCCTGAGGCTCCTGCTGATTTGATTAGTCTCTGTAATGTTCCTGGGGCTGTAATAATGATTGAGTTTTCTCTATCTACTCCTATCTCTGATTTAGTAAAAAGTTGTCTAACTCCTCTCTCCATATCAGTAGTATCATAATACATAGTATCTAATGTTGCCTGTGTTCTTGCTGTAGAGTAATCAGCATTGATTATATAACCTGTTTTAGCTCCTGCGCCATTTGCTATAGCTTGGTTATATGCTAACTTAATAAATTCGGCGTCTAATGTAGCAGTAATATTTAGAGATAGTCCTCTACTTACTTGCGCCTCTATCGCTCCCTGTATTGCTCCCAGTTGTGCCTTATCGTCCTCGTCTACTTCATAGGAGGCTTTCAATGATTGGTCTAAATCAACTGCGATCAATTCCATACTTAATAAATCTGGGTTTTCATTTCTATTAGTAAAATCGTAATCTTTTGATTGTATCAATTCTGGTTTTCTAAATATCGCTCTTCCTGCTTTAATAGTAGAGGGGTTTTGAATTGTAGCGGCTGTATAAATACCTATTGATTTAGTTGATAGTATTCTTAAAACTCCTGCCTCTATTAAGGTGGTATCTACCTGCGGGTTATACCCTGTTGTTCCTGGTGTAAATGTTGCTGGCATATTATATTATTGTTCCTTCTGGTTTTTTATAAGGAGTTCCTGGGTAAAAATTATCAGAGTTGATAGTCTTTGTAGGTGCCTTATTAATTTCTTCGCTAACTGTTGATTTAGTTAAATCTATGTTGTTCTCTGTTCCTTTTGCTGGAGTTTCTAAGAACATATAACCCTTTTCTTTTTTTAATTCTTTAAAGGTTGCCTTTAAATCATTAGTTTCTAATAGCTTGTCTTTATTCATTTTGAATAGATCGCTAAATGCTTGCTTGTTTCCTCCTGCTTTTAAAAATTGCTCTTTAATTTCGGGGGTAGCGTTTGCTATCTCTAAATCTTTTTTTAAATTGTTAATTTCATTAGTATGCTTAGCTGTTGTTTTCTCTAAGTTCTTAGTTATTAATTCTTTAACTTCTTCCTCAGTAAATGTTTTTGGTTCTGGCATATAGGCCTCCTTATTTGATTACATAAATTATATATTATTTTGAAAGTTTGATATTTTTTAGTTTTGTTTTAAGATATCAATTTATCGGTCAATCTCCATTTAATTCAAAAAATACCTTTCTATACTCTGAGGAGAAATTACCTAATAAGTCTGAGAAGTCTAATAAGTTATCTGTATAAAGTCTTAAGGTAGTATTTTTTACAACAAAGTTTAATTTTTGAAGAAGTACTATTTTACCGTCAATAGATCAGGGTCAGGCTAATGGTGGGTTGTCTGTATAGGTATAACTTCTTACCTCTGCTGTCTCTTTTCGGTATTGAAAACGATCATTGTCTTCTAATTGCGAAAGATCAACTTTAAGAGTTATATTGTAATAATCTCCTTTAAGATATTTGTTAGTTGTCATTTGATAACCTATATCAAAGGTTAAGGTTGCGAATCGATAGCCTTCAGCTAATATCTGTTGTCTTGTTCCTTTAAAAAGATCGCTAAATGAGTAATTAGTTTGTCTGGTATCTCTTGGTTTGTTGTTGGTTGGGGTATCAACGTCATACTCATTAGATTGAGCTGCGAATATAGTATTTAACTCTACCTCTGGGTTAATGGTTATTGTTGTTGGTTGAGGTGGAGTAATAGCCTCTGGGTAAGGTATTTGCTTATTATTTATCTCATTTCAATTAGAGAGTTTGATTGTATTCGATCATTCCCTTGCGCTATCTGAAAACTTAGATTTAGATTGGTATTTACTTTCATAGATATTATTGCCATTGCTATAAGCTGTTATCTTATAGTCGCATTTTCCTATAAACTTAATATTTACTAAGTCTATAGTAAAGCCTTCCTTTATTGTTAATGCTGGTGTTGAAGGTTTGGCTGTTTCGTTCATTTTTCAACTCTTAGCTCCTTCTTGGCCTAAATCAATAGTATCTCTTATTCCATTTTGATTAACTTTATCAGTCAATGAAAATCTTAGAGCAGTTGTTATATTGTTTGTTCCTATTAGAGCGCCAACGCTATCTGGGGTATCATTTCTAAATAAATCTAAGGCTAATGCTCCCTGTGTTGATATGATTGTTCCATTTGCTCCAAAGTCATATAATGCGGTTGGTATTATTCCATTTAGTTTTTTAGCAGGCAATTTAAGATTGCTATTTTTTCAACCTATAGGAAGGCCTAAGGTAAATATATTTAGGAAGGCTCCTATTATTGGTATGTTCTTAACCGATCAGGTAGTAGTCTCAGTAATTGATATTGGCAATCTCTCAGTATCTAAGTAAAATAATGAGTTAAACATTAAGAAGGTAGTGATTGATATACTACTTAAGCTACTAAAATCAATATCATTTTCAAAGAAGAAAGAGGTATTTTGGCTTGGAACAACAACGTCTGAGTAATCAATAGTATAGTTAGTTCAAAGGTCGTTTTTAGTGGTTCCTTCATTAGATTTAGTTGTTCTTGTTTTATTTGTAAGAATAACCCCTTCATAATTCTTAGTCTTGGTAAGATCGTAGTTGGTAGCTACGTTTTCCTTCCAGTCGTCTCATACTGCTAATAAATCAATTTGTCCCTCGGTGATTACGTAGTAGTTGCTTTCAGCTGCTGAGGTTTTAGATATGTTAGAAGGGTCTGGGGTTTTCATTTCGAAAGGGAGAAGTAAATGGGGAGCCTCTATTTTAGTCTGGGTAATTCATTCCTCCCCTTGTTTGATTAGCCCTATTCTTCGCCCCATAACTGTTATACCTGATATTATGGTCGGTCCGAAAAACTCTACCTGTATCTCGTTAATTGGTCTATCTGTTAGTTTGATCGGGTCTATTTCTATATTATCATTATTTAAAACAGGAAAGGCATAACCTTCTCCTGGAGCGCTAAATTGAGGGTAGTTAGTTATTGCTCTACCTGATTTAGCTAACTCTACTGTTAGATTGGTAAAATTAATCTCTACGTATTCTGTTTTGTTTGTAGCTGGGTTATTAACTTCAGAAATATTAGATATGTAAAATAGATTGTCGGTTTCAGAATTAGGAAGAATATATAACTTAAATATCTCTGCCTCTGTTGGCTTTCAACCTTCGAATCGTAATAATATATTTTTAATAGATTTCTGGCTTATAAAATCATTGTCTTCTTTACTTGCTGAGAATTCAATAGTTGTATCGGTACTTACTTCAACCCCTTTTTTATAAGTTCCTATTTTAAAGTTCTTGGTTAAGAATGTATCAGTATCTTGCTCTTTTGTAGCAGTTGTTGATTGGTCTCATATAACCAGTACGCTGTCCTTACCTGAGAATATCTTTTCAAAACTTCCAAAGTCTGCCGGGTTATAGTTTTCTTCAAACAGTCCTATCTCTGAGGAGTTGGTAGTACCTAATATCATATTGAACGGGCATATAAAATAATTATTTTGCTTATCGGTTTGTATCTTTGGTAATTCTACATTTAATAGGCTTTTGCTGGCTCTTGGGTCAAAATTAAACATTTGGCTTAGGTGTTCCTTGTATTGTTTCTTCTGTTTCTTCCATTTGAGTATCTGCTATTGTTTGGAATGCTTGGGCTTGTGCCGCTTGTTCTTCCCTTTGCTCTGCCTCTTCTTCTTTGATAGCCTCTAATATATCTCTGGCGTCTTCAGGGTCGTCAAAGCCTCTAATCTTAGCAATGGCCTCTAATCTACTGATTAGTCCATTATTTAATTGTTGCTCGATCAATTGAGTAGTTTCTAATTCTGAAACGTTAAGGTTTTCTCTAATTGTAAAGGAATACTCCCTTTGTTGTGCGTCAATCTCTTTAATAAGTCCCTCAGCCTTTAATAAGCGATCTAAGAAGTCATTTATTTTAGCAATTAATAGGTTTCGTTTAAACTTGGTAGTTTCTACGTCTTTTGATTTAGCGTATAAGGTTTGAGTAGCTGTATCTTGTTGGGCGTCATTTTGTAAGGAATAACCAGCCCCTGAATAGTAAAGCTCTCTATTCTTTTCAATGGTTTCATTGATTGAAGAAAATATACTACCTTCTGGGCTTAGTATTTCAATAGGTGGAGTATTACCGTCTTTACCTACAGGTTTAACTGCTAATATAAACTCGTCTATTAAGGCCTTTATTGATAGATTCTTATCTTGTAGCTTTTGTATTGCTGTTGGTGAAAAGTTCCCTATTATTCTGGTCTTATTGGTTAGTATTTCTTTAAATAGCGATCTTAATGAGTTATTAACTAATGCTGGTAATTCCTTTACAGGTCAATCGTCTGCTAATTCTTCAAAGTTTTGAGAACGGCTACTATTTCAAAGCAATTGAGGAGTTAATGGCTTATTAACAAACTCTACTAATGGCAATAGGCCTAAGTTATGATATCAAACTTTTTTAATTTGTTGGTCTTTGGGTAGCTTAGTATTTAGAGTATCAACATTTAACTCAGTAGCTGTATCAATTGATCGTACTACTTTCTCGGTATCTCATTCTTCTTTAACAATAATATTAGTATTGTCTAACTTAAGCTCTTTGTATATTACAGCTGCCTGAGGTTCTACTGTTCCCCTCCCTATATAAGCAAAATAATTAAGTTTAGCAAACTGAAATACATAGTTGCCAGCCTCTGTTTTGTCTATAGTCATTATTACCCTTCCATTTTTGGAAAGCAGATAAACAATTGAGTAAAGCATATTTTCAAAATCATTACTATCTAATATTTTATTTAAAAAATTATGTATCTTCTTGTTTTTAGATTTAACATAGTAGCCATTCCCTAATAAGAGTTTAGCCCCGTGCCTTGCCAGTTCCTCCTTAAGGTCTATGAATACTAAGCTGTCTATTGTTTCTAATACCTGCTCTGTTGTTTTGATTACATTGTTTGCTAACATTTTTTTACTCCTTTAAATATTGATTGTATTCTGGTACTCATTGGTACATTTCCTCAGCCAACGCATACTCTCCCGCATTGATTTCGTGATCGTTAATATCAACCCTTACTCTCTTGCCTGTTATGTTTTCTTCATACTGAGAGGTTTCTATTTCTTCTAATCAGCCGCTCATTCTCTTCTTATCAACATAAAAGTCTCCCATTCTCATTTTTATACTGAAAAGATCGATACGATCTAAAATTGGAAACTTTATACTTGGTTTAAAAAACAATCAACGGCTAAGTCCTCGATTCGCTGCCTCTTGGTTTAACATTTCAATTATACCAAACGCCGCATTGTCTACGCCTACCTCTATGTCTCTAAAATTAAATCTTAGTTTTTGTTCTATATAAAATTGTATTATCTCTTGTACCATTTGGGTACTGCTTTTATACAATCTATTAGCTGTATTGGTATGCCTATATCTGTCTAACCCTATGATATGTTTATACCCATAGGTTGAGGCTCATAGGTGCGCTACAGTTGCGTCTCTTCTTATTCCTCAGTCAACGCCTCCCTTAAACTCTCTAACCTGAGCTCTTCAATTAGTTGGTAAATCTTTAATATCTTTAATCTTCTCATAGTAGCCAGAGTATATTGTTCCTTCAGCAACTCCTGGCATTCCATAGGTTGATATTTTGGCTCTTGCTGGGTCTAAATCAACTAAATCTAATAATGCCTCTCGCTCTCAGGGTTGTAGATATGTATTATGTATTCAGGTTGTATAGTGAAATAGTTTATTTCCCTTTTGGTAGAATTGATAGCCTTTGTCTATTAGTTGGTCTTCTTCGTATCTCATATTCTCATTACAATAGCTAATAAAGAAGTTCTTTATACTTCAGGGGTTAGCAGCTTTGATAATGATTATATGTTTATAACCTCTTATTGCCTCCATAAAAGCATTTATCTTATCTTGGTTAAACTCTGTTGCCTCTTCAAAAAATATAATTCCGTATTGTTTGCCCTTACCTGATTTAAGCCCTGCCTTAATGTTTGTCTTTCCTACTGCTTTCTTGTTGGTCTCCAGTCCCATTACCCTAATAACTTTACCCATATATCTAATATGCCTACGAGTTGAGTTGTAGTTGATCGCTTTGCTATTGGTCTCTTGTAGTCATTCAACAATATCGCTATACAATTCTCAGGCGTCATTAACCTGATTACGTAGCATATAGATATCAGCAGATATTGAAGGGGTTAAGAAGATTGCTATTATGAAGAGATATACAGCCATTGTCTTGCCGCTCTTTCTTGCTCCCGATAAGTTTATCTCTGTTATGCTTGGTATTTGATTGTTTAGCATTTGCTTAAGTATTTGATTGAAGTAGGTGAATTGTTTTTCCTGTTTGAAGGTCATTATTTAATTTTGTTGGTTCCTCTATTATTCATTATGAAATTAACCTTTATTGGGTCTTTCTCTGCTTTCTCAGTATAGTCTATATGCTGTCTCATATATTCAGGGTAGTATCTTTTAAGTAAGCCCTTTACTTCTGGCGGGTCTCCTCTTTTGATTAGCGATTGTTCCAGTCCTGCCTTTATTAAGTTCATAGCATTATTGTATTGGTTTTGAAATGCTTTACTCCTTGGGTCTGTGGCCTTCATTCATTCCTCTGCCTCTGCTTGTGTAAATTGTCCCTTAAAGTATAAAAGAGCTGGGGTAGGTATCTCTAACTTTTTCCAGTTATTGCCTTGGTGATATGGTTCTACTCATTCCCTTATATATATGGTGCTCTTCTCTCTTCGTGTTAGGTCTTTCATATTGTTATTATATTATATTATACTACTCGGTAATCTCTCGGGTTTCTCTCGGGTATGGCTCAGGTATTAAAAAAAGGGCTTTAACCCTCTTTGTTCTTATATATGGTGCTTATGCTCTATTTCTAAAATGGTATCTTCTATCTCTAATATCTGTCGATTGATTGATCGTTGCCTTGTATATAGAGTATCTCTATAGTGATTACATTCTAATAGGTTGCTACTTAGTTTATAACCTCTGCCGTTTGCAATAATGAAAGCCTTCGAATCGAAAAAGTCCTTTGTATTCTCTCTTAAAAATTGTATGGCTTTTCTTAGGTTTTGTTTAGTTATGATAATGCCTGTATCTCCTGCTACCATTTCTACTATTTTGGTGCTTGTAAGCCTCTTGTTTAGATTTAATTGGAATGTATGGCAGATATAGGCTATTTCTATCTCTGATAGGTTTATCTTCTTTATGCCCTGATTATGCTGTCTGAAAAAGTTGATAGCATATTTTTTATTCTCTTTAATTAGTTTGATATGGTCTTTATTCATTGTTTTTATTAAGTTTCTCGAATATTAATTTCTTTGGTAAGAATTCGGAGCATATATAACAGCTATTGAAATAGTTGCTCTTGTTCTTTATGAAATCTATACGCTTATCAAAAATTAATATCTCTGTATTATGCTTTCTATATAGTTTGCTCCTCTCTATGCCTTCTAATGTTGTAATTGGTAGTAGCATTGCGAAAGGCTTACCTAATTTGTATAGTCTTTTTAAAATAGCTGTTTTTATAGAAAATGGAGGGTTTGAAATAATATAATCATATTGATCCGGTTCATAATTGAAGAAGTCCCTACCGTCTTCTATATGGCTATAAATAACTTCGTAGCCTCATTCCTTAAGCAATTTAACATAGTTGCTATCTTCTGTATCAAAGGGCGCCCATATTATTGGCATTCTTTCAATTCCGTAATCGCTTTTAGTAAATGTTAAATCAACTATTCCCTTTAATAAATATTTTTTTAATGGTTCAATGGCATATTTAGGAGTTTTAAACTCGTCTGAGCCATTATTTTTTAATGCTTTTGTTTTCATATTAGTCTTTCTCCATTATGAATAATTCAGTATATTCGTCTTTCTCTTCCTCAGTATCTGTTTTATTCTTCTTTATCTTCTTTATCTTATTCATTAATGCGGTACTTTTATCTTCAAAATACTTATTCATTAATGAATAAGATAAAGAAGATAAAGAAGAATAAAACAGATACTGAGGAAGAGAAAGACGAATATACTGAAT
>JACSEL010000023.1_pt1 | contig 18198 bp, 25 predicted proteins | sample 8223121 | NCBI WGS metagenome assembly JACSEL01 (sample SAMN15704502, study PRJNA253121) | viral metagenome | isolation source: viral DNA from sea star tissue collected in USA, Friday Harbor USA, Seattle... | host: Pycnopodia helianthoides | collected 2013 | reverse complement strand
TAATTGTTGGTCGTAATTAGTCATTCCATTTATAAATATATATTCTTTTACACTTGATAATTGGTTTCCAATAAATTTTATCTCGTATACTATATACAGATTATCTCACTTCCCCAACGCTGGTTTATGTCTCACACCCAAGCAACCAAAACATAGCGCACAACCCTAAATAAAGCTCTCTAATCAACCACTCTATTAATAATATCAAACCAACCCATTAGTAAATATCTATGTCTTAAACAGCTCCTTATTCAACATTACAATTAAACGGTCCCTTTACTACGGTTTAGTCGTCTATTAGGGTGAGAAGCAAAAAGCACTTATTGGTTGTAAGACGTTTAAGTTGTTTCCAAGGTTCACAACGATATTAACCAAGTCGTGGAACTATGGTTATGGAAGTTAACCACATTCTAAAAACCAAACAACACTGATATATATGTTGGAAGCGTTGTTAGGGTTGGAGCTGAAATCTCCTGAAAAACTTATTCTCTTTCTCTCTCGAAAGTTTTGAAGGTGTTAGGAATTAGCGTTTCTAACACCTTTTTCATATCAAAAATGTAAAAAATGAAATTTTATATAAAAATAATTTTTCTAAAAGGTTGATTTTTCAATACTTTTTTAAAATAATTAAAAATAAATGGTTTATTTCTTTATTTTTTATATGAAAAATGATATACTTAATACATACAAACAAAACAAAATAACAAAGAGAGAAAAAACAAAATGACAAAGCAAGAATTATTAAACGAGATAGAATTTATTGGAAACCAATTATCAAGTGTAAAAGAATATATATTTATAAATGGAATGACTAATTACGACCAACAATTATTAAATAAATATAACAATCAATTAACTGAATTAAATCAACAACTAAATAATTAATTAATATAAAATATAAACGGAATAAATATTTATTTACCTGTTTATATGATATACTTAATAAGTTATCAAAACAAGGAGAGAAATAATGTGATATAAAACAAAACAAGGTTTAACAATAGACGATATCATTGTTAAAGCAAAACAAGATTTAAAATATTGTAAAGAAGGAATAACTGAAAATTCACCAAATAAAAAAACATTGGTTAATGTTAGAATACCTAAATTAGAACAATTTATAAAAATATTATCAGGTAATATTAAAAAAATGGAACATAGAAAAGGTTGTATAATGTGAAACCCTGAATATTTAATATTAGATTTAAACGACATTATATTAACAGACCTTTATTTAAATAATAAAAAAATAGGTTTTAAAATTGATATGTTAGATAAACTATTCGACCATATGAATATAACAGTCGAACAATGATTGTTTGGAGATAATAATTAATGGTCTCCTACAAGGAATTGGTTGAAGTAGTTAACACACTTAACGACCTATCAATAACAAGGTTAATAGATGTTAACAATGTTGTTGTTGAAAAATTATATACAATACACGAGAGCATTGAAAAAATATCATTAGAATATATTAACAATAAATTAGAAAATGAAATAACAAAACGTTTATTTTTAAAAGGAGAGAGATAATGAAAATGACTAAACAAACATATTTAGATGTTATATCAAGACAAAAAGGTGATATATTTTCTGAAAAAGAAATTGATGAAATATTAATCGCTGTTAAAAATTTTTGTAAAGTTGAAATAACAAGAGATTATTTAGACAATAAAATAATTGTTAATGTTAATGTTGGTGATAAAAATTTTGTTCGCACAGCAATAAGAATAAAAATAAAAGGAGAGAAAAATGAACCCATTAAAAAAGGAAATAATTAAGGTAATTGAAAAATGAAATGATAGTCCTGAAAGAGTAGGTAATTACATATCTATATTACACGATGTTCGTTTCACTGATTTAAGATTTAGATTAAAATCTCATTATGCTTTTGATGAACCAAGTTTCAAAAAATTCGTTAAATTTTTTAAAGAAAATTTAAATAAAGAAAAAATTGGTGTTAATTTTGTTGATAGATACAATCTATCTGGTAGTTATAATTTTTTAAATTGATATATATGAAAATTAGATTTAATCACTAATAAAGAAATTTTTGATAATTGAAAGAAATATAGTTCAATAAAAAATGATGAATGAAAAAAATTAAAAAAAGTTAGAGATGAATTTTATTCAGCTTACTTAAAAATTAATGAAAAAATAAAATTATATGAGTTATCTTATAGAATTATATATAATGATAAAGATTTAAGAAATGTAATTACTGAAACTAAATTTATAGAAATGACTAAATTTATTGTAAAGCAAAGAATTTTAAGACGCGAGATTGAAAAGAAAAGAGACCATTTCTCATCAAAAGTCTGAAAGATGGAAAATAAAAATAGTGAATTACTTAAAGAATATAAAAAATTAGAAAATAATGGAGTTTACAATGAAAATAAACCAACGTAAAATAATAAGACATTTAGATTTATTTGGTGGAATTGGAGCAATGCGATATTCACTAAATAAATTAGGTTATAAAGTTGAAAGTGATTATATTGATTTTGATAAAAAAGTTGTTAACGTTTACAACCATATTTATAATGAAAATCATAAACCTATTGATATTAGAAATTTCAACCCAATCAAACCAAACTATGATTTAATAACCGCTGGGTTCCCCTGTCAACCCTTTTCAGTTGCTGGAAAGGGTCAAGGTTTACACGATGAAAAAGGACGCGGAGACCTGTTTTTAGAAACTTTAAGAGTAATAAAACAAGCTCTCCCAGATTATGTTATATTTGAAAATGTGAAGGGTATTTTAAGCAAAAATCATAAATGAATTATTGATGAAATTGTTAAAGAAATGGAAAATTTAGGTTATTCTGTAATGGTTAAACTATTAAACTCACACGATTTTAATTCCATTCAAACAAGACAAAGAGTTTTTATAATGTGTACTGTTTTTTCTTTTTACGACCAAGAAAAAGAATTAGAAAAATTAAAACAACCATTAACCAAAACATTGAAAGATTATTTAGAATTGAAACCATCTGAAACTCTTTATTATGGACCTGAAAAATTAGAAAAAATATTAAAGTGAAAAGCGCAGGAAAAACCTTTATCAAAGATAACAACAACAACAACAGCGACTAAAACAATAACCACGAGAACCCAACCCGGAACATCAAGTCAATTAGTTGTTGCTGATAATGTTGGTGGAGTTGAAAAAATTAATTTAAATGATATCTTAAATAATAGAACTCGTATTCCTGAACTTTTTTATAAAACATTCAACGCGGAAAACTATATCACTGGTATTTTTTCCCCCCGTATTGGAACAATAACCGCATCTGGTGCGAACAGTAAACAAAAAATATTGTTAAAAGATTTACGAATAAGAAGTATAACACCACGAGAAACATTTAGATTGATGGGGTTTGATGATGAGATGTTTGATAAAATAGAACATCTACCAAAAACAAACTTATATTTTACTGCGGGGAATTCAATGGAAGTTAACACCATCACCGCTGTTTTAAAATTCTTAATAAGAAAAACCTGATTGGACGATTACAATGATTAGAGAAAAAGCAACAATGAATAAATCTGACCCTTTTAAACAAGGTAAAAAAAGATTTCTAACAAAGAAGCAAAAACGAGAAATTAGAAAAGAAATAAATTATCAGATATGAAAAATAAAAAACAAAAGATAAAAAAACCACTACCAGGTTGATATAAATCAAACGGTGGTTTAGGAATTGGTGGAAATGGTTTTAGAAAATCTAAAAAATTTTACACACGAAAAGGAAGGAATAAAAATTATGAAAAATGATAATGAAGGTTTTAGTGATAATGGTTTATGTAAATTATTACAATTAAAAAGTAAAATTACAATTGGTTCAATTGGTCCAGCACGAATTTATTCATACCCAGATATTGAATTAATAAATAAAAAGTTATCTGAAATAACTTATGACGCTGGAATTATTGACGGTAATATATTTATATTTATAAATATTGAAGGAAAAAAGATAGCATTAAAACCATTTCCAGATGTTAAAACATATAATTAATGTAAAAAATGAAATTTTATATAAAAATAATTTTTCTAAAAGGTTGATTTTTCAATACTTTTTAAAAATAATTAAAAATAAATGGTTTATTTCTTAAATATTTGTTAATAAAATGATATACTTAATACATACAAACAAAAAACAAAATAACAAAGAGAGAAAACAATGGAAACAAACAACATATTTATAAAAAACGGAATGATTACATTAACCGAAATAGAAAAAACTCACGTTGAAAAATATAATTCAATGATGATAAATTATAAACAAACAATGAAAAATTTAGATAATTCAATTATGATAAAAAATCAACACGAATTAGCAATAAGTAATATAACAACTTTAATCACAGGAAAAACATTAGTTTCAGAACAAGTAATTAAATTATTAGAAAAAGAAATAGTATCATTAAAAAATATTCGTGATGGAGCTAATTTAAAAATGAATAACTTATTCAAACAACAAGAAAAAGAAATGAGTGAGTTAAATGAATATTGAACCGAAAATAAAGAACACTTATCAAGAAAAGCATTTAAAGATATTTTAGTTCATCTAACTAATAATTAATATAAAATATAAACGGAATAAATTTTTAATAAAAAATATTAAATAAGGAGAGAAAATGAAACAAGAAAGAACGTGAATGTTTAATTTAAAAACAAGACAAAACAAAGAAACAGAAAGAATTAATTTATCAAAAATTAGAAATATGAACGGTGAAAAAATTCAATCAATTTGTTTGAATGTATCAGATTTAAATGATACACAGATTGAATATTTAGAAAAACATTTAAAAAGCACTTTAATTAAGGTTAGAGCAACAAAAATTAAATAATTTAATTAGACCGCTAACGTCGTTAAACTTCAAGAGAAAAGAGATAAATATGTCAACCAAGATAACATATAATTCAAAAGATTTAAACACCTGAGAATGTAAATCTAACAAAACTGGAAAACCATTTTATTCCATCACACTTCCCGAACAATTTCAAAATGAGAGATTTCCTAACAGAGATTTAAAAATATCATTTATAATTTCACCAAAATTTTTATTTGATAACTCACAGTATTCAAAAGTGTATGATAAAGCTATGTTTATTGTACCAGAACACGATTTCAAGTTAAATATTTATGATTATGATTTAGAAAAAGCTATCGAAAAACCATTAAAAGGTAAAGATATAATTCAGATTATTAAAGACTATGTTCCAAAATCAAAAATTATTGATAACTATAAATCAAAACAAGAAATAGAACAAGCTGAAAAATCTAATCACACTATTGATGATTTAGAAAAACAAGCATCAAACTTAAAAATAGTTGATTAATTCGTTAAGTGTAAAATTATAACTATTTAAATTATTTAAATAGTTATAATGATATAATTAACAAAAGGAGAGAAAATGACAACAGAACAAAAAATTAAAAACCGTCAACAACAACAAAAGAAAGAAAGAAACATAAACACATTAAAACATCAAGTTGATATATTATTAGATATGAACTATTGTTTTTGTAAAGCAAAAATAGATTTTAAAAATGAACCTGAAAACAAACAATTAAAAAATTCACTTAATCATTTTAAAAATAGAAAAGATTATTGATTTAAAGAATTATATAAAAATATAGAAAAGATGGTTAAATAATGAATACAACAGGACAAACATATATAGATTTTATGTGATTAAAAACAAAATGTAAAGACCATAATAAAAAACTTTACATCGAGTTTGTTGAAAATCAATTAAAATTAATTAAAGAAACATATATTTATGTTGTAGAACAACCAAAAAATAAAGGTAAATTTGATTATATAACAAAAAGAATAGGTTTAGTTATAGATGAATTAAATTATTATTGTTCTATGAACTGAAATAAACATTGAAAAATTCAAAATGAAAAATCACTAAAATTTTTAGAAAGAGAAATATCTTATTGAAAAAATCATAATTATTCAATGAAATGTTTTGAAATGTTAGACAGTGTTGAAGCAATAAGAAAAATTATTAAATTAATTAGAAAATAGGAATTATGAGCGAAAGAGAAAAATTAATAAATATAGAAAAAATGATAGATGTAATGGTTAATCTTTATTGTTACCGTTCAACAGAACATCACCAAACATTAAAAAAGATTGATTTTAAAATGTTTGCTTTATTAAAAATATTTAGTTCTGAAAAATATAAAGATTTAGATTTAGAAAAAGATAAATCATATATATTTAAAATGATTAAAAATGATATAAATGATAATGTAGATAAATACGCGATGATTTCAAAACCAAGAAACAGAAATAAATCAACTTATAAAAAGAAAGAAAGTCAAAGATTGTTTTTAGATAACCTATTAGATTTAAATTATAAATCTCCTGATATTTTAGATGATGGAAAAGAAGCAATAATTAATCAGATTGGTAAATCTAATTATGATAAATTATTAAATTTTTCAACTGGTAGAAAATTAAAGTCAGCAGAAGCAAGACGTATAAGAAAAAAGATTAATATTGATTTATTAATGAAAGAAATAGAATGATAGATATTAAGTTAATACGTGTTTTATTAAAACAAAAATCTGATTTAGAAAAAGAATATGATTTTATAAAAAACTCACGTTTCAATAGTCAAGCAAACAGAAAATTATTTAATACAGAGATTAATAAATTAGATAGAAAAATTGAAAGAGCAAGTAAAACACCATCAATAAAAGGTTATAAATCAAAGAAAACAGCAACCAACGCATATCAGAGATATTCTGATTTATACGCTGATGAGTTTAAACAATTTCAAAATTCTAAAAAAGATTTATTCGCTGGAATATCTGATAGGTCTGTTTTAAATGATAATCTTTATTCCGTTTCTCATAGTGCTGAAATTGAACGAAAACGAAAAATTGATAAACTTTATCGTGAAGGAAAATTAGATAATAAAACTTTACTTAAAGAAATTGCGCGTAAAAAAGCAAGAGCAAGAAATAATATTTTTGAAGGTAGAAATACAAAACTTCAAGAAAAAAGAAGTCAATATATTAATTTGGAAAATCAATTTATGAAAGCGCAGGTTAATAATGGTTATGCTATTAAGGACCCTAATGGACCTGGTTATATCATTACACCAGAAGGAATTAAAAACGGGGTAGACCATAAATTAAAAAATTTACGTCGTTCTTTTGAAAAGAAAACACCGGAACAATACGCGAAATATTTTTTAGAAAAAACAGGAAAATTTGGAAAGTACGAGGAAGGTATGGTTTACAATTCAACAACAGGAGAATTAGATTTTAACAGATTTGAAAATTTAAGAGATAATTTATAGGAGATAAATATGAACGAAAGAGAGAAGCAAGAAAGAACGTGAGTTTTTGATTTAGAAACTACACCAGAAAGTCAATATGAAAAAGAAGGTTTGGTTAGAACCTGATTATGTTATATGTCAAACCGTACTGGTTCAATTAACATTATGAAACAGAACATTAATGATATGTTAGATGATTTAATTAGACGCGCACCAAAAGGTGTTAACATAGTTTTATCTCATAATGGTTCACATTTTGATATGGAATTTATGGGTCATTGATTGAGCAATAATTTTAAACCATTTAATAACAAAAAAGAATTTATAACTAAAAATGATATTAATCAATTTTCATTTATCATAACTCCTAATAGAATAATGGAGATTAATTTAGTTATCAAAGATAAACAATTTAAATTTAGAGACAGTAAAATGATGTTTAACCTTTCTGTTTCACAGATGGAAGGAATTTTATTAGGAAAGAAAAATCATATTAAAACTGATATCGATTATGATAAAGAACATTACGAAAAAACTATTTTAGAAATTCCAAAAAGTGAAATAGATTATATGATTAATGATGTTGAAGTTGTTAAAAATTTTATTACAAAAATGGAAAATGAATTAAATGAAGTATTAGATAAAGATGAAAAATTTAATATGTATGATGCGGGTATGACAGCATCATCTGAAACTATGCGTAGATATAAAAACCATTTAGCAAAAGAAATATTATCAACTTATGAGTACGTTAATAAACCAGCTCACGCTGTTAATATTGTTAAGAAAATATTTAAATGTGATAATGATTTATGAGATAGTATATCTCTTTCTTACAATGGTGGTATGACTTACGTTAACCCGTTAATTAGAGAAAAGATAATTAATAAGGTGGTTCAATATGATGTTAATTCAATGTACCCAGCGGTTATGATGAATGAGCGTTTACCTTATGGACCCCCATTAGAAATCAACAAACAAAATATAAATAATAAATATACATTTAAATTTTATGAGATAAAATTATTATCACCAATTAATATTAGTGAAGGTTATCACCCCTTTTTACCATTTAAAAATGTTGATGGAGTAGCGGAACACGTTTCAACTATTGATAATATTAATCACCCTATTATTCGTTTACCTGAACCATTGTATAAAGATTTTTTAAAATACTATGATGTTATTGAAGGTTTAAATATAATTTCTCGTGTAGAGTTTATTTTTAAATCTAAAATACTTTTTAAATCTTATATGGAAAAATGAGAAAAAATAAAAATTAAAGGAGATTTTTATAAAATTTTTGCGAAAATTATGATGAACGGTTTATATGGAAAATGAGCGCAGAAAAGAAAAATGGACGGAAAAACATTAGTAGCAATCAAAGATATCATTTATACTCTTTCGCGTACAGATTTATCTAATCGTGCTCGATTAGGAGATTTTATGTTATTTGATGAAGTTTCAACCGCAGAAAACCCTTTTTATATTCCAATCGCATCAGCAATAACTGGGTTCGCGAGAAGTCTTTTAGTAAATGGAATTCAAAATAATAAAGAAAGATTTTTATATTGCGATACTGATAGTATTCATTTATCAGGTCATCATAAACCAAAAGGTATTGATATACACGACCATAAATTTGGAGCTTGAAAAAAGGAATGAGACGCAGACCGTGGAATTTATGTAAGACCAAAAAGATATATGGTTCAACTACCTAACTATAAAAATATTTATTATAATTTTTTATTCTTATATTACAAAAAATATAACTATCAATTTGTTAATCACGATTTAAAAATAGTTCTTGCTGGGTTCAATCAATATCGTCCCGCATCGCTTGAAATTTTTCAAAATGATTGTATCAATGGGAGAAAAATAACATCAGCGACAAAGGGTAGACGTAAGGTTAGGGGTGGTGTTATCATCAAACTTAAAGATAAGACATTACGCGGAAATTCTGTTAATGAAGTTAATGTTGATGCTTTTTCAAACATTATTTAATATGAGCGATAATATACATATGAATTTGTTTTTTAATTTCTAACGATTGAAATTTAACATTACACGCGTGTATTTCATTTTTTCAATATGGAGCAAAAGAACCATTAACAATTGTTATTTCTCCACCAGTACCCTTAAAATCATTTTTCATTAATGTATAAGTTTTTCCCTGGGGGTTAGTTTGTTTAGAAAAATATAATAGTGGTTCAGTATATTTTTTATTAATATTTTTATATTCTCATACTCCAATTTTAATTCCATTTATAATAACATTATATTTAAACTGTTTTGGTAATTTAATAATTTCAACGTTTCTTGTATCGTCCATAATAAACTCTCCTTTTTCAGAATATTCATTATAACCGGTTTGTGAACCAAACCAATAAGAAATAGTATCTTGATATTCTAATGCTAATTCAACAGATTTTTTATCACATATTTGAATTAAACCTTTTTTATTAAATACTGTAATTTTTCCAGCTTTAATAACATTCATATTTAAATTCAAAGCAGAGAAATAAGGGTTATCAATTGTTGTATTATTTGATAGTAAAAATATTTTAACTCCTTTTCTCTCACGTTCAACAGATGATAGTAAATCATTAAACCTAATTGTTTCATTTGATAAGTAAGTTCCAAAAGTTAAAACTTCATCAAAAACAACAGTAAAAACATTATGATATGATGATGATTTATTTTTCTCTGCGGTAGATAAAGGAATAAAATAACCAATGATTACTGTTTCAGAAACATCATCATCATCATCTAATTTATTTTTTGGTTTCAACATAATATAATTTTCAGATGTGGAAAGATAATAGTTATTTGGTAATAACTCATTTATCTCCTTATCATTTTTTATATCTTTTAATCAATTTTTAGAACAGATATCAGTCATAACTCCTGTTCGTCTAACTCATACGAATTCTTTTTCTTGTGTTAGAAAATCAATGATACAATGTTTTTTTAGTCCGTAAGTTTTACCATTCCCCCTAACACCAAAAATCATATTTCATTGTTTATTTTTTTTCAGTACTGGGTTTAAGTCGTAAAACTTTTTTTGTTCCATTATTATATATCTCCATTTCTAAATTTTCTTTATCGAACTTATTTAAATCTAACTCTTGATTTAGGGTTCTAATGTTTCAAAGTCGCACACCTTTATTAAAGATAACATTGATTAATTCTATTTCATCAGGGTTTAAACCTGTTGGGTCTATTGTTTTATTCATATCAATTATTTGTCAATAGTTAAATCAATACCTACTATCTCATTTAATTGAATATCTAAAATCTCATCTAACTCCATTTTCATAAACTTCATCATAAAAGAATTTTAAATCACTATCTACTGCTCCTTCAACAATTATATAATCATTTTGTACTGTTAAATCTGTTGTTAAGATATTAATTAAATTAGAACCTGTATTTCTTATTTCACTTGGTTGATTTTTTAAATCTACCATTTGAGATTTTTTCTCTTTTAAAGATAAACCAGATTGTATTGTTTGGGTTCCAGCTGCTGCTGTTCCTATAAGAGATAACCCACCAGTTAAACCAGCACCTAAAATTCCTAATATCGCTAACGCTGATGTTGCTCCTGTTGACGCTTGCGCGGAAACCATTGACGCGTTGTGTTGAGCTTGATTTTGTAATTGGAAATCTTGAAACTTACTTGACCCCATTGAAAAATAATTTGTTTTGTTTTCTATAATGGAATGTTTTAAATCATATTTATATTCAGAATAATAACCATTTGAAACTATTTTTCTTGTTGTTTCAATACCTTCCAAAAATGATGATACTTCTAAAACTGATGGTTTTTCACCTTTCAATAATTGATAACTTAATTGTTTTGTTTGTTGGTTTGAATTAAAATTAATCTTTAATGTAGAGTTATAAATTGATGGTTCTTTATTATAGTCTTTTGGGTTGTTTATATCTAAATCAACAATATCTCATTCTTTATTAAAAATATCTGGTAAATCATTTTTAAATGTTTCGTTTAATGTTTTTGATTGAAAATTAATAGTTGCGTTTTCAAAAAATTCATTTGGTAAAGTTTCAAAAAGTGAATAAAACTCATCTCCATATGTAATCTTTTTTATTATCATCGAACAATAATTTCCTGTTCCAATAGTCCCAGTTGATTTATTTGGGTCAGGTAAATTTGATTTATCAAAATTCTTAATTTCTCTATCAGGACCAGTTAAATTTAAAACTCTATTTCCAGTGGTATATTGAATTTTTACACGACTATCATCAATGTTTGAAAGAACATCACTCCCTTTTGATAAACCTTTTATAACACCAGCATTTAATATTTCAGATGATGTTTGAGTGTAAACCTGCAAAAATGCGTTTAAATTTCAATCTCTATTTTCTAACCTTCACGTAATACGTGCGTTATTTGTAAAAATTGGTAATATCATTAATTGATAAGGTAATTTAACACACGATTTATCTTTATTACATATTGTTAACCCATTTTTATAATTTAATTTAGATTTAAGTGGGTCTGGGTCTGGTTCAACCATTGTTAAGGGAACTAAAAAAACAGCTCACGAAAAATCATTTAATATTTTATATACTTCTTTTTTACCTAAAATTTCTGTTCCAGCTTCTAATTTTTTAACATCAAAATTTGATGATAAAAAACTTTTTCCTAATATTTCTGTTGTTGGTTCTGGTCCATCAATTTTATTTCAATTTGGGTTATCTCTTGAAAAATCAAAATTATATTTATTTTCAGTAGGTTTTTTTAAAAAACGATTTGCGTGTCCTTTTTTGATGTATCTTAATTTATTATCGTTAACAATTTTTCCTTCCAGGTTAGTCATTCAACTATCTAATTCTAATTGATAAGTTATAGTTTCACCATTTAAAATAGTTGAACCATCTCCCTTTTTAACAAAGAAATATTGACCTTCATCAGTAATAAAATAATTGACTGCTAACATATCATAAATAGTTCAATTTGAATATATTGAACTAAATGATTTTAAATCAGATAATGTTAATCGTACTTCTGCGTTTAATCTATCTGAATTAATAGATTTTAATTGTAAGGGAACATCATCAAAAATTGTATCATCAGAATTATTAAGATAGTGTTTTAACAATCAATTAAGTTTGTTAACATTTCATAATTTTGGAACATCTAAAAAATTATTAGTTCACGGAATATTTTTTACTACGGGTAAAATTTTCATTTTGTTCTCCTTTTTTCATTGTAGTTTTTTCATTATTTTCTACATTAAAATAATTTCAATGTAGAAAATCATCAAAAACCTACATTATGATTTTTTATTTGTTTTGATTTCTTTTAATTGTTTTTCAATTGTTTCCAACGTTTCTAATGAAAATGTTAATGCTTTGATTATAAGTTTAACAGTTTTTATCACGTTTGGAATAAAATTAATTATTAGTTTCATTTTATCTCCTTATTTAATTTTCATTTTAATCACTTCTGGAACTTCATCAATTAGTTTTAAGTGTCTATCTCTTACAGTTCTTAATTCTAATGCTAATTCAGGGTAATATTTATTTATTTTCTTTGCTAATTTTTTATTAGAAAGTAAATATAAAATTTTATCATAAACAGCATTTATTGAACCTTTATTCATTATTTTTTGTAATTCTATTTTAGTCATATATTCTCCTTTTAAATATTATATCATTTTATTTCTTTTTATTTCCATTATTGTTATTATACAATCACGCAGTGATTAAACCTAATTGTACGGAAACAATTGATAACATATATTTGTTATAACCATTTAAACCTGTTTCTCCAAAAATTACAGGTTCAACAATTAAAAATATAAATAATAAAATAATTGCTACCGAATAGATAACCATTATAATTCCTTTGTTGTTATTCATTTTAATTCCTTTCTAATTTGTTCCATTTAGAACAACTCCATTAACTACAATTTCCATTTCTTTTCAGGAACCTTGTGATTTATTTGAAACAGATGAGTTTAATAAATTTATATATATTTTTCCATTATGTTCTCGTAAATTAAATCTAATTGCTAATTGATATAATGATGTGTCATATAAACCATCGTTTGATTTACAGGGAACTTGATTTGCTGTCATAAAATATCTTAATGCTACATCAGAAACCAAAATATCTTTAACGTCCATTCTTACAATTAAACTATCGTGTGAATTTGAATATGATGTGTTTCAGGTTTTAAAATTATGAAATGTTAAATCAATTTGGTCGTACCCTGCTATTTTAGATAAGTCCATTAATTCATATTCCGTTCAATCATATTTTGTTATATCTGCTAATATTTTTGTTGCTAATAAAGTTTCAGATAATTTAGATACTATTTTTTTATAACTAACAGGTGCTGGTGTATCTCCCTTATCACCTTTGTCCCCTTTGTCTCCTTTTATTGATAACCCATCAGCTCCGGGATTTCCTTGAATTCCTTGGTCTCCCTTCGCTCCGTGCGCTCCGGTATTTCCTTTTGGTCCGGGGACTGTTGATGGTTCTCCTTGAATTCCCTGTATTCCTTGAATTCCTTGAATTCCTTGAATTCCTTGTGGTCCAGCTGTTCCCTTAACTCCCTTTAATTTTTCTAATCATACTCCACCTTTTATTGTTTTTATATGATTACTTCCACCCGAAGTGGTGTTAGTTTCTGTAAATGCTACTCATAAATCAGACCCATTTTTAGAATATAAACAGATATTTAAACGAGCAAAATAATAATTTCCTTCGGTGTCGTTTTCATCGTTTAATTTAACATTAAAACTTTTAAACATTCTTTTGGTTTGATGTAGTTGTATATCATTAAGAGAATATATAATCTCTATTTCTTGTGTTGTGTCATAAGGTATAGTATCATAATAAGGGGTTATTTTAATAATAGTTAACCTTAATTTATCTACCAAAATCTTTTTACTGTTTTCCATTCAATATTTATAATCATTAGTTATAAAAAGTTCATTAAATAAACCTGTTTTTAATATTGTGTTTGATGTAAAATTTATAAGTTTTTCATTTTCTAAACTATTTATATCTACAATACTTTGTTCTAAAAACTCGGGAGATATTGCGTCTGCTCCTGGGTTTCCTTGAATTCCCTGTTCTCCTTGAATTCCTTGGTCTCCCTTTGGTCCAATGGGTCCACGATTATTTAAATGTAAATAATCAATTACTTCTTTTCCATTATTTCCTGGAACAGTTGTGTCATTTTCAATGTTTGAAAAATAAACATCATCTGGGTTGTTTGGTGATTGTTCTGATGCTATTTCACCAATTTCAAAGAAACCATTAAATAGATTTTCAAAATCATCAACAAACAATCTTAAACCTGTTATTTTAATTTTTGTATTTACTCATTTTGAAATATTGGTTAAAGTTGATGCGTTTAAATTTTTATCAGTAGATGTTGATATTTCTGATAATGTATTTTTTATTTGGTCTTTAACAAAATTTAAATTAAATGTTCCATCTTGATTTTTGGTTGATGGAGCATCTGATGATTGAATTAAATCATTATTATCTCTTTCATTTTCAACTGTTGAAATTGTTCCATTTTGTAATAGTTCATCAACAGATATTGTTTTTAAAACATCATCAAACGCTATTTTTCATTGTAGATTATATTTAGGTAAAATATCAACCAATTTAACATTTATATCTCTTAAAAATGATTTTTCATCTGTTAATAATTCAAAATCATCATATTTTTCACTTATTAATTTATAAATTGTTTCTCACGCTAAATTAGGAGTTTCACTATAAAACATCTCATATGGTTTAACTACTTTTAAATCAAAATCATTAAAATTATTAATTATCTCTTTGAACTTCATCATTATCTCCTTGGTTATTATTATTTTGTGCTTCTGCTTGTTCTTGATTATCTCCAAACGCTGCTTCTATTTTTTCATCTAATGAAACAGTTATTTTTAAATTAAATACTTTTTCTATTTCCTTTAATGCTCTTTGTCTAAAAATTAACATCTCTTGTAAAATTTCATTTGTTTGAATTTGTGATATGTTAACTTCTTGGGTGATTACCCTTTCTTTCTTTTCAGGTCGACTATCGAATGGAATTCCAACCAATTCATTTATTTCTTGTTTTGCTTTAACAAAATCGTCCCATAAAGATGTTGAACGTGGTGTATTATTAGGGTTTAATTTTGTTATATTTTTTATTAAATCTTGGGTTGAGTTTGATAAAACAACAAACGGTTCATTATTATAATATACCTTTCCCATTTCTTTTTTAATGGTCTTTGCTTCTTTTGGTGTTCCAGCACTAATAACATTTATATTTCTTGAATTTTTTCTATCATAATTCAATTCAACTCACGTATTTTGTAAAAATTTTAATAAACCAACAATTGGTTTTAACGTTGCTTGTCTTGAAATGTTATTAATGAAAAATACAGCTTTTGTATTATTCTTTTTATATTTATTTTTTAAATTGGAGATAATAACTTCATCAGATATTAAAGTTATTGAACCATTGGGACCTTTTCCATTGTAGGGAATAGGAGATGCTATTGTTGTTAAATTATAAAGATTTCAGTCCATACGAACTAATGGAGTTATTACATATTGTTCTCCAACTTTAAAAAATGCTGCTTCTCCCCTGAAAAATAAAATTTGCTCTATCATTCAGCTTTCCACACCTTCCGGTAAACCTTCATATTTAAAAATTGATGTCATTATTTTTCTTAATGAACCAGCATATGATAATGCGTAAGCACCAACATTATATCTGGTTCCGAAAGTTGCGATGTTATAAATTGGTAAACTCATTTTATTCCTTTTCTTATATACAAAATGTAAATATTACATTTCATATATAAAAAATCAACAATTAAGTTGATTAGTTATTTATTATGTTTTATTTAAGATTTTTACACCATTGAAATATGATATATGTCCGAAAAACATTTTCTTATTATAATGAGTAATAATTGAACCACCTTTTGGGTTGTAGATTGAACCGATGTTGTTAATTTTTGTTGAAATAACATATCTCCCAGCGTCCATTAAAAACCCTAATGTTCTATCAGCATCAACTATATCTGTTCTATCTGCTTTGGTAAATGGTAAAGCTACAACCTTAAAACCTTCACCAATTAATTTATTTGAGTTAAATAGTGTTGCTATTACTGAAATGTTAAATGATGAAATTAAATTTGAATTCAATAACAAAATTTGTTTATTTAATGGTGTTGCGTTTAATTTTGGTACAGCTGGACCTTTTGGGACTAATGATGAACCTTCATTAAACTTGGTTTGTTCTTGGGACATATCTAACGCGATTTTAGTTATAAACTTATAAATCTGTTTTGCTCCATCATCACTATCTAAATCATAGATTTTATCGGTTATAATTTCTGTTTTGAAACCTTCTAATAAGTCTTGTCTTACTTCATTTCAAACTTTACTATCAACACTATCTTTTAACGTTTCTATCATTTTCATAATAAAAGCATCTAAATTTTGTGTAGACATAAAAGCTTCTGAAATAACATCAGTTTGATTTTCAATCGATGCGTGAATTGTTTCTTTAATTACCAATTGAACTTGATAATTTTTAACCTTTGACGCTATGAATGGGTTATTTGCTTCTTCCCCAGAACCTTTAACTTTTTCATTGGTATCAGCATTTCCATAACCAATTCCACCAGTTGCTATTAATTCATTATCAATAACTTCCAGTATTGAACCAGTTGGTGGTGAAACTATGTTAAAGATGTCTAATGTATTTTTAAAACCAGAACTATCATATGCTTTTGTCATAATTTGAGTACCAACTTTATTGATTAAATTTGTGTAGTATTCATTATATGATGGAGCATCAATAGACGCTAATGTTCTTGATAGTTCACGCATATCTTGATTATCTTTAATTCTATCAATACCTTGTTCTGCTAATTTTCCTTTTACCCCAGGAGATTTATCAACGATATCATTAACTAAATCTAATGTTTGTTTGTTTGCTTGTGTCATTATTTACTTTCCTTTTTTTCAATTCCTAAAACGTGATTTGAATAACTATCAATCACATCAATTTTTGATTTATCATTTTGTTCTATTTGCTTGTCTCCGGTTTGGTTTCCGTTTCTAATAATTGAACTTAATGATTTAATCAACTCATCTTTCTCTAACAATTGTTTAGTTGATAAGTCTTTTAACTCATCAACTTGTTTTTGTAAGGTTTGAATTTCTGTTAATGGTTCATCTAATGCTGATGTTGGTTCTGTTTGATGTTCTTGAATTAATTTTTTTGTTTCATCATCTTGATGTTGTTGAATTAATTTTTTTGCTTCATCATTAACAGTCCCATTTTTTTCAGCTTCAATTTTCTTTTCATTTTCAGCAACTATTTTTTGAGCTTGCTCTAATGAAATTTCAATACCTTCTTGTTGTTGTTCTTTTCCTGTCATATGTTTTGTTTCCTTTTTATAAAAAGTGTATATAATCGTAAGAAAAATTTATCGCTCCGGTGGAGTTTGAGACTTAGGTGATAATCATTTTCGCGAAACCTTCCCAGGTGCTCTTGTCGCTACTAATTACAATTCATATGATATATACACCCTAATAGACGACTAAACCGTAGTAAAGGGACCGTTTAATTGTAATGTTGAATAAGGAGCTGTTTAAGACATAGATATTTACTAATGGGTTGGTTTGATATTATTAATAGAGTGGTTGATTAGAGAGCTTTATTTAGGGTTGTGCGCTATGTTTTGGTTGCTTGGGTGTGAGACATAAACCAGCGTTGGGGAAGTGAGATAATCTGTATATAGTATACGAGATAAAATTTATTGGAAACCAATTATCAAGTGTAAAAGAATATATATTTATAAATGGAATGACTAATTACGACCAACAATTA
>JACSEL010000022.1_pt1 | contig 18465 bp, 26 predicted proteins | sample 8223121 | NCBI WGS metagenome assembly JACSEL01 (sample SAMN15704502, study PRJNA253121) | viral metagenome | isolation source: viral DNA from sea star tissue collected in USA, Friday Harbor USA, Seattle... | host: Pycnopodia helianthoides | collected 2013 | reverse complement strand
GGACTTCCTTATTGTCGTACTTAATGATACGCGAGCTCTTGTTTATGTAGAAGCGGTTAATCTCCGTTTGCTCTATTAGTGCGTTGAACTCTTTGAATAGTTCGTTCGCGTCTTGTACTTGTTTACGGACAAAGTAAGCGTCGGCGCTAATGTCCGACATTAATAACATTGCTAACGCTAAGTTCTGATATGCAGTTGTCTTACCGCTTTTTCTTGAACCGCATAGGTAGAAGGTGTTCGCTGTTGTTCTTTGTTTCTTACGCATTTGTTGAAGCAGATCATTGAAATAACGGAAGTGTTTGAACTGTTGATTAAATCGCATTATCGTCCTTACCGCTTCCCGTTAGGTCAAGCGTTATATTAACGACTTGCGCTTCGTCTTGTTTTTGTTCTCGATACCCGCAAGTAGTCTTTAACAAAAAGATAACTCCGGTTAAGTGGTTCCCGCCCCTTAATAGGGAGCGCTCGTAGTACGCGACGATAAAGTCCGTCGCCTTCTTATAGGCGCTTACAAACGCAGCGTGTTTTAACGGGTCCTTATTGTAACGAGCGATAACGTCCGTGGTTATTCCTACGTCCAAGCGAAGCGCTGCTTTGGTCGGTGGGTTCTCTCTTAACTCCGCGCGGTCCATTTTGATATATCTGTTGGTTCATTTCGTAATTAATGCGGCCTTCTTTGAAGAAGCGCTAATACGACGTTTTGGTTTAGTTGTTGCCATTAAAATAATTATAAATTAAAAAAGCGTTGTTTGTTCGGGTTCTTTCGGTGTCTCGTAATTTGTAATGTATACTTCGCGGTTGTTATTGTTAACATTACCGAAGGCGTTATATTTTATTTTATCGAAATGGTGAACGTGATATTGTTCGGCTCATTCTTTTAATTTATCGTTGTGTTCGCCTGATATATGAACGTACGTGTTTGACATTCCCCATTTAACGCCGCGCTCATTTAGTTCGTCAAGTAATGCGAATAACTCGTCGTCCATTTCGTCGCTTCAAGTAAATGCGTAATCAATCTCGGTTTTGTAGTAAGGGGGATCAAGATAAACAAAGTCGTCGGGTTTCGCTTCTTTTGATATCTTGGCGTAATGTTCGTTCTTGTATTTAAGGTTCCCTACGGGTAGGAATAAAACGGTTTTAAGCTTATTAAGAAAGCCGTCCAATGTGTCCGCGCTATCATAACCATAGGTGACGCTAATTTTTCCGGTATCAGTCCAAGCAATATTACCGTGAAACGAGAACAATTTAACCGTTAGATAATGCGCGGCTGCTTTTTGGTTTGCGTAATAATCTGAACCCATCTCGGTTGGTGGTATTTTATACGGGTAGAATGTATCGTTTAGGAAGTTGCGGAATTGGTTAAACTTTACGATATTAATCTTTTCCTTGCTTGCTTTTAAATCATATTTTTCAATGTTATCTCGTATTAAACTTATTAACTTCTCGTTCTTTGGGGAAGTTAAAAACTTTAAGGCGTTGTAAAGTTGTCAATCTAAATCGTTGTAGATTACTTTATCGGCATTGATTAACATATTAATCGCGACCGTACCGCTTCCGCCGAATACGTCGTAAAATGTTTTTATGTTCGGGGGAAGCAAACGTTTAATATGCTTGATACTTTTATATTTGCAGCCGTGATATGTTATTGGGCTTTTAAAAATCATTACTCTAAACGGTCTCCTTCAAGGTCGAACATTTGCTCGCTTACTTGATAAATATATATATGTTGTTTGTCGTCGGGTACTCTAACCGTTGAGTAATTAAACTTTATATATATTTTTACCTTTTGGTCGAGCGCTTTAAAATCGTCCGATCTAATTTTAATTTCATAAACCTGCTTTGAAACGTCGGGTTTATATTGTTGAGAAGCTTGACAAAAATACATTACATATTTTTTTTGGAAAGGTATCTCGGTCCATTTAAGCAAACGGTTAAGTTTACGAAGCGAAGGAAAAGCGAGCTCCTTATTTAATTTTTTGTAGTTTCTCATTAGAGTTTAATTTTGTCCCAGTCGATACCCTTGGCGAACTTCTCCGTTAATTCCTTTGATACGTCCTCGACCGTTTTTTTCGGTTTCTTGGGTTGCGGTCTGTTTTGTTTATGTTCGGTTCAGCCGTCCGGTAAATCAAACTCGTGCTTCAATTCTGTTGTTGATTCCTGTTTCGGTTTTTCATTATCGGAAATTCTAAAACTATCTCCAATTGGTTCGGTCGGTTTCTCCGCTTCTTGTTTTTTAGGTGTTTGTATTTTGTCGTAGTTTGGTTTTCATTCCTTCTCCGGCGCTCTTTGGGGCTCTTGGGGGCGTTGATACGTCTCCCCTTGTTCCTTTTGTTTTGCGTCCAAGAACTCGAAACCGTCGATTACTATGTCGGCATATGTTTTTCATATATCTGCGCCATATTCTCCGGCTGTTTTAACGTTGCGGACTTCAAGTTCTCCGTATAAACAAACCTTGCTTCCTTTGTGGGTGTATTGCGCTAATACTTCGGAACGTTTTCCGAATGCTTTGAAATCGATAAAGTTAGTACCTTCACCGAAGTTCTTACGAACCGCTATGCGTCCGCGGGCGTATGACGTTCCGCTTTGACTTTCGAAAATCTTGATATCGTCGACAAGGTTTCCGATCACTATTATTTTGTTCATTTTGTTTTCTCCTTTTTTATAGTAATTTAATGATAACATAAAAAACGTTTTTTTAAATAAAAACCCCTTCGAAGGTAAGCGACTATCGAAGGGGTAAAGGAGTGGAAAACTTTAAAAATCAATTTAAAAAACCACTATATTTATTATATTCCTATATTCCGTTAAATTATAATTTTTTTATTTCTTTTTTGTTTTTTTTCAATTCTTGAACTTGCGATTCTATTTGTTCGAGCGTATCTCTTGAAAAAACTAACGCCTTAATAATTAAGTTTATCGTCTTGATAATGTTAGGTAAAAAATTAATAAATCATTTTTTAATGTTTGCCATTGCCACCCCCTTTATTAAACAGGTAAGCGGTTAACACTCCCATTTGAAACGTTACGGCGGTTAATAATGTTTTACTTGCGTTTACTTCTAAACCGTCCTTGATAATAAAAGGTTCGATAATGAGAAAAAAGAACAATAAAATTATTGCTATGCCGTAGATCAAGATTAATATATTGCGGTATTTATTGTTCATACTAAATTATTCCTCGTTGTTTAATTGCGATAATCGAAACGCTTAATTGTCCGATATGTGCGCCCCCGTCTCGTGTACTGTACCCGTCCAAGAAAGCAATAAATAACTCATTGCTAACGTTTCTTGTTAGGTTGTATCTAATCGCTAACGGGTATTGGTTTCCGGTTTCCGGTGCGTATAATATCGCGGTACCTATTACATTGTCGGAGTTAGGTGTTGAACTCGTAATAAGCTTAACGTCGTTAATATTTAAATAAAAGGTTGCGCGGTCTCTTGTGTTAATATTTCCGTCTTTATCTTGAACGTCTGATACTACAATTTCAAGCTTATCGGTTTGGTGTGTCTTTCCGTCGCTTACGAAATTATAAATTGCGTTTGCGTCCCCTAACGAAAACCTATTTCAATCGTTATTAGTTGTTAGAATTAAATCGGTTTTAGATATTACGGTCGAACGGTGAAGCTCTTGCGTTATTTCTTTAATGCTTTGCGGGTTGACTATGCCGGGATCCCCCTTGTCGCCCTTCGGACCGGTATTTCCGGGTATACCCTGCGCTCCGCGGTCTCCCTTGTCGCCCTTGTCACCGGGTATTCCCTTGTCTCCGGGTTGACCCTTTAAACCTTGGTCGCCCTTTAAACCTTGGTCGCCCTTGTCACCTTTTATACCGATACCGTCCGCTCCGGGTAAACCTTGCTCCCCTTGTGGGCCGGCGGTTCCTTCTACGCCTTTTTGTTTTTGTAGGAATACCGTATAAATGAAACTTTTCATATGATTATTACCGCCGGAGGTGGTGTTGTTGTTTGTATAAGATAAATAAAGCTCTCCGCTTGTTAATGCGTAAAGTCCAACATTTAATCTATCAAAATAATAATTTCCCTCGGTGGCGTTTTCGTCGTTTAATTTGATATTGAAAGACTTAAAGGTTCTTGATACGTCTATCTCTTGTGTTAATTCTTTAAATGATACTTCAAACGCTACTTCCTGCGTTGAGCTATATGGTTGACCGGTATAATGAGCGGTAAAAGTATTTAAAATAACCATTACCTTATCGGTTTCAAAGGTTCCATATCTGTTATCGAAAGTTTTCCAATCGTCCGTTAATTTAATGAAATTTAAAAGTCCGGTTTTTGCTATTTCTGGTGTTGTACCGGTTAATCTTTTATATTGTATAACTTCGTTTATTTGTTTTGTTGACTGATTAAAAAACTCGGGAGCTATTGCGTCGGCTCCTGGGTCTCCGTGTGGACCCTTTAAACCTTGGACGCCGCGGTCTCCCTTGTCGCCCTTTGGTCCTTGGGGTCCGGGTACTTTTTCGACGTTTTCTAATGCTTCCTTAACGGTTGAACCTAATACGTCGCTATCGTTTTCAATGCTTGACGCTTTTAATTTCTTAATTTTGTCGAGTGCTTCTTGCGATTCTTGTTTCGCTTGGTTTGAAACTACGACGGAAGCCTTCGCGTCTTTATCTGCGGTTATAGATATGTCGTCAATCTTATTAATTAACTCCTTACCGTTTGGTAATTCTGTATATCGTCCGGTATCATTAATAATATCTGCAAAACCTAAATCTCCGACTTGTTCGGTTCCTTCGCGAGTATCATAAACAACATTTTGAAAATACCCACTTTTAATTAATGACCCGTAGTATTCTTGGGGTAGTTCGTAAGAACTTGAACTCCTACTTATTGAGTTGCTTCCAAGTCCGAAACTATTGGACGCATTTTGCGGGTTTAGTTCGTTATCTACGTAAAAGTTAGTTAAGACTAACGTTGCGGTTTGTATGTGGTGTTTCGCTTCGTCGCTAATATCTCCGTCGTTTCAGTCAAGGCGTAAGTTTCCGATATTACAATCTTGTAATACTCTAATTGACGCGTCTCGAATATACTTTTCAATTTCTTGTTGGTCCGTAAACTCGTCCGTTCCGCTATACTTTTCAAAATCGGTGAAGTCGATAAAACTAATTAATTCTAATGCCATTATATTATTGTCCCTCTCGTTGTTAAGTTATTTAATTTTTGAGCTACGAAGTCAGGGCCGTAGTTCATTTTACCCATTTGATAAACCGCCGCTACTTGGCGATATGATATTGTTGTTTTGGCGCTTCTTAAATATGAGTGTCAAAAAATAGTCCCAGCGTGTGCGGTTGCTTGTCTCATTGCGTTCCATACGACTTCCGGTACTCCGAAGTAAGTATAAGAACGTCCGCTTTTTAATGTTAATATTAAATTACCGGTTCCGCTTGCTCCTATTTTTTCAAACTTGCCATAAGATAACCAAGAACTATTTAACGGTCCTTCGCTACCGAGCGCCCCTTCTTGTTGTTGCGTAATCTCTATATCTGCGGCGCTTAATTTTCTACCTTGTTGTCCTAATGAAACGAGTGTTTTCTCTAACTTTTTCGGGTCGGTAAACAATGAAGCGATTACGTCTTTCCTTATATCTTTATAATTTAAATTGTATTTTTTTGCGGTTGCTTGTAAGTCTCTAAATATTCCGGCGCGTCCAGACTTGAATATTTTAAGCGCGGTGCGTATTTCGGGCGACGAAGCTATTAGTCTCGTAAGAGTTCCGGCGTTTGGTAATTTAGATACTTGACCTATTTTTATCAGTCATAAAAGAAAAGAAGGCATTATATTAATTATAATACCTTCCGTCTTTATAACACTTAAATTAATGTTTTATATTTATTTTAATGTAGTGTTCTATTGCTTCAATTTTTAACGTATATAATTTATATTTAATTATCTTGTTAATAGTTGAAAGCGGTAAATCTACCAAGTTGTCGAAACCAATTTTTAATATTTGTTGGAGTTCGGCAATTTGGAAATATTCCAAAATGTTAACCATATCGTTCCTTTCTTAATCGAATAACGAATAACTCGTTAATTCTTTGAGCTCATTTTCTAACGCTAACAAGTCGTTATAATGATACTCGTATAATTTAGTTGAGCCGCTGATCTTATACTTCTCGACGTACCCTTTTTTCTTTTGTATTCTTAAACGCAGGGACTTAATCTTTGTTAATCTTTCCTTCTTGTCGCCTTTGGACTTTTCCGCGTCTTTAAGTTCTTGGCCGAAGTGAGCCATTATAATCGCTTCCGCTTCGTCGTCGCTCGTAATAAGCTTATCATTGTTATATTGTTTTTTTAATAATGCGTTCGCTATTTTTAGGGAGTGCTCTTTTGTATACTCTCCCGCGAAATGTTCGTTCTTTGCTTGAATGCGTGCTTGTCATTCTTGCGCTTGTACGAACTTATAGTTCGAGTTCCTGTAATTGTGGGGGAAAGCAATAACCATAAGAGAAGTTACGGCCTGCGCGAATGCTCCGCAGTAGAAGTTTAACTTACGAGAGACGGACGGAATGCCGTGGTTGTTATGTTCGAATACGATAAAGAAATTAACGTCTTCCCCGTTCTCTCCTTTGTTCTTTCCAAACAGTTCGATATTAATGTCTCATATTATTTTTGATACGTTTAAAAATATCTCTCCCATTTTCTTTTTGGTTGCGTCTTGTTGCTTTGTATAGGCGCTTAAATCGATTACTCCGGACATAAATAATTTTTTATTAATTATTACGGCGTAACCGGTTTTGTTGCTTGCTACGTCGAACGCTATTTTAACAATTTTATTTTTCATTTGTTGGGTCTTTCATTTTTTCGACTTCTGCTAATTCTTTAAAAATGTTAAATAAATTATCTAAATCGGAATGGGTTCTACTTTTATGAATAGAAAAGTCGGGTTGGTTGAAGTCCTTCTTGAACTTTTCAATCGTCGCCGCTATAATTGGCTTAACTTGTTCCTTCTCTTTCGGTTCAAACTTTCCGGTTCTACCAAAGAAATATTTATAACATTCTCCGTAGAATATAAGCATATGGTTTTTGCTTGCGGTTGTTGTGAACGTTTTCGCTACTTCTTTGACTTCGCCCTTGTTAACTAAATTGTCGTCCATATCTTGTGTAAAGACCCCAGAGAATGCGCCAAGTCCTAACGTCGCGTCCATTTTGGCACGCTTAATTGCTATTTTCATAACGCTATTAATTGCGTCGTAGAAGTTCATCCCTAATTTCGCCTTTTCTCTATTATTACAAGAACCTAAACCGACCGAAACAATTGTCCCGTTTGCGGTTTTAAGCGTTGCTTTGAACTTGTAGAATACAAACTTCTCGGGCATATCAATACGCTCCGCTAATTGTTCCAGTTCGGCATATAAGCCGTATGCAAGAAGTATTTTTTCCATTCCGGGTTTTAGAAGGGTCGGTTTTTCCCCTTTAATAATAACGCCATAATCTACGTTTGGCTCCATATCTTGTTTTACAAGTTGAGCGAATTGTTTCATATGGTGGAATGCTTTTTTCATTCCGTCGATATCTTGCTTAACAATCAGGTCTTTGCTGTCCTTGATTATTGTATTTGCTATTTCGTTTTTTTCCATTTTGTTGATTCCTTTTTCTATTTACATTATAACGATTAACCACTCACCATTTTTTAATGTTTTGGCTACGTGGTACGAAAAATTAACTCGTTCTTTGAATTGTTCGGTTTGTTTTTCGTAATCTCGAAGTTTCATTTCTATTCTAACCCCTTCGAAATGGTAAGGTATTTTTTTCCTTTTAAGTATATGGACCAAGTAGTAAACCGGTTTTTCGTTTAGTTTGTTCCTTCTACTATTTCGCGTGTTAAAGACTTTAAAATCTTTATCCATATTATTTTTTTCCCTTTGTAATTTTAAAGCTTGCGAACTTCTCGTCAATCTTGTCTCTAATAAACAGATCATAATAATGAACGGCTGCTGCTAACAATCAAAGAACGTCTCGTGTTCCTTTGTTTTTCTTTGTAACGTTTATTTTTTCGACTTCTATAACCGGTTCGTTTCGGTCGAGTATCATAATGTACCCTTCGTATGGCTTTGCTTCGTGTCTAACGGTTAAATCGTTAAGCGTTAGATAAAAGGCCAATTGTAAACGGTCGCTTTCTAAAACTCCATAATTTTTTAGGTTTCTCGTTTTTACTTCGATAAAGAAAACGTCTCCGGTTTTTTTATGTTTGACTACGATATCGACAAAACCGATATAAAGATTACCTTCATTATAAAACTGATAAGCCGACTCACTCTTTATTTCTCGTTCGTACTCTATCGGAACAAGTTCCATTTTTTCCAATGTATCAAGAAGTAGGTTTCATTGTCTTACAAAGTTTTCATTGCTAACGCATTCCCTTAAAGGAACGTCAAAATCAAAATGTAAGCGTAATGCTTCCTCGACCTGTCCGCCATACTCTTGGAGCTTTTTCATTATGTGCGCCGGTATCTTATCAAAGGTTCCCAAGTATGAATTGGCAACCCCTAATATTCTCGATATTGACGCGTAATGTTTTGTTCCGTCATTATTTCATTGGGAAGGTTTTCTTAACTCGGCCATTGCTTAATATTTGTTGTTCCTTCTCATTGCGTTCGCAAGCGGTCATTGTTCCTCGGTTTTTTCTTGAACTATTTCCGCGTCGCTTTTTAACTGCGCCATTACGAAAACGTCGATACCTTTAATTTTGAAGGTTCTCTTAACAAGTCCCCAGGCTTCTAAATGATTAATTTCCTTTTTTAAGTTTTTATACATTTGGGAATTAGAAATCTCATTTCTATACAAGAACCCATTAACTGACGTATCAAGATATTCCGCATATTCCTTCCTAACGGAAGGGGCAATCTTTAATATTGACTTCTTGGAATGAATGTTTAACGCTTCCATTAATTTTGGTCCTTGGTTTTTAATTTCGGTGTTGAAATGATTAAACGAGACGCGCTTGTTTTAATTGTTAAAAACTTCTCGGGGTCAACATTTGTTTGGTGTCCTTCGCTATCTGTAATATGATAATCGCCATTTTTAAAATCGGTTATAAAGTTTTTTATTTCTTTAACATTTGCAACCGTTCTTTCCGCTTCTTTGGACTTGGTGAACTTTCAGCCATTAGTCTCGACCTTGTCGGCCGGTTCTAATATCTCGAATAGTTTATTTTTAACGATACTTAAATTTTCGTTTACTTTTGTTTGTATTTTGTAAGTTTCGGACTTTTCGATTACTTCATAAAGTCTATCGCGTTCCATTTGCTCCGCGCTATGTTCTATCGCTTGTTGTAAGTTATCAGAAGCAATAATAAGCTCTTGATATTTATCGGTTAAGTCTTTAACGCTAATTTCTTTTTCGACAGCGTTAACGATATCAGATATATCGATATCGATTACTTCGCCGGTATTTTGATTAATTATTTTTTTCATTGTTTCTCCTTTGGTTATTATTTAACCATTTAAACGATTAAGTTATTAATCGCTTACATTGTTAATTAATCGGTTCCGTATAGGGCCTCTTCTATGCTTGGTGCGGTATCGTCTTGTTCGTCCGCTTCGTCTTGTTCGTCTTGTTCGTCCGCTTCGTCTTGTTCGTCCGCTTCGTCTTGTTCGTCCGCGTTTTCAATTTCTACGCCTTCGTCAATCGGTGCGGCTATTTGTTTAAACTTTCCGACTTTGCTTTCATACACTGCGATTAGTTCAAGGGCTTTGTTATACCCTTCCTTCATTGCTTTAATTTCGGCGGGTGTATCTAAATACATTGAGCCGGTTCTATAAAGCGCATTACTTAATTTTTCTTTGTAAATTGTTTTAAGGTCTTCTTCTGTTATGTCAAAAGGTAATTTGTTTAAAATGTCGTCCATTATATCTCCTCGTATAGTTTCTCTACCATATCAAACGTTAATTTCATTGATCTGGTCGCTCTGTCTCTTTGACCTGTTTTATCAAACATTAGTGTATCAAGGTTTTTTTGTGGTATTTCTCTTATTAATTCTCTTATTGTTTTATCTAAATTAATAATCATATCTACCGTTTCCAAGTTTAATTTTTTCTTGGCTGCTTCTAATTTTTTTATATCTGTACCTTCTTTAATTGGGAAGTGATTATCTATATTTATCATTTTGTTTTTCTCCTTTGGTTATAATTTAACCATTTAAACGATTAAGTTATTAATCGCTTACATTGTTAATTTATAACGCGTAGTATTTTAATAAATAACGCGTCTACTTTTTCCTTGTTGTGAGATATTTCAGTCTCTAACTCTTGGCGGTCTTTTTCGTTTACGGAGTTAAGTATTGTTTGATATTTTGAATACTGCTCCGTATAACCGATAAGGTTTTTTAAATCGTTTGCTAAGTCTTTTTTTGTGTACTTTGTCATTATTCTCCCTTTCTCATATTTGGAATAAACTCATAACTTTTTAACTCTTTTTCTAAAAGATTAATTAGTTGTTTTGTTTCTTTTTGTTTTAAATATTCCGTTGACTTGTTTTTTATTAATTTTAATACTTTTAAGATATGTTCTTTATCTTGTATTAATGTATCAAGTATTTCGTCTTCTGTCATTATGCGTCTCCTTTGTATAACTTGATACCTAACGCTTCGAACTCGTCGAATATATTAAGCGGTTCAAGTCCTTTTAAATCTATGGGTGTTTCAATTATTCCGTTTTCATTAATTGGAAAGTTTTCGTCGTTTAATTTAGATAATAAAGTTATAAAGTCCGCGGACTTATTGAATAACTTATCTATTTCCATTATTTCTTGAAGTCCTTCTAATAATACCTTCATACTAACATTTTCGATATTTTTCTTGTCTGCTATGTTTACAAGTTCGTGTCCGCGAGTTGCTCACTTTTTTTGCTGATCTTTTAATATTTTTATTAATATTTTTTTATCAGTTGTGAAGCGCGGCATTATACTAACTCCTTCGGTTGTTCGAATTGGTGCGTATTAATGTTATATCTAAACGTATCGCCTTCAATGTTGTGAAACGGTGAGCTTAATATAAAACGTCCGTTAAATCTCTCTTCGTTTTCAAAACGATAAACAGAACCTTCGTCGTTAATTATAAAAAATCAATCGCACTCTTGGTTTGTAATTCTTGCTTTTCCGTTCAGAACTAAATAAAGTTCTCCGTCAAACTTTGACTTTCAGAAACATTTAAAGTTTGTGCCTGGGTGGTTGGTTAACAATTTAATAATCGCTCTCCATTGTTGTTGTGAGAATACTTTCTCGTAATCGTATAATTTTGCCATTTTGTTTTTTTTCCTTTTGTTGTATTGTTTTAATGATAACATAAAAAAAGGTCTTTTTATTTTTTTTCTTTTTTTACGCTGTCGGTGTCGCATTAAAAAACGTCCCCGTTATCTGGGGAAGTTTTCTTTTTCTATATCTTTAATCATTATTTTAAGGTCGCCAATTGCTCCCTTTAAATAATTAATTGACGCTCTTGCTTCATAATCGTTTAGTGCTTCGATTCCCATTGTTGAAGTGTCGATTAATGCGGACCTTACGGTTTGCGCTGCTTCTTTGTAGTTCTTGAAATCTTGCTTTATTTTTGTTGTTTCTTTTTCCATTTTGTTTTTGTCCTTTTTTGTATTACATTCCTATATTACCACATAATTTTAAAAAAGACCTTTTTTTCTTTTCTTTTTTTTAGGGTGTATATCGGTACCTTTAAACTTACGTTTTAAAACAATACATATTTAACAATGTACGTTTAATTAGACGAACGTTTAATATCTAAACTAACCGTTAGTGGTACGTATAATTAGACGTAAACCGCGTGTACGCGTGTTCTATATAGGCGTTATATAAAAAAAATAACCCTTTCGGGTTATTTGAGTTTTGAGTTATTGATTATTTTGTTGGTTCTTTTATCGCTGGTTCTTTTGGTAATTCTTTGACTGCTTTAATAGTCGCTGGTTTACCTTTTGGCGCTTGTGCTGTTTTGCCCGCTACTGTTAAAGGTGTAGGCGTTGCGTTTGTAATCATTGATACAAGATCAGGTCATAAAGCTTTTAGTCCATATTGGAACTTTTGAACGGTAACGATATTTCCGGAGTTCGGAGTAATCGCAGACGTTGGAGTTAAGATATTTAAACCTAACGCTATCGCTCCTTGGTGAACTATTAAGTACTCCAATTTAGAAAAGTCGTAGGCTTTATCTTTTGCGAATGACTGGTTTGCGGATAAGTTATTTAATAAGAATATATGTTCCATCATTGATAACCCTGCAATTGTGTCAATTTGACCGCTTTGTCTCATTCCTTCGGCCATATTTCCGGCTTTGGCTCCAAGTACAAATCTCATTTTCCCCATTAATGAAGTAATTCCAAGAAGTAAATCTTTATTGGTTCCAATCTTTTCCTTGTCAACTTTCATTTGTATTTTAGAAGTTGCGTCCGATACGTCTAAAACTATTTTTTCATACTCGGCCTGTGTAGTACCGGCGGAGAATTTATTGTTAATAATATAAGTACTATTTTGAACGCATAGATTATAAGCGAACTTAATAAACTCCGCGTCTAATTCTGCTCTAATTGAATTGGCGATACTCTCAGCCGCTTTGCTTTGGTATTGCGCCGCGAACTCTCCCGCGTTTACATTATCAAAACTTTCAAACTCATAGGAAACGGACCTCTCTTGGTCTTTTGTCAAGTAAATGGTCTCCCCTTTTAATTGGTCGGGTGTCGCGTTTCTTGTCGCTCACGTGTAATCTTTTGTGGCTAATATTTCGACCTTTCTAAAAATATCAGTCTTACCGTTTGAGCTTGACGTTGCTGCTGCGGTTAACATTGCTCCTAATGTTGAGCTTCTTAGGTTTTCTAATACCTTGTTATAAATAACTTGGGCGTTAATTGAACCTAACATCCCCATTAATGGTGTTGTTGGAATTGGCATAATTTACCTCTTTCTTTTAATTTTTTCTATATAGTGAGCTTCCCTGGAATAGGTCCGCGTTGGTTTTTTTGTTTGGTGTTGAAAAATCATTTTCTAATGTCTTTTTAATTGACCCTTCAATACTCTCGTTTTTAATTTCTACTTTGTCTTTAAAAAAATACGTTTTTGTTTTTTTGATATCTAAAATATCATTTTCTAATTTTTCGGACTTTAATAATGTCTCGGAGTTGGTCTTTCAAAAATCGTCGAATGCGTTTTTTTGTCCGCCGTTCTTTTTAAAAATCTTGTAAACTTCTGCGGACTTATTCTTTAACTCTTGTGCGTTCTTTAAAGCGTCAATCTCGGCGTCCTTTTTTGTTATTGTATCTTTAACAATTGCGTCCAGTTGTTCGCGTGTAAAGGTTTGAGGTTTATTTTCGTTTTCGTTGTTTTCGTTTTCGTTGTTTTCGTTATTTGTCATTTTTTCATTTTCCTTTTTCAATAAAAAAAGCGAAACATTTAAAGTCCGCTTACCTTTTAATTATAATTGATTATTTCGTTATTTTAATACTTTTGAAAAAATATTTTAGTTGTCAATCTTTACGGTTTCCGTTAACGGTAATACTGGCAAGCGACGTAGTGGTTGAAAATGGTGGTTGTGGGAATGCGAAAAATTGAGACATATTAATAAGCGCGTTATTTTCAATTTTGAAGTTTCCATTTTCTAAACTAAAAAATACGTGTCCCCCTAAACTTCCGGCTCCTTTATAATGTCAATTTACGTTTTTACTCGTTAACCATATGGAATACTCGCCGAAACTCTTGGAGAACTCTAATTTATCAATTGCGCTCGTATTTTTTAAATCAAGTTCGAGCGTTAGGTTTTTGTAGTTAGTTTTAAAATAATTATTTAGGTCTGTATTGCTTCGAGTGAAATCGAACGTTAAGGTTGCGCGCTTATAACCTTCGTTGACTAATTCTTGGAGTGTTCGCCCGAAATACTTCTTCATATCTATTTCTTGGGTTTCAGTTATCTCGCGACGGTTTTTTAATTTGTCTTTATTTTTTCAATATAGTGAGTTAACAATTAAACCGCCCTCGTAGTTTAGTTCGTGGGTTTCGATAATCGGGTCCAATATATCAATCGGTGGTTTTGGTGTAATCGCTTCCGGGTAAGGAATGGTTTGATTATCGTCGGCGTTTCAATTGCTTAATTTAATCGTATTACTTCATTCTCTAACGCTCTCGCTAAACTTTGACTTGGTTTGGTATTTTGCGGAGTAGACGGGTGCGCCATTGCTTAAAGCGGTTATTTTGTAATCGCATTTACCTAACATTTTAATATTTATTAAGTCCAATGCATAACCTTGATACGGTTCTAACAATGGGTTTGTTGGTGCTTCGTCTCCGTTAATTAATCAGCCGTTGGCCCCTTCTTGCGCTAAATCTACGGTGTTTTTGGTTGTTCCGTTGTCATTGATCTGGTCGGTTAATTTAAAACGTAAAGAAGTGATTACGTTATTTGTTCCGACCAAGCCGCTTATCGCGTCGGGTGTATCGTTTCGTAAAAAGTCAAGCGGAAGCGCTCCTTCTTTACCTGGCCCCCCAATAATGGTTCCGTTTGCTCCGAAATCGTAAACTTGGCAAGGAATTAAGCCGTTTATTTTCTTGGCCGCTAATTTAATATTTTGGTTTTGTCAGCCGACCGGTATTCCTAACGTTAACAAGTTAAGGAATGCTCCGATTAGTGGTATAGACTTAAAAGTTCAAGCCGTTGTCTCGGTTATTGATATCGGCAAGCGCTCCGTATCTAAAAATAACAAACTATTAAAAGTTAAAAATTGAGATACTGATATATCTGATAAAAGCGAAAAATTGAAGGTATCGTCGAAAAACGGAACGGTTTTTACGGTTTCCGGGTCTACGTCTGCGAGCGATAATTTGAAGCTTTCATTTCAATAATCATTTTTAGTGATTACCCCGGAGTTGGTTTTTAGTACTTCGTCGTAATCGGTTTTAATAACGCCTTCGTAGTTCTTGCGTTTATCTAAATCATAAATGCCGGCTATCTTTTCCCTTCAATCATTTCAATAAGTTATTAAATCAATGCTTCCGTTTACTATTGCGTAGTAGTTTGTCTCCGACGCGGAAGTCTTTGATATCTCTGAACTTTCGGGCGTTGTCATTTTATAAGGAAATAATAAACGGGGTGCGTTTACTTTGTTTTCGTTTTTGTAGATATCGCCTTCTTTAATTAACCCGACCGGACGCCCGAGAATGGTTAACCCGGCGATTAAGGAAGGCCCGAATATCTCGACTTGTAGTTCGTCGACGGGTCTATCTTTTAGTCTGATCTCGTCAAGTGAAACGGTTTTTTTGTTTTCGTCGTTTACTACTTGGGGGAACGCGTACCCTTCTCCGGGCGCGCTAAATTGGACGAAGTTATCAATTGAACGGCCGGACTTTCCGAGTTCAGTTGTTAAGTTCGTGAATGTAATGGTTGAATATATAAGCTTCCCGGTTTCGATATTGTAGTAGGAGTTTACGTTCTTAATATAAAATATGTTTGAAGTTCCGCTTTCCGGTATTATGTAAAACTTGAATATATCATTCTCCGAAGGTTTTCAATTGTTAAATTGTACGTTTACGTCTTTGACGTTTCTTTGGCTTACGAAGTCAGCGTCTTGGCTTGACGAACCAAACGCCGTGTTTGACGACGTGTTGGTTCTTGTTCCTGCGAAGTAATTCCCGACTTTGTAGTTCTTGGTTAGGAACATATCGGTTGATTCCTTTTTCGACGCAGTGGTTGAACCTTCTCATTTTATAAGAACGCTATCTCTACCGGAGAATATTTTCTCGAAACTCCCGAAATCGGCCGGGTCGTAATTATCTTTAAATAAACCTACTTCGGACGAGTTGGTTGTCCCTAATATGATATTAAAGGGAAATAAAAATAATTTATTACTTTCCGGACTGTCATATTGCGGCGCTTTATTGAGTTGGGTCGCTAATCGGTTCAGCTTCGTTTTGGTTATTGCCATTTTCGTTGGTTCCTTCTCCGTTTGGTTGTTGTTCGATTAAATCGTTCATTCTTTCAAGCTCTAAATCGCGCTCTTGGTTAATCTTGTTAACGATATCGTCGGCTTCTTTTTCGTTTATTCCGCGAAGTTTTGCGATACCTTCGGCTTTGGTGATTAAACCGGCCTGCAATTGTTGAACGATTAACGTTGTTGTTTCCATTTCGGAGACGTTTAGGTTTTCGTTAATGGCGAAGGAGAAGTTTCTATCTTTTTCGCTTTCTACTTCAATTCCTTCGTGCTGTAATAGAATAATATCGATTAGTTTATTAAGCTTTTCGATTAAATAATCGCGCTTTAATTTGGTTGTTTCTACGTCTTTTGACTTGGCGTACAATGTTTGCGTTGCGGTATCAATAACGGTGTCGTCTTGGGTTGAATAACCTGAACCGTCGAAATATTGACCTTTTAACTTCTTAATTACTTCGGAAAGCTCGGTTATATACCCCCTGGAAGGCTCTATTTTATCGAATAGGGGAGTTTTAGCGTCTCCGCCTATTTCCTTGACGTTAAACAAAGAGTTCGCGGCTATGAAATTAAAACGAGCGTCTTTATTGCTTAATTTTTTTACTTCTTGCGCGTTGAAGTCTCCGATTATCTTGGTACCTGATATCGTACTCTCGATAAATATTTGACGATATAAATGATTAATTAATAAAGGTATGTGCTTAACCGGGAAGTCGTCAGATACTTCCTCGTAGTTTGCGAATGGACCCCCCGCATTATTTAACGCGATATTGTTAAGTGGTTGATTAACGAACTCGATAATTGGGACGAAGCCTAAATTATGGTATTCTTCCGGTTGGACTTGGTCGTTAATATCAAGTTCAGCGTTTAGATCTGCGAGACGTATCTCCTTACCTTCTTCCGTTGATATCGTTCTTACGACTTTTTCGCTATCTCATTTTTCCATTATTAAGAACTTCCCGTCACCGATAATTGTTTCCTTGTAAACTATCGCTAATTTTGGGGTTATGCGTATCTTGGCAATTGCGGAAAAGAATGTGGGCTTTGCTATTTCAAGGTTGTATTTCTCTCCGCTTTTGCTTACGGTCATAATTGCGCGTCCGTATATCGACATAATATAGACCAAGGAATACAAGAGCGTATTGATATTATTGTAATCAAAGACGGTGGTTATGAACTTCTCGGTTGCTTCGTCGTCGGAGGTTAGTTGTCAGCCATTACCTACGAGCAATTTCGCTCCGTGTCTCGCTATTTCTCTCTTACCGTCAAAAAAATCAATTTGTTCGATATTGTCATATATTTGCTGTTTAGTATTTTCCATTTTAATAGTTCCCTTCGTTGTTAAATGCTACGTCGTTAAACTCTCGCGTTAAACCTTTCATTACGTGGGCGAGCGCATATTCCTTTGTGTTTATGCTATCGTCTCCCCCGTCCATACGTTTCCCGTTGTCGTCATACTCGCAGGTTTCTAATTCTTTGATTAAGTTATCGAAGGCCGGAGCGTTTAAAAACATTTTACCCATCGACATTGCTAATGTGAAATGGTCGATACGCATTGCTATTGGGTACTTAACGCATTGCTTGAAATATAACCAATCCGAACAACCACGCTTCCTTGCTTCAAGGTTCAAGTAATCGATAATACCTTGCGCCGCATAATCGACGTATACAGTTAAACCGCTTACCCTTATTTTACCATACGCTCGCGCTCATTTAATGTAGAAACTAACCATCTCTTCAATCATTTGGGGCGCGGTCTTTTTAACCGTTAGGTTTTTATTAGTATGAACGTACTCGTCTATACCGGCGACGAACTTTAAATCGAACCCTACGGCTCATAGTTGCGCTACGGCTTTATCTCTCATTTGCGCCCAGTCAATGCCCCCGACGAAATAATCGGTATTGTTATATCATTGCGGTAAGTTTCGAAGGTCTCCAATCTTTTCGAAGTACCCGGAATAAACGGTCCCTTCGGCAATTCCTGGCATACCTAAAACGGAAACACGTGCCCTTACCGGGTCGACGCGTAGTAATCGAGTTAATTGGTCCTTTTCGTCTTGCGAGACGTAATCGTTTAACATATAACTCGTATAATGGTTAACGGTTCGAGTGCGTGGGTTAAACTTGAATTGTTGGAACTTCGAACGCATAGTTCTTTCGTCAAACCTTAACGTCTGATTACATTCCGCGATATATCAATTTTTAATCGACCAAGGGTTAGACGCGTAGATTATAATAAAATACTTATAACCCCTTACGGCTTCGATAAATGCGTTAATCTGGTCTTCGTTGAACTCATAACATTCCTCGAATACAATGACCCCGTAATCTTTGTTTCGTCCGGTTGCTAACCCGAGCTTTACTTTACTCTTTCCGTCGGTCTTGGTGTTCGTCTCTAACCCCATTATACGGACTTCCTTATTGTCGTACTTAATGATACGCGAGCTCTTGTTTATGTAGAAGCGGTTAATCTCCGTTTGCTCTATTAGTGCGTTGAACTCTTTGAATAGTTCGTTCGCGTCTTGTACTTGTTTACG
>JACSEL010000021.1_pt1 | contig 18701 bp, 10 predicted proteins | sample 8223121 | NCBI WGS metagenome assembly JACSEL01 (sample SAMN15704502, study PRJNA253121) | viral metagenome | isolation source: viral DNA from sea star tissue collected in USA, Friday Harbor USA, Seattle... | host: Pycnopodia helianthoides | collected 2013 | reverse complement strand
GCTAGAATGGAAGCTCGCTGAAAATATGACAAGACCAACTGCGGATACCACTAAAGTTAACATGAATTATAATATATGTGCACCTAACTTATATCAAGGTCGTATAGAATCTTTAGTTAGTAGATGTACTAGTTTCGCAGATATGATACAGTTAACATCGTTAAAATTACAACAAGTAATTCAACGTATGGTTCCAGATGGTGTATTTGTAGACGTAGATGGTTTAGCAGAAGTTGATTTAGGTAATGGTACTAATTATAATCCACAAGAAGCATTGAATATGTATTTTCAAACTGGTTCTATAGTTGGTAGATCACTTACGCAAGATGGAGATCCTAATAGAGGAAAAGTTCCTATTCAAGAATTACAAACATCAGCTTCAAACGGAAAAATACAAGCATTAATAAATACTTATCAGTATTATTTACAAATGATAAGAGATGTTACGGGGCTTAACGAAGCGAGAGATGGCAGTTTACCAGACAAAGACTCTTTAGTAGGTTTGCAAAAAATGGCTGCCAACGCTTCAAATATAGCTACTAAACATATATTAGACTCTGGTTTATATTTAACATTAAGAACTTGTGAAAATATTTCATTAAGAGTTGCTGACGCTTTGGATTTTGCTTTGACCGCTGATTCTCTAAGACAAAGTATATCAGCTTATAATGTAGAAACTTTAGATGAAATACAAAATTTAAACCTGCATGACTTTGGTATATTTTTAGAATTAGAACCAGATGATGAAGAAAAAGCTCAATTAGAACAAAATATTCAAGTTGCTTTACAAACACAAGGTATTGATTTAGAAGATGCTATTGATATTAGGCAAATAAAAAATATTAAGCTAGCAAATCAAATGTTAAAGCTTAAGAGAGAACAAAAGAAAAAAGAAGATCAAGCTAATCAAAAAGCTATGATTGAGGCTCAAGCTCAAGCTAATGCGAAAGCAGCAGAACAAGCTGCTATGAATGAAGTTGAAAAACAGCAAGCTTTAGCTCAAACTCAAATTCAAATTGAACAAGCTAAATCTCAGTTTGAAATACAAAGAATGGAACAAGAAGCTTTAATTAAAAAACAATTAATGGCTGAAGAATTTCAATATCAATTGCAATTAGCTCAAGCTGAAGTTTCAAAAGATAAACAAAAAGAACAATTTATAGAAGACCGCAAAGATAAAAGAACTAAAATACAAGCCACACAACAAAGCGAACTAATTAGTCAAAGACAAAATGATAGTTTGCCTAAAAACTTTGAGTCATCAGGGTTTGATACTTTAGGTGGTTTTGGTACTGAAGAGTTTGCGCCTCAATAAGTTATTTATTAATTTTTATTATATTATATTATGTCAGAACAAGTAAAAGAAGAAGGCTCTTTTAAGATAAAAAAGAAGCCTAAACAATTAGTGAAAAACGATATTATTAAAGTCGATTTATCAAAAAAAGAACAACCTAAAACAGAAACAGATGCCATTCAAGTCGGAGAAACAAAGAAGGTGGTTGTGGAAGAACAAACCGGAAATAGCCCTAAAGTGGACGAACAAGTATCAGAGTCCAGCCCAGTTTCTGAAATTAAAGAAGAAGTAAAACCTATTGAAGAGGTTGTTGAAGAAGAGATACAACAAATAGGTGAACAACTAGAAGAAAAAGTTATTGCTCCAACGCCTCAAGAGGCTAGGGAAATAGCTAAATTACCTGAGAACATCGAAAAAGTCGTAGACTTTATGAAAGAAACAGGTGGTACGTTAGAAGATTATGTTAGATTAAATGCTGACTATTCTAATGTGGATAATGATACTTTATTAAGAGAGTATTACAAACAAGCTAAATCGCACTTAGATTCAAGTGAAATTAACTTTATGATTGAAGATAATTTTTCGTTTGATGAAGAAGTAGACGAGGAGCGTGAGATTCGTAAAAAGAAACTTGCGTATAAAGAAGAGGTTGCAAAAGCCCGAAAGCACTTAGATGGTTTAAAAAGTCAATACTACGAGGAAATCAAGTTGAGACCTGGTACGACACAAGACCAACAAAAAGCTATGGACTTTTTCAATCGCTATAATGAAGAGCAGAACACAGCTCAACAACAACATGAAGATTTTAAATCTAACACTCAAGATTATTTCTCTCAAGATTTCAAAGGTTTTGACATCAACGTAGGAGAAAAGAAATTTAGATATGGGGTTAAAAATCCAAGTGAAGTTGCAACTAAACAATCGAATATTACAAACACAATTAAGAAGTTCTTAGATGATAAAGGTAATGTAAAGGATGTTAAAGGTTATCACAAAGCTATGTATGCCGCTGAAAACGTTGACAAAATAGCACAACATTTTTATGAGCAAGGTAAATCCGATGCTACTAAAGATCTTGTTGCTAAGTCTAAAAACATAACAGAAGACGTTAGGACAACACCTAATTCTGATGTTTTTGTTGGTGGATTAAAAGTTAAAGCTATAAGCGGTCTTGATTCTTCGAAACTGAAGATTAAAACAAGAAAATTTAACTAAAAACAAAATTAATTATTATGGGACAAATTTCTCCTGTGTTTGGAAGCATCGTGCCTTCTCAACAACAATTAGCTTTGCAAAACAACTATCTAGCATTTAATGCTGGAGCTAATGACTTTGCTCAGCAATACCTACCAGAAGTTTATGAAGCTGAGGTAGAAAGATATGGAAACAGAACTTTAAACGGTTTCCTTAGAATGGTTGGCGCTGAAATGCCAATGACGTCTGATCAAGTAATATGGTCAGAACAAAATAGATTACACGTTTCTTATTTAAACGTAAATCAAACTGGTGGTGCAGGATCTGCAACATTAGAGTTTGTATTAGGTGGTAATCCAGCTGTATCAAACGCTATTTTTCCAAACGATACTATCGTTGTAATGAACCCAGCTACTGGCGTTACATTAAAAGGTGTAGTGTCTACTAGTTTGCCAGGAGGTATTGGACAGCAAGTTACTGCTTATCCTTTCACTGCTGCTAACTGGGATGCTTTAGGAGTTGGAGCTACAAATCTTAAACTATTTGTATACGGTTCTATCTTTGCTAAAGGATCTGCTGGACCTGTAAACAACGGCTTAGCTGCTGGATCTTACAAGTCTATTCAACCTTCATTCACGCAATATGCTAACAATCCTATTATCATAAAAGATTCATTTGAAATAAATGGTTCTGATATGGCTCAAATTGGATGGGTAGAAGTTGCTACTGAAGACGGTACGTCAGGATACTTATGGTATCTAAAATCTGAGTCTGAAACAAGATTACGTTTTGATGATTACTTAGAAATGGCAATGGTTGAAGGTGAATTAGCTAATGGAGCTGGTGGAGTAAGTTTTGCTGCTCAACAAGCTAATGTACAAGGTTTTGGTGGTGGTATCAACGCTTATGGATCTCAAGGTCTTTTTGCGGCTATTCAAGCAAGAGGTAATGTAATGTCTGGCTTTTCTGCTGGAACAGGATTATCTGATTTTGATCAAGTACTTAAAAACCTAGATACTCAAGGAGCTATTGAAGAAAACATGCTTTTCTTAAACAGATCTTTGGATTTAGATTTTGATGACATGTTAGGACAAATTTCAGGTGGATCTGTAGGCGGAACTGCTTATGGTTTATTTGAAAATTCTGAAGACATGGCACTTAATTTAGGTTTCTCTGGTTTTAGAAGAGGTTCTTATGACTTCTATAAAACTAGCTGGAAATACTTAAACGATGCTTCTACAAGAGGTGGAGTTGCAGTAAGTGGAATAGAAGGTGTATTAATACCTGCTGGAACATCAACTGTGTATGACCAACAATTAGGTACTAACATAAGAAGACCATTCTTACACGTTAGATACAGAGCTTCTCAAACTGAAGACAGAAGATACAAAAACTGGATCACAGGATCTGCTGGTGGTGCTTACACTACTAACTTAGATGCTATGCAAGTTAACTGGTTATCTGAAAGATGTTTGGTTACTCAAGCTGCGAATAATTTCGTATTATTCCAACAATAAGATTGCGGTAGTACTTACCCTCGTTGAACTAACGGGGGTAACTATTACTTTTATTAATTATATTATATTATATCATGTCAAAAACTAAAGAAATACAAGCCCCTAAATGGGAGATGAAAGATAGAAGATACTTTCTATTACAAAATAAAGAACCGTTAACATATACTTTAAATTCTAAAAACTCTTCAAGACATCCATTATTATGGTTTGATGAAAAAACAGGGGAACAAAAAGAATTAAGATATGCAACAAATCAAAATTCTCCATTTGTACAAGATCAAAAAGGAGAAGTAACACTAGGTCACATTATATTTGAAGATGGTGTGCTTGCTGTTCCAAAACAAAAACAAAACTTACAAAAATTATTATCATTATATCACCCAAAAAAAGGTGCTATATATGCAGAGTGGGAAGCTGATGTTGTAGCTGAAGACGAGCTAGATGATATTAATTTAGAATTAGATGCAATGATTGCTGCTAAAGAAATGGATATAGATCATGCTGAAGCTGTATTAAGAGTTGAACTAGGCTCTAAAGTTTCTTCATTAAGTTCTAAAGAACTAAGAAGAGATTTACTACTTATGGCTAGAAAAAATCCAGATGCTTTCTTATCTATTGCTTCTGATGAAAACGTAGGTTTAAGAAATACAGGTATTAGAGCTGTTGAACAACACATTATTAAAATAGCTCAAGACCAAAGAACTTTTCATTGGGGATCTAACGATAGAAAACTAATGACTGTACCTTTTGATGAAAACCCTTACTCAGCATTAGCTGCTTGGTTTAAAACTGATGAAGGCGTAGAAGTTTACAAAACAATTCAGAAAAAGTTACAATAATATGTGACTATAATTATAGTGAAGGGTCGCTTCGGTGGCCCTTATCACTATTAACTAAAATATTAAAATGGCAATAAACGTAAATACTGTATATCAAACCGTTTTATTAATACTTAATAAAGAACAGAGAGGCTATATGACACCTGTTGAGTTTAATAAAATAGGTACTCAGGTTCAACTAGAAATATTTGAAAGATATTTTGAGGACCTTAATCAGCAAATACGTATTCCACAAACAGACACAGATTACGCAGATAGAGTAAGTAGTCTTGACGAGAAAATCTCTTTATTTAAAACTATTGGTAACACAACATATGCCAATGGATCTTTTAGCTTACCTGCAGAGTCAGGATCTTCACAAGCTACATTTACAACAGTAACTATACTTAATCAACAAGCTTATACAATTACTACAATTACAGCTAATCAATTAACTAGTGGAACAACTACAGTTTATTTAGATGGTATAGCTAGCACTGCTTATAGTATAAACGGAACAACAATAACTTTAAACGTTGCACCTGCGGCTGGAATAGATATATTTATTGTCAATGTACAAGATGATTTTTATAGACTAGGAACGGTTATATACAGCACGGGAGCTTTGCCAACGCAAGAACTAGAAAGAGTTGATAGAGGTGAATTATATCACTTACTAAGCTCTAAACTAACAGCACCTACAACTACATACCCTATATACGTTTACGAAAGACAAAAACTTTTTGTGTATCCTCAAACAATTCAAACAGGTGTTCAGGCTACATATATAAGAAAACCAGTGGATCCAATATGGAACTTTACATTATCTGGAAATGCTTATGTTTATAATCCAGATACTTCGCTTAACTTTGAATTACATGATTCTGAGCAAACTGAAATAGTTTTAAAAGTTTTATTGTATGCTGGTGTGGTAGTAAAAGATCCTACTATAATACAAGTAGCTGCTCAACAAGTGGCTCAAGAACAACAAAATCAAAAAAGCTAGAATATGCCTAGACCTAATGGTGGTTTAATAACCGAAACAAACAGACAATATTACGCTGGAGCTCAGCAGTTTTATGTAGAGGCTGCTGGCGCAGGCAAAACATTTACTAGTACTTTTAATACTAATTTAATATTTGGAAGCTCTGATAATGCTAGCGGGCAATACGGTTTAAACAATTTTCATTTATATTCTAGTTCAGATGCGTTAACATGGACTGAATTAACGCCTAATAATACAAAGACAACAGGAACTAATATTAACGCTAATGTAGTAGTAGGAGAGCAAACGTTAACTATTACAGTCGCTAATGTAAATATTGCAGCTGGCATGCTAATACAAAACGCTGCAGGAACTACAACTTATGGAACGGTTAAGACAGTTCTAACAACAACAACTTTTACATGTACTATAGCTATTCAAATACCTGCTAGTACAGTTTTAACATTTAAATTTGCTGAACCTTATACAGAAGCTGGTAATATAATAACAATAAGTTCATATCTAGCAGCTGCTTCTTATGTTAAAATACAATTAATTGAATCTGCTATAGAAGATAATCATGGTGAATATTCTTATACTAGATTAACAGATGTTATTGACAATTTTTTAATAGCATACGTTGGAGCTGGTAAACTTATACCTAGCGTAAAAAGATCTGACGTTATATTTCATGCTAGACGCGGTTTGCAAGAATTTAGTTATGACGCAATGAAAAGTGTAAAATCATCTGAACTAAGTGTTCCGCCTAGTCTAAGCGTAGCTATACCACAGGATTATGTTAATTATGTTAAAGCATCTTGGGTTGATAACCTAGGGGTGTTACACACTATATATCCTACTAATGATCTTAACCAAAGCCCTTATTATACTTTTACTCAAGATAACGATGGTAATCCAGTTCAAGACAACTTTGATAGCAACACAGAGGTTTCTTCACAGATAGAAGCTGCTTGGGATAAAACAAACCCTAGATACATAAGCGGTGGTTTTAGAAATGATGCTACAGATGCAAATGTATTAAACCGCAATTACACTGATGGTGCATTGGGTCAAAGATATGGTTTAGAACCTCAAACAAGTCAGAAAAACGGATGGTTTAAAATTGATGAAAGAACAGGTCAATTTAGTTTTACTAGCAATTTAGCTAATAAACTTATATTATTACAATATGTTTCTGATGGGAATGCATACGATCTTGATGCTAGAATACCTAAATTAGCTGAAGAAGCGTTATATGCACATATAATTCATTCTATACTATCTGTATCATCTGGAGTTCAAGAGTATGTTGTAAGAAGATTTAAACAAGAAAGAAGTGCTAAGCTAAGAAATGCTAAAATAAGATTATCTAATCTTAAGCTTGATCAAATAGTTCAAGTTATGAGAGGTAAATCTAAATGGATTAAATAACTAACATGGCAGAAATTAAAAACAGTTTTCTAAGATCCAAGATGAATAAAGACTTGGACGATAGATTAATACCTAATGGTGAATACAGAGATGCGCAGAATATATCTGTAGGTAAATCAGAAGATGATGACATAGGTGCTTTAGAAACTGTTTTAGGTAATACTGAAAAAATATTTACAATAACACCTGCTTTACCAGCTGATATAAAAACTATAGGTTACTTAACTGATGAGTATACTCAGACTATATTTGTTTTTGCTACAAACTATACAGATATAGATCCTAATGTTTTACCAACATACACGCCAGCTGGTAAAAGATGTATAATATATTCTTGGTCACCTTCAAATCCAGCTACAGCTAAAGTTATAGCTGATGGTATATTCTTAAATTTTTCAACCACAAACCCTGTACAAGCTAGTTTAATTGAAGACTTATTATTCTTTACTGATAACAGAAACCAACCTAGAAAAGTAAATATAAATGAACCAAATGGTTATTACACCGAAGAAGTTCAACTTTCTGTTGCTAAATATAATCCTTACACAGCTATATCATTAATTAAAACAACTACGGCAACTGTTGAAGCTAGCCCAGCACCAACCACTACAACTTTTGTTGTTGATGAAAATACTGGTATATTAGTTGGTATGTCCGTTACAAGCATGAGTACAGCTGGTGTTGCAAAAATAGTTCCAGTTGATTTTATTACTGTTATTAGCGCGGTAACTGCGGCTGGGAAAACAACAGTCACTCTTTCTAAAATTGTTACAACACCTATTGCTGGAGACATATTTACGTTTTTAATATCTACAATGACAAACAAGTCTAGTGATCCAAATTGGCCAGGTGATCCAGATTACTTAGAAGGTAGATATGTAAGATTTAGTTATAGATATAGATTTGATGATGGTGAGTATTCTATATTTGCACCATTTACTCAAATAGCTTATATACCTAAACAAAAAGGTTATTTTAAAAATGAAGATGAAGATAACGCTTTTAGAAGTACTATAGTTGCTTGGATGGAAAACAGCGTTAATAACATTGAGTTATTAGTTACTTTACCAGCAAAAGGTAATGAACTTTCTAATAGCTTTAAAATAAAATCATTAGATATATTGTATAAAGAATCTGATCAAACAACTGTTAAAGTTTTAGAGACAATACCGGTTGGAGATTTAAGTAATGATTCTATTAATAATATATATACTTACGAATATCAATCAAGAAAACCATACAAAACATTACCATCAGATCAAACTATAAGAGTTTACGACAAAGTACCTGTAAGAGCTTTAGCTCAAGAAACTGCGGGCAATAGAATAATGTATGCTAACTTTAGAAATGCTTACTCTGCACCAGATGTTATAAATTACGATGTTAAAGTTATAGACAAAAGCTCTGTAGCAGGAGGAACAAGTTGGATAGAATACCCTAACCATTCATTAAAACAAAATAGAAACTATCAAGTTGGTTTTATATTAGCAGATAAATATGGTAGACAATCACCAGTTATACTTTCACCGGTTAGTGCTAATGCAACTAATAACTTTTTAGGATCTACTATATTTCATTCATATAATACAAGCCCATCTAACATGAAAGCTTGGTTTGGTGACACATTACAATTAAGTGTTACACAAGGTATATCCTCAGGCACAAATAGTTTACCTAATTTTAGTACGGGTGAACCTGGTCTTTATGCTATAGCAACAAGTGATAATGGTTTTGCAATAAAGCAAACACCTGTAGCAACTATATCAGACACTCAATATGAATTTACTTTGGACAGTGTTACATACGCTTCTAATATAAATGTTCCTGTAGAAGGAGATTATTTAAGAGGTGAGTATATAGATTATGTAAAAGTTAATGGACCTGTAACAAATGATGGGCAAACACCCGCTAGATACACTGTGCCAACTAATGGTAGAGTAAATTCAAGCTATTTAAATAATACAACACTTTCTGGTGTTTCAGCAGATTTAAATTTTGCATATACTTTAAACCCTATTGGTTGGTATTCTTATAAAATAGTTGTAAAACAAACAGAGCAAGATTATTACAATGCATATCTTCCTGGAATAGTTAATGGTTACTTTGGTCACACCGAATATTTTGGTGACGAAATAAATCAAACAGCTTTTTCTACATTATTTGGAGACAATATAAATAAGATACCTAGAGATTTATCAGAGGTTGGACCAAATCAAAAACAATACAGAAGTAGTGTTTTGCTTTCGGGTAGAGTTACGAATGTTAATTTTGCAACCACGCCTTTTAACGCTCAATATTTTCCTGGAACAACTAATCCTTACCATAGTGTAGATGCCGTAGGAGAAGAATCTGTTTTAGCTGGTGGTGGAGCGTTAAGTCAACACCCTAGTATATACCAAAATGAAACTGATCCTTCTTTAATGAGGATTTCTACAGATAGACAAGCTATAGGACAACAAGATACTCAAGCTGGTAATGCAGACTTTCCTGTGTTAGCTATATATGAAACAGATCCACAAGAATCTTTATTAGATATATTTTGGGAAACTGGAACCGTAGGTTTAGTCTCTGATTTGAATGCAGATATTTTAACTGGCTACGATGGTCCTAGCGCTTTTACAGCAATAAATTATTCTCAACCAGAAAGCAAAGTGTCTGGTGACTCTATAACAGATTGGTTTTTTCCTATATCAAATGAAGGAACTCAATTTGATGCAGCTTATCCTACAACTGCTACAATGACTTACACATCACCAAGAACAGGTGATGACAATAAATTTGTATTAGAACAAGATACTAATGCTGCTAGTCCTACTTATAAAGCTTATAGAATAAAAACAGTTGGAAATTTTGTATATATAGATGACAGTATAACTCAAGACGTATATCAGTTTGCTATAACTGTAACCGTAGACTCAGGATCTTCATTGGCGCCAGGGGAAATAAATACAATAAATGTAAACGGAGCTTTAAGCAACACGGTTCCATCCTTTGTTAATAACCCTTTACCTAGTATAATAGCCACTGTTGATCAAGTTGTGTTACCAACACAAGATACAAGTGCTGTCAATGGATCTTCTTATAATGGCACAGAAAAAATTCAACAATTAAAATGGTCTATACAATCAGGTAATCCTACGGGTTTAAATGGTCAACCATCTTTTGTTATAAACACAACTACTGGTCAACTAACTCAAACAGCTAACAACACACCTAACGGTCAACATATTGTAGTATTAAAAATAGAAGATGCTAATGGTGACACTGCTGATGGTTCTTTGTTTGCTACAGCTAATCAAAATATATTTATAGGTCCCGAACCTGCAAATGATGAAGTGAAATCTACCTGCATAACTGGTCCAACCACTAATTCACCGGGTATACCACCTGACGGAACTCTAGTTACCACTTATAACGGTGGAACTATTACAGGTGTTTGGTATTTAGCTGCTACACCTTTATTAGCAGGGGATTTACCTATAACACCAAGCGCTACAACTTCTAATACTAACACTTTATTTAGACTAGGAAGTGGAGCTTTAACACAAGGTCAAATTGTTTTTTCTTTAAACAGTGGATTAAGATGGGCTAATACTCCTCCACCTTCTGGATTACAAGGTAGCGTTTCTTGGAAACTTTGGCATAGGTCTAACAGCAGTTCAGCTTGGGCTCATATTACAGATCTCAATAATCAAAGCATAAATCCTTCAGGGGTTAGTATACCAGTAGTTATTAATACTGCTAACACAGGAACTTTTGATAATTTTTATAATCAAATTATTTTAGGATTTGGTCAAACTGGAGAATATTGTATTGCAGCTATAGATGCACAAAGTTTAACAGCTGGTCAACAAAGCCAAGCTTTAACGTGTTGGGTAAACTCTAATGATTTAAACTATAGTACATGCGTTATAGAAGACGGTACTAATATAACAGGTGGTACAGCTAGAGCTAGTTATGAATATGGAATGAGTACAAACCCTGGTTCAGGATATAATTGTTCTTATGGTACATCGCCAGCTTGGTCAAATGTACCGTATGGTCAATATGTTCCACAGTTCTTTAATTCGTCTACATTGTCAACGCCTTATACATTTCCAGATGCTGGTGGTGGTGTTAGTGGTTACCTTTCTTTTAAAACACAAGGTATTTCTCCGTTTGATGATCCTTCTAGTTATAGATATAGTTTTTCTACTAGATTTTCTACAGCTGATGGAAGGGTTTATATTCCTAATCCTTGGTCTCAGTGTTATATTGAAAACTGTGGGAACACAGCGTCACCAACATCTACTTGTAACGTTCTACAAATGGAATTCCCTTACTAGTAATAATATTAAAAAATGAGTGATAATAAATTATGGCAGCTACATTAGAAGTAAATTATTTTAGCACATTCTGGTTGAAAAAGATCAACAGTATTGTAGAGGTTAAAGACACTACAGGTGCAGCCGATGCTAGTGTTGGCACTGTAATTACTTTAAAATCAGCCAATATAAATGTAGGTGCTGGTCAAATAGTTACTGACACAACATCGCCATTTCCAGGAAATCCTGTAGTAACTGTACTATCTGTGGCTGCTAACAATCAAACAATAACAATTGATTCAGCACAGCCAATAACCAATAATAACGTTATAGCTTTCACAGGAAGAGCTGGTGATGCTTATATACCTCAAGATTTTAATGCAGTCGACGCTGATGACTGGTATATTGAAGAATCTAGAATACGAGGTGGTTATAATAATACGTCTGTTGATTTTGGCGTAAAAGCTTATATAGTAGAAGATACATTTAAGCAACAACATAGAATAAGTTCGCTTATATATTCTGGTATATTTAACTCTAGAACAGGTGTTAATAACACTAATCAATTTTCTGTAGGTCAAGACATAACTAGATCTGCAGATCCAGCAAACGGTTCAATACAAAAATTATACGCTGAAGATACTAACTTAATTATATTTCAAGAAGACAAAGTAAGTAGAGCTTTAATAGATAAAGATGCTATATACTCTGCTGAAGGTAATGCATCGATTACATCATCATCACAAGTTATAGGTCAAATAGTAACTTATGCTGGTGAATATGGTATAAGTACTAATCCAGAAAGCTTTGCTGTATATGGTTACAGAAAATACTTTACAGATAAAAAACGAGGAGCTGTTTTAAGACTTTCTAAAGATGGTATGACAGAAATATCTTCTTATGGAATGCACGACTTTTTTAGAGACGAATTAGCTGATGCTACTAAAGTTGTTGGAGGTTGGAATTCTCACACAAAAGATTATGTATTATCTTTACAAACAAACTCTGACTATAAAACAGCTACGTTTGATGAAGGTGTTTTAGGTTGGACTAGTTTTTCTAGTTATAAACCAAGTCATATTTTTAGTTTAAGTAATGTTTTTTACACCTTTAATCAAGATGCAGATATTAATAGTAACTTAGGTAGATTGTACCAACACTACTTAGGTCCTTATGCTAAATTTTATGGAGTAACTTATGGTTCTGATGTTACTATAGTTTTAAATTCTAATCCATCTGTGGTTAAAAACTTTAAAACAATTAACTATGAAGGCGGACCAGGATGGGAATTAGAGAGCATGGTGGCTAGTTCCACTGATCAAACTTTACCAATAGGTAAATATGTATTTCAAGAAAATTTAGCTAGCCTAGAGAATCAGATATGGTCAAACACTTTTAAGAAAAAAGAAGATAAATATTTTGCAAACCTTATAAATAATTCACCTGCAACAAATGGTGAAATATTATACGGCGCAGACATGTCAGGTATAAAAGGTTTTTATTCTACAGTTAAAATGAGTATATCACCTATAACACAATTTGATACATCAGCAATTAAAAAAGAATTATTCTCAGTATCATCAGACACGGTAGAATCATCATATTAAAATTACATTATGTTTAACAATTTAAAAAATATATTATGCCAGAACCTTTAAGTGCGCTTGCTGTTGCCGGTATAGGCGCTGGTATACAATTAATTGGAGGATTATTTGGAGGCGGAAAAAGACGAAGAGCCGAAAAAAGAGCCGCTCAAAAAGCTGCTAGACTAGAGGCTAAACTTGGCCAATTAGAAAAAAATAGACAAGCTATAATTAATCCCTACGCTGGTGTAAAAGACATTTCTAGTATGGCTAAAGATCTTAGTGGTATGGTTTCAAATCCTTATGCTAATTTAGGTGTTGCAACTCAAGCTGCTGACATGCAAATAGAGCAAGCTGATATTGCTTTAGCAAATACACTAGATACGTTAAGAGCTACTGGCGCAAGTGCTGGTGGCGCAACGGCTTTAGCTCAAGCCGCATTACAAAGTAAAAAAGGTGTTAGTGCTAGCATAGAACAACAAGAAGCTGCTAATGAAAAACTTAAAGCAGATGGAAAAGCTCAGTTAGAACAAATAAGAATGGGTGAAGCCGGAAGAATACAAAACATACAAATGAGTGAAGCTCAAAGAATGCAGCAGAGCGAAGTAGCAGGTAAGCAATTTGTTTTTGAGCAAAAAGAAAATAGACAAATGCAACAATTAAATAGAGTTTCAGCTCAAATAACAGGTGCACAGCAACAAGAAGTAGCTGCTCAACAAGCTCAAGCCTCTGCTCAAGCAGGAATCATGAGTGGTTTAGGTAATATAGCCGGCTCATACGTGGGTACGTTATAATAAAAATATAAATATGTCATACGAAAATCCAATAACAGTAGTTGATACAGAAAGCGCTAAAATTAGAGCGGCAGGAATGGCAAGCTTTGGTCAAAGCGTGGGTGGAGCTATAACTGCTTTAGGTCAAAGACAAAGGCAAGAAGCTAAAGAAAGAAAAGAAGCTAATCTAGCGGAGGCCAACGCTGTTGTAAAGTACAACGATGCTTATCAATCTAACATATTTAGCAGTACTGATAAGTTCAAGGAAGATTCTGATTTTGATATAAGCCCTCAAATTACTGGAATATTTAATACTTGGGCTGACGAAGGTGCTAGGTTAAAAGCTAGAAGAGACGCTACCGATAGCCCAGAAGAACGAAGAGAACTTCAAAAGCAAATAGCTGTATACGATAAGTTTTTTTTAGGCGGTGGTATGACGAGTAGTCTAGGTGCTATAAGTGAATTACAAGCTGCTATAGCTGAAGGAGGTGCTCCAAATAAACTAGGTAGAATAGGTGGTTTATCAGCGTCCGACTTAGATCCAAAACTTTATAAAGATTTTATAGGGTTAGCTCAAGGTAATGGAGGTAAAGGCATGTCTTTAAAAGGTATTTCACCAGTTTATGATGAAAAAACGGGAACTTATAGCGCTTTAAGTTTAGAAACTATTTTTAATGGTGGAGGTAGTTATAACACTGATCAGTTAAGTAAAGGAGAACTAGTTTACATACCTGACATGCAGGAAGGAACTCAAGATGTTTTAAAGAAGCAAGGTCTAGTTAACGATAGAAATGCTATAGACCCTAACAGCAAGCAATTTTTAGATAATTTTGCTAAAAAAGAAAATGGGGAAATAGTTTACAGCACTAGAACAGATGTTAATGGTAATGAAATAAGATATATAGATATTGATTTTGATAGATTTAAAAGCTATCTTGATGGAACTTATAACGCTAGTATAACAGGTTATAGTGCTGGGGCTGGAGACGAAACATCTATGGGTTATAGAGAGATGCAATCTTATGTTAATGACATTCTTGATGATATTCCGGCTGATCAACAAGAAGAATTTAAAAAATTAACTGGTTTTGGTGTAGATGATTTAGTTTTAGAAATTGGTAACCATGAAAATACTATACTTTCAGAAGAGTCATATAATAATTTTCAAAATGCTTTATCGGCTCAAAAGTATTTAGAAATTAAAAATAGAGTTCCTGGAACTATGGTACAAAAACCTAAACCTTTAAGTGCTTCTGATCGTAAAGCTATACAAGAGGCTAATACTCAAGAAAAAGTTGACAACAAACTTAATTTAGTTATTGAGTCTGCTATGATGAATGAAGAAGGTTCTGATATAGGAATATACAATTATTTAAATGACTCACAAAATGCTGAAGGCGTTGGTTATACTGCAAAAGAAAACAAAAGATTTAAAAGCAATTTAATACCTAAAAATGAAGTTGCTGAATATCTTAAAACAATGGATGCTGAGAAGTTTAAAGATTTTTATCCAGACTTAAAACAAGCTAATGAAGAAGATTTACAGAGTATAGTTAATGATATGGGCGATTCAAATTTTATGTCTATAGCCGATGAAAGACCTATGGAAGCTTTAAACGAAATGGATGCATACAACTTTATGTTGCAAGACATACCTATGTTTAGCCAAGAATCTACTGTTAAATTAGCAAAAGCAAGAGGTGATTTTAGAATGAGTGATAAATATCTTGATCCTAAGATTGACAAAAAAGCTAGACAACAGTTGGGTTCTCCAGAGGAATATGTTAGTAGAAAAATGGCAGAAACTCCACTTCAAGATCCAAACAAGTTGAAATTAAAGTACTTAGATGAGTTGCAAAAATTAAAAGCTAAATTAAAAGCTAATAAATAAAATTATTTTATGGAAATTTATATAGTAGATGGTGTAGAAATTGATATATCTACATTTACTTCTGAAGAAAAAGCTAGTTTTCTTGAAAAATACAAAGATGCTGTAAAAAAATCAAGTGAACCAGTAAAGACAACACCTGTAGCAATGGATGCGACTGCAGGAGAAGAAAAAGCATCCGATGGGGATTCCAGTTCGGTAGATATTTCTTTGGATTCATCTATTGAAGATATAAATAAAAATAAAGAAAATGCTGAAGAAGCATTCAAAAGAAAACAATTTGAATTAAAACAGGTAGATTACGAAGAAGGTGTGGAATTAAGTTCATCGTTGGATAATGTACAAAAAAAAGAAGAGCAATTAAGAAAGTTTTTTACAGAAAAAAGACAATATGCAGTCGATAGAGCTGGTAATAGCGTTTATGATTTTACTGGTTTTAATAAAGATTATGAAGCAGATGAGCAAGAAAAATTAGATTTTCCAGAATATTTTAATGAAGATGGATCTTTAAAAACTGAAACTGAAATAAAAATTATTGAAGCTGATTTAGAAAAACAAGAAAAAGGTTTAATCGAAAACCCTCTTTACAAAACGCTAAAGGATATTGATCAAAAATATGACTCTGCTGTTATGGCTAAACTAGAAACAGAGTCTGCTAGAATAGCTTATGATGCGACTGTTGTAAATGAAAGCTTAAAAGAAATAGACAGTATATCTAAAGATTTGTTTGGTAGAGGCATAGCTGATTTAAATAGTTACAAGTTTACAACTCAAGAGGAATTAGACAAAGCAAATAGACTAATAAAAGATGCGGGAGCTAATTATAAAATACTACAAAGTTTTCAAACAGATGTAAACTCTTTATCTACTTTTTACAATAACATAGAAAATAAAAATGCTCAAGCGGAATACGCTGAAGGTTTTAAGGGTGTTATGAATGAAATAAGACTAGGAGCTAGTAATGGTAGGTTAAATACAGCTTTAATTTCTTATGATTTAGGCAGACCTGTAAACATGAATGACGTTGAAGATACTAAAGAAATAATAAGCACTATAGTAAAAGAAACTAAGTTTCAAAAAGGATTATTAAATAGCAAAGAGTTTGCATCTTTTAATGCCGCTGGTAATTCTGATGAATTTTTATCCACAGAGCAGTTTAATTTACTAATGAGTTCTGCAGCTGGACCAGAAATAATGGCTTCACTTGTTGGTAATAGTTTATCTCAAATGGTTACAACGGGAAGATATATAATTCCTGGAGCAATTGCAGCAGGAAGCACAAAAGGATTTGTTTTAGGTAGCTCATTTGGTCCGGCCGGTAGTGGTCTTGGTACTTTAGGTGGTGGCTTAGCTGGTTTAAACATAGGTATGGCTTTAACAAATGGAGCCGTTGAATATGGTAATTCAATATTTGAAGCTATAAGAGAGAAAGGTTACGATCTTGAAAACCCAGAAGATGTTGAAAGAGCGTTAAGTGACACTGAAGTGTGGGCAGAGGGTAGAAAGATTGGTATATCAAGAGCAATTCCTATTATGTTAGTCGATTATTTAGGTGGTAAATTTGCTGGTGATTTAGTGAGTCCTTTAGCTGGTACAGCAACTAGAGCCGGTGCTATAATAGCTGAAAGCACTATTTTACAGCCTGGTATAGAGGCTATTGGTGAAGCTGCCGCACAAACTTCTGCTTATGTAGTTGCAGGTAAAGAAATTAATTTGAACGAAATTACAATGGAAGCTTTAGGCGGACTTGGTTCAAAGTCGCCTCAACTTGCCGGTAAAGTTTGGTACAATAGTACTAATTCGTATAAAAAAAGTTTAGCTAAAAAATTAGCTGATAATTTAGATTTTGCTGTTGATCAAAATAGTTCTGAGAGAATAAACAGTTGGGCTGATCAAATGCTTTCTGATAAATTAATAGATCAAGATACTCATGTAAGAATTAAAAACAACGCTGCTGTTGCTAGTGAAGCTAATACGGCTTTTGATAACATGCGTGGAGAAATGAGTATTACTGAAAGAGCTTTAGACACCGTTAAAAATGGTAGAAAAAACAAACAAATTAAAAAAAGACTATCTAATTTAATTGAAGAACAAAGAGATTTAAATAGATCAAAAGAAGATATTAAAAAAAATGGTGGTGATGCAAGTGTTCTTAACAACGCTTTAAAACAAATATCTGATGAACTTCAAGTTATTCAAGAAACTGGAAGTATCGAAGTAGATGATAGTTTTAAAACTAAAAATGATTTACAGACTTTAGCTTATAGACAATTTGAATTAGGTAAAAAAATATTAGGACAAGATGGATCTGGGTTAACTTTACAAGAAGTAGAAAATCTTGATCCAGAAAATACTAAAGGAATTAGTGAGGATGCTTTAAAACAGCTTAGATCAGGTGCTGTGGCTGTTAATACAGGTGATAAAATGATTTTAAATTTAAATGCTTTAAAAAATGCTAGAGCAAATTATTTAAAAACTGGAGACGCATCTGCTTATACTTCTTTTTCTCACGAAATACTACATACTGTTTTAGCAAATAAATTTGATACTAAAGAAATACAAGAAATTTCTACTAATCTACAAGATTATATAAACGAAGAGTTTGAAAAGGGTTCTGGTGTTATATCTGGTCGTGTTAAAAGTAGAATAGATAAAAGAATGGCTCGGTATAGTGATAGAACCGCCGCTGTACAAGCTGAAGAGTATTTAAACGTGTTAAGTGATGAAATGGCATCAGGAGCTATACAGTGGGATAATCAAAACAAAGGGTTTTGGAATAATATTGCTGAAAAAATAAAAGATACACTTTATGCTTTTGTTTTGATTATCCCACTGTATAGCTCCTGATGCCATTTCATCACTTAACACGTTTAAATACTCTTCAGCTTGTACAGCGGCGGTTCTATCACTATAC